>Ga0209211_10011199_pt1 | contig 11524 bp, 9 predicted proteins | sample RifGroA2_FD_183992 | JGI IMG/M metagenome (GOLD analysis project Ga0209211, IMG submission 183992) | Groundwater microbial communities from Rifle, Colorado, USA - Groundwater A2 (SPAdes) (version 2) | ecosystem: Environmental > Aquatic > Deep subsurface > Groundwater | place: Rifle, Colorado...
GCTCGTTTCTTATGCGCCATACCTCATTCAACAAATGCTGATGCGCAAGCCGGTGTTGGGTAAAGTCGAAATTGACGGCCTGTGCAATATGCTCCTCGACGGAAAAATAAGCGCGTAGGCAGCCTTCTAGTTGCTCAAATGCTTCATGCAAGGCAGCAACGTTCCTTGCTGAAATTGAATTCATTAGCTTGCTAACCATGTCGTGCAGTTTTTTATGCTCGGAATCGATCAACCTGTTTCCGACGCTGAGCTCTCCGGTCCATATAGACATTACGATAATCCACAGTTTTTATGGGCAGTGCGGCTTTATACATTTCCCTTATTGATATTGGTATATGCAAAAATACCTATATATTTCGGTTTATATATTTTGGCCTATTGATTTGCCTGCAATCTGCGGCGGGCATCCAGTTCGTTGATTTATCTGGGCTCCCGTCTTCGCGGGAGCGGCAAGTTCTGACTTGTCTAGCCCCTTATGAAATCTCAATAAGGCAGCTACTAACACCGGGTTGCGCCTATCCCCAGCATGTCCTTGGCTGCAGCAAGCCGCTTCTCGTGGTTGGATAAAAAACCCCGGCAGTCTGCGGCGTAGTAACCCAATCTTTCGGCGGCAAAAATGCTTTTCCATGCGATTGATTCTGTCTGCCCCAGCGCTTGCAGATTCGCCATCGTCACCACATCGACATAGTCCGCCACCCCCAATTTTTTCACGCGATACAGGTCTTCATGCTCGGCAGCGACGGCAACCAACTCATCGGGAAAATTCCAGCTTCGCAGCAGTTGGGCGCCGATATCGGCAGAAAATTTGCGTACCATTTCTTCCAGAGTTATTTGATCGAAACGCGAACGGCTGCGATCGGCATAGAGATAGAGCGGTAGCGCGCCAATGTCGTGCACCAGCCCAGCCAGCATTGCCACCTCCGGCTTGAGGTGGCCTTGCCGCTGCGCCAGCACGTAACTGCCAGCCGCCACTTCGCGGCTATGTTTCCATAACTTGACGAGTTGCCGGTTGATCAGCTGGCTGTCGGCCTGGAACAGCCGGGTCATGGTGATGTTCACCACCATGCAGCGCAGCATCCGGTAACCCAGGCGGGAGATGGCACTACGCAGATTGCTTACCGGGATGCCATTTGACAACGCCGCGCTGTTGGCCGCCCTGATGATATACATGGAAACCACCGGGTCGAAGGAGAGCAGGTCGATCACCTTGTCGGCGGAAACATTCGGGTCGTCGATCAAATCCTGAAATTTGCGCGCCATGTCAGGTAATGTAGGTAATTCCAGATGCCCATTTGCCAGTGCGGCGATCACCTCCGCGTCGATGGCGTGCTGCTCGGTGTCGAGGCGAGCAGAAGGCGGCAGATGAATTTCGTCATACGGTTTTCCGGCAATGTCCATCGTTAGCTCTGCATTCATATTGCTCTCCGCTTGCCAAAGTTGATTTCTGTAAATCGATTCGTGCCGAGTTGGATAAAACATTACGGTGATCCGCAGTTTTCACGGGCAATACGGATTTATACACTCCCCTTGTTGGGATAGGTATATGCCAAAATACCTATATATTTCGGCCTATTGACTTATCTGTCATCCGTCATGCACGGCACTGGCAAACTCATCGGGTGTACCGGCCAAGCCTAGCCGTTTTGCGCTGCAATACACTGTAGCTCGGCGTTGCACAGAACAGGCGAGGCGGCACAGAAAGATCGGGAGCCTTGCAGCGCAGGATGCGGCTGCCAAAAATGGTTTTGACGGGGCTGGATATTTATGTATAATTCGCGCCTTCGCGAAAACCGTAATCAATCGAGGTTGTTATGTATGCAGTTATTAAGACCGGCGGGAAGCAGTACCGTGTTTCTTCCGGCGAAACCCTGAAAATCGAAACTCTCCCCGGCGACGTGGGCAGCGCCATTGTGCTGGACAAAGTGCTGATGGTGGCCGACGGCGATAAGCTGTCCGTGGGCAAGCCTTTGCTGACCGGCGCTTCCGTGCAGGCGACCATCGTGTCGCATGGCCGTGGCGACAAGGTGCGTATCTTCAAGATGCGCCGCCGCAAGCACTACCAGAAGAACCAAGGACATCGTCAAAACTACACCGAAATCCGCATCGACGGCATCTCGGCTTAGTTCTGGGCATAATTCTCGTAAGGAGCAGATAACATGGCATCAAAAAAAGGCGGCGGTAGTACCAGTAACGGACGCGACTCACACTCAAAACGACTGGGCGTCAAGAGTTACGGCGGCGAACTGATCAATGCGGGCAGCATCATCGTGCGTCAGCGCGGCACTGAATTTCACCCCGGCGAAAATGTCGGCATGGGCAAGGATCATACGCTGTTTGCCAAGATCACCGGCAAGGTGGTATTCGCCATCAAGGGCGCGCAAAAGCGTAGAACAGTCTCCATCGTAGCTGCTTAAACAAGCTCTATCTGGAACAAACTAGCCCTATCGCAAGGTAGGGCTTTTTTATTTATAGGCGCACATGAAATTCATCGACGAATCCAGGATTGAAGTCTTTGCCGGCAAGGGCGGCAACGGCGCGGCCAGCTTTCGCCGTGAGAAATACATCGAGAAGGGCGGGCCGGACGGCGGCGATGGCGGGCGCGGCGGCAGCGTGTACGCGCTGGCGGATCGCAACATCAATACGCTGGTGGACTATCGCTTCACCCGCTCCCATCGCGCCAAAAACGGCGAATCCGGGCGCGGCGCGGATTGCTACGGCAAGGGTGCGGACGACATCATATTGCGCATGCCGGTTGGCACGGTGATCACCGACATGAACAGCGGCGAGGTCATCGCCGACCTCACCCACGATGGCGAAAAGGCCTTGCTCGCGCAGGGCGGCAAGGGGGGGCTGGGCAATCTGCATTTCAAGTCGAGCACCAACCGCGCGCCGCGCCAGTGCACGCAGGGCGAACCCGGCGAGGAACGCGAATTGCAGCTTGAGTTGAAGGTGCTCGCCGATGTCGGGCTGCTCGGCATGCCGAATGCCGGCAAATCCACTTTCATACGCTCGGTCTCGGCGGCACGCCCCAAGGTGGCCGATTATCCGTTCACCACGCTGCATCCCAACCTCGGCGTGGTGCGCGTGTCGCATGAAAAGAGTTTTGTCATCGCCGACATCCCCGGCCTGATCGAAGGCGCTGCCGAAGGCGCCGGGCTGGGGCATCAATTCCTGCGCCACCTGGCGCGCACCCGGTTGCTGCTGCATCTGGTGGACATCGCGCCGCTGTATGAGGGAACCGATCCGGTTGCCGAAGCGCGTGCGATACTCAACGAATTGAAGAAATACGATCAATCGCTTTACGAGAAACCGCGCTGGCTGGTGCTGAACAAGCTGGACTTGCTGGAAGACCGCGAGGAAAAAGTGGCTGCCTTCATCAAGCAATTTACCGATTTCGACCGCCACTTCGCGATTTCGGCGATCAACGGCGAAGGTTGCAAGGAATTGACCTACGCGATCATGGAACACTTGCAGGAGATGGCCGCACAGGAACAGCAAGCCGCCGCAGAAAGCGCGCAGGAAACCGACGCGGATACTATCTGATACAAATATGGCAACGGTATTAAATCAATGCAAGCGCATCGTCGTCAAGGTGGGCAGCAGCCTGGTGACCAACCAGGGCGCGGGGCTGGATCTTGATGCGCTGAACAACTGGGCACGGCAGATTGCCGCGCTCAATGCCGCCGGCCGCGAGGTGATTCTTGTGTCCTCCGGCGCGATTGCCGAGGGGATGCAACGCCTCGGCTGGAACACCCGTCCTACCTCGATACACGACTTGCAGGCCGCTGCCGCAGTCGGACAGATGGGCTTGGTGCAGGCCTATGAAAGCTGTTTCCGCAAGCATGATTTGCACGCCGCGCAGGTGCTGCTCACCCATGCCGACCTGGCCAACCGCGAACGCTACCTGAATGCGCGCACCACGTTGACCACGCTGCTTTCGTTGCGCGTTATCCCGATCATCAACGAGAACGACACGGTCGTGACCGACGAAATCAAGTTCGGCGACAACGATACGCTGGGCGCATTAGTCACCAACCTGATCGATGCCGATGTGCTCATCATCCTCACCGACCAGAGCGGTCTGTACACCGCCGATCCGCGCAAGGATCCCGGCGCGACGCTGGTCGGCGAGGCGCTGGCCGGCGATGCACAACTGGAAAGCATGGCGGGTGGCGCGGGCAGCCATATCGGGCGCGGCGGCATGATTACCAAAATACTCGCCGCGAAGCGTGCGGCGCGCAGCGGTGCGCATACCGTTATCGCTTCAGGGCATGAGCGCGATGTGCTGCTGCGCCTGATGCAGGGAGAAGCCATCGGCACGCTGCTCACCGCTCCCGCCCTTACCCTGGCCGCACGCAAGCAATGGCTGGCCGGCCATTTGCAGGTTGCGGGGAGGCTGGTGCTGGATGGCGGCGCAATCAGGGCATTGCGTTCCGAAGGCAAAAGCCTGTTGCCGATCGGCGTCAAGAGTGTATTCGGGGAATTCGAGCGCGGCGCAGTCGTCGCCTGCGTCGGCGAGGACGGCAGCGACATTGCGCGCGGCCTGATCAACTATAACGCCGACGAAGCGCGGCGCATCGCGCGCCACGCCAGCCAGGAAATCGAAGCCTTGCTCGGATACGGCGGCGAAGAAGAAATCATTCATCGGGACAATTTGGTTTTGCTGTGAAGCAGCAAAACCAAATTGCGGCGCAGACTAACTTGCGCAGCAAACGTGCTAGGCGTTCTTGCGCATCCTGATCGACTATGGTGAAATCTGCTTAGGGAGATAGAAATCACAAGCATACCGTTTGATCATGAACCTCACGATGATGTAGGTCGGGATTTATCCCGACGTGGTTGGGTTATGCGGCTGTCGGGATGAATCCCGACCTACGAAACTCACCACCGGTTCAAAAGGTACTTTTACAATTGCTGCATCCCTTAGAATAGACGTATCCACAAGCTTCAGGGGTATCATTGCTGGGCCGGTTTTCATTGGGCAACTGCGGATCGGTTCTTGATGCGCACATATTTCAGGTTGATTAACCGCAAAGAGGTAACGACGTGATTCGCTCTCCGGAAATTTTCAAAGTATTGCAAACGGCACCATTATTCCAGGGAGTGCCAGCCAAATTGCTCGTCGAAAAGCTGAGCGAATCCAGGCTGCGCACCTTGAATTCGGGTGAGGCATTGCTGGTTCCAGGCCAAGCCAATAATGTGATTTACATGATTATTTCCGGACGGCTGAGTATTCAGGAAAAAGATGCTGGCGTCGAGCCTATTGCCATGCTGGGCGAGGGAGAATGCGTCGGAGAAGAGTCCTTCATCGGAGACGTGCATGTTTCCGCGTATGTCATTGCCGTTACCGACTGCAAGCTGCTTGCCATTGAACATGCACCCCTGTGGGAGCTGATCGATAGTTCGCACCAGGCCGCGCGTAACATGCTGAGCGTGCTCAGCATGCGCATTCGACCCGTTGCCCAGATCGTGACAGAAAGCCATGAAGATCATCACGGGTTTTCGGGTGCTGCAATCGTCGATGAGATGACTGGGCTTTATAACCGGCAATGGATAGAAGAGAAGATCAATCGTTATTTGCGCCGTCTTGATTTCGACAAGAGGCCCAATTGCCTCATGATGGTGGAGATAGACCGATTCAAGGAGCTGGATGATAAATATGGCCAGCTTGGCAGCGAACAGGTGCTGCGGGATACCGCGCGCGCCATGTTGTCCTGTTTGCGCCCGGATGATCAGGCAGGGCACTTTCTCGGCGAGCAATTTGCCGTTTTCATGCCCCACACTAATCTGGCCGATGGATGCACCGCTGCAGAAAGGCTGAGGGCGGCGATCAACGAATCCGTGATCGTGTTGCCCAACGGCGATGCTTTGCCGCCCATCAGCGTATCCTTGGGTGTGAGCATGGCAAGCCCGGACGATACGTGGGACAGCCTGTTTGCCCGCGCTAATGAGGCTTTGCGGCAGGCCGTGGAAAGTGGCGGTAACCGTGTGAAGTGGTGGAGCAAAGAGCCGGGACGCGAAACGGCGCAAGCAATGGCAGATGCGCAAGTAGCGGTAGGTGCACAAGTAACGGCAGGCGCGGATACCGCATTGCCCGTCAAGCCGTTTATGTCACTTTGGTCCGGGATTTAACCCGGAAAGTCAAAACCCGTCCGGATGAACAAAGAAGTATTTTTTGACTGTTCTATCGGGACTGCATAAATCCGCAATCCGATCTTGATCGACGCCGCATGATTGAAAATTGCGCATCGTTTGATTGGCGTCCCCAACGAGATTCGAACTCGTGTTACCGCCGTGAAAGGGCGATGTCCTAGGCCTCTAGACGATAGGGACGTTAAACTTTTCTAGCTCTTTTGGTGGAGGTAAGCGGGATCGAACCGCTGACCTCTTGCATGCCATGCAAGCGCTCTCCCAGCTGAGCTATACCCCCGGTACCTCGAAAGAGCGCGCATTATAGTGATGCGGCATGGGCTTGTAAAGCCGACTTTCCTGAAAATTTATAGATACTTTTTCATGCGCGCCAGCACGGTTGCGCGCGGGAACAGCGCCAGCACGGCATCGACCGACGGCGTGTGCGTCTGGCCGACCAGCATCACGCGCAGCGGCATCGCCAGCTTGGGCATCTTCAGATTGTGCTTGGCCAGCAACTCCTTGATCAGCGCGCCCAGCGCGGGTGCTTCCCAGGCGACATCGGCAAAGCGTCCGGCGAGTTCGCGCAACGCGGGCAGCACTTCCGGCACAAGGTGCGTGTCCAGCAACTCCTGCGTCGGATGTATTTCGACATAAAAGACTTCCGCCTCGTCCGCCAACTCGAGCAGCGTTGCAGTGCGCTCCTTGTACAAAGCGATCACTGCTTCCAGTGGCGGCGTATCGCTTGCCTGTACGCCGCGCTCGGCCAGATGCTTGCGCACCAGTCCGGCCAAACGCGTGTTGTCGGCCAGCTTGATGTAGTGTTGATTCAGCCAGCGCAGCTTGTCCGGGTCGAACTGCGCCGCCGATTTGCTGATGTGACGCAAATCGAACCATTCGATGAACTGCTGCACGGAAAAAATCTCCTCGTCACCGTGCGACCAGCCCAAGCGCGCCAGATAGTTGATCAGCGCTTCCGGCAGAAAACCGTCTTCCAGATATTGCATCACGCTTACCGCGCCATGCCGTTTGGACAGCCGCTCACCATCGCTGCCCAAGATCATCGGCACATGCGCATATTGCGGGATGGTTGCGCCAAGGGCCTTGAGGATGTTGATCTGGCGCGGCGTGTTGTTGACGTGATCATCGCCGCGGATGACTTGCGTGATGCCCATATCCAGATCGTCCACCACCACGCAGAAATTGTAAGTTGGCGTACCGTCGGTACGGGCGATAATCAGGTCGTCCAGCTCGCTGTTCTCGAATACGATCCTGCCCTTGACCATGTCATCCCACGCCGTCACGCCGTAAAGGGGGTTCTTGAAACGCACTACTGGCTTGACGTCCTGCGGCGGAGGGGATAGTGCTTTGCCCGGCTCGGGCCGCCAACACCCGTCATAGCGTGGTTTCTCGCCGCGCACGCGTTGCCCTTCACGTATGATTTCCAATTCTTCCGGCGTGGTATAGCAATAATAGGCCGTGCCTTCATCGAGCATCTGCCGAATGACTTCCCGGTAGCGATCCATACGCTGCATCTGGTAGAACGGCCCCTCGTCGTAATCCAGGTTCAGCCAGGACATTCCGTCCAGAATCGCCTGCACCGACTCCTGGGTGGAACGTTCCAGGTCGGTATCTTCGATGCGCAAAATGAAGGTGCCGCCCAGCTTGCGCGCGTACGCCCAGGAGAACAATGCGGTGCGCGCGCCGCCGATATGCAGGTAGCCGGTGGGGCTGGGGGCGAAACGGGTGCGTATGGTCATAAGTTAAGCAGGCAAGGCAAAATAAGGCGCGCATTTTACGGGCTTTACCAATTTTTCGCACAAAGTTGTGGTCGAGGTCATTGACTGGGATCGTCGCGTTATGCTCTAATCCGCGCCCTCTTCGGGGCGGTTAGCTCAGCGGTAGAGCACTGCCTTCACACGGCAGGGGTCACTGGTTCGAACCCAGTACCGCCCACCAAAATAAAGCAGTTTAGTGATAGTGCATACTAACGTAAAACTGTCTGAACCCGTCAAGAACAGTATGAACCTAAAAAACGCAGTTGAAGCCACTTAAATTGACTGCAAGCCATATGAATAGTGGCTCTCAAAGGTTTTTATGGCCTCTCCTAACAGGCTGAAAACCGCGCCTTTGCTTGTTTTCAGCCGATTCATGGCAAACGCGGAGCAGTTGGCATTTTTTGCTGCAAATGCTTGCCAGTATTGAGCCGCAGCTATTTTTTATCAAAAATCTCAACTGCGTTTTTTAGGATGAAACGGTGCTGACCTGTCAGAAAATCTGTCAGAGTGAATCAGGCGGTAAGCTTATGGCGCAGAACCAGGCGGAGGTATTGTCGGGCTCGGTTTGATGTCACTGCCGGGTTGTTGCGTTACAGAAAGATAAGGAGTTAGATCGATCGACTGTCGGTTTTCGACGATGTGGCCTGCTACTTCGATCACCTTCTTGCGGTTGCTGCGGCAGTAGGCGCGCAGTGCCTCAAAGGTTTCATCCGCTCCAGTCCCCAACCGCTCCATCAACAAGCCGATTGCCATGCTGATCGTGCGGCTGGTTTTCATCGCGGTGGATAAATCGATTTCGGCTTGCTGCAGCTTCTGTATTTCTCCGGCGCGTTGCAGTGCGGTTCTGACGGAAGGCAGTATCTGCGGGATGTTGAGCGGTTTGACCAAGTACCCTAATGCGCCGAGCTCTGCGGCGTCCGCGACGATTTTCGGGTCGTTGTATGCGGAGAGAAACAGGAAGGGAACGTCGAGGGTATTTTTCAGCCATTGCGCGAAGTCGATGCCGGACATGCCGGTCAAGCGCATGTCCAGCAGCGCCAGATCCGGGCGATTTTCCTGCGTGCATACCTGTATGGCATCCTCGCCGGATTCGGCTTCCAGAACGTGATAGCCGGCATCGGACAAGCCCTGCGCGAGGGTATGCAGTATCAACCGGTCGTCTTCGACCAACAGGATAGTATGTATGGGCATGTGCGGCCTCCATTGTTGTAATTTAAGCAGAGATCGAATATCACGGCAGGCGGAGCAAGTTTCAGCTCCACCGAAAAGATATCGCCTACCCGCGTAATGAGCAGCGCGGAAGATTTTTTTGGCAGCAGCGATTTGACCAGCCTCAATCCGTGTCCGTTTCCTGTCGTAGCAGCCTTGCTGTTATCGATGTGATTGGCGATGTTGATGACGACCTCGGGGTAATCTCCCTTGATCCTGATAAAAACCGGGCCCAATGAGGAACAGTACTTGCAAGCATTGGTCACCAGTTCATTCAGCGCCAGCGCAACCGGGATCGCATCATCCTTGTTCAGCAGCACGGGGCGCATCAGCTCATTCGTGTATTTGGCATCACAACCGGACGCGCTCATGATGCTTTCCATCAGGCGGGCCAAATCAATTTCTTCCATCAAGGCATTGGCCTGCAAACCATGAATAATGGCGATCGAATAGATTCTGTTGGTCAACACGCCGATCACGTCCGCCATCCCGGGATGGGCTGACGCATATTGCTGGAGCAAGCCAGCGACACCCTGCAGGTTGTTCTTGATGCGGTGATGGACCTCGCGCACCAGCATGTCTTTTTGTTCCTTGACCTCGTTCAGGCGGTACGTTTCCTGCTCGACCCTCTCGGTAATATCCTCGACAATGTACATGATATAGCGCGTTTGCGGGGTGGCGCCCTTGATTTCGGTAGCGATGACTTTCCCCCAGAACACCCCGCCATCCTTGCGCAGATACTTCTTCTCCAAGGAATAAATAGGGGTTTCGCCGTCAAGGACGCTGGTCGACAGATGCCTGGTGCGGTCGCGATATTCCGGGTGCGTCAGATCGGTGATGGTCAGATGGCGCAATTCCTCCTGCGTGTAGCCATACATCCGGCAAAAAGCCGGATTGGCGAGGAATATTTTCTGGTCTTGCCTTGCCATGGCGATGCCGACGGGAGCTTTTTCGAATAACTGCCGGAACCTTTCTTCGCTGTCGCGCAAATCGGTTCCTATCTGCTTGCGCCTGGTGATGTCCTGCATGATCGAGACAAAATGCCGGGTTGCTCCACCCTCGTCGGTTACCGGGGCGATAACGAGCGCCTCGTCATAGAGCGAGCCATCCTTGCGCCGGTTGACGATTTCGCCGTGCCAGGTCTGGCCGGACAGGACGGTTTCCCACATATCCCGGTAGAACGCCGGGTCATGCTTGCCGGATTTGACCAACTCGCCCGGATTTCGCCCCAGCGCCTCCTCCAGCGAAAAACCGGTCAGTTGCGTAAAGGCCGGATTGACCCACTGGATATGCGCGTTGGTGTCGGTGATGACGATGCCGTTGGCGGCCGAATTCAGCGCCACCTCGAACAGGCGCAAGCGCGATTCGAGTGCCTCGCGCACCAGCGCATTGCGCACCGCACGACCCAGCGCATCGTGATCGAACTGCCCCTTGACCAGATAATCCTGCGCGCCGGCCTGTAATGCGGCGGCGGCGAGCGCGTGGTCGTCGTGCCCCGTCAGCACCACGATGGGCACGCCGGGCAGGGCGGCGCGCATCGCCTGCACCGTGGCGAGTCCCGCCGAGTCGGGGAGCGACAGGTCGAGCAGCACGACATCGGGCTTGTTTTTTCGTGCCATGGCGATGCCATCGGCCAGCGTTTTCGCCCATGCCACAGATGCTTTGTCGCCATTAAAGCCCAGCCCGGACAGCCGCACATGCGCCCGGATCAATTCGAAATCGCCAAGATCGTCCTCGATCACCAAAATCGAAACCGCTTTTTGAACAACTTCACTCATGGTTTTCCCCGATTATGCTGGAATTGGCATCCTGGACGATGCCCAATTACCGGTTTTTGCATGATGCCGCTCCGGCTCCAGGATCGTATTGCCGGGGATGTCGGTATTTATTGACTTTATTGGTTTGCCTTTGATACTCTGGCACCGTATGCAACCCAAACCCCGTTGCAGTTTTTCCTCAAACTGGGGTTTTGCATGCGTATTCGGCGTTTTTCTGATTCACCCCATCATCGCGCAATAACCGTCAGCCGGTTTGGCCTTGCTGGCGCATGCCATTCTAGCCCATATCCTCCGGCGCGCAACATTCGCACCCCGATGCGCATCGGGATGCGCCCCATCACGCGAGACCATGCACAGATCATGGGCGGGGCCGGATGCCGTATTCGCCCGATACCCGGTTGAAGCATGCGCCGCGCCGAATCCCAAAACGAACAATCTGTCGAACTCGATTTCGAGTCTATCCGGCTATATTCAGGCGCGGAGATGCAAGTGCAGTCCCTGGCTGACCTGGCGCAGGAGCGCCATAAGGTCAGGTTCATCGGCTTCATCAAGGGAAAAAGCCTGCTCACCACGCTGCCCTTGCGCAATGGCGAGAGGATGTGGATGGAGGAGGGGCAGGCATTTATCGTG
>Ga0209211_10011201_pt1 | contig 11522 bp, 7 predicted proteins | sample RifGroA2_FD_183992 | JGI IMG/M metagenome (GOLD analysis project Ga0209211, IMG submission 183992) | Groundwater microbial communities from Rifle, Colorado, USA - Groundwater A2 (SPAdes) (version 2) | ecosystem: Environmental > Aquatic > Deep subsurface > Groundwater | place: Rifle, Colorado...
TATCTGGCCGGGTTTTTAAAGTTTTTTAACTAAAAAGGGGCTGTCTCATAAGACTGATTTTACCCCCAACCCCCCCAAGGGCATAGCCGTCAAGCTAAGAGTAGTAATATTAATACAGAGATCAGATGAAGTCAGATGAAGTTTCCCCTCCTTTTGAAGGAGGGGTGTCCCGACGGTAGCGTCGGGACGGGGTGGTTGATTAACTGATTCTTTATACCTTTATTTCTATGAAAAACAAAAACCTCTTCAACAGAAAAGGCCTTAAATCTGTCAGATCATCTCTCAGGAACAGGTCCACTTCAGCTGAGGCAGCATTATGGGAGATGTTAAAATCAAGAAAAGAATCGATCTGATAAACCAATCAACCACCCCGGCCGCAATCAGCCTTTGTAATGCATTAGATATCAATGTACTGCGGCCACCCCTCCTTCAAAAGGAGGGGAAACTTTGTTTATTTCATCAAATCAACCACCCCCAAACTATTATACACGAACTGAATTTCGATATTAAAATCCGTTTGCCTTTATTGATTCTCCCTGTTAAACCTTTTTCAGACTCCTTAACTTGACGGCTATGCCCCCAAGGGGGGCTTTTAAAATCATTGACTTTCAATAAGTCTTCCCTTCGCCTTCGTGTAGCCGCTTCGGCGGAGCAAGGCTGGGGGATTTAGGGGTGGATTTTAAAAAAGAGGCTTATGAGACAGCCCTTTAATAATCAGAACAATAACCAAGTCTATTTTTTAGGAGGATTAATTCCTCTTTGCCTGGCAGCAGTTTCAAGCCTCTGCTGCCATTTTGATTTCTTGACAGGTTTCTTTTTATTCTCTTCAAGAGTTGCCAGAACGGCATCTGCATTAATAAACCTTTTCGATATAATATTCTGCAAATATGTCAGCATATTTGCCAGGAAGTAATAATATGTTAAACCTGATGAGAAGTTATTCAGAATCAGCATAAACATAACCGGCATCATATACATCATCACCTTCATTCCGGGTTGGTCGGAACCAGGTGTCGAACCGGTCATCTTCATCGTAAGCAATGTAGATGCTGTCATCAGAAGAGTAAAGAGACTCACGTGGCTTCCGTACATGGGTATTGTGAACGGAAGTGCCAGTATTGAGTCATACGTTGATAAATCGGTTGCCCAGAGGAAATGCTCCTGCCTTAATTCGATAGATACAGGAAAGAATCTGAACATCGCGAAAAGAATCGGCATCTGAAGAAGCATCGGAAGACATCCACCCATCGGATTGACTCCTGCCCTCTTATACAGATCCATAGTTGCCTGCTGTTTTTTGAGAGCGTCTTCTTTCTTCGGGAATTTTTTCCCCAGTTCATCAACCTGAGGTTTAAGCACCTGCATCTTGGCAGTTGACTGATAGGATTTGAAAGTCAGAGGAAAAAGGACAATTTTTATTATAATTGTAAGGATAAGGATAATTATACCATAATTACCGATATAATTGTCGAGCCAGTTGAATACCGGTATGATCATGAACCTGTTGATCCATCCAATAATATTGCGACCAAGAAATACCAGTTTATCAAGTTCAAGGCCTTCTTTTTTAAGCGTAGTAAATGAGTTAGGTCCATAGTAAAGCTTCATGCTCAATGCATTTGAAGAAGCCGGATTAAACGGGACTCCAAGTTCTGAAGTATAGTAGCGTATGTATTTCTCAGATGTCAGCGTTCGTGTAGATGATACTGAACCATTCAGAAAGAAATCATTCGACACGACAACTGATGAAAAGAATTGATCCTGAAATGCAACCCAGCTGAGTTTGGTTGTTATATCAACTTCATCAAGCTCCTTTTTTGAGTTCATTTTTAATCCATCTACATCATCCTGAAAGTACTTGTATCGGATCGTGGAATAATTCTCTTCGTTCTGACGACCTTTCTCCTGCTGCGGTATATACATTTTCCAGTCAAGTGTCAGACTGTTCTGGTTGGAAGCAATAATTCCATCCATTGATTTGAATGTCACATCAAAATCGAGCATGTATTTATCAGGAGCAAGGGTATACTTATACTCTATATACTTTTCAGTGCCTGCCATAAGTCTTAGAATCACGCTCTGGGGTTCCGAGATGACACTAAAGTTTTTTTGCTCACTTACAGGCTTAAAATAAAGATTATTGGTCTGTACAGCTCTGTTATCAGATGTGAAAAAGTTAAATCCGAATACAGTTGAATCACCTGAAAATAGTATAAGAGGAAGTGAATCGTGTGTCCGGTAGTCCTTTAACCTGGCCGAATAGACTCTTCCTCCCTTTGATGATATTTTGAGCTCAACCTTATTGTTTTCAAGTGTTATAAATTCATCATCTCCAATAGCAGAAGAAGCAAAGACACCATACTGGTTTATATCCGAAGGTATATTCTGCCCTGCTGAAGAAATAACTTCAGATTCAGCTTTTTTCTCCTGAACTGCAACGGAATCAGTCACCGGCTTATCTGTAACAATCCCAAGTTTTAGGTTCAGTTCATTGATTTTAGTAATTGCATCCGGATTATTTGGTTTAAACCGTAATGCATTAATATATTCTGCTCTGGCATTTTCAAGCTCCCCTTTGGCATAAAATGATTCTGCAACAGAAATTGCACTCTCATAACCCTTATTCAGACGGCTGTTATTATAAATGCTAAACCCAATAAAGATTAAAAAGATCAGGATAATGCCAGTTATAGTATTTCGATCCATTCGTAAAGTTTAATTTTAAATTATATGACTTGATTATGATATTTTATGACTTCTCCGTTTAATGATGATTGTTCAACCTATGCATGCTTTTACAAAACTTACAAACAGAGGATGAGGGTTTAAAACAGTACTGCTGTATTCAGGATGAAACTGTACCCCGATAAACCATTTATGATCCTTAAGTTCAATTATTTCAACAAGATTTGATTCAGGGTTTATTCCTGCAGGGATCATTCCGTTTTTCCGAAAATCATCTAAATATTTGTCATTGAATTCAAATCTGTGACGATGTCTTTCAGTTATTTCTGTTTTTCCGTATGCATCAAAAACTTTTGATCCTTCAGTTATTATGCATTTATATCCTCCCAACCTCATTGTTCCACCTTTATCAGTTATACTCTTCTGTTCTTCCATAAGATCTATTACGGGGTATCGGGTTTTATGATTAATCTCGGTTGAATGGGCACCTTCCATGTTGAGAACATTTCGTGCAAACTCTATTACTGCACACTGCATTCCGAGGCAGATTCCAAAGAAGGGAATATTGTTTTCCCGGGCATAGCGTGCAGTAAGCACTTTTCCTTCAATACCTCTGGAGCCAAATCCCGGAGCGACAAGTATTCCATTAAGACCACTCAGGCGGTCTACCATGTTATGTTCTGTTATCTCTTCTGAATGAATATATTCAATATCAATTTCACACTCATTCATTGCACCGCTATGTACAAATGACTCAGCAATTGATTTATAAGCATCCGGCAGTTCTACATATTTTCCCACTATCCCTACCTTAATGGAGTTTTTAGGATTCTTCAGCTTAACGAGGAATTCACGCCATTCATCAAGCTGTGGTTCGTTCTCAAATGGAAGGGCAAACTTGCGCAGGACAGTTGTATCGAGGCCTTGCTCCAGCATCTTAATAGGCACTTCATATATTGTTGAAACATCAACCGACTCAATTACTGAATTTTCTTCAACGTTGCAGAATAATGCAACCTTTCTTTTAAGTTCGGCATTAAGGTTGCGGTCCGATCTCAGAACAAGAATGTCGGGCTGTATACCTGTCTCAAGCAGTTCTTTTACGGAATGTTGAGTTGGTTTGGTTTTAGATTCACCTGTCGACGAGAGATAAGGGACCAGTGTGAGGTGAATAACGATGCAGTTCTGAGCTCCAAGTTCCCATTTTAACTGTCGGACCGATTCGATATAGGGAAGTGATTCTATGTCACCTACAGTTCCTCCTATTTCAGTCAGTACAATATCAAATTTATTTCCTGAACTAACCAGTTTTATTCGTCTTTTTATCTCGTCGGTTATATGCGGAATGACCTGAACTGTTTTTCCAAGATAATCACCCTTGCGTTCCTTATTGATAACAGTCTGGTAAATTCTGCCTGTTGTAACATTATTTGCCTGACTTGTGGGTACATTCAGGAACCGCTCATAATGCCCCAGATCAAGATCAGTTTCAGCGCCATCGAGAGTCACATAACATTCTCCATGTTCATAGGGGTTTAGTGTTCCGGGGTCAACATTAATATAGGGATCAAGTTTCTGTATCGTTACAGAATAGCCACGGGCCTGCAGTAATTTTGCAAGAGATGCTGAAATAATGCCTTTACCCAGGGAGGAGGTCACTCCGCCTGTAACGAATACGTATTTAACTTCTTTCAAAGCTGAAATATTTAAAATTGAAACATCAAATTATTATATTAATCATCCAGACCAGACTGGTCAATCATTCTGACTTTTTCTTCAAGTGTTTTTATAAGTTTTTTGGCACTTTCTATTTTATCCTCCACTTCCCTGATCATCGTATCGGCATTTTTCGATTTTGCAAAGAAGCCGATATTATTTTCCCATAGAACTATATCGCTTTCAAGTTGTTTGATCTTAGTAAAGAATTTATCTCTCTCATTCCTTACCTTTCTTGATGCTTTGGGATTTGCTTTCAGGGTATCAAGCTTGGTTTTATATTTTAATATGCTCTTATCCTCATCGCCAATCTTTAGTTTGTCGAATTGGGTATTAAGTGCATTTCTGTACCTGTTTGCAATCTCGTCTTTCTTTTCGAAAGGAACAAAACCAATCTCTGTCCATTTACGCTGAAGTTCCTTTAATCTTTCAAAAGCGACATGTACATCCCCTCCATGAGTAAAATTCTCAAGTTCTTCAATAATTGAGATTTTAGCCTTGAGATTGTCTTCATAAGAGGTATCAAGATCATTGAAAAACTCTGTCTTCCTGTTAAAAAACTGGTCGCAGGCTTTTCGGAATCTTTTCCAGCATCTTTCTGACTGTTTGCGTGGTACCGGGCCGATTTCCTTCCACTCTTTCTGTAATTTAATCAGGGCATCTGAAGTACTTTTCCATTCAGTGCTTTCCTGTAATGCTTCAGCCTGAATACAGAGTTCAATCTTTTTCTGGAGGTTATTGAGCTGGATCTCCTTATTATCTGCATAGAATGCCCTTTTTTTCTCGAAAAAAGCATCACAGGCATCTCTGAATCGCTGGTAGACCTTATTATTCTGCTTTTTAGGGGCAAAACCAATTGTCCGCCATATTTTCTGCAATTCAACAACCTTGTCGGCCTTTTCATCAAAATCCCTGAAATTCTTCATTTCATTCTGAATCAGGGCTTCCACCTCCTCGCACAGGGCTATTTTTGAATCAAGGTTCTTCTTCTGGTCATCTTTCTGCTTCTCAAAATACTCATGATGCCTTTTGTTAATCTGTGCAGTTGCCTCCTTGAATCTTTCCCAGATATCATTTTTTGATTCCTGCGGTACAGGTCCGATCTCGCGCCATTGGTTATGGAAATCCTGAAGATCCCTGAATGCATTGACAGGATTAGGTTCTAAAAGAAGAGCTTCTGCCTTTTCGCATAGAAGGACTTTTGACTCAAGGTTTTTCTTCAGGTCAAGATCCCGCAATTCCTTATTTATCTTAATATAATCATAAAATAATTCAACCGTGTGATGATAATTTTCCCAGAGATCTTTAAGAGAAGCCTGAGGGACAACACCAACAGTATGCCATTCATTCTGAAGTGACCTGAAATCATGAAAGGTTTTATTTATTGACTCTTCCCTGTTTACGAGATCTTTTATTTTATCAATAATATCATATTTCTTTTTCAGGTTCTCATATTTTTCAGCTTCCTGAATTTTGCTGTAATCGGTTTTTTTCTCCCGGAATTTTTCAAGGAGGTGTTTTACCTTTGCATCATCGGGATCAACCCATGGTCTGTAATCTTCAATTTTACCGCCATCTTCCAGAAATTTATTTCTACGTTCTTCGGCTTCCTGTTTAAGCTTCCTGTAAAATAAACCTTTAATCCTTTCAATATCATCCCTGATCTCCGAAGGAGGTCTGTTTTCGACCAGAAGAACAAGGGTTTCAACAAGATCATGTTTAGTCAATCCGCTATAATCAACGGGTGGAAGGTCACTGTCAACAGAAACGGCATCGCTCTCCTCAACAGGAATTTCATCATCTTTCCTGACTATTGAACGTTTTCTTTTCTTTGGTTTCTCAGTTTTGCCGACATTCTCGTGTTCGGCATCATCAGTTAAAGCTTCGGAAGCCTCTGATGATTCAGCTCCCGGCTCTCTTTTTTCGTGCATGTTATCCTCAGTTCCGGCAACGTTCTCAGGCGTAGCGGATTGTTCTAAACGAACAGAGTCATCCGGATTTGTTTTTGTCATTTTCAATCCTTTTATGGTTCAGCTCTTTTTCAAAGTTAAGCACCATGGCATTCCATGGATTTTTCAGAGTACGAAAATATTGAAATATTTATTAAAACTCAAAGATTTACAGAAATTAATCTGCAGGCCTGCTGCTGAGTCTTCAGTTATTCAGGATTTGACTATTCCTTGTTTATTGAAATAAGATACCTGAATGGATTAATAAGCTTCTGAAGCAAACGAAGATCTTCTGTGATGATTTCTGCAGTTCCGCTCATGTTTTGAGTAAATTCCAGCTTAGTTCCATAAAGAGTGGTCAGACCATCAGGAAGATCAATCTCAATTACATAGGTATCGCCTGAGGGTACAAGCGATTTTGTTTTAATAATTCCTCTGACCATTCCATATTCCAGATATGGATAACTACTTAATTTGATATTGACTTTTTGCCCTGGTTTGACTTTTCCCGATCTCTGCATCTTAAGATTTATTCTCCCAAGGTAACTACCTGTTTCATGAGGTACAACATTCAAAACCGGATCATCTTTTGTTACAACCTGATTTTCATTCCAATAGCGCGTAAAAGTCACAAATCCGTCAAAAGGTGAGCGAAGAAGGTATGTATTCTCCCATATTTTTATCTGAGCCTGCAGATTGAGAAAGGACTCGTTTAAAACCGCGAAGAGTTTTTCCTTTTCCTCAATGCGCTTAATCCGGTAATCCCGAAGCATCTGATCCTTCCCGGCCATTTCTATCGATTTCTCAGAAAAGTCAAGTCTTACCTGTTGCAGTTCTATATTATTTCTTATCAAGGCCTGATGTGATTTTTCATACTCACTTTCAGGAATGACCTTGTTGATAAAAAGCAATGAATCTCTCCGGTATTTGTTTGCTTCAAGCCGGCGGTTATCAGTAAACAATTTTTCCTTGACCTTCAATCGGTTCATATATTCACCAATTGCATCAATCTCGGCAGTGAGTGAGATTATTTTATTTCCATAATAATCATTCGACAGATAAGATGTAAGATCAGACAGATTTTTCAGGAAACCGGCATATACATTCTGCAGTTCTCCAAGTTGAGATAAATGAGGAAGTTGGCTATATTCTGTCTCTTCAGGCCTGATTATTGCATCTATGGTCTTCTTTAATAATTCTATCTCTTCAACAGACGCAGTGGTTTCCATAACAGCCAGAAGCTGACCGGAATAAACACTGTCCTTATCCTCAACATAAAGATATCTGATCCTGCCTGTGATTTTCGTAACGAGAGTAGCGGGGGGATTGACTGTGGTAATCTCAACAGGAGCCGGTATTGTGTCAGGATATTTTATAATCCATGCAAAGATTATAAACAGGATAAAAACCGATAATAAAACCAGATTACCCCACCTGAGTATCCCTGATGGCGGGTTTCCCATTATCTCTTTAACGGGTTCTGAATAAATTATGTCAGGTTTTTTCTCTCTCATAAAGATGGTCTAGTTTCCAAGTTCAAGCTGGTTTTTTACGAGATTAAAATATACTCCCCGTTTTTCAATAAGGCTGTTATGCGTTCCTGTCTCAACAATCCGGCCATTGTCAATGACCACAATTTTATCTGCATTTTTTACTGTACTGAGTCTATGGGCAACGATAATTACCGTTTTTCCATCAAAGAAAGTTGTAAGGTTTTCCACTATTACTTTTTCATTATAAGCATCGAGGGAATTCGTTGCTTCATCGAATACAATTACATCCGGATCCTTATAAACCACTCTGGCTATGAGAAGCCTCTGTTTCTGTCCTTCACTAAGTCCGTGACCATTTGCCCCTACTTTTGTATTATATCCCAGTGGCAATGATTCAACAAATCCCCGGATATTCGCAATTTCTGCTGCGTAGACCAGTCTTGCTTCATCCATCTCTCCGGAACCGGGAGCAATGTTAGCTGCAATTGTATCAGGGAATATAAATCCATCCTGCATAACAGCACCAACTCTGTTTCTCCAGAGTTTGAGACTTATGTTTGATAATCGTGTATCGCCTATCATGATCTCTCCGTTTACCGGCTGATAAAATCCCAACAGCATCTTGAGCAAAGTAGTCTTTCCGCTTCCGCTTGAACCGACAATAGCAGTTTTCTTATTCCCTTCAATAAAAAGGTCAATATCCTTTAATGCGAAAGGTGAATGAGGACCTTCGTACTGAAATGAAATGTTATTTACAAAAATATCCTTATTGACAGGGAGTTTCCGCACTTTTGCTTCCGGATTTGCCTCTTCATTTTCCATATGGTGAACTTCGGAAAGGCGGTCAAGACTGATTTTTGCATCCTGCGACATCTTGAAAAATCCAATCATCTGACTCAAAGGAACATTCAGTTGTCCGGTAATAAACTGAACAGCAAGCATCATACCCAGGGTCATATCACCTTTCAGAACAGCAGTTGCAGCAATTATGGTAATAAAGATATTTGTTACCTCATTAATCAGAGTTGCTCCGGCAGACTGGAATTGAATAATAGACAACCCCTTTACCTTCAGACTGAAAAGTGATGCCTGAATTTTCTCCCAGTCCCATCTCATACTTAGTTCGCTCTGGGTAAGCTTGATTTCCTGCATACCGTTAACGATGTTGATAAGCTTACTGCCTGATTCAGACATTTTCCTGAAGCGTAAATGATCAAGTCTTGCCCGTGATTTCATAAAAAGTGAGACCCATAAGATATATAGCGCAGCACCAGAAAGAAAGATTAACAGTATCTTCAAACTATATATGGCAAGTACTATCCCGAAAACAATAAGATTGAAGAAAGAAAACATTATGCTCAGGCTGGCAGAGGTGAGGAAATCTTCTATTCTGCTATTGTCTTCAATCCGCTGCAAAATATCGCCTGTCAGCTTAGTTTCAAAGAAGGAAACAGGCATTGACATTAGTTTCTGCAGGAAATCAGATATTACAGCCACATTGACCCTCGAGCCTATATGAAGAAGCAACCATCCCCTTATAAACTCAACCGACATCCGTCCCAATACCAGTGCAAGCTGGGCAAAAAGGATCAGGTAAATAAATCCCAGATCATTATTGTTTAATCCGATATCAATAACAGATTGTGTCAGAAAAGGTATTACAAGCTGGATGCAGCTTGCCAGAATTAATCCAAGAATCAGTTGGAATGAATACTTCTGGTAAATCCGGAAATACTTATATAGAAACCCGAATCCTCTTCCTGATTCAGGATTGGTTTCATTCCTGAAAATGGCAGGAGTTGGTTCAAGAATGAGAACAAGTCCGGCAGGCTCTCCTTCCTGAGTAGTAGCAGCCCAGTTTTTTACAAATTCTTCACGTTTATATTTAATGAGGCCAAGACCCGGGTCAGCTACCCAGAGAATTTCCTTTCTGATTTTGTAAACAACAACAAAATGCTTCTGTTTCCAGTGAACAATGCATGGTAAAGGTACATTTTCATTCAGCATCCCAAAGGGAATTTTTACTCCGATTGTCCTGAATCCGATAGAATCAGCCGCTTCAGACAATCCAAGAAATGACACACCCTCCCTGGTAATGTAGCATTTCTTCCTCAATGACTCAAGTGAATGATTTACTTTATAATACCCTGCAATCATCTTGAGGCAGGCAGGGCCACAGTCCATTGCATCAGGTTGTTTTACAAATGGGAATGACATTTCTTGAGAAGGGAAAAGTATTATTTCGAGTAAAGATATTTATATTTTGATAATGCAGAATCTATCTGAGTTATAAAATAGGGGCACTAAACAGAATACAAATATTTTGGATTAAGGAAGTATTATATTTGCGGCTGAGATTTTCTCACCAGAGTGTTATTTAAGAAATACAACGATACTGAAATTATTGAAGGCATCCGAAAGCAGGATGACAGGATTCTTAATTGGATATACGACAACTATTACCGGATAGTAAGGGATCATGTTATGATGAATAGCGGGTCTGATGATGACGTATCTGATGTTCTTCAGGATTCGATAATTGTATTATACGAACAGATTCTTGATAATAAGCTGAAACTGGAAACAGATCTTAAAGGATATTTTTTTGGTATTGCCAGAAATATATGGAATACCCAGCTCCGAAGAAAACAGAAGACAACTGAACTGCTGACTGACTATCCTGATGATGATGGCCTTGAAGAGAGCAATAACCTTCTTCTTGAAAAGATAGTGAGCAGGGCATTCACAAAATTGAAACCGGATCAGCAGACTGTTCTGAACCTTTTTGCAGAAGGAACCTCATATGAAGAGATAGCACAAATAATGAATTTTAACAGTGAAGAATACGCCAGGCGGAAGAAATATTTGTGCAAGGAAGTACTAATGGATCTGATAAAAGAGGACCCCGAATATCACGAATACCTGCGCTTCCTGAAGTAGTAAAAAGCCGGAATTGAGAATATCAGAACAATTGTTAAAATAACCGGCCAGATCAACCTTCGTCTGATCAAAGGAGAGTTGTCTCCATAAATTACCAGGGCTGACCAGAAATATGGATGAGCCCTTAACTGGTCGGCAGTTTCGAGAAATTTAACTCTTGCTTTTTTCAATGATACACTTTTCGAATATCCCTTCTTCAGATTATCATAATATGATTTAACAATTTCAGTACCGGTTCTGTCTTCTATCTCCCACATTGACATTACAACTGATTCACTGCCTGAATAGATGAAACCTCTTGCCAGACTTAAGATACCTTCACCTGAATAAAGTTTCCCGATACCTGTATTACAGGAACTCAATACAACCATCTTAGCCTTAAGAGGAATATCATAAATCTCAAATGTTCTCAGATACCGGTCCTCTTCACCAGAGTTTTCAGGACTAAAGATTAAAGTGGAATACATAGGATCATTGTCATCGATAACAGTATGCATTGCAAGATGAATTATATCATAATTCCCCGCCTCTTTCTTGAACTGTGATTCCACTGCAAAATCATTTACAAGAAGTTTACCTCCCATTAATTCGTATACATATTCAGCCTCCTTCTTTGCAAAAGGAAGATTTGAGAGAATATTTCCGGTTTTCTGCCGTTTTTGAAACAGTGAGTTGATTTCCACCGGTTCAGAGTAGTCAGGAGCAAATGCAATCGCAATATTTCCCTCCTGATAACCGT
>Ga0209211_10011202_pt1 | contig 11521 bp, 10 predicted proteins | sample RifGroA2_FD_183992 | JGI IMG/M metagenome (GOLD analysis project Ga0209211, IMG submission 183992) | Groundwater microbial communities from Rifle, Colorado, USA - Groundwater A2 (SPAdes) (version 2) | ecosystem: Environmental > Aquatic > Deep subsurface > Groundwater | place: Rifle, Colorado...
CGGTGGACAGTCCTCTACCCAACACTTTCCCAATCTCGCTGAAACTCTTATCTTGTCTTAACATCTTTTCAATACAAAACCTTTCCTCCTTTTGAAGATGCTTTTTCTTGTTTTTTTGAATTTTCGCCATAAATACAGGATACCTTACCCTTCGTATTTAAAGGTGGGGAGATGGCAGAAGCACGGGTGACTTTTTAAATAAAGGCTTGCGTATCTCGTATAGGGAGAAGCGTGGGCTTTTTGTTTAATAAGTAACACTCATACACTATGCAACAGCAACTACAGTGGAAAACCGAAAACCGTAAGGTCGATACATTACTCCCTCATAAAAAGAGCCCTCGCAAAATCTCCAAGGAACAGATGGAGATTCTGAAGCGCAGTCTCGAGGCCTTTAATCTCGTCGAGATCCCGGCAATCGACCTCGACGGAACGATTCTCGCCGGACATCAGCGCATCAAAGTCCTCCAAGCACTCGGCAGAGGCGGTGAAGCGATTGATGTGCGCGTTCCGAACCGCAAGCTCACCGATGAGGAGGCCGAGGGCTACCTCATCGGAAGTAATGCGATTCATGCCGATTGGGACCTAGATCTTTTGAAAAACTTTGATGTTTCTCTTTTGATAGACCTCGGCTTCGATCAAAAAGTACTCGATGACATCTGGAACAAGAAGCTCGCGAAGGACACATTCGATGTCGAGGAAGAACTCAAAAAAATCAAGGAGCCAACGACGAAGTTCGGCGACATTATCCTGTTGGGGTCGAACAAGCTAATCTGTGGCGACTCCCTCAGACCGGAAACGCTTCAGAAACTTTTCGGCGAAGAGCGAGCATCCATGATCATCAGTGATCCGATCTACAATATTTCGGTCGATTACAACGGCGGTATCGGTGGAAAACAGCAGTACGGCGGTACTGTCAATGACAATAAGCCGGACGCCGAGTATAAAGAGTTTCTCAAGAAAAGCATGGAAGCGGCACTCGCAGTCACCAAAGGAGATGCTCATGTCTTCTATTGGTCGGACCAAACTTATATCTGGCTCATTCAAACCTTATACCGTGATCTCGGCATTACCAACAAGCGTGTCGCTATATGGCTGAAAAATTCACAAAATCCTACACCCGGCGTTGCCTTCAATAAGTGCTATGAGCCATGCACTTATGGCGTTCGCGGAAAGCCCTACATCGTCAAAGGAGTAAACAACCTTAATGAGGTGATGAATCCTGAGATGACCACGGGCAATAACCTACTCCAAGAAGCCCTCGACCATATCGATATTTGGGCAACCAAGCGACTCGCAGGCAACCAATACGAACATTCAACCATGAAGCCTCCCGAGGTGTACGAGAAAGCGATTCGTCGCTGTACGAAAATGAACGAAATCATTCTCGACAGCTTCTCAGGATCGGGCAGTACCCTTATAGCAGGTGAAAAACTAAAGCGCCGAGTCTATGCGGTCGAGATAGAGCCTGTGTTCTGCGACCTCACTATTCGCAGATATGAAGCACTCACAGGAACCAAGGCGAGGATCGTGAGAGGCAATGAAACGCTATAAGGAAACTCCGTTTCTTGAACAGATCAAGAGTATCCCGAATGTATCGCTCGCCTGCGAAAAAATCGGACTATCGAGAAACACGGTCTATCGGTGGTGTAAGGAAGATCTAAAGTTCAAGGAACGATTGGATGATGCAATTATTACCGGCACTGAATCGGTAAATGACCTCGCGGAGAGTAAGCTGATCGGACACATTAACTCCGGTAATTTGCGCGCGATTCAGTATTGGCTCGACAACAACAAGAAGAATTACGCTCGTCCGCGACCCAAAGATTTTTGGGAAAGTATCCGAGAGGATAACCGTGTGACTGAAATAAAAATCACGGTAGCAAAGCCGAAGAAAAAAGCCGAGAAGTCAAATCAAGTGGTACCCAAGACGCTTCCGAATGAAGATTGTATAGAAGCGTAAAGAGAGATACGCCTAAGGATAGTTAAGTATGGTATCAGCAATTTCTTTCCAGTCGGCATTAGAAACTCCAAAAGCGGTTGAGTGAGGGACTACAGCATACAAGGTGTCGTGGTCTTTCGCTATGTGCAGTTTCCTTGATACAACTTCTTTCAATGGTACGGGTATCGCTTCCTGCCAGTCGGGCAAATACACACGGGAATAAAAAATAACTACTTTTGGTTTATGCTTTCCTATCATCTCTCGTAACCGTTGTACTCGCGTGGGCTTGTATGTCGCAAGATACTCTTTACGAGTACGCAATCCATCGATATCCGCTTCTGCGTACAGCCAATCTTTTTTCCTCGTGGACTTTGCAGGTAACGGCATAAGTTCAAGTGCGGCGTGATTTGAGGTCTTCCTGCCAAACTGTTTAATTTGAAATTCTCGTATTTCTTCTAAAGCCGGTTCAGTTTTATTTTGAAGATAGAGGAGGAGGTAAATAAGTTTGCGGTATGTCGATTGTGTTGGCGCACCATCTTCAAACCAGTACACATGACCTAGATCAACGCGCAGGTCTTCATAGATATCAAAAACCTCTGCGTTAGCGGTTGCCTTAAATCTTTCTAGAAGGACCTCGTTATCTTGGTTGTGCCCCTCTTCCATTCCGACGAACCACACATCGCCGTTGAGGTTTCCATAACCCCAAAAGTTTTTAATTCGTTCTTGGATTAAATATCTAAATTCTTCCCCGAATAGGGTTTGTAAATTGCTCATTATCTTTGGACGGATTTTCTAATAACGAGACTTGGCAGGTAGCAAAAAGCTCCTAACCAGGCCGACACACCCCGTGAGGTGTACCCATACCCCTTTCGAGATATGACCGTCCAAAGTAGCTCTGATTAGGAGTTCTTTACTTTGGACGGATTTGCGACCATATCCTCTGGGAATTCCAAAGGGGTTAGGCCGACGACTTATTCAGTTGTAAATGAATTATAGCAAATTTTGCTACTGCCTTAAACCCTATCGCAGTTCACTTGTTTTGCTAAGGAAAGTTGTCTACATGTTGCCAACAATTCAGCCTTAGCAAATGACTTGTTCTCTGTCATTAATGGTCGTATGGAAACATATACAACAGCCTTAATCGGCAAGGAGGTAGTGATACCAGTAACAAAAGTAAAGTATTGTTTATATGCCCGTAAATCAACCGAGCAAGACGAGAAGCAAGCTCTTTCAATAGATTCTCAGGTAAAAGAAATGCTAGCGATTGCGGAGCGAGACGGCTTAGAGATCATCGACATACGAAGAGAGGCGCACTCGGCTAAGGATTCTGGGCAACGACCAGTTTTTAAAGAACTACTCGAAGATATACGGAGAGAAAGATATAACGGCATTCTCACTTGGGCACCAGACCGACTAAGCAGAAATGCCGGAGACTTGGGAAGTGTCGTCGACTTAATGGATCAAAAATCACTCATAGAAATTCGTACCTACGGCCAACAGTTTAGAAATTCACCAAATGAAAAGTTTTTACTTATGATTCTTTGTAGCCAAGCGAAGCTAGAGAACGATAACAAAAGTATAAATGTAAAACGAGGATTGAAAACAAGAGTTGAGATGGGCTTATGGCCCGCACCAGCACCCACAGGATACTTGAAAGAAAAAAGGATGGACAGAAAATGCGAAACTCTTATTGATCCCGCCCGAGCACCGGTAATCAAACAAATGTTTGAAAAAGTGGCGTACGAAAAATTGAGTGGTAGAAAAATCTATAACTGGCTGAAATTTGACCTCAATTTTAAAACAGTTACCGGCAACAAAAATCTCACACTAAGTAACATTTATATGATTCTGCAAAACCACTTCTACTATGGAACTTTTGAGTACCCAAAGAAAAGTGGTAATTGGTATATTGGAAAACATGAACCAATTATCACGAAAGAGTTGTTTGATGCTGTTCAAACACAGACCAAGAGTCAATTCGTAAGATCCGAGGGAAAAGAGTTTGCCTTTACTAAACTAATGACCTGCGGTCTCTGCGGATCTGGTATTTGTGCAGATGAGAAATTTAAAAAACAGAAAAATGGTAATATCCATAGACATGTTTATTATGGTTGTACGAAGGCTAGAGATAAAGATTGCAAATGCGGATATATTAATGAAATAGACCTACTTAAACAATTCGAGGAACTAATGGATAAAATTGATATAGATGAAATTGGGATAAAGGAAAAATTAAAAACGGAGATCGAACGAATCAAAAAGTTTCAGTTGATACTACTCGGAACAAAGGGAAAAATACAGATAGAAGACATCGATATACGGAACTACGCGAAATACATCCTACAAGAGGGTAAAGATATCGAAAAACGAGAACTTTTAGGATGTCTCAAGGGGCAGATAAAACTTCAAAACAAAGTGATTACAATTTAGAACGAGAGGAGAAAATGAGGGGGTCCCCTTTCACTCTTTATTCTCGACGATAAAACTTGCTCGTTTGTATAACTCGTCAAAAGTAATAATATCCACTCCGTGTATTGATTTCCTGAACCGCTGAAAGGTTTCTCGCTTGCTTCTTTCAGAAACAAGCTCGCTTAATGACCCGATAACAACAATTCCTTTCGGTTGGACAGTGAAAACATTATCTTTCTCTAGTTTATCCCTGTTGTCGGGCTGCTCCGATCCTTGCTTATCCCATGTGTATATATTTGCCTCAATTTGCGAGATAGCGTCTGTCAGATTTTTTGACAAGCTCCATGCACCATTTCTAATTTCTGAAGAACCCTGAAGTAGCGGTGCTTTTGGAGTTTTAATTTCAACAAGCACAGTAAAGTTTATATCTCCAAGCGTAGATGTTAAATAATCACCTTTTTGTCCCCCTTTCCCATCTACTTTCTGTCCACCATAGTGCGCCTGTGCTTGTTCTTGTTTCAAAATCTGATAATTCAATCCGTAACCAAAAATCCATTTGTTCTGCTCAAAGAAACTTTGCCACCAATTCTCATCATCCGCGTGACTCACTAGTGCATTTTTAAATTCTTCCAATATTTCTCTCCGCTTGATAATTATATTTAAGTCATCTTGAGACAAACTGACCCCTGGGATTGATGAGAGTTGCTTTATGATACTTATGATACTTGTTATGTTGCGTCCTCGTAACGCGGATACAATCTCACTCTCTTCTTGTGATACGAGTGAAAATTTCTCTGTCGGTATTTCTAAATCCTTAAGCGATTGCAAGAATGCAATTAGTTTCCAAAAATTCTCATAACAATCATTGAGTCCAATACTCGCCTTTATAGAATTTGCAGTTTCTTCTTCGGTACTTGCCCTTTCAGCAATTTTTCCACTCCTGTCTCTGACTGAAAACGATAGTCGGGGGGTAAACTTATCTCCTTTTTTAATAAGAGTGACCTGACAAACATAATCTACACGCTCTTTTTTAAGCAGAACAAATTGCTTGATTAGTCGCCTATCTTTCTGATTGTAAAAATAAAAAAAGTTTCCTGTCGCAGTTGGATTAACTTGAAGATCAGAAAAACCACCTTGTCCGATTACAAAATCTTCACTTTTACCAAATTCACCTACAAGAATTTTTGACCATTTCATATAAATTATGAACGATAGACCTGTTCTAGTGTTTTGCCTGTTTCAGTTTTCCACATTTTCCACCCACTCGTTGAATTACCAAGAATAATGTCCGAAGCGGCGCTCGGGCTATTAAATATGTAATCTTTCACAAAAATATAAAATCCGCCTTGCTTCTGTTCTACATATCCGGTTGCAATAAGTTTCTCAATCAATCTTTTATTCCGATCTGCTACAGCCTTGCTCGTGTCGGCGGTTGCGGTTGATCCTTTGTATACGACGAATCCATCATTTGTCATGCGTCCTGTTGCACTTGCCTCCTTGCCTTTACAGACAAAAAGTGGGTCCGAAGAACCTTTTTGTTCTTTTGAGATAATTTCCTGCAAAATTGGATAACTAAGAGCAGAGAGCAGTAGCTGTAGATGATTTAAAAATTCCTCCACTTCCGCAACATCTGCTTCTGACAAAGACGGCAATGACGAAACAACCCCATTTTGAAGTTCATATCGCTTTGCTGTATTTGCCAAAGATAGACATCGGCTTTCTAGGTATTTAACATGTGCTTTTGTTAGATTATTATCCTTGCTCACGAAAGCAATTGCTACCTGCCAAAAATCTTTGTTGTTATCGTGATTAAATAATCTGTTCCAAAGGTTTTCCGCTTCACCTATATATACTGTTGGCAATAGTGCTTCTTCTGTTTCTTTGCCAATTAGAAAATACACAGCGGGTTTATTGCATTCGGATCTGTTTTTTGCTTCCTTCAATTTGTTTCGTGGAATCACAACAGCTTGTCCAACCCAATTACTCAACTCAACAGTCCGCAAACCATCTGGCTCACCATCAATTAGAAATATTTTTATTGTTTTTGGAGATATTTTCATAATTTCATTCTATTTTCTGCGACCTTAAAATACTTCTTGTCTTTTTCTATTCCAATCCAATGCCTACCAAGTTTTTTTGCAACAAATGTTGTCGTGCCACTTCCCAAAAACGGATCAAGAACAACATCTCCTTTGTTTGAGGAAGCAAGAATAATTCTACGGAGCATTTCTTCTGGTTTTTGGGTAGGGTGAATAGCACGATTATCCTTTCCTCTTATCCTTTCCTTTCCTTGAACTAAAGGTAATTGCCAAACATCTCGCATTTGTTTCAAAGAACCATCTTTTTGTTTATCTGGATTCATCTTTTTCAAATCTTCATAATTAAAAATCCATTTTTTACCCTTAACCGCCCAAACAACAAATTCTGTAGAATGTGTAAATACTCTCCTTGTCATGTTTGGCATCGCATTTGTCTTTTGCCAAGTAATAATGTTGTTTATTTTGAAATCAAGTTGTTTCAAAACAATCATCACTTCCGAGATATTGTGATAAGTGCAGGATATATAAATTGAACCACCATCTTTCAAAATTCGATAAGCACCACCAATCCATTTGCGCGTGAATTGTAAATATTCTGGTGCAGACATTCTGTCCCATTCTTCATTGACCATATACCAATCTCCGCCAGTCTTATTACCTTTCCAATGTAATCCATTTCCAGACAAGTTGTATGGTGGATCGGCAAAAATAAGATTAACAGATTCTTTTTCAATCTGATTAGTCATTATTTCTACACAATCTCCTAAATATAGTTGGTTTTTTTTCATAAGATTATCGTGCAAGCATTCTCTCTCCCCAAGAATTTATAGTCGCCGGTATCTGCTCGATCCATTCAAGAGAATCAGTGACATTATTGGTAAGTGCAATTATTTCTTCATAGAGGCGGGATAACTCTGCGTGATTTAATCTTCTGTCGGATTCTTTCAAGCTTACCAAAACTTCAAGTAGTTTAATGAGTTGTGTTATGGATAGTGGAACAATTTTCTGGTGGATACCGCGATACCCATGTTTAATAGCTACCCAAAATGTTTCTATTGTATCTTGATGTAATCGAGGGGCGACAAAGAGACAGTAAACTCCTTTTTCAGGATAACTCTCTTCAAAATCTCGCACATGACGCATAACGGGTTGTCCCTCGTTGTACCATTGAGCACGATCAGTCAGCATAGTTACTTCACACACAGAATTAAAACTTTCATAAAAACATTCAATATCTGGTTTGCCAGCAGGGGCCGTAAATGTTGGCTCATTGTCATCTCCTACGGGATAATTCGGCTTGATTTCAATAGCATCGTTAAGCGCATTTATTGCAAGAGTAGTAAGCCTTTCTAATTCAATACTCTTTTTATTCACAGACTGATGAATATTGCTCAATGCTTCTATATATTCCTTTATCTTCTCGACATTCTGGGATTGAAAATGTGTTTCAAGTTCTTGGAGCTTTCTACGATATATCCGAAGTTCTTCTGCGTATAACTTAAGCTCATTTTTATTTAACGATGGAGCATTTCTAAATTCAAAAACTGGAATCGTTATTGGCTTTGATCTCAAGTCCTCAACAAAATGGTTAATGTCTTCTGCAAGTACTCTGACGATGTTTTTAAGCTCGACATCTGTCTCCCATGGCAACACAGGTTGATTAAGGTCGGCTAAATAGTCAATGTAATCATCAGTCGTTGCAAAAGTAGACGGAGAGGCATTATCAGACGACAAGATACTTTCTATTTCAATCATTCTTCTCGGCTCAAGGTCAATATTAAATCCGCCTCCTCGAATATAAATATAGCGAGTCAATCTAAAATATCGTATTGCATTGTCTCCATAGTCCCAAAGATTATTCAGCAACGAATTCACTTCGCTAGTTGACCTTGTTTGCAAAAATTCTTGTGCAAATTGTTTCTGGAATCTTGTCTTAAAAGTACGCTCATTGGCTTCGTTAGTTTGTGAGCGTAATTCTGTCCGATACCCAATCAATTTCTCTGCCTGTGCAACTATATTTTGGTAATGAATAAGTGTAGGAGCAAAGAGCGCGAACTCTTCTTTAGTAATACCAACGGGATCGTTCCCAAGAGCTTTCCATTGCTTATTAACCTCTTTGATTAAATGCAATGTTCCGATGAAGGGTTTTATTGCAAAACCATCTCTTTCGGAGAATCCATCACTAGCAGGATTGGGCAGTTGCCATTTTAGAAAATGAATAAAGAAAAGTTTACCAAGATCATATTCTTCGGACAAAAAATATTCTCCGAGCGCTGTAATTCTTACTCCGTCAGCTGAATTTTTTGCTACGCACAAACCCATTTTATTCATAGGTGCAACAGAGTTTCTACCGCGCATCGCAGGATCTCGATATCGTTGAGTATTGAAAATTTGTTCTGCCACAGTGTAGGGCATTTCTCTTTCAATATCTTTGTAGTATCCCCCTTGCTCTCTTGTAAGTTCAGTAGGCTTGTAGAGTTTATGCTGGATGAGAAGAATTTGATATTTGATCTGGTTGTCTGAATTAAAAGGTTGTCCCTCAAGAATTTTGAGTACACCCAAAAAGTCCCTTAATCTTTCGGGGTTTCTAACAGTTGTTGAAATTGACCAAGGTTTTTTCATATCTTTATTTTCTTACATTACAATAAAACACCCTTTCTGTATGTCCATCGCCATTACTTTTTCCGGCAGTAAAAGCTTTATAGTCGCGCTCAAATATATCAACATCTCCACGACTTTTTAGAGCGCTGAGTATCTGATTGTCATTTATTCTTGCATTTGACCTTCCATCTTTGGATTCGCCAGTATTATTATACGAAACAAGAATATGTTTGCATTTTGCATTCCTTATCAAATCAGCAAATGCTTCCGGTGCTGATTTTAAGCAATATTCGCTTTTCAAGTGATCTCTATTCATTTTCTTTGCAATGCCATGAACAGGAGGCTTGCCCCAAGTTGCGAGATTTTCTAGCAAGTGATACGCATCTGAATACTGGCGAGAATTATATGGAGGATCAATATAAAGAACATCAAAACTGATTTTTCTTATCAATTCATTTGCATCTTCTCGGTAGATTTCATTATTTCGATTATCTTCAGGTGAAAATTCTGGCACTAATAAACGCACGGACTGGACGGTATCCAATGTTTTACGGAAAGCATCATAGTGTCCGACGGTGTTTGCGACCTTATCGACTGCATATAATAGCGAGGCGATCAAAATTGATTTTTCATTTTCATCGCTTGTGATTGTTTCAATTCTTTCTCTAATAGCACCAATTTTTCTTGCATTTTCTAAAGTAAAATAAGTGTTACCGAAATGGGTGGAAAAATAATTGTCTTCTTTCGGTTCAAGCGAATTCAGTAATGCTATTTTTTCTTCAATAGAATTCAGATTTATATCTGAAGTACCTAAAAATGCTTTTATTGCAAAATAATTGCTCGCAAGAATATCGTTGCTAATTATTTTTATATTTTTTTCATTGAATCTACCGCCAACCACGCCAGTACCGGCAAAGATATCGCAGAAACTTTCAAAGCCGTTACATTTTTCACTGACAATATCCTCTATAAAGCCGAGTAGTTTGTACTTATTCCCGAGATACCGTCTATTTTGAAGTTGGAAACGACCAGAACGAGTTCTTTCTTGTGGTGAAAAATAGGTTTTATGCACCTTTCTTACAAGTGGCGTATAGCTCGGTTCATCTATCGCTAAAAGATCAAATAAAGATGTTTGGGAACCGTCCGAAACATAGAAAGCTTTTTTCTGAGCGCTAGTTTGCAAATCTGAAAAGAAACTGTGTGAGTTATCTTCGCTTACAATAATGAAATCAATAACATTCACCCCCATTATTTTTCCAGCTTCAAGAAGCGTCTGAACAACATCTATATCTTGTTTACTCGGAGTTACATCTCCAGATGGATGATTGTGTACTAAAATAATTCCTGCCGCTCTTAACTCAACAGCAGGTCCAAAAATCTCTCGCGGGTGGACAATACTTTTATCAAGTGTCCCAATAGATATCACTTCTTTTTGGAGCAAGGCGTTTCTAGCGTTTAGATATAGGCAAACAAGGTGCTCTTTTTTCTTGTCCTTAATTTCGGAAGTTAGTGATATAGCATCTTGAGCAGACAAAACTATATTGTTTTTCGGACTAAGTTCATCATAAAAACGTTTTGTAAGTTCCAACGCAGAAACAATCTGGAGTGCCTTTGTTCTACCTATTCCATGTATCTCTAAAAGATCATCAACATTCAGAGCAAGAAACTTATTCCCAAATTTCCTGATGATTTGCTCGGAAAGTTGTTTAACATTTTTTCCTTTTATTCCACTACCTAAAACGATCGCCAAGAGATCGCTTTTAGATAAAGCATCTGCGCCTTTTTGGAGAAATCTCTCGCGAGGTCTATCAATTATAGGAATATCTTTTAATTTCGTCATAAAAAATTTATTTCATCAATCCCTCAATGGAAACATCCAACGCTTTGGCAATGCGCTCAATGGTCGAAAGTGTGGGGTTCTTCTTTCCGCTCTCCACATTGCTCATGTAGCCGCGATCAACCCCTAGTTTTCGGCATAAATCACCTTGCGTCATTTCTTTTGCAAGACGGATTCTCCTTATATTATCGCCTAGTTTTTTTGCGGAATTCGTCATACTTGAACAGTTAAAAGTATAACATAAATAATTGTATTTTAGTACAACTGGCAAACAGGAAATCAAAAACCACCCGATTGGGTGGTTTTTGATTCTGAATACCGCTCTCAGCGGATATGCATTATAAGAATAGTAACTCTGCGGTTATCGACGCGTCTCGTGCGCGATAACCTATCACGAGTTGGCTGTGTCTCCTGAACAAAATCCGAACTTTTTTCAAACAAAATCCCGATGTGGAATGAATCGTTCCGCCACTGCCTCGCTTCACTCGGCAACACTAAAGAAAAATGTTCCTTGCTTCTCTCTCGTGGTGGTGGTGAAATTTTTCTTGAAAAAGGAAAGGACATTTTTCTTTGGTGTTCTGCCCTCAAGGTCTCGGGCAGGTGGCGGAACAATGCGGACGAAGTTTTGCAAAAACTATTTTTTGGGGAAAGGATTTTGCAAAACTTCGGCTCATTTGTTTTTGAATTTGGATGTCG
>Ga0209211_10011203_pt1 | contig 11521 bp, 12 predicted proteins | sample RifGroA2_FD_183992 | JGI IMG/M metagenome (GOLD analysis project Ga0209211, IMG submission 183992) | Groundwater microbial communities from Rifle, Colorado, USA - Groundwater A2 (SPAdes) (version 2) | ecosystem: Environmental > Aquatic > Deep subsurface > Groundwater | place: Rifle, Colorado...
ATTACATTCGTCACCCCGGCGAAAGCCGGGGTCCAGGCACCAGAACAGGATTTTGAATCCGTTCCACACGCGGGCTACCGGCCAATACGACCAAGCAGACGCTGGCGATGAAGACCAGCCGGGCGATGCAGGTCGCGGCGTACAGCGAGTCCATGGGGACCTCCAAAAAGAGACTCCTACCCGCTTCGGTAGGAGTCAGCAGCCCCGTCGCCGGGGCGGTTCAGGCGAACTCCATCGCCCGGCCCTATTGCAGCGGTTCCGCCGGGGGAGAAACAAGGGAAGGCGATTTTATATCATCAAGGGATGGGGAGACGATTCCTGTTCGGGGCGCTGCTGGCGTCCACGGCTGCCGCGTGGGCCGGCGCGGCCGGGGCGGGTGAGGCCTGGGAGGCGCCTGTCCCGGGCTGCCTCGCGCGCTTGCTGGCCGAGCAGGATACGGACCAGGACCGGAAGATCACGGTCGACGACCGGGGTTCGGGCCGGTTCGAACTGGTCGATGCGGAGGGAGGGTCCCACCTCGTCGAGGGGGTATACGCTCTCTCCGTGCTCCTGCAGGAGCTCTCCCTGGCCAGCGAGTCCGGGGCGGCGACGGCCCGGATATCGGCCGCCGCGCTGGCGGAGAACCCCGTGGAGCGCACGTCCCGCCTGATCCGGGAGGTCTACTGGGATTCCTTGACCCGCACCATCGACGACGCGGGCATCGGGCGCATCGTCCAGGACGAGAAGACCGCAAGCTCGGACGGGCGGAATCACGTCTATGTCCCCCACGACGATGTCCGGGCGCTCGGATATTTCCGCGATTTGGAGCGCTCCCGCCCGGAGCTCCGGCTCGCGGTCGCGCGGCTGCCGGAGCGGGTCAGCCCCGGGTTCGTGCGCTCGCTCGACGGGCAGCACGGCCTGTTGACCCTCAAAATGGAGTACGGCGCCCGGACCCATGGCGTTCCCTTCGTGGTGCCCGGCGGCCGATTTAACGAAATGTACGGCTGGGACAGCTACTTCATCGTCCTGGGCCTCCTGGCGGACGGGCGGGTGGACTTGGCGAAGGCGATGGTCGACAATCAGGTCTATCAGGTGGAGCGCTACGGGAGGATACTCAACGCCAACCGGACATATTATCTCACCCGCTCCCAGCCCCCGTTGCTGAGCTCCATGCTGCGCGAGACCTATGCGCTGCTGCCGCACGACGACGCCGGCCGCGAGTGGTTCCAGAGGGGGGTGGAAGCCGTCATCCGGGAATATCGCACGCTGTGGACGGCGGCCCCGAGGCTCGTGGAGCCCTTCGGGCTCAGCCGGTACTATGACGAAGGTGCCGGTCCCTGCCCGGAAGTGGAGCCCGGTCACTATGACGCGACGCTCGCGCCCTTCGCCCGCGCGCGGCGCGTCTCGACCGCCGAGTATCTGCGGGGCACCCGGTCCGGGAAATACGCCGATGCGGGGCTGGCGGCTCTATTCGTCCACGACCGGGCGGTCCGCGAGTCGGGGCATGACACGACGTACCGCTTCGACGGGCGCACCACGGATTTCCTGACGGTCGACTTGAATTCGCTCCTATACAAGATCGAATCGGACGTGGCCGAGGCGCTGGCTGAGGGATTCGGCGGGAAGTTGACGCTCTCCGACGGCAGCCTGGAGGAGGCTTCCCGCTGGCGGCAGCGCGCCGCCCAGCGCAAGGAGCGGATCAACGCCTACCTGTGGGACCAGGAACGGGGACTGTTCTTCGACTACGACATGAAGAACGGCCGTCGTTCCGGCTACGTCAGCGCCACGACCTTCTATACGCTTTGGGCGGGTCTGGCCACGCAGGCGCAAGCCCGGGCCGTGGCCGCGAACGCTTTGCCCGAGTTGGAGCAGCTGGGGGGGCTGGCGGCCAGTTCCCTGGAATCTCGCGGCCCGTTGTCGGATTCCCGGCCGGAGCGGCAATGGGATTTCCCCAACGGATGGGCTCCGCATCAGATGCTGGCCTGGCGGGGTTTGGAGCGGTACGGCTTGGGGAACGACGCCCGGCGGCTGACCTACCGCTGGCTGTGGGCCATCGTCAAGAACGCCCGCGACTTCAACGGCACGGTGCCGGAGAAGCTGGACGTCGAGAAGGCCTCCCATAAGGTTTTCGCCGAATACGGCAACGTCGGCACGAAGTTCGCCTACATCACCAAGGAGGGCTTCGGCTGGATGAACGCCTCCTTCCAGGTCGGTCTCCGTTTCCTGCCGGCGGAATCGAGGGAGGCGCTGCGGGAGATGCGGTCTCCAGACGAGGTCTTTCCCGGCAAGTCCCGCCAAGGCGGAGCGCAATGACCCAGGGTACGGGACTCTGACGCTGGGGGCCATTTCGCCGTCGGGGGACCGCCACGCTCCCGGTGTCCCCCCCCGGCACCCCCCCAGCCGGTCCTGGGGGCCTCTCCTCTCTCGGGACGTGGTTCAAAGCCCTCGGCCGGCACGAGAACAAGGAGCCGACCAGGAGGAACATGCTTCTCTACGTTCGGCCCTCCGGATCTGCCGCGGCAACAGGGCTTGGGGCTTGAGCGCCCGGGTCGCGGCGAAGCCGGGGATGCGGCCCCCGATGGCGCTGCGGCCCTCAGGCGTTCAGGCCTTGAGCAGCTTGGCGGCTTTGGGGAGCGCCGAGTCCGCGACCCACAGGACCGCGCCGAACTTCCCCTTGGCCGCGAGTACGGTGCAATATTCGACGTTGATCTTGGCGGCCGCCAGCTTCCGCATGGCCTTGACCATCGCGCCCGTCTTGTCCTTGCCCGTCAGGTACAGGCACTTGCAGGGCGCCGCCTTGACTCCCAACTCCTTGAGGGCGGCGGCCAGCTTCGCGGGCTTCTTGGCCGCGGCCCCGATGCTGCCGCCGCTGCCGCAGTTGTACAGGATGTCCAGGTCCACGCCCTCGTCCGCGAACGCGGCGACGAAGCGCAGCAGCTCGCCGGGTTGGTCCGGCGCCTTCCACTCCAGGCAGTCGACGACCTTGATCTTCATAGTCATGCCCCCATTCCTGCGATGGGGCATTCTATCATTTGGGCAATCCCAGCGGTTCCGTCGGCGTAGCCGATTTATTAAAATATGGCCGGCGAGGAGGATTTCATGGCCACGGAGAAAGCCGCGCGCAGGATCAAGTCGGTCAACAAGAGCATCCCCACCATCGAGGGGGCCGGCGTGCATCTCAAGCGCGCCTTCGGCTACAGCGAGGTCCCCGAGTTCGACCCGTTCCTGATGCTCGACGATTTTCACACCTCGGACCCGGCCGAATACCTGGCGGGCTTTCCCTGGCACCCCCACCGGGGCATCGAGACCATCACCTACGTGCTCCAGGGCCTCGTCGCGCACGGCGACTCCATGGGCAACAAGGGGGTCATCGGCGCGGGCGACGTGCAGTGGATGACCGCGGGCAGCGGCATCATCCACCAGGAGATGCCGCAGCAGAGCCCCACCGGCATGATGTGGGGCTTCCAGTTCTGGGCCAACCTGCCGGCCGCCCGGAAGATGATGGCGCCCCGCTACCGCGAGGTGAAGGCGGCGGACATCCCCTCGGCGGACCTCGGCGCCGGCGCCTCCGCCCAGGTCGTGGCCGGGGAGCTGGCGGGGGTCCGCGGTCCGGTGCGGGACATCGTCATCGACCCGGAGTTCTACGACGTCTCCCTGCCGGCCTCCGGCGTCTTCGCCCACCAGGTAAAGCCCGGCCGCACGGTCTTCGCCTACGTGCTGGAAGGCGACGGCCGCTTCGACTCAGGCCAGGACGCGTTCTCCCACGAGGGGTTCGGCGCGGGCTGGTCGGACCTCTCGCGCGACTGCCTCTGCGGGCCTGAGAGCCTGGTCCTATACGAGCGGGAGGGGGACCGGGTGGAGATAACGGCCGGTAAGAAGCCCCTGCGCTTCCTGCTGGTGTCCGGGCGCCCCCTGGGCGAGCCGGTGGCCTGGCGCGGTCCCATCGTGATGAACACGCAGGCCGAACTGCGCACCGCCTTCGCGGAGTTCGAGGCCGGCACCTTCATCAAGAAGCAGTAGCGCGCTATAATGGTCGGATGAACGAGGGCTCCCCCCTGCAGCGCGTTCTGTCGCTCTTCCTCACGGCTCTGGCGTTCGTCGTCCTGCAGGGCCTTTCGGCTGTGGCCGTGCTCGAGACCATGGACCATCCCGCCGTCCCCTGGGCCGGGGCCGCGTTGTTCCTCCTGCTCGGGTCGTGGGCGGCCCGCCAGCGACGCTGGTCGTCGTCCGCGGTCTTCGGCGTCGGGGCCTTATTCGTCTTCCACGTGTGCTCCCAGATGGAGGGCTGCGAGAGCTATGTGCGGGAGGGGAGCAACCGCGGCAACCTCGGCGCGCTCCGGCAGCGGGTGGCCGAGGTTAGATCCCGGACCGGGATCTTCCCGGCCGAGCTCGACCTCTCCGGCATCCGGTCCCCGCGGATCCCCGAGCACCGCGCTGTCCTGCCGGGAGCGGTGCACGGCTCCACCCCGACGGACTCCGGACGCTGGGGCTACGACCCGGCTTCAGGGACGGTGTTCGTGGACTGCACGCACCTGACCCGGCAGAGCGGCCTGCCCTGGAACGGCTACTGACCTGCGCCGCCGGACTTGCCGCTCCAGCGGTCGCCGGCAAGCCGCAACAAACCGCCGAGGATCGAGGCGATCAGATAACCTGCGGCCCCGGCCAGGAGCATCGTGTCGCCCCACCCCGCCACATCCGGATTCTCCGCAGGCGCAGGTCTCAGGTGGACGATCTGGCGGCGTTCATCTTCAGGAGGAGGAGCAATACGGGCGCCAGCAGGAACGGCACCGACAATGGAATGGACCAAAGCGCTCCACGTACGACGACCGAGTCCTGCCATTTCCAGTCAGCCCAGCCGCGCCGGCATCGGTCCCTGATACGGCCGAATGTGGGCATGGACTCGTTCATGGATCGCCTCTCCCGCGGATGCGGCGTAACACAATTTCATCCGACAGAATACCCTTTCGGAGGGCTCTCCGTGAGTCTGGGAAACCGGCTGCCCATCGTGGCCGCTATCAGTCCCGCCGCTGCTCCCTGGCCAGAGCGGCCTTGAGCATCTCGCCCAAGGCGCCCGACGATTCTTCTCCGGCCTGCAGATGCTCCTTCCAGTCGTCTCCGTCCGGGTTGCGCGGCAGCTCGAGCGAGATCCTTCTTTCGCCGAGCCTGACCTCTCCGATCTGCACCTGGATCGAGTTCCCTACCCGCTGCTGCTCGAGCCGGAACTCCGGGGTCTCGGACGTCTTCGATTGATGCAGCAGACCGACGATGCCGGGCTCCAGCTGTACGAACAGGCCGTAGGGCTCCTTGCGGGTGATCTTGCCCGGCAGGACCTGGCCGGCGGCGTACTTCGCCCAGGGGTCGACGACGGCGGGGGCCGGGGCGGCCGCGGGCTTCTCGGCGGCCTGCTTGAGCGACAGCGAGATCTTCTGGCGGCCCTCCGCGGTCTCGCGCTTGAGGATCTTCGCGGCCACGGTCTGGCCGACGGCCAGCAGTTCCTCGGGCGACCCGATGCGGGACCAGGCGAGTTCCGAGATGTGGGCGAGTCCCTCCACGCCGGGCAGCAGCTCGATGAACGCGCCGAACTTCTCGAGGCGTGAGACCGTGCCCGTGACGACCGAGCCTTCGGGGTTGCGCTCGAAGAACTCGGCGACGGCGCGTCCCTGCTCCTCCTCGAGGAGCTTGCGGCGGGAGAGCACGACGTTGCGGCCCTCCGTGCCCCACTCCATGATGCGGAACTCGAGCGTCTTGCCGACGAACTCCGCGCCCGTCTCGACGCGCTTGAGGTCGAGCTGGCTGATCGGGCAGAACGCGCCCTTGCCGTGCACGCTCACGCGCACGCCCCCCTTGCACACCTCGGCGACGCGGCCCGAGACCGGCCGGCGGGTCGCGAACGCCTCCCGGAGGTCCTCGGCGATGTTCTTGTCGGTCGGATGGACCGAAAGGCGGATCTCGGAGGACCGCACCGAGGTCACGAACAGGTCCACGCTCTCCCCCGGCTTGCGGCCGGCGAGCTCGCCGGCCGCCACGACGCCCTCCTTCCCGGGGCCGAGCGCGACGATGGCGTCCTCGCCGCTGAGGGTCAGGATCTCCGCGCGCCTGCGGTCGCCCACGGCGACGTCCTTCCCGGTCGCTTCCAGCGAGGCGTCGAGCATTTTGGAGAAGTCTTCTTCAGAGGCGGTCTCGTTGTGATCCATAGGGGGCCCTCAGGGTGCGCGGATGGTCGGATTATATCGAAAAAGAGCGGGCCGCGCGCGCTGCGGGGGCCTTCAGGATGGCTGCCCGGCTTGGACTCGGCCGCCGGGCAGTGCATTTTGTTTCCCTTCGGTCGTCAGGGACCAAGGACTATGATATGCTCGCGTCGATGGGCGGACGAATCGTGGTCACGGGAGGCTTCAGTTACATCGGCTCGGCGGTCGCAGCCGAGTGTCTGCGGCGGGGTTTCAGCGTCCATACCTTGACGAATCGGAGACCTCCCGATGGGACCAGGCTCACCCGTTCGGAACTGCGCTTCGATCCGGAATATCTCGCCAAGGAACTGGCGGGTGCGACGGCGTTCATCAACACCTATTGGATCCGATTTCCTTGGGCAGGCCTGGGATTCCCCGCGGCCGTTCGGAACTCCGCGATGCTGATCGACGCTTCAGCCCGCGCCCGGGTCGGACGGATAGTCCACGTGAGCGTCAGCAACGCTCCCGGCGCCGATGACCTCGACTACTATGCCGGGAAGGCTGCGGTGGAGCGCCTGGTCCGCAATGCCGGCATCGCCTACGCCATCGTGAAGCCCACTCTGGTCGTGGGGCCGGCCGATGTGCTGACTAACAATATCGCATGGCTGCTGCGCAGATTCCCGGTATTCCTCTTGCCGGAGGGCGGGAGCTATCGCCTGCAGCCGGTGACGCTTCCTGATGCCGCACGCCTGATTGTCGAAGCGGCGCTGGAAACACGGAATCTCGAGGCGGACGCCGCAGGGCCGGAGGTGTTCACCTTTGCCGGCTATGTGCGGCAGATCGCCGCGGCCTGCGGCCTGCGGAGAGTCTTCCTGCCTGCGCCCAATCCGGTCGTTTTAGGCGCGTTGGGACTCCTGGGTTTGATGCTGCGGGATAGGGTTCTGACACGAGATGAACTCGTCGGCCTTCAGCGCGAAATGCTCTTTTCGAAGACCCCGGCTCTGGGGAGAGAATCCGTCTCGGCATGGCTTCGGGCGTCCGGTCAGGAACTGGGTCGAAGATACGTTAATGACCTGGACCGTCATTTCCGCTCTGGAGCACTGGACCCTATCGTAGAAGCCTCTGTCGAGGTGGGTTTTCGAGAGGAATAAGAAGCCCTCCTTTCGGAGGGCTCATACCCCTTTATGGGGTATATGGGGGGATAAAGGATATCTGCCCCGGTCCAGAAGGTTTCAAATCAAAAGACATGGATGTGCGGATTGTGATCACGCTTTTACCGGAGTGGGGGTTGGAGGACGACCAAGGGTAGGCGAATCCCCCTTGACAAAAGCGGGGATGCGGGATAAAATAGTATATAGATATATACATATAGGCGTTATTATCCATGTCTGATTCATCGGCTTTCAAACACGAAGAGGCTGTCTTCCGGGCTCACGGGGGCCTGCTGAGGACGTCCCAGGCCATAAAGCTCGGCATCCATCCTAGGCGTCTATATGGCATGCGAGAGGCTAAGCTCATCGAACCGCTGAGCCGAGGGCTCTATCGTTTGGCCAGCCTGCCTCCGCTCTCGCTGCCTGACTTGGCCACGGTGGCGCTGAAGATCCCCCAAGGGGTGATCTGCCTGATTTCGGCCCTGGCCTTCCATGAGATTACGACGCAGATTCCCCACGAGGTCCATGTGGCCTTGCGAAAAGGTTCCAGGAAGCCCCGGTTGAGCTATCCGCCGATACGGTTTTTCTGGCTTTCCGAGGAGGACTTCGAGGCCGGCATAGGCATCCATAAAGCGGACGGGACGAAGGTTCGAATCTACTGCCCTGAGAAGACTGTGGCGGACTGCTTCAAGTTTCGCAATCGAATCGGGCTGGACGTGGCCGTGGAGGCGTTGCAGTCTTGGTTGAAGAAGAAGCGCAATCCGGCGGTCCTGCTCAAGTACGCCAGGCTGTGCCGGGTGGAGAAGGTGATAAAGCATCACCTGAAGGTTCCGCAAGAACGTTCGGTGCTTGGAGGGGCGTCTGTCGTGCGCGACGCCATGCCGGTGCGCATAGTCCCAAGGGGGGACGAGACTGCTGACCTGAAATATTGGCTGGGGAAGTCTCCTGAGGAGCGCGTGTCCGCGGTGGAGTTTTTGAGGGAGCAGTATTACGCGATGATGGGATATAAGAGTCTCCCCCGACTGGCGCACGACATCCAGATAAGGAGGCGAGCGTGAAAATCCATCCAGACTTCGCGGACTTCATCGCGGCGCTCAACCGGAACCAGGTCGAGTATGTGATCGTGGGGGCGTATGCGCTGGCCTTCTTCGGGGCCCCGAGGTTTACCGGCGATGTGGATGTCTGGATAAGGCCGACGCACGCCAACGCAAAGGCGCTGCTGCGCGCGGTCGAAGAATTCGGATTCAAGTCGCTGTCTTTGACCGAGGAGGATATCCTTTCCGGGAACATCATCCAGATGGGTTACCCGCCCATGCGCATCGACCTGATCACTCTTCTGGACGGCGTGACGGCGGATGAGATATGGGCCGGTCGCAAGGAGGGGCTGTTCGGGGAGCAGAAGGTTTTCTATATAGGCAAGGATGTTTTTATCAAGAACAAGCGGGCGACGGGGCGGCCGAAGGATGTGGCGGACATAACGGCGCTGAAGGAACTTCCCGAGCCGGAGAGCGGGGGCAAGGGATGACCGCCGCTACGAGGAAGGCTTATAGGGGAGTGAAGAAGCGCTTTACCCGCGCGCTCAAGAGATCGGCGGAAGGCGGCAGTCGGGAGAAGAAGTTCAAGACCGTGTTGTCGCGGGTCCCCAGAGGCTTCCTCTTGACCGGCGGAGGGAGTTGGTGGATCATGGCCTTGCCGCCGGCCGTGGGCCAAGGCCCTCGGCTTGCCCCTCGAACCAGGGCGAACGGACGGAGAAGGGGCGGCCCAACGGATCGGACACGGCTTCCGGCTCCACGCGGGCGTTGACCAGAAGCCGCCACTTCAAGTTCTTAGGAGCCCCGGCCGATACCAGCCCCTCGACGATATTGTAAGCGAGAAGCGCAGGTGATCGCGGATTGGTATCGCAAGAGCTATAATGAGGAACGGCCGCACAGTTCCTTGGGCTATCTGACGCCTGCTGAGATGGCTGCGGGTCAGGGGGCTAGCCCCCTGAGTCATCCTGCTGGGACTAACTTTCCAGTTGGATGAAAGATTGGGGGAAGGTCAACGGGAGCGAGAAAAAGTGAAAAATTCAATGTATGCGTCCATCATTTTCTGCCTAGCCGGTGCGGGATGCGCGATGACTTCGTCCAGAGTACCGCACGCGATCCAAGACGGCAAGCTGGATATCTACGTTACTGAGAATGATCAAAAGCTGCTCTTCGTCAAAGACGCAATCACCGGTGAGAATCATCGCACCTGCTTGACCCCGCCCCACGATTCCGTCAGCGGGGCGACCGGCGGGATCGGTTTATCAGTAGGTGTTCCGGGCGTGCCCGCGCTCAAGGAAGGAATGACGGTCGAACGCGGCAAGGGAGAACTCTCGCTGGGCGGGCGCAGCCCGGCGGCGCTGATCTCCCGAGAACTGATGTACCGCGCCTGTGAACTCTCGCTCAATCTGAACGCGGACAAGGATACGACGCTTCGAATCTATGAGCGTTTCCTTCAGGCCCTCGAGAAAGTTGCCGCGGCCCAGACGGAACAGGGTGACTCCCCGTTGAGCATGGCCGAGGCTCCGCCGGCCATCGACATAAACGGCGGCGACAACGGCGGCACCGGCAGCGACTCGGCCGAGAGGGACACCGATGAGGACGACAACGGAGATGTCGATCCGACCCCTCCGGACCCGAAGACGGACGGGGCCGTCGACACCAGCGGATTGGGGGATTGAGATGGACATGATGAAATACAAGAAAGTCCTCGCCATCACCACCGCTTTGGGGGTTTTCTCGCCGCCGGTTCAGGCTCCGGCGTGCACCACTGCGGCCACGCGGAATCTGGCCCATGTCGGTCCGATCATCGTTAAGAGCTACGACTGGGACAACACGGACGGCTATGTCGCGGTCAACCAGGTGCATCTCCAAAAGACGGCGATCGGAGTCCCTGATCCTCTGACTTGGGTCTCCACCTACCAGAGCGTCACGTTCAACCAATGGGGCATGAATATGCCCTTGGGCGGCATGAACGAAAAGGGGCTTGTCGTCGAGATCATGAAGGTCGGCGACTTCATGGTCGACCGGAGCGCCAAAGAAGACTATCCGATCGCCTCGAAACAGGGCAAAAGGAAAGCGATCAACCAGATTCAATGGGTGCAGTACATCCTCGACACGGCCGGCAGCCTCAACGCCGCGACGAAGCTGGCGAAAGGCGTTTACGCGTCGCCCGACTTCCGCATCGGCGGGAAGGACTACTACAAGACGCTCTTCGACATCGACCCCGTGCATTATTTGGTGTGCAATGACAGAGGGACCTGCCGGACATTCGAATACCGCAACCACAAGCTGCTCATCAGCCGGGACCACGCATGGACGGACGCGATGCCGAAGAAGCAGTACCCGGGCGGACAGGTACCCTTCGACTCCGACAAGGTTTCGACCAGCACCCCGGTCAACATTCCGCTGGTACCGGTCCTCGCCAATAACTACCTCGAAACCGACGCGCAGTGCCTCGACAAGTACCTCTCCCTGCCGAAGGGAGAGCCGTGCGTCGGCGGGGAAGGGAAAAGCCCGGAGCAGCAGGCCTGCCGGACGGCCTGCGGCAAAATCACCGATCCCATCAAGGACAGCGCCAAGTCGACGCGCCGCTACATCATGGCGACGGGCAAGGCGGAGGCCGCTCCGAATATGAAGCACGCGGCGACCGCGGCAAGCTACGGGTTCAACGTCATGGGAAAGGCCGCGTGCAACAGCAGCACCCGCTGGCAGATCGTGTACCTTCCGAAACTTGGGCACGCTTATTGGAAAGCGATCAAGCCGAACCAGAATCCGGACAAGTGCGAGGGCCTGTCGCCTAAGACGAAGCACGGCTACGTGAACCTGAAGACCGAGAAGAAGATCGCCCACGACTGCCGCCAACTCAAACAGCCGCGTGTCTGGGACCTCGACGGTACGCTGACGGGCGAAGCCTACAAGTTGATCGAGTACCCCTCGCTCAGATATCCGACGCTTACGAAGATCAACAGCCAAGCGCTCGTCAATAACTTCGCGCACGCCGCGCGATACAAGGACGCGGGGCTGGCCGCGATTCTCGGGCAGGGCAACGGTCTCAGCTTCGTGGAGATGACCTACTACAGTTGCAAGCTGTTCTAGGACCATTCCGACTCACCAATCCCCCACTCGCTCAACAAAAAGGCCCTCCATCACTGGAGGGCTTTGCTATTTTACTTCTCGTCGAGATTGGCTGCCCGGG
>Ga0209211_10011205_pt1 | contig 11518 bp, 11 predicted proteins | sample RifGroA2_FD_183992 | JGI IMG/M metagenome (GOLD analysis project Ga0209211, IMG submission 183992) | Groundwater microbial communities from Rifle, Colorado, USA - Groundwater A2 (SPAdes) (version 2) | ecosystem: Environmental > Aquatic > Deep subsurface > Groundwater | place: Rifle, Colorado...
CCACCTTAACGAATTTCCTGATTATTATACGAGGCTTGAAAAAATGGAAGAAGAGGGTGAGATAGCTTTTAAAAGTTAATTTTTATTAAATATGTTTGTTATTGTAAAAAAAGGTATAGGTTACGGAGTTTGGTTTTTGGTCTTCGCTATTTTTTCTTTTGAAGGTCTGTTTTACATAACTAAAGATGCACTCCCCGGTGAAAAGCTCTATCCCACAAAGCTTCGGGTGGAAAAAATTATTGCTACGTCAAGTTATATTCTGAATAAACAAGTTGACCTTCAAATGGAGTTTATCAATAATAGGCTATATGAAACGACAAAAGTACTTTCCTCAAAACAAGCCTCAGAAAGTTTGACCAGGCTTGATTCTCAAGTTGAGATAACAGCAGGTTATATAACTCAGATAAAGAACCCAAAAGAAAGGGAGGTGGCTGCGAAAAAGTATGTCGTCCAATTAAATCACGCTTCAGTTGTTCTAAAGAATGAGCAAATAACCTTACAACAAAATTCTTCGGAAATAACCAATCCTACAACTAGTTCTAATACCAATCAACCAGTAGAAAATAATAATAATCAGCTCACCGCCGCTAATATTGCTACTCAAATACCAGTTGCTCAGCCGACGACTTTTCCGACTCAGACTATGTCAGTTCCGGCCTCAGAACCACCAATTTCAGCTCCATCTTTAATACCTACATCTGTTCCAACCTCAACAACAGTACAACAACTTACCCAAAATCAGCAAGTTACCGTGGTTGAACAACTCCAACAAACTCAACAAAATATAAATAATACTATCGAACAAATGAATTCAATAATCAATCCAAATAGTGGTAATAACAGGAAAGGGAATGATGATAATAGGAGAGATAATAATGGGGGTGGTGGTAAACGGAGGTGGTAATTGAAAAAATGAAAGAGGATGATTTTACGACTTTGGAAAATCAGGTGAAATAATCGATTCAACTTGATAAAATTAATAACTTAATTCACCAGGGCCCATAGCTCAACTGGCAGAGCAGCAGCCTTTTAAGCTGTTGGTTGAGAGTTCGAGTCTCTCTGGGCTCACATATATTTTACTTTTTCGCAAAAAGCATTGTTGTAACTGAATTTTGTGATCTTATTTGCTCTTTTCTTTGTTTTAGTATTACTGTTAAAGCTGCAAAAACCTCGTGAGGCATGCTGTCTGCAAATTGTTTAGATCCTTCTTGTTCAAAATCGATCCTTAGATCTAAAAGAATACTTATCAGGTAGATTTTCATGTTTTCCGGCAAAGAAACACTATCACTATTTACCAATCTAAATAATTTTTCCAGACCAATAATTGTAGATCTTCTTGATATGTCTAAAAGTATACTATTTGTGAAAAAACGATTGCTTCTTTTTTGATCAGAAGAAGATGCGTAATGAATAAGTATATCGCCAAATATATCACCAACCAACTCATGAGCTTGTTCATCATAATAGCTATTTATCTTCTTTGGATCTTGATTATTAAATTTAGCCAATAATTCGAGTATTCTATGCTGATTTTTAGGATCTTCTTTTTTTAAAAAATAAGCTCTAATTCCCGGGCTACTAATTTCGTTTGAAATAACTCTTGCTTTTCTTCTCCATCTATCAATATCGGTATACGCATATCTGTTAATCCAATTATTAAAATTTATATTAAGAGAGGTCTTATCATGTGTAGGACGACAAAATAATCTTTTTACATAAGCTTTACCGGATTCTATCATATAGGAAGATACAATATCTTAGCAAAAATCCTCAGAATTATCAATCATTAAAGATCTAAATCATTTGAAATAGCTTTCATTGAATTCAAACAAATTTCGACAAATTTTTCGACTGGAAGATTTAAACCTTGGGAATTAGCACACATTTTTATATCTTCCCGCCTTGTGCCGGCGGCAAATTTAGGTTCTTTAATCAATCTTTTGACAACCGATGACAATTTTACGTCTGCTAATTTCTTACTTGGATAAACTAAAGTAACGGCTGTAATCAAACCAGTTAGACTATCAGCACAAAAGATTGACCACTCGGCTTTATTTTTCAGTTGATAACCGGTTAAGTCAGGGGCATGAGCTTTTATTAAATTATGAACTGTTTCCGAAATTGTTAAATTGTATTTCGCCAAAGCTTCCAAAGTCTTCTGCGGATGAGTTGGTTTAAACTCACCGGAATAATCGATGTCATGTAATAATCCCGCCAACATCCATTCCTCTTTGGTAGCTTGGCTATTGGTCAATTGGTTATTTTGTTGAAAATAGTCATATAGCCCACCCATACAAGCCTCGAGAGCTAAAGAATGATTAAAAACATTGGGTTCTAACTGTCTTTGTAATGCTTCGATGTATTTCTGTCTATCCATATTTATTTGGCAATAAAATTAATAATTTTTCCCGGGACAAATATTGATTTGTATTTTTTTCCCTCCAAATACTTCTTCACTTTTTCACTTTCCAAAGCCAATTTTTCAATTTCTTTTTGATTATTGATCATTGATCTTTGAACATTAATCGTTTCCCTTAATTTTCCATTTATTTGAATCGGTAAGATTATCTTTTCTTCAACAATCTCTTCTTCAACTTTCGGCCAAGTCGATAGATGAATCGATTGTTTTTCACCAAAAACTTCATGCCAAATCTCCTCAGCCATAAAAGGGGCAAAAGGAGCCAATATTTGCAGGAACTTTTTGGCATTTTCTTTTGATAGTGGGAATTTTTCCTTGTCCGCCGAAGCCTTGGCGGAGGCGGATTCAAAGTCATTCAAAAACTCCATCATCGCTGCTATTGAGGTATTAAATTTGATCTCTGGAATATCGGAGGTGACTTTTTTAATAGTCTTTTGTAATTTAATGACTAACTGCTTGTCTTCATTGTTTGATTGTTTCATTGTTTCATTGTTATATTGTTGAAAAATGTCCCAAACACGTTTTACGAATCGGTAACTCCCTTGAAGCGATTTTGTTGCCCAAGAGATTTCCTGATTAAATGGAGCCATAAACATTTCATAAACGCGCAAAGCATCAGCTCCAAATTCACTTATCACATCGTCTGGATTTATTACATTACCAAGAGACTTACTCATTTTTCGATGATCTTCGGCCAGAACCATTCCTTGATTTCTCAGTCGCAAAAACGGTTCTTTAAAATTTAAAAGTTTCAGATCATATAAAGCTTTGACCCAAAAACGCGAGTATAAAAGATGCAAAACGGCGTGTTCAGCGCCTCCTAAGTACCAATCAACCGGTAATAAATTACCGGAATTTTCAATTTTCAATTTGAAATTTTCAGTGAGTGAAGGTGAGGCGGGAAAATTTTTTCGAGAGTTTGTGTATGACGAGGAGGATTCTTCCGACGAGGAGTTAACTCGAGATAAAAATTTTTCCGACTCACCTGATTTTTCCCAAAAAGCAAATGCGATGAAATACCAGCAAGAACCTGCCCAGTTTGGCATGGTATCGGTTTCTCGCTTGGCCTCTCCCCCACACTTTGGACAAGTAGTATTTACAAACTCAGGAATAACCGAAAGAGGCGATTCGCCAGTTTTTGTCGGTTCATATGATTTAACGTAAGGTAACTTTAGAGGTAGTTGATCTTCTGAAATTGGCTGCCATTGGCATTTCTCGCAAAAAACCATTGGAATTGGTTCGCCCCAATATCTTTGTCTTGAAAAAATCCAATCGTGTAAATGATAGGTCGTTACTCTTTTTCCCCAACCTTTTTTCTCGATATAATTCATTGTTTTTTCTAATCCTTCAGAAAATTTCAAACCATTCAAAAATTTTGAATTAACCATCTTTCCTTCCATACCTTTAACGATTACTTGATGGCTTTCTTTAATCTCCGACTGATCTCCATTTTTTCCAACCACGACACGAATGATTGGTAGGTTAAATTTTTTTGCAAATTCGAAATCCTTATAATCGTGGCCTGGACAACCCTGAACCGCACCGGTTCCAACATTAGCTAAAACAAAATCTGTTATCCAAATTGGTACGTCCCACTCAGCCACAGGATTATATGCGTATAAACCTGTAAAAACTCCTGTCTTTTCTCTTCTTTCATTTAATCGTTCCTGTTCAGTTTTTTCTGAAGCTGATTTTACATATTTTTTTATATCTTTTAATTTATCTTCTGGAATTTTGATTTCACCACTAATGATTTTTTTAATAAATTTATGTTCTGGAGAAACAACAATAAAAGTCATGCCAAAATTAACTGGAGCAGTGGTAAAACAGGTAATAATTTCGCTACTGTCTTTAACATTATAATTAATGTTAATTCCCTCTTTTTTTCCTATCCAATTTTTTTGCATTTCAAGAATTCCTTTTGGCCAGTTCAATCCTTCCAAATCTGCCAATAATCTATCGGCATATTTTGTGATCTTGAAAAGCCATTGAGGAAGATCTCTTTTTTCTATCTTATTTCCACATCTTTCATGAGTTCCATTGGGTAAAACTTCTTCTTCAGCTAATCCTGTTTTACATTTAGGACAATAATTAATCGGGGCATTTTTTTTATAGAGTAAACCCATTTTATAAAACTGGATAAAAAGCCACTGAGTCCATTTGTAATAAGCAGGATCGGTCGTAGAAAATTCTTTTTCCCAATCATAAGAAAAGCCTAGACTCTTCATCTGTTTTTTAAAAGTGGCAATATGTTCCGGCACCATGTCCATCGGATTTTTTTTCGCTTTAACAGCCGCATTTTCGGCTGGCAGTCCAAAAGCATCCCAACCCATTGGATGAAGAACTGAATAATTATTCATTCGAAAATAACGCGCCACCACATCTGTACCAGTATAGTTACGGACGTGACCAACATGAAGTCCAGCGCCAGAAGGATACGGAAACATCGCCAAAATATATTGCTTTTTCTTTTCCGACTTTACAGACTTTATAACTTTATAAACTTTGTTTTTCTCCCATTCCTCCACCCATTTTTTCTCAAACTCAGCTGGTAAATATTTGATTAACATAGGTAAGATTTTAACAAAAATTTAAAGGAATTTCTTGACAATATTTTTTATATTATTTTTTATTTTTTCATCAACCTCAACCGCAATAATTCCTAACTGCCAATGGCCATATAAAACTAAAGAATTTAAGGGTGCAAATAAAATTGCGGGTAATGCCAATAAGTCTTCTTCGCCTTCAACAACAATCCATGATTTTTCCTTTTTATAAAGAGCTTTTATTATTTTTTCATTAATAATTTCTGCTGTTTTGAGATTGATCGTGCCGGGGTTGTTTACCAAGGACTGACCCTTATCTGGGACACTCCTATAAGGGTCAGTCCTTGTAAAAAGGTCCGTCCTTTTTCGACGCGACCTAAAGTCTATCACCTTCACGTTCGGATTAATACCCAATTTTAACAAAGAATCAACAATGATATCTCCTACGGCAATAATCATCACTGGTTTTTTGGGTGAATCGAGATTCGCCCCTACAATAATTTGACGGGTTGTTTTGTAAATTTTCCCTAATGGTTTTTGCAATGTCGGTCGCAAACTCTCCGGCAATGATAGTTCGTAGTTCGTAGTTTGTAGATTGTAGATTTTTCCTGATCTATTAATTTCTCCCAAACGAATTCTTTCCGAAGATAATAATTTACCATCCTCTGCAACAATGTCTTTAATGATTATTATTCTTAATTTTTTCAGTTTATTTTTTTCCCGCAATTCATTTATTCTCAACGCGTTTGGATAGGTTAATCGAGAAACTACAATCGCATCAATATTTTTCGCTTTATCGGCTCCACCAGTAAAATGAGAAAAAGAAGTTAATTTTGTTCTGGATAACCAGCCTTTTTTCTTTAAAAACTCACCGACGAATTTTTTTCTTATTTTAAACGGCTCAATTGTTTCGGATAAAAATTTATCTTTATAAATATCTTCTGTTGCAATCCCTATTGTAACTTTTTTCCCAATCTCAAAAGCTTTTTCTAATAAAGACCGGTGGCCCTTATGGAAATGATCAAATGTGCCACCAATAACAACATGGTTAAATTGTTTCATTGTTTCATTGTTATTTTTTGCAATGAAATCATGAAGCCATGAAACAATGTATTTAGGAACTCTATCTTGCCATTTTTTACCTTCTTTAATCAACTTCCTAATCCTCCACCCTTCATATAAAGTTCTTTTGTAGTAGTCAACTTTCAGGACTTTATAGCCGGCTTTTTTTAAAAGATTATTTGTCCAGTTATTGTTTCCCAAAGCTAGATCAAATTTTCCAACCAGTTTTTTTAAATTTTCTAACCATTTTTTATCATCAAAAAAATCATCCAGCGGAATAATTTTAATTAATCTATTTCCAAATATCTTTTCTTTGTAAGCGACTGCTTTAATAATCTTTTTTCTCGTTTCATAATCAATCGGGTTATTTTCATCGCTCATATTGGCGCTACCTATTCCTATGATAATTTTTTCGGCCTTTTCTAAAGCTTTTTTAACCAAAAAAAGATGGCCCTTGTGAAACGGTTGGAACCGGCCGACGATGAGGGCAACTTTATACTTCATAAAAAAATGTTAAATCTTAAAGATTAAAGGTTAAATAAATATTAAGCAGTCAAATATTAAAATCTTTCTATCGTTTGAAATTTAATCTTTAACAGTTTCTTTAACATTTAAGATTTAATCTTTAAAAATTGTATGTAAATAGTATACTATACTCGTGAAAAATCAGCTTTTAATCAATCCAAAGATAGAATCAGAAAAAATTATTAATTTCTTAAAAAAAACTTTTAAAGGGCAAAAAATTGATAAAGTTGTTCTTGGACTCTCCGGAGGAATTGACTCGACAGTAGTTTTTTATCTATTAAAAGAGGTACTGTTAGAAAAAAATATTTTTGTGGTACAAATGGATTATTATCCAAGAAAAAAATTTAGCCCCTCTTATGCTGGTTTGTCCCGTTTAGCGGGATCAAAGCAGTTTAGAGGGGTTTATACTCGAGCAAATTTATTTGCGAGTGGTGCAAACATTGATTTGAAAGGAATTAATGTTATTAACGTTTCTATAAAAAAAATTGTTGATCAGTTTCTCCCCCTCCCCATTGGAGCAAAAAAATTTGGAGCCGAACTCCAACGGCAAAAGATTAGATTCGGCAATATCATGGCCCGCGTCCGAATGATAATCCTTTTTGATCTGGCAAAACAATTAAATGCTATGGTCTGCGGCACAGAAAATAAATCAGAAAAATTACTTGGCTATTTTACCCGTTTCGGCGATGCCGCAAGCGACATTGAACCTCTAAGCCATCTTTATAAAACTCAAGTTTATCAACTGGCAAAATATTTAAAAGTGCCGGAAAAAATTATCAACCAATTCCCAACCGCTGGACTCTGGAACGGACAGACTGATGAAGGTGAATTCGGATTTACTTATGAGGAAGCCGACCAAGTTCTTTATCTTATCAACGACCGTGGAAAAGATATTGACAAAGTAAAAAAAGATTTTTCAAATGCCGAAAAAATATTTAAACGTTTTCAAAAAAATCAATTTAAACTAAAAACTCCTTATTTTTTATAGTAAATTCATCAGTTTTTTTTCCAGTTCGACAAATTTTGGTGATGTTAGGTCTTCTTTTTTTCTCGGACGGGGCAAACTTATTTTAAAACAATCAATTATTTTAGCCGGTTTTTTGCTCAAAACATAGATTCTGTCTGAAAGAAATATTGCTTCACGAATATCGTGGGTAGTACAAATAATCGTTAATTTTAACTTTTTCCAAATTTCCAGAAGATATAGATGGAGGGAACTGCGGGTCCGTAGTAAAGCCGCTTTTTGCTTCATCCCTCCGGAAAGACTTTCAGGATAAAAATTTGCGTATTCAAAAAGACTAAATTTTTTCAATAAATCCAAAGCTTTTATTCTCGCCTTATTTTTTGCTAACCCTTTAATCTCAAATCCCAACATGACATTTTCCAAGACTTTTAACCAGGGAAAAAGCAAAGGTTCTTGAAACATATAACCAAATTTACCCTTTCTATTTTTTTCCTCTTCTCCATCAATTTTTATTATTCCTTTATTTTGTATTAATATACCGGAAATTACGTTAAATAGAGTACTTTTACCACAACCGGAAGGGCCGATTATACTGACAATCTCCTGATCAAAAATCTCCAGTGAAATATTTTTGATCACCTCTTGCTCAAAAGACAGGGAAAGATTATCAATAATTAATTTTGGTTTACTTTTCATTTCAAAAATTCGTTAGTAAAAGCATCTTTGACATTAATCATTTTTTTTATCAATTTCTGGTCACTCATCCATTGGGCATATCTTTTCCAAACTTCCTCGCGTTGTATCCCCCATTTTTTAGCATCAGATTGATACTCTTGACTTAGATAGACCTGACTTTGTTTAACCAGTTCCGGATTTAATTCCGGAGCTGACTTGATAAGAATTTGTGACGCCTCAGACGGATTATTTATAGAAAATTCATATCCTTGAACGACCGCCCTCATGAATTTTGTAACCAATTCTTTTTGATTTTTAATATGACTTTCATTGGTAATAATGACCGGTGTGTAATAATCAAGAATCGGATTTAAATCTTTTAACATAATCGTATTTAATTTGATTCCCCGACGGTGCGCTTCAATTCCATCCCATCCATAAAATATCCACTGGAAATCGCTGTCCCGACCGATTGTCTTGAAAAAATCGGTTTCACCAATGGTAATATTTTTTACTTTATCATAATCCGCCCAGGCTTCATTCATGACCGCTTTAATAACGGTTTCTTCAATTGGAGAGCCCCAACCACCATAGCGTTTGTTCTCAAAATCTTTAACTGTTTTAATATTATTTTTTTCTAATGATGCAAAGGCGGAAGTATTATGTTGGATAATTGCCGCGATTGAAACCAAAGGAATTCCGGCAACTCTGGCTTGAATAATTGACTCCTGACTGCTGATGCCAAAATCTGCTTTTCCGGCGGCGACTACCTGAGTATTTTCTCCCTCGGCCGGTTGCAAAATCGATACCTCAAGATTTTCTTTGGCAAAATAGCCTTTTTCTTTGGCCACATAAAGACCGGTATGATTAGTATTGGGAAACCAGTCTAAAAGCACGGTTACTTTTTGTTTTTGTACATTGGATTTTGTTGATTTGTTTATTTTTTTTCCAAAAACAAAACTTAATAAAATTAAAGCGATCCCCAAAAAAATTATTTTTTTCATGATATTTTTCTAAACTTATAATAGTGCCAAGGGATAGATATTCTGGCGATAATTTCCACTGCAAAAACGGCGACCATACTCAATATTGTAATTATTCCTATGGTTGCAAAAACCCGGTCAGTGAGATAGGATTTGGTCGATCTGATAAGAAGAATTCCTAAGCCCCGATCGGCTCCCATCCATTCACTAACGACTGCACCAAGGATGGAATAAGCCGCTGCAATGCGTAACCCAGAAAAAAAAGCCGGAAGGCTGGCTGGCCATTTTATCCACTTAAATATCTGTTTTTGATTTGCCCCCATTGAAGTTAGAAGACGTAATATGGCCGGATTGACACCTTGAAATCCATCGAAAAGATTGATCGTAATCGGAAAAAAACAGACGAGACTAATAATTATAATTTTTGGCAATAACCCAAATCCAAACCAGAGAGTTAAAAGCGGAGCCAAAATAATGAATGGGACTGTTTGGGAAAGAATCAGAAACGGGTAAATAATTTTTCGCATAATCTGGAATCTTTCCATCAGCACGGCTATGAAAATACTGATAAAAACCGCCCCGATTAACCCGATTATTGCTTCAAAAACGGTTAGAATGAGATGATAAAAAATCAATGACCGCGACTGCCAAAATGAATTAATAATTTGCGTTGGGGCCGGTAGTATCCACTGTTCAATATGGAATATAGTAACCACTAATTGCCAAATAAACAGAGTAATAAAACCAGTCAGTATTGGTAATAAATATTGCTTCATGTTAAACGATGTTTTTTAACTTTTTGCTCAATCGTCATCACTCCTTTGGGATTATAGATAATTTTTACGTTGGTAAAAACATTTTTTGCCCCTTCTTTAATGCATAGGTATTGGGCTTTTTTAACTATTTGAAAAAGGGTTTCCAAATCCCCCTCCATCGTCGTTTCCATCGGTCCCACTTCATAACTAATACCCGATTGATTGATCATCTTAATAACTTGATCTATGATTTTTATTATCTGCTTATCAGTTTTTGCTTTGGGTAAGATCTGAAAAGAAATACTGGAGTTATACATATTTTTTCCCTACGTCGGAATTATCCGGACAGGTTCCAAGGGTCTCCTCCGCCAAAGGCGGAGAACTCTCAGCCGTAATTTGGCTCCCCTAATTTTGTTTTATTATGCCAAAAAAACTATTTTCTGTCAACCCATTCCTCAGCTCGATCTTGAATGAACTTCCTATCTCCCCAGCTGATGATTATATTCTGAAGATTAGCATTATTATTTTTTATCCAGTTGAAAACGACCCTTGTGGCTTCTTGGAAAGAATTTTTCATAAGAGGGTAGCTTGAGTCTGATTGGGGAACTTCATAATCAATGCCGAATATTTGGACCGTCAAAGTCCACGGATTACTTTGAAGATTCTGCGCTGGAATAACAATTGAAACGGTCAGGCCGGTTGAAAGTCTGACTTCTTGGTTAAGGGGAAGAAATCTATAAAGCTTTTGTATTTCTCTGGTTGAGTTTTTGATAAGGGGGGCTTCAAGATCGACTCCTCGCCCTTTCCCGGGAACGTAGGTAGGAAGATTGTTAGTTGATGGCGGGATGACGGAAATCGGAGGGACTTTGGTAATGGCTGGGGGGATTGAGGTCGGCCTGGGTAACGGAGTTGGTGAAATCGATGAAATATTTGACGTTGGTTTTTTACTTAAAAGGTTAAACAGCATTATAAGAAACAATAAAATAAATGAAAAAATAATGATAAGATAAAAAACCAATTTGTTTGTTGGTATTTTCATAGGTTATAATTTTCCCTCAGATAAAATTCGCAATACCGTCATTCCTCCTGATCTGAGATACGGTCTTGGCGGATCGCACTTGACCCGATCGGCGCAATACACAAGATACATCAGATCATGTCTTTGGTCAAACCAGTTCATCGGGTAAATATCATCTTCGCCCTGAAAGAGAGGAGGGCAATTGGTATAGGCTGAAACTCTTCCGCAATTAGCGTTGCCGCCTCCATTATAGTAGCTAAATGCTTTAACGAGTTCTTCAAAATTCTCCGGTGTTTTGCCGATCTTTCCTTTAAGATGGTTCCCTGCATATATTGCGCTATCTAAAAGAGAGGCAAATCCGCATCCTCCATCGGAAAGGACGATGGGAATACCTGGTCCGGTTCTTCCGGTCGAACAGTTCTTTCCAATATCAGGTTCGTTCCCTCCGATGGTCCGGCCGCTCACTAAGGACCCCGAACCACAGCCTGCCTCAAGTGAATGAATCGTTGCAATGATCTGCCATGGAAGTCCGGTAGCCGATCCTGCCTGTTGATAGATTGATCTCTTATTA
>Ga0209211_10011206_pt1 | contig 11516 bp, 11 predicted proteins | sample RifGroA2_FD_183992 | JGI IMG/M metagenome (GOLD analysis project Ga0209211, IMG submission 183992) | Groundwater microbial communities from Rifle, Colorado, USA - Groundwater A2 (SPAdes) (version 2) | ecosystem: Environmental > Aquatic > Deep subsurface > Groundwater | place: Rifle, Colorado...
AGATGCTGGGGCGCACGCCGGGCAACATCACCGCGATCCGCCCGATGAAAGACGGCGTGATCGCCGACTTTACCGTCACCGAGCAAATGCTCAAGCAGTTCATCCGCAAGGTTTACAAGGCGGGCATTTTCAGCCCCAGTCCGCGCATCGTGATTTGTGTGCCATGCGGCTCCACCCAAGTGGAACGCCGCGCGATTCGTGAATCTGCCGTCGGCGCAGGCGCGCGCCGCGTCGAGTTGATCGAAGAGCCGATGGCAGCGGCAATCGGCGCCGGTTTGCCGGTGGAAGATGCGACCGGATCGATGGTGGTGGACATCGGCGGCGGCACCACGGAAGTGGGCGTGATTTCGCTGGGCGGGGCGGTGTATTCCGGCTCGGTGCGCGTCGGCGGCGACAAGTTCGACGAGGCGATCATCAACTACATCCGCCGTAATTACGGCATGTTGATCGGCGAACCCACCGCCGAAGAAATCAAGAAGACCATCGGCTCTGCTTTCCCTGGCAGCGAAGTGCGTGAAATGGAGGTGAAGGGGCGCAATCTGGCGGAAGGCGTGCCGCGCAGCTTCACCATTTCCAGCAACGAAATTCTCGAAGCGCTGACCGAGCCGCTCAACAGCATCGTCAGCGCGGTAAAGATCGCACTCGAACAAACCCCGCCGGAACTTGGCGCGGACATCGCCAACAAGGGCATGGTGCTGACCGGCGGCGGCGCGCTGCTGCGCGACATAGATCGCCTGTTGATGGAAGAAACCGGGCTACCGGTGCTGATCGCCGACGATCCGTTGACTTGCGTGGTACGCGGTTCGGGGCGCGCCCTCGAAAGCATGGATAAGTCCACCAGCATTTTTACGACCGAGTGATTACCAGAGGACGGAGGACGGAAGACATAACCAGCGACTTGGCTGGCGTTGTTTGCCAGCCTAGTCGAATGGCTAGTAGTTTTATCAGAGGGCAGAATGTTGTGCGGCTGCGCCGCGCCTTTTTTAAAAGATTGCCGCGTAGCGGCAACAAAACCTCTGTCTTCTGTCCTCCGTCCTCTGTCTTCTGACATGGACAGCACACAATCCTTCCGGTTTTTCAATCGCGGCCCCAGTCCTGCAGTGCGGCTGGTGTTCTTTGCGGTGCTCTCGCTGTTGTTGTTATTCGTCGATGCGCGCTACCGTTATCTGGAATCCACACGCAGCGCATTATCCGTGCTGGTTGCGCCGATACAGCAACTGGCGACCATGCCGAGCATCTTGTGGCAGCAGGCCAGCAGCTTTTTTGTTACGCAGCACAAACTGGTGGATGAGAACAAACTGTTGCATCAACGGCATCAGCTCGATGCCGCACAGTTATCGCAATTTCAGGCATTGCAGCAGGAGAATCAGCAATTGCGCAATTTGCTGGCGCTGGCGCAACGCAGTGAATTTACTGCCCAACTGGCTGAAATCGTGTATGCCGAACGCGATGTATTCAAGCGCAGGGTGCTCATCAACAAGGGCGCCAATGGCGACGTGCGCATCGGCCAGGTTGTGATGGACGACGTGGGGATCGTCGGCCAGGTTACCCGCGTTTATCCATGGCTTTCCGCCGTCACCCTGATTACCGAAAAAGATCATGCCGTGCCGGTGCAGGTGTTGCGCAACGGACTGCGCACCATTGTGTTCGGCGCTGGCGATACCAGCCAGTTGTCACTGCGTTACATGCCGGTCAGTTCCGATATTCAGACGGGCGACATGCTGGTCACTTCGGGTATCGACGGCATCTATCCGCCGGGCATTCCGGTCGCCAGAGTGGAAAAGATCGAACGCGATGCAGCCTATCCCTTTGCACGCATCACCTGCTTGCCGGTGGCCGGTGTGGATAGCCATCGTCACCTGCTGATTCTATCCGGCTTGCATGAGTTACCCGAACCACCGGTGGAACAAGTTGTGACGGCAAAGACAAGGAAGGGCGTCAGCGCAAAAGAAAGGGATCCAGAGGCTCCGTGATGCCCTATTCCGATTCCACCAGCCAGCAGATTCAACGCCCGGTCAGCAATACTTTCATCGTATTGAGCGTGCTGGCTGCCTTGCTGCTGAATGGGTTGCCGTGGGAAGGCGTCTGGCTGATGCTGCGTCCGGACTTCGTTGCAGTAGTACTGTTGTACTGGTGCATGCATAAACCGCAGCGTGTTGGCGTCGGATTGTCATGGGCAGTTGGAATACTCGCCGACGTGGCCGACGCCAGCCTGTTCGGCCAGCACGCGCTGGCTTACACCTTGCTTGCATTTGGCGGCGTGGTATTGCACCGCCGCTTGCAGATGTTTAATCTGCGTCAGCAGACTACCCAGGTGTTCGGTATTTTTGTGCTGACCTATGCGGTGTACGCGCTGGTGCACTGGCAAGTGAATGGTTACGTGGTGTGGGCATATTTCTTCGGTTGCCTGACTTCCACGCTGTTGTGGGCGCCGCTCAGTATCACGCTCCAGGCGATGCGGCAGATGCGCATGGACCGTGATCGTACATGAACAAGCACGTCGAGTTAAGAAACCATCAGCGCGAGATTTATTACTTCCGGCTAAGGCTGGTGATCAGTATTGGTTTTGTGTTGGTGCTGCTGGTAATTCTGCTGGCGCGTTTTGCCTATCTGCAAGTGGTGCGCCACGACCATTATCGGACGCTGGCGGAGAGCAACCGTATCTCTGTCGTCCCCATCGTCCCGAATCGTGGCCTGATACTTGACCGCCACGGCGTGGTGCTGGCGCACAATTATTCCGGCTATACACTGGAGATCACCCCCAGCAAGACAGCCGATCTGGAAACCAGCATCAATGAATTATCTACGCTGGTCGAAATAACTCCCAGGGACCGCAAACGCTTCAAAAAATTGCTCGCCGAGCGGCGCAATTTCGAGACCCTGATGATCCGCAGCCGGCTCACCGATGAAGAAATCGCGCGCTTTGCCGCACAGCAATACCGTTTTCCCGGCGTCGAGATCAAGGCGCGGCTGTTCCGCGATTATCCTTATGGCGAAAAGACCGCCCATCTGATTGGTTATGTCGGGCGCATCAACCAGACCGACGTGCAACAACTCGAAGAAAGCGACCTGGCCGCCAACTACCGCGGCTCGGATTACATCGGCAAGACCGGCCTGGAGCAAAGCTACGAAAGCGAACTGCACGGCACCACCGGCGTGGAGCAGGTCGAAGTGGATTCGGGCGGACGGGCGGTGCGCATGCTATCGCGCACTTCGCCGGTCTCCGGCAATACGCTGGTGTTGAGCATTGACGCCAAATTGCAGGAAATCGCCTTTCAGTCGTTTGGCAACTATCGCGGCGCGCTGGTGGCGATTGACCCGAATAACGGTGAAGTGCTGGCCTTCGTCAGCAAGCCGGGTTATGACCCCAGCCTGTTCATCGACGGCATCGACACGCAAAGCTGGGACGAGCTGAACAATTCGCCCGATACGCCGCTCAACAACCGCGCGCTGCGCGGGCAGTATCCGCCCGGTTCCACGATCAAGCCGTTCATGGCACTGGCCGGATTGCATTACGGTGAGCGCTCGCCCGACTTTACCATCAGCGACCCGGGCTATTTCACGCTGCCCGGTAGCGCTCACCAGTACCGCGACTGGAAAAAGGGTGGGCACGGCAGCGTGGACCTGTTCAAGTCCATCGTGGTGTCCTGCGATACCTACTATTACAGGTTGGCCACTGATCTGGGCATAGACAGGATATCCAGCTACCTGCCGCGCTTCGGTTTTGGCAAGAAGACCGGCATCGACCTGGATGGTGAAACATCCGGGCTATTGCCATCACAGGAGTGGAAGAAGAAGCGTTACGGGCAGAAATGGTATGCGGGCGACACCGTGTCGGTGGGGATCGGCCAAGGCTACAATCTGGTGACGCCGATGCAATTGGCTCTTGCCACCGCAACGCTGGCGAATAACGGCATCGGCTACAAGCCGCATCTGGTCAGGGAAGTGCGCAGCGCGCACATTGACGAGAACCATGCAGTCAGCAACGAGCCGTTGTTCAACCTTGAAATCAAGCCAGCACATTTTGATCTGGTCAGGCGCGCGATGGTGGCGGTCACCCAGCCGGGCGGCACGGCAGTGCAAGCCGCTGCAGGTGCGCCGTATCATATTGCCGGAAAGACCGGCACGGCACAGGTAATCGGCATGAAGCAGGGCGAAAAATATATTGAAAGCCAGGTACAGGAACGCCATCGCGACCATGCCTGGTTCATCGCTTTCGCGCCTGCCGAACAACCCAGGATCGCGCTGGTCGTGCTGGCAGAGAACGGCGGCCACGGCGGCAGCACGGCAGCGCCGATCGCGCGCAAGGTGCTGGACTATTATCTGCTTGGCAAAGTGCCGCAACCGCTGCCGGATGCTGCCGGCAAGGAGGATGAGGAGCATGACTAGACGCCAGTTGTGGTTACGTTTCATTGTGCACCTCGACCTGCCGCTGCTGCTCGGCATTGCCCTGTTGCTGCTCACCAGCCTGCTGGTGCTGTACAGCGCGGACAATGCCAGCTTGGAGCAACCGCTCAAACAAATGCTCAACATCGCGGTGGCGTTCACCTGCATGTGGTTGATCGCCAACCTGCCGCTGCATTACCTGATGCGCACCGCCGTGCCAATCTATACGCTCGGCATGGCGCTGCTGATCGGCGTGGCGCTGTTCGGCGAGATCAGCCATGGCGCGCGGCGCTGGCTGAATCTCGGCATCGTCACCCTGCAGCCATCCGAGTTGATGAAAATCGGCGTGCCGCTGATGATGGCCTGGTACTTCGAGAAGCATGAAGCCACGCTTACCCTGAAGAATTATTTCATTGCAGCGCTGCTGCTGCTGATCCCAGTGGTATTGATTGCACGCCAGCCTGACCTGGGCACGGCGATCCTGATTTCCGCCAGCGGTTTTTATGTGTTGTTCCTGGCTGGGCTGAGCTGGCGCGTGATGGGCGGGCTGTTCGTTGCGGCGCTCGCCAGCGCGCCGGTGCTGTGGTCAATGCTGCACGACTACCAGCGCCACCGCATCCTGATGTTGTTCGATTCCTCGCAGGACGCGCTGGGCAAGGGTTACCACACCATTCAGGCGACCATTGCGGTAGGCTCCGGCGGACTGTTCGGAAAAGGCTATCTGAAAGGCACGCAGACGCACCTTGATTTTTTGCCGGAGCGCACCACTGATTTTATCTTCGCGGTGTATTCGGAAGAGTTTGGTTTGATTGGCAGCCTGATTCTGTTGTCGCTGTACTTTTTTGTGATTGCGCGCGGCTTTGTCGTCACCGCAAACGCCTCGACCTACTTCACCCGCCTGATGGCAGGCTCCATCACGCTGACCTTCGCCACCTACGCGTTTGTCAACATGGGCATGGTCAGCGGCATTCTGCCGGTAGTCGGCGTGCCGCTGCCACTGGTGAGCTACGGCGGCACATCGATGCTGACCCTGATGCTGGGTTTTGGTATGCTGATGAGCATCGAGACACATAAAAAACTTATCAAGACATAAGGGCGCCTCTATAAATTCAAAATCCTAAGTGAGACAAGGCGCGAAAGAAATTTTAGCGCGCCGCATATATTTGATATGTAAGCGATAAAATTTCTTGAGCAACGCAGTATCGCAACGGAGTTTGGATTTATAGAGGTGCCCATAAGGAGATCACATGAACAAGCAACCCGCAGCACCGGTATACGCAATTATGGCCTTGGCGACGCTGGCACTTGCCGCGTGCAGCAGCACGCCACAACGCAAGGTGGAAGTGCGTGATACACCCGCGCCAATCGAGGCTCGCGCGATCGGTACCGCCCCCGCTCCTGCCGCACCGGGTGCCGGAGGCTATCTTGCCGGCGATGGCCCCGGTACGGATGTGCCGCCCAATCTCGACGAAATTCCGGACGCCGTGCCGCAAAACGAACCATTGCACCGCTATGCCAACCGTCCCTACGTCGCGCTGGGCAAAACCTACACGCCGATAACTGTCACAGGCAGCTTCAAGGAACGCGGTATCGCCTCATGGTACGGCAAGAAATTTCACGGCCAGCGCACTTCCAGCGGCGAGGTGTACGACATGTACGCCATGACCGCCGCGCATCCCACCCTGCCAATCCCCAGCCATGTACGCGTGACCAACCCAGCCAATAAAAAATCCGTGGTGGTGCGCGTCAACGACCGCGGACCGTTCCTGCACGAGCGCGTGATCGACCTTTCCTATACTGCCGCGCACAAGCTTGGCATCATTGGTAACGGCAGCGGGGAAGTTGAAGTGGAAAGTCTTGCCGGCAATACCATGACCGCGCCGGTCGCCGCAGCGGGGCAAGTGGTCAGTACGCCATTGCCGCCGGCGGATATTCCGCCGAAAACGGTTGCCGCAGAGAAAGCTGTTGCCAGCAGCAATGTGTACCTGCAACTGGGCGCATTCAAATCACAGGAAGCTGCGGAGAGCTTCATGGCGCAAATGCGCACCAGTCTGGGCGATGCCGGCAAACAACTTGGCCTGTTTATCAAAGGCGGCCTCACCCGCGTCCAGCTCGGGCCTTATGTGAGCCTGAGCGAAGCGAGCCGCAGCGCGGAGTGGTTGAAGGGAAAGCTGGGGTTCAAGCCGATATTGAATTTGCATTAGCCCAAATAGTTCATTAGATGAACCTGCCATGAGGAATCAAGGGGTTGTAGGTCGGGTTTTAACCCGACATGTCGGGCTGAAGCCCGACCTACGTTCTAATGAATTATCCGGGATTAGTACAACTGTTACGTTCGCTACATTTTGCAGAGATTTCGCGGAGGGCGCACATGTACAAGATCGCGCTGGTCAACGGTGCGGTAATCGAGGCGCTGCTGCCCAATTCAGCGCCGGGCAAGGCCGAGTTGTTCAAGGTTGGCGCTGCGGTCAAGCTGGGCTGGCGCCACGATGCCGGGATGTTCCTGCATGAGTAAACGACCCAAACCGGTCGCCTGTCACGGGTACCCCTTGTCTCTTTTCAGCGCATCGAGTTCCAAGCGTATCCTGAAGAGTTCATCGTTGGCGGAACGCAGGTGCTGGGCAATCACCTCAGCAAAGAGTTTGTAGAGGATGGACACGAAGAGCGCCTGCTCGAACGGCTCCGCAGTTTCGTTCATGAAGGACGTGTCGATGGCGAGGCAGACCGTCGAACCGATTGCCTCGACGGACGCGGAGCGCGTTTTCCCGTCGATGGCGGCAAGCTCGCCGAACGTGTTGCCGACCCCATCAATCCGGGCGATCTCCTTTCCGCCCTTGTTGATTTTCACCGCGCCGGAAAACAGGATATAGACCCATCTGTCGTAAGATTTTTCCTTGGTGATGATCTCACCGTCATCGAACGTCCTTATCTTGCTGAGGCGCAGGATGTCATGGATATATTTTTCGCTTACCGAACCGAGGAAAGGCAGGCGTTGCAGCTTCTCCGCGAGAAATTCGTTGCCCTTCAGATAGGTTGATTCCTGCATAGCCTGAGCCTCCTGCCCCGCAGGGCCGTTGAAATGGAAACCCGATGCCATCGCGTCCAAGGCGCAACCGCACCGGCGGGCGCATTTTATCTTTTTTTTTGCAAGACAGGCCACCGCCGCCTGCCTGTCTGCGATCATCGCGATGCAGGTGGTCAACGTGTTCCTGTGCCGCCATCCAACGATATCCGCCTTCGGCCGCGGCCACCGCCGCAATACCCTGATCTGGTACGGGCTGGGTTTCGAGCTGCTGCTGGTAGGAAATCCGGTCTCTGCCTATCCTTCTTGCAGTACACCGTCCACCAGCCGCAAGCGGCGCTGCATCCGTCCGGCCAGTTCGTAGTCGTGGGTGACGACGATGAAGCTGGTGTTGAGTTTTTCGTTAAGTTGCTGCATCAGTTCGAACAGGGCTTGCGCGCTGTTGCGGTCGAGGTTGCCGGTAGGTTCGTCGGCCAGCACGCAGGCCGGTTCGGTGACCAACGCGCGCGCTACTGCGACGCGCTGGCGCTCGCCGCCGGACAGCTCCGAGGGATGATGGCGCAAGCGATGCGCCAGCCCGACCTGTTCCAGCATCGCGGCGGCGGGCGGTTCGGCCTCGGCGCGTTTCATGCCACGGATCAGCAGCGGCATCGCGACGTTTTCCAGCGCGGTGAATTCCGGCAGCAGATGGTGGAACTGGTAGACGAAGCCGAGCGCGCGGTTGCGCAATGCGCCGCGCTGCGTCTCGTTCATCTGCTGCATTTCCTGGCCGAATATCTGCACGCTGCCGCTGCTGGCGTTGTCCAGCCCGCCGAGCAGGTGCAGCAGGGTGCTCTTGCCGGAGCCGGACGCGCCGACGATGGCGAGGCGTTCGCCGCGCTGCACGTCGAGATTCACACCCTTGAGCACCGGCACGTTCTCCTCGCCGATCGTGAAAGTCTTGCTCAAATCGCGGCAGGAAATTACCACCTCTGTCTTCTGTCCTCTGATAGAACTACTAGCCATTCGACTAGGCTGGCAAACAACGCCAGCCAAGTCGCTGGTTATGTCTTCTGTCCTCTGATCACTCATAGCGCAATGCCTCCGCCGGTTGGGTTTGCGACGCACGGTAGCTCGGATACAGCGTCGCCAGCAGGCTGATCAGGAAGGACATGGACGCGACCAGCGCGACCTCGTGGTAGCGCAGGTCGGACGGCAGGTCGGTGATGTAATACACGTCCTTGGCGAGGAACTGCACCCTGAACAGCTGCTCGATGAACGGCACGACCACATCCAGATTGAGCGCCAGCGCGATGCCGCCGAGGCTGCCGAGCAGCGTGCCGATCACGCCGATCACCACGCCCTGCACGATGAAGATTTTCATGATGCTGCGCGGCGACGCGCCGAGCGTGCGCAGGATCGCGATGTCGGCCTGCTTGTCGGTGACCGCCATCACCAGCGTGGAGACGATGTTGAACGCGGCCACCGCGACGATCAGCGACAGAATGATGAACATCATCTTCTTTTCCATCTGCACCGCGCGGAAGTAATTGCTGTTCTGGTGCGTCCAGTCGTTGGCGTACAGGTCGGGCGGCAGCTGGCTTTGCAATTTTGCCGCCACGCGCGGCGCAAGGTCGATGTCGTGCAGCTTGCCGCTGATGCCGGTCACCGCATCGCCGAGCTGAAACAGTTTCTGCGCGTCGTTGAGGTGGATCAGCGCGAGGCTGTTGTCATAAGGCGCCATGCCGATCTCGAAAATGCCCGCCACGCGGAATTGCTTGAGGCGCGGCATCATGCCGGCGGGCGTGATCTGACCCTGCGGGGTGATCAGCATGATCTTGTCGTTGAGCCGCGCACTGAGTGTGCGCGCCAGGTCGGAGCCGAGCACGATGGTGAATTCGCCGCCGCGCAAATCATCCAATGCGCCCACCTTCATCTTGCCGGAGAGCCCGGTAATCGCGCTTTCCTGCTGCGGGTCGATGCCGCGCACCATCACACCCTGCACGCTCTGGCCGAACGACAGCATGCCTTGCCCGGCGACATACGGCGCGGCGGCGGACACCTGCGGGTGCTGCGCGCGCGGATTTCCTTCTGGAATCCGTTCATCACCGACAGCACCACGATCAGCGCCATCACGCCCAGCCCCATGCCCAGCATGGAGATCAGCGAGATGAAGGAAATGAAATGGTTGCGCCGCTTGGCACGGGTATAGCGCAGGCCGATAAACAGTTCGTAGGGTTGCAAGGTAGGGTTGCCGATGGTTGGAACGGACGTAAGTGTGCCACAAGGCGGCGGGCGAAGCATTATTTTGCTAAGCCTTGGGGGCATATGAGCGCTATATGGTTTGCTTGAATCGTTCCGTGAAGGCTGTTGACGTTTCGTTACTGGCGTTTATCCTCGCCCGCGCCGAGGCGCGGGCGCTACCTGTGACGGCTACATCTTAGGAAAAAATATCTGATGTTTCAATCCTCGCCCGCGCCGAGGCGCGGGCGCTACATGGCCGTCACCGCAGACATCAAGATCAGCAAGCCGATGGTTTCAATCCTCGCCCGCGCCGAGGCGCGGGCGCTACTTCCGTGCGCACTCCGCCTTTGCCGCCCTTGCCGGGTTTCAATCCTCGCCCGCGCCGAGGCGCGGGCGCTACTTCAAAAAGTTGGACAACCTCGGGGGGTAAAAAATGTTTCAATCCTCGCCCGCGCCGAGGCGCGGGCGCTACTCTTGCCGCGCGCATCGCGCGCCATCCGCAGGGTTGTTTCAATCCTCGCCCGCGCCGAGGCGCGGGCGCTACAGCCAATACGCTTAACCTGTACGCTGTTCGGTTCGTTTCAATCCTCGCCCGCGCCGAGGCGCGGGCGCTACCCGCCGGATGTGGCGGCAGGCGCGCCGGTGGTGGTGTTTCAATCCTCGCCCGCGCCGAGGCGCGGGCGCTACATGGCGCGCGCCTCGGTGAGCGCCTGCGGATCATGGTTTCAATCCTCGCCCGCGCCGAGGCGCGGGCGCTACCTCGCGGTACCGCTGTGGGAGCTGGCCCCGGTGATCGTTTCAATCCTCGCCCGCGCCGAGGCGCGGGCGCTACTTAAGGTCTATGACGCATCCAATGTGGTGCGTGTGTTTCAATCCTCGCCCGCGCCGAGGCGCGGGCGCTACCCAGTCGGTACCGAGCAGCGCGGAAGCGTCACCAGCGTTTCAATCCTCGCCCGCGCCGAGGCGCGGGCGCTACAGCACGTTCTTCATGCAGCGCAAGGCCACTTCAACGTTTCAATCCTCGCCCGCGCCGAGGCGCGGGCGCTACCGGCCTGCGCATCATTCCAGGCGATCTTTGTGACGTTTCAATCCTCGCCCGCGCCGAGGCGCGGGCGCTACTCCGAAATGGGGCCCGATTGTGTCGGCATTGGATGTTTCAATCCTCGCCCGCGCCGAGGCGCGGGCGCTACGCTGGATGCGGCCTATGTCCATCGCCGCCAGCGCGTTTCAATCCTCGCCCGCGCCGAGGCGCGGGCGCTACTACCGCCGCCTCCGTGCCCGAACCGGTGTATTGTAGTTTCAATCCTCGCCCGCGCCGAGGCGCGGGCGCTACCTTCCAGCGGAGACCACACGATCACCGGGCAGGTGTTTCAATCCTCGCCCGCGCCGAGGCGCGGGCGCTACTTGCGCTTCATGCGGCGAGACGTTGACGAAATCAGGGTTTCAATCCTCGCCCGCGCCGAGGCGCGGGCGCTACAGTCCGCTTACAACGCCATGACTTTCAACGTTGAAAAGCGCACTTTGCGCGAACCCTCGGTTTTCTTGCCTCCGAGAGTCCACACAACCAAACGACGAAGGCAAAAAATCATCCTTCGTCAATGCATTAGCGACAACGCGAACCTGCCGCGTTTGTGTCGCTGCTACTGGTTCGCGCATCATATTACCAGCGCCCCATCAAAATCCACAGCACGAAAATTTCCATATTCCTTGATGTGTAACTCCACCGGCTCAGTCAAACGATAGAGGCGCAAGCTGTCCTCTTTTTCGTCTATCTCTTCGAGTAGTCGCCGCTCTAATTCTTCAAGTTGCATCTGATCGACCTTGCACTCAAAGACCGAATTTTGCACACGCTGCCCAGTGCTTTCGCATACTTTTGCGACGCGGC
>Ga0209211_10011210_pt1 | contig 11514 bp, 13 predicted proteins | sample RifGroA2_FD_183992 | JGI IMG/M metagenome (GOLD analysis project Ga0209211, IMG submission 183992) | Groundwater microbial communities from Rifle, Colorado, USA - Groundwater A2 (SPAdes) (version 2) | ecosystem: Environmental > Aquatic > Deep subsurface > Groundwater | place: Rifle, Colorado...
CCAAATAATGCTTCACATCCTCATCTGTTAACTGCCCAAACTCCTGATAAAAATTTCCGACGGCAAAGAAATTTATTGGGATATCTAGGCATACAATTTTGTCTGCGAGCTTTTTTACGCTTTCATAGGCTTCCTGCGAGGAAACTGGAACTGCTGCTATGATTTTTTTGGGTTTTTTGCTCCTTGCGTATTTTATTGCTGCAAGCATGGTATGGCCGGTTGCCAATCCATCATCGGCTATTATAATTGTTTTTCCCTTTAAAATTGGTATTTTTCCATTGGTGTATTTTTTGTATCGGCTTTTAATTTCTGACATTAATTTTTTAATATCTTCTTTCAATGTTTTTTCTGCGTGCTTGTAATCTTCGTCAATCACATAGCTGCCTAAGCTTGCTGCGCCAACTGCGAACTCAGGATTTGAAGGATAAGTTATTTTCTTTGTTATTATGACGCTTAATTCTGCATTTAATTCTTTTGCCACTGCGGATGCGACTTCTATGCCTCCTCTTGGGATGCCTAATACGAGAATATCTTTTTTGTTTTTATATTCAGCTAATTTTTCAGCCAGCTTTTTTCCTGCCTGGATGCGGTTTTTGAAGAGCATTTTTAACTATGGTTTAAATTCTTTGATTCTTTTAATTCCTTTCTTATGTAAGTTTCTATTCTTCCAGACATATTTATCCCATTTTCTTTGCAATAATTCCTGAACCTGTTGAAAAGCTCCTCATCTAAAGTAAAAGCTGCCCTTGCCTTATATGACCTTTTTCTGAATTTACCAGTCCTGTCCAGCTCTTCAAATACAGTAATGACATCCTGGTTTTTTGCTATTACTTCTTTCGCTTTTTCAAGGAATGATTGCATTTTTTATCAGCCTCATTAATTTGTTTATGTCGCTTATGTTTTTCTTTGAGATGTTCCAGACTGTTTTTATGAGCTTGTCCTTGTCATAGTCCAAATTATTATTTTCAAAATAGGTTATTATCGCAATTATTGCAGTTCTTTTGTTGCCGTCTTCAAATCCATGGTCGACCAGCAGGCTCCTTATTATATAGCTTAGCTCGTAAAGCCAGCTTTTCTTTTGCTTTGCAATTGAGAGCGCAAAATCTATGCTGCTTTCATTGTGGAATTTGCCATTGCTGCCTATTTCCTGGTTTATCCCGATTAAGTCCTTTTTTGTAAGGCTTATTTTATTCATATTTATATATATAAATATATACTACTAATATTTAAAGGTTTCGATTTTATTTGTATGATAGGAGTTCGACTCAATCTCTACGGGACACACTTTAATAAAATAGTAGGAACACATTCTACTACGCAAAAAATCATCTCCACAAAGTTTATTTAGTAGAAGAATTAATTCTTCATAAAATGAGAGTAATCAGTGTTTTTGTATTCTTATTTATTGTTTTAATAGTTGGGTGTTCGACCGTTGAAAACAGCGATAATCCTGTAAGCAAAGAAAGTATAACCGAATCAGTCCAAGAAAAAACTACTGGGCTTAATAAAAATGTTGCCGAAAAGCAAGAGATAGTGAAATGTGAAGGTATTACTGACAAAAAAACATTAGACTTATGTTATATAAGAAAATCTGTTAAAGAAAAAGATGATAAAATATGCTTGAAAATTAGTGATGAATTTTCAAAAGATGTTTGTTATATGCAGTTGGCTGCATGGTATGACCTTCCAAAATATTGCGATAATGCGGTAATAAAGAAAGAAAAAGACCTTTGTTTTTTTGGTTTAGCTATTCAATTAAGCGATTTATCTTTGTGTGATAAAATCAGAAAAGATACAGAAATAGATACAGACCAAAATGTTTGTAAAAAAGCAGCTGCAATAAAAAACACAAAAGAAAATATCAGAGATGAGAGCCTTCTGGATGATGACCAAATACTCGATATAGTATACACTACTTCTGACGCAATAGATAGGATATTGATTGAAGAAATGGATAAAAAAATGGGAAGTTCTTCAGTAACAACAAACATAAAGATACCATCCAATATAATTTCTGTTGAAGATGCCAGTACGTGGGTAACTTATTACTACATTAAGCCAAATCCAGATTTAACAGTTGATGCTATAAAAGCCATAGTAAAAAGTAAAAATTATAATCCAGAAGATATATCGGGCGCTACAGTTTCATTTTTTGGTGAAATTTTCAAGGAAAATGATGGGAAATTGTCAGAATGGATGAATCAATTAGATTACTTAAATGACGAACAAAAAGTCCTAGTTTGGCAATCATTATGGTTTGCAGACACATCTAATAGTAAGTCCAAACTCAAAAACGAAAAGAACAGTGCTTCTGCACAATTCAAGAGCTATATTGATACATTACTGCAACAAGAACCTCCAAATATTTTAAAAGATGATGTATTAAGTGGCTATCAATTGGATATGTTATGGGGACTTTTTTTTAAAACTGGCAATGAAGAGCCAATAAATAAAATAATAAGTGTATTGCCTTGGTCGGAAGAATACAAGGACGAATATTATAAGAGAGTCGCAGATTATCAAAGCGGTAAGGCAAAAGAGCCAACAGAAGAAGAAACACTTATTTTAGTAAAATATTCAATAGGTGCAGCAGCAAAATGGGGTTTAACATCCAATTCAGTGCAACACGATAGGATATTTGAAATTGCTACTAAAGGAATGGTCAATCAAAAAGGAGTTACTAAAGATATTTTAAAAGAGATTGTATATGGAGCCAATAAAGAAAGGATAAGTAAATCCTAAAATAGGGTATTCTTTGAAGAGTGTGTCCCTCCTCGACTTTCGGACGAAATTTTACCCCACTTTGTAGGGTAAAAGAGTTTAACAGCGATCGCATATGTTAATTACACTTTCAAATTGAAGATGGTATGTCCAATTTAAGTGATACGACGGTCATTGTTCGTCTGTATTTATGAATTGTAGTACCTAAATTCAAGGCACCATTATTTAATGGAATGTGTAGTTAATGAAAGAAATCTCAAAAATCAAAGAAATCTTAATAACAACCCCCCATACTTAACAAATAGCGGAACAAAAACAACGCTTGTTATTGCCATTAATTTCAATAAAATGTTTAAGCTTGGGCCTGCGGTGTCCTTCATTGGGTCCCCTACTGTGTCGCCTATAACTGCTGCTTTGTGAGGGTCGCTTCCTTTTCCTCCATGCTGGCCTGCTTCAATGTATTTCTTTGCATTATCCCAAGCTCCTCCTGCATTTGCCTTTGAAATTGCAAGCATGACTCCTGAAGCAAGAGTTCCTGCAAGGACGCCTGCAAGGGTTACAACGCCAAATAATAATCCAACTATAATAGGCGTTAAGATAACTAACAGTCCTGGGGCTATCATTTCCTTTAACGCTGCTGCTGTTGAGATGTCAACGCATCTCCTGTAATCTGCTTTTGCTTTTCCTTCCATCAATCCCTTGATATCCTTAAACTGGCGCCTTACTTCCATTATCATTGACTCTGCTGCCCTTCCAACTGCCCTCATAGTCATTGCTGAAAATAAGAATGGAAGCATACCCCCTATAAATAATCCTGCAATCACTTTGTTGTCGAGAAGGTTTACAAGCTCTATGCCTGATGCTGCGATAAATGCGCTAAATAATGCAAGGGCTGTCAGCGCTGCGCTTCCTATGGCAAAGCCTTTTCCTATTGCAGCGGTCGTATTTCCTGCTGCATCCAAAATGTCGGTTTTTTCCCTTACGCTTTTTGGCAATCCTGCCATTTCAGCTATGCCGCCAGCGTTGTCAGAAACAGGGCCATAGCCATCAATTGCCAATGCAATGACTAAAGTGGATATCATTCCTAAAGCTGCAATTGCAATGCCATAAAGGCCTGCAAACTGGAATGAAACAAAAGATGTTATTGCTATTAATATCAAGGGTATTGCTGCGCTTTCATAGCCTAATGCTATCCCGCTGATTATGTTTGTTGCTGCTCCGGTCAATGATGATTTTGCCAGGTTTTTAACCGGATTGTAAGCATGGGAGGTGAAGTATTCTGTTGTCAAGCCAATAAGCAGCCCGGAAACAAGGCCTATAGCCAGCGCAATAAATACGCCAAATGAGGTGTATGTTATGCTATTAAGCACGAAAGTTTTTGGCAGCCATACAGCGGTTAAGAAATACATTGCAACAAGCACAAGAATAGATGATAATATAAGCCCTTTTTTTAAGGCTAATTCGACACTGCCTTTTTTATTGATTTTAATGAATTTAAAAGTTACCAAAGCTGCTAAAATTCCAACAGCAGAAATTCCCAAAGGATACAATAATGCGGATTCGGATAATCCTGCAAATGCAAGAACCCCTATCAGCATGGCTGCACAGGTTGCTTCGGCAGCGCTGCCAAACAGGTCAGCTCCCATTCCTGCTACATCTCCTACATTATCCCCCACATTATCTGCGATAACAGCCGGGTTTCTTGGATCGTCTTCCGGAATTCCGGCTTCAACCTTGCCAACTAAGTCTGCAGCTTTTGTGTAAATGCCGCCGCCTACTCTTGCGAATAGGGCTATTGAGCTGCCTCCCAATGCAAATCCAGTCAGGATCTCCATTATTGTTTCTGTAGGGAAGCCCAAGCTTTTAAAAAAAATGTAAGACAAAGATATGCCTAAAACCGCTGAGCCCACTAAGGCAAATCCCAATACAGAGCCGGACTTAAATGCTATATCAAATGCGTTGCTAAGGCTTTTCTGGGCTGCATTTGCAGTCTTTACATTTGCTTTTGTTGCTATCTTCATGCCTATAAATCCAGCAAGTATTGAAATTGATGCGCCCAATACAAATGAGAGTGCAGTCCATGGGCCTTCGTTTATATCCTTAGTTTTTGGATGGTCTAAAAAGAAAAAAATTACCACTGCCATGATGATTACGAATACTGCTATTGCCTTGTATTCTCTCTTAAGGAAAGCCATAGCGCCTTCATGGATGGCATCCCCTATCTCTTTCATCTTTTCATTGCCAGAATCTGCCTTATTTATCTGAGAAGCAATGAGTTTTGCAACAACAATAGACAATAAACCTACTGCCACAATAAAAAGCGCAAACTGCATATTAGCTCAACCCCCATGATAGTTTTAATTTGCTAAGGAAATTTAAAGGGAATATTTAAAGGTAGTGGTTGGATTTTTGAATTGCCGCCCGTTTTAGGGCTTCATCCAAAAAATGAAGGTTGCCATCAAATTGTGAGCACCTTTGAAAAGCTCATTTAGTTGGACAGGGGACGCTCCATCCGGGATGTCCAACTTGTAAAAAACTCATTCAGTGCGAGCGATGGCAACCCCGATAGGATTTTTTGGATGAAGCCCCCGTTTTAGCAAAAGTTTTAAAAGCAACAAAGATATTTAGGTTTTCATGAAACAAGAAATGGTTCAAATACCAAAAAAGGAGTATGAAGATCTCTTGGATGAAGTTGGGATTCTAAGGAATCATAACATGATGGAAGCCATTAAAGAAAGCGAGGAGGCTAAAAAGAAAGGGGTAGATACATGGGAGCTTAAAATTCACCCATAGACTTTATGCGAGCCAGCAGCTAAAACTACTATCTCTTTATTTTTATCGTCTATCTCATAAACCATTCTAGTATCATACCCTAATGAGCAGCTCCATTTCCCTTTAAGCTTTCCTTTTAGCTTATGGGCATCCAATTCTTCTCTGGGATTAATTTTTAGTTTTTCCAGCTTTTCAGCTATGTCTTCTCTAAAATTAAGGGCATCATAAAACTGCTTTTCTGCTCTTCTGCTTCTGGTTGTGAATTTGTACATTGGTAAGTTTATAATTCCTCATTTTAAAGGCTTAAACCCTTTCTCTTTTAAATACACAATAATCCACTTCCATTGCAACTATACTTGAAACAAATTCTAAACCCTCATCTGCCCTACTATTTAGGTAATCTCTGAAACTCGCAGGGTGTTCTGCTTCAATTGGTGGTCTTACCTCCACTATAAATTCATACCTTCTCATTTTACATCGAGGATTAAAATAATTAATTATAAATAGTTTATTATGGTAGAAAACTACGTTTACAGTATAATCATTAGTTCCCATTAACACCCTATATTTAACACCCCCCACTTAACATCCCAACATTGAACAATACCAAACAAATGAAAAATTTAAATACCATATAGCAAGCGTTTGCTTAAATCAGATAAACTTAAATATAAAAAGGATAATAGTCTTAAATATAAAAAGAATAATGGTGGCCATATATGGACGTAGTAAAAAGCAAGAGTGATATTAAGAGGGTTAAGACCTATATCTTTGGACTGGATGAAAACCTGCAAGGCGGGGTTCCGGAAGGCCATGCAGTTCTAGTTAATGGCAGGAGCGGAACCATGAAGTCTTCTATCTCATTCAATATATTATATAATGAGGCTCTTGCAGGAACAAATTCACTTTACCTTACCCTGGAGCAGTCGGCGCCTTCCTTGCTCAATCATATGGTTAATATGGATTTTGACCTTTCAAAGGTTAATCTTGTTATTGCAGAGGATATTTCCAAAATCAGCCAGGCTTTGAAGCAGCCAAAATCATCTAAAAAGGGCACTATTATACTGGCAGACCTCGGGCCAATAAGGAAAAAAGTCAGGGATACGAAATTTTCCGCAGGCACCGACTGGCTTAGCGCCATAAAAAATGTGATTGATACTGCATCTTCAGCAGCCAAGTGCAGGCTATTTGTGCTTGATTCCCTGTCCGCGTTATATGCGCTTTCAAGATTTGAGGATCCGAGACAGAAGCTGTTTTACACATTTGATTTTCTTAGGAGCCGCGGCTTAACATCTTTCCTGGTTTCAGAATCACCATTTGACAAGAACAGGCTTACGGAATATGGCGTGGAAGAATATCTTGCAGATGGCATACTGCACCTTGAGATGACAGAAAGGTACAGGAAGGTTACCAGGGAAATTTCAGTGCCTAAAATGAGGGCTACTGACTGCAACTTAGATATATTCACATTGGAATACAGGAACAGGAAGTTCAATGCTTTATACGGTGGCAAGACTCCCGTTGTTTAGACAATTTTGCAGTTAGTTTTTTATTTTATCTTTTAATTAAAAAAAGAGGTGGGTTATGAAGGAATTGAGCAAATCTACTATTCAGAAATGCAAGGAAGAGCTAGATGAAGTAAAAAAAGAGATTTCTAAGATAGTGGTTGGCCAGGAAAAAATTGTAGAAATTTTATTGAATGCCCTGCTCGCAAACGGCCATGTCCTTCTTGAAGGCATTCCAGGAATAGCCAAAACTCTTGTGATAAGAAGCCTGGCTGCCGCTACAGGCTGCAAATTTAAAAGAATACAATTTACCCCAGATCTTTTGCCTACGGACATTGTTGGAATAACCTCTTATGAGGAGAACAAGGGATTTTTTGTAATTAAGGGCCCACTATTCAGCAATTTTGTCCTTGCGGATGAGATAAACAGGGCGCCTCCAAAAGTCCAGTCTGCCTTGCTTGAGGCAATGCAGGAAAAGCAAGCTACCATAGGGAAAGAAACATTTCCAATGGATCCTCCATTTTTTGTCCTGGCGACGCAAAACCCTATAGAAACTTTAGGGACATATTCTTTGCCTGAAGCCCAGATTGACAGGTTTTTGTTCAAGGCCAAGATGGAATACCCCAGCAAAGAGGAAGAAAAAAAAATAATCGAGCAGAATATAACCCTCAAGACATTTGAAGAGTACAATATCAAGCCCATCCTATCACAAAAAAGAATCCTGGATATGCAGGAAATAACTAGGCAGATAGGCCATACGGAAAGGATTAAAGAGTACATTGTAAATATAGCGGACGCTACAAGGAACCCTGCCAAATACGGCATTAAGATGGGAAAATATATCGAGCTTGGCACAAGCCCAAGGGCATGCATTGGATTGTTTATAGCTGCAAAGGCAGACGCATTAATGGAAGGGGATGCTTATATAAGGCCGCAGCATGTAAAAAATGTAGCTTACGATGTCCTGAGGCACAGGATGATAATTAATTATACCGGGCAGGCAGAGGGCATTAAGACTGAAGCGATAATCCAGGAGATTCTTTCTAAAGTGCCGATACCATGAAAAAGGAGCTAAATCTGGAGTTGTCAGAGAGCATCAAAAGGCTGAAAATATTCACCAACCAGATAGTAAACACCAGCTTTGTAGGCGGGTATAAAAGTGTATTCAAGGGGCATGGCATGGAATTTGAGGATTACAGAGAGTACACTCCGAATGATGATGCATCTACAATAGACTGGAAAGCTTCTGTAAGAAGCAAGCAGCTGCTTGTGCGCGAATTTGTGGAAGAGCGCAATCTAAATGTATTTTTTCTCATTGATGCAAGCTCAAGCATGGTTTACGGCTCCACGGATAAATTAAAGATGGAATATGCTGGAGAAATAGCAGCTGCTTTAAGCTATGTGGTGTTAAGCGCAGGGGACAGCGTGGGGTTTGCCTTGTTTAATGACAAAATAATAAAAAATATGCCCCCCTCACATGGGATGATGCAATATCATGCACTTATTGAGACATTGGTTACCCCAAGTTATTATGGCGGAAAATATGACTTAAATGAGGCATTAAAATTTTTACTGGCCACCTTAAAGCAGGCATCTGTAGTCATGGTGATATCTGATTTTATATGGCTGAAAGACAACTGGGAAAGGTATATAAAAATGGTTGCCAAAAAATTTGACCTGATAGGAATAATGATAAGGGATCCAAGAGATATGGCATTGCCGGAATATGGGGGGCAGGTTGTATTGGAGGATCCGTTCTCAAGCAAGCAGATTCTCATAAGGCCCGGATCCATAAGCCAAGCTTACAAAAGCTATGCATTGAGGCAGGAAAATACTGTAAAAGAAACGTTTTTGAAAGCTGGCTCAGACTTCCTGGAGCTTACAACTGACCAGCCTTTTATCAAGCCTCTGACAAACCTCTTTATGAAGAGGGCGAGAAGGCTGAGGTAACAAGAAAAGATGGTAGAACTAACTTTTACAAATCCGGCTTATCTTTGGACTTTATTGCTTATACCATTCATAATACTTACCCACATATTTACGCTGAGGCATATAAGGACTGATGCTCTCAAATTTTCGAACTTTGAAGCAATCGAAAGGGTTTCCAAGGGAGCTTTTCTTGGGAAGCCTTACAAGGGGCTTTTCATAAATAAAAATATTTTTCTGCTTTTCTTAAGGCTGGTTATATATATACTGCTTATACTTTCTGTCACCGGAACCACGGTGTGGTATGCGGGCAAATCGAGCAATTTTGATTTTATTATAGCGATTGACTCTTCCATCAGCATGCTGGCAGAGGATTATAACATCACAAGGCTGGAAGCGGCAAAAGAAGCTGCAGAAATGTTTGTTGATTCAATAACGGGCAGATCTACAATAGGAATTATTTCTTTTGCCAGCAGTGTTTTTGTTGACCAGGAGCCTGCATCAGATACAGGAGCGACAAAGCAAATTATAAGGGGCATGAGCATAAAGGAAGGCGGCGGCTCTAATATAGGAGATGCCGTAATTACCTCTACCAACCTGCTAATGAATGAAGACAGGGAAAAATCCAAGGTCATTATTCTGCTGACAGATGGCCAAAGCAATATAGGGACACCTATCGATGTAGCTATAGAGTATGCAAAAAACCGAGCGGTAATAATACATACTATAGGCATGGGCACAGAAGAAGGCGCATCATTTTTAGGCCTTGATGTGATAACAAAGCTTGATGAGGACGGCCTTAAAGATATAGCCGCAAGGACAAGCGGCAAGTATTTCCGCGCGGAAAATATGAAAACATTAAAAGGCGCTTTTGAAGAGATAGCCTCCTTTACGGAAAAAAGGCTGTCATTGGACATATCATGGATTCTGCTTATAATAGCGCTTGGAATACTGGCGATTGAGTGGATACTTGTCCATACGGTGTACAAGACTATTCCTTAGGCTTTGGTTCGTTGAGCAAAACTATACCCCTAAGGTTTACTTAAGCAATGGTATAAAGATAAAACAAGACGAGAGCATACCTCCTTGCAATAATCCGTATAAAATGCGGCTTCATCCAAAAAATGAAGGTTGCCATCAAATTGTGAGCACCTTTGAAAAGCTCATTTAGTTGGACAGGGGACGCTCCATCCGGGATGTCCAACTTGTAAAAAACTCATTTAGTGCGAGCGATGGCAACCCCGTTAGGATTTTTTGGATGAAGCCTTAAAATATAACTCTCTGCGAATATTAAATGGTAAAGCTTTATTCACCTTAACAATGACTGTAAAGGGCTTTTAGGCAAATAGCTTTCCATTGTATCCAGTGTTACAACAAAATCTATAGTATCCTGTCTTCTGAACCCTCCCCTTAATAATCCATCAACATACCTTCTGCCCCTGCTTATATCTTTTCTTGCTTCTTCAGCAAAACCAGATATCTTTCCTGATTGCAGCTCGGAAATGTATTCAGAAGTTTGCACATCAAATTTACGCCATACATCATTCAATGTTTCCCTTTCGCTTGGGAGAGTTAAAGATAAATTATAGCCTATGCTCAGCCGCATAAACTTAATGATTGACTCCAAGGATTGGGCGCCGTTCGTCCAATAATATATTCCATCCAAGCTATCTTTCGCACGCAAATACTGCCCGGCATCATAAAGCCTTGCAGGCTCTTGCAGCCAACGGAATTCGGGCTGATCGTAAACCCTATCCTGCACCTTTTCGGTTAATGACAACCTGCAACCCCCACCTTATTCAAATTTATTCAGGTATGGCAGACTTTCCGCAACCCTTTTAGTTTCTTTTTCCGCTTCCTTTAATTCAGCTAATGAGTCCCATCTGCCCTGCAGCAAAACAATCCTTGAGGATTCCTGCTGTTTTATTGGAATAGAAAAATCACCATAGCTAACTTTATTAGTTTCTAAATCAACCTGCACTTCCAATGCAGGATCATCATTTATTACGCTCATTAGGTTATTGATATCTGCTTTATCCGATGTTACTGCCGGAATTCCAATTGTTGTGCAGTTATTTGCAAAAATCTCGGCAAAGCTTTCCCCAATAACTGCTTTAATTCCAAAGCGCATCAAGGATTGGGGAGCATGCTCTCTTGAAGAGCCGCAGCCGAAGTTTTTATTTACAATTAAAATTGATGCTCCAAGATATTTTTCATCATTAAAGGGATGCTTTTTCTTATTGCCTTTCGCATCAAACCTTTCGTCATAAAATAGGTATTTGCCCATATTATCGAAGGTTATCTCCTTAAGATAGCGCGCAGGGATGATCCTATCAGTGTCTATGTCGTTGCCCGGTAAGGGGATTGCGCGGCCCCTTATTGTTTTTATAGATAGTTTTAATGGCATTTTATTTATTAAGCAATCTAGAAAGAATAGGATTTTATTAATTTATTGCTTAAGAAAGGGATTTATCACCTTTATTCCGGGCATTTTAAATTCCTTGGTGTTTTCTGTGTAGATTGCGCTTATTCCATTTTCAAGCATTGTTGCTGCAAGCATTGCATCCCAGAATCCCATTTTAAAGGCTGC
>Ga0209211_10011213_pt1 | contig 11512 bp, 13 predicted proteins | sample RifGroA2_FD_183992 | JGI IMG/M metagenome (GOLD analysis project Ga0209211, IMG submission 183992) | Groundwater microbial communities from Rifle, Colorado, USA - Groundwater A2 (SPAdes) (version 2) | ecosystem: Environmental > Aquatic > Deep subsurface > Groundwater | place: Rifle, Colorado...
CCTCGACGGAAATGGGGATGACACTCTTTATGGCTTTTATCACTTCCTCGACCTGCTGGTCTGTCGGCTTGAAGGGGTCGATGGAAATGTGCGCCTGCTCCATCGCAGCTATGACACGCTCCGGCGGGTGGGGCAGCTTTGTCTGCGGATTTATCGCGTTCTTGCTGATGAATGAAGCAATTTGTTTCTTTTTCTCTTCTATTTTTCGCCTTCTGAACTCCGTGGTCAGCTGGATCTCGCCATGCTTGACTATTTCGACGGCTATTTTCTCGATGTCACTCGTGCCGAACGCCTTCTGCACGTCCGACGGCGCAGACCTGTTTGCTTTCTTCGCGTCGGTGAAGACCTCGTTGACTGCGAGCATTCTTGAAATAGAAACAGTCTTCCCTTCCTTCAGGTCGTAAGCTATGTCAGAATCAACCAGAATCTCGAAATGTTTTCCTTCTCTCGCAAGTTTGGCTATGATAGCCTCGTCGACAGTAACCATCTATTCACCTGTATAAAACCTCTCTCTGCAGTAACAACAAACTGACGCTTTGCGTCGTACGCTTATGCTCAAGAGGCTCGTATTAAGCGAAATTTGGAAAGGAAAGTATTTAAGGAAAAAATATGTCCTATTTTCTCTGCAAAGTCACGGCGCGAACCTTTTCTCCTGTGAGTTCCCTTTTCGATTTGAGGAAGAAATAGCTGATTATGCCGACTGTCACTATGGGAGAGATATACGACGGTATGTGAGCGCCGAACGCGTCAAGTATCATTATGATTCCCAGGAACGCCACGGAGTACATCGCGCCGTTCTTGAGGTACTTGTATTTCTTCACGTTCTCAATGTTGCTGACGGTTATCTGCCTCACAACTACGGCGCCTATCCCGTTTCCTATGAGTATCAGGGGGACTAGCAGTGTGAAGGCGAACGCGCCGAGGACCCCGTCTATGGAGAATGTCGTGTCTATGACCTCAAGGTAAGCTATCTTTGCCCAGTCGCTCATGTGATTATCCTTTGAGAGCATCTCCTTCTCTCTCTGCTCGGCGTTCTGCTTGAATCCGTGCGTTATGAAAAAGGCGGTTGAGCCCATCGCCGCGCCGAACGCCATCACAGGATTGACATGGATGGACAGCCAGATTATGACTGAGAGTAGCACAGAAACGATGGCATAGAACCATACGCCTTTCCTGTGTATGTAGCTCTCGCCGAACAGTCCGTAATGTTTTGGCTCCATGAAGATCCAGTGGAAGAACAGGAATATCAGGAAGACTCCGCCCCCGACAAGCAGCGGCGGCGCGGACGCCTCTATCACGCCTATCACCGCTGCGTCGCCGCTTATCGTGGCATTGATGACCCCCCAGAAGCCAAGGGAGGGGTTGAGGGAATACACAATGATGAAAGGCAGCAGGCCGCGGACTACGAAGACTGCGAAGAGTATGCCCCAGAGCAGGAACCAGCGCCTGGCGCGCTTGGACATCGTGCTGAGGACATCTGCGTTGATGACAGCGTTGTCGATGCTGCTCACTATCTCGAACAGCGCCAGGCCCACCAGCGTAAGAGCGAAGAATATAACCTCTACCATCTGCACCGAATATCATTCTGTCATAAAGAAATAAATACGTCTAAACCATAGTAAACCCGGTGAATATGGCTGCAAAAGTCCGGATAGCGATCATGATCGGCATGTTTCATGAGGACATTGCTGAAGAGATGCTCGGCAAGATGCAGGACAAGGCAGGCGAGCTCGGCGCGGATATAATCAAAGTCGCTAAAGTTCCGGGCAGCTACGAAATTCCTCTGGTTGCAAAGAAGCTTCTGGAGCGCGGCGACGTGGATTGCATCGCTGTTTCAGGCTTCATCGAGAAAGGAAGCACATTGCATGGCGAGCAGATGGGGCTGGTAGTCAGCAAAGCACTTAAAAAACTCGAGCTGCAGTACGGCAAGCCCGTTGGAATGGGAATAATAGGCCCCGGCGCGACCGAGGATCAGGCACGGCAGCGCCTTGACTACGGCGCGGCGGCTGTCAAAGCTGCTGTTAAGATGGTTGAAATATTGAGGAAGCTTTGAAACCGACTTATTTTTAAAGACAGGTTTTATTCTCTAAAGATGAAAGAAATCCCTCATGTACCAGGCTGGTGGGAAGACGAAATTCCCAGAGACGTGCGCAAAAAGGCATATGAAAACGCGATGAAAGCTCTAGGTCTTGATTGCGAAATCAGGGAACATTATGAGCATGAGGTAGAACATTTTTTGGACGCAAACAGGTATCTTAATTGGCAATCTGAAAACCCATGGTCACCAATAAGATTCTATGCTCCTGCAGTTTCATTTCTTTCCACGTTCTTTGATCCGAGAGGTGCTGAGATAGTTGAAGTCGGAACGGGAATCACAGGCATTGCAGCATTGACATACATGGCATCCAGAGGCGCAAGCGTCACGGCTGTTGATCATATAGTAATGCCGGCCCGCGCCGTGCTTGAAAGAAGCGGTGTGAAATTCAAGCAGGAGAAATGGGAATATATTGCAGGATATTTTGCTGAAAGCAGCCTGGATGTGATTTATACGCACTTCATGCCGCCTGATCCGCAGGCATACGGCCCATTCTTCAGTGCGGAAGGTCATCCTCTTACAGGTTACAACAGGGAGCCAGCGGTTTCAATTCGCAGAGAAGACAAGACAAGATTTACCGAGCACGTAGCAAGGGAAATGCTGAAAATTCTCAAGCCTGGTGGCGTTTTCTTCGCATGCAGCAACAACTGCGAAGACCTGCCTCCTGACTTCGCGCCGCAACAGCGAAGTTTTGAAGCGTTGGGATACAGAGAAGAAGAATACAGGCTGCCGCGTGACGGATACTACAGACGTTATCTCTTCGTAGCGCAGAAACCTGAGTAGATGTAATCAATTAAAATAAAAGAGTTAGCAAGCGCAAGCGAGCCACCTTAATGAAATCCTTCTAGTTACCTGCACCTAAAGGTGCAGATTTCTTGTGGATTTCTTTTGAATTTCCTGTCTTCATCCTACGCCTGAAGGCGTAGGTTTTCAGGAGAATTCAAAATAATAATTCTTTTTTGATTGAGATTTTTTCTTCAGAAGAAAAAATCTCAAATGAATTTCTTCATGGTTTCCTTGAGTTCGTTCTTGTCCATCAGCTTGAATTTGCCGCTCTCGACAAACCCAACCTCCACGGACCGCATCGTCAGCTTCTTCTCGCCTGCTTTCAGCGCTTTCAGCGCAAGGTCTGTTGCCTTTTCCTTTGTGAGGCCGTCCTTGTAGTCTTCCATAAGGACCTTCCTTGCGTCTTTCGAGCCGCGTCCCACTGCATGCGCCCTCCACTCCCTCATCGTTCCGGAAGGGTCCGTCTCGTACAAATGAGGCGTTCCGTCCATGCCCGCGACGAGCAGCGTCACTCCGTAAGGCCTTATGCCGCCCATCTGGGTAAAGCGCTGTTTTCTGTCGCAGATGTCCTTGACTAATGCGGATATCTCTATCGGCTCGCTGTATGTGATGCGATTCACCTGGCTCTTCACTCTTGCGTAATCCACCAGGATCCTGCTGTCCGCAAGTATGCCGCACGAGGCGATCCCTATGTGTTCGTCTACTTTAGAAATCTTTTCGACGCTTTCCGGCACGAGAAGCTTCTGTATTGAGCGTGCAGCCGCCAGCACGACTCCGTTCGTGAACGTGACGCCGGCAACGGTCGAGGCTTTCTCCACTGCCTTGCGCGCGTATTCAACCTGATACATTCTCCCCTCAGGGGAGAAGACAACTATAGCCCGGTCGTAACCCATTTGTTTCATCGGAGGCTGTATTTCCATTTCAATCACCTAACCCTTTTCTTGGAAAGAAAAGCCCTACTGGAAAAGAACATATTATTCTTTATGCAAAGGCTTTATTTTTCCGTTGTTAATGCAGACGACATACGGCGTATATCATGCTGCTGCGCGGGATTTCATCCAAAGATGGCAGTCCCGCAGAAAGTCGCTCCTGATGAACTTAGCATCATTGAGCATTTTTTCTATTTCTGTATTGTTCAGGCAAGCTTAAAAGCCTTAAATCCAAGATTTTCCAATGCGTGCGCCGTCGTACTCGCCTATCAGGCTCATGAGAATACAGCAGGCCATCGTTTCGATGCTGCAGTCTTTTTCCGATAATGGCGACAGGCATTTTTACCACGGAAATGTATTAGCGGCAAGGATTCAGGGTCCGTACTGCATGGACCCAAGGGATACTCCCTACGTGATCATGCCATTCGTCATCAGCGGCGAAGTAGAAAGAATGGGAGATTTCTACAGGATGGCAGCCAGCCTGCCAAAAGAATCCTAGCTATTTCATTCTTCCGCCTAGCGGCACGTCGATGTCCGGCTGTATGAGCGTCCACCTGCCCTGCTCGTCCGGGACGCCCAGCGTCAGCACTTCTGAAAGGAATGGCCCTATCTGCTTGGGCGGAAAATTCACTACGCAAAGAACAAGTTTCCCGGCGAGTTCATTCTTGTTGTAATGGGAAATTTGGGCGCTTGACTTCTTTATTCCCAGCTGCCCGAGGTCGATCACAAGCCTGAAAGCCGGCTTCTTCGCTTCCGGAAAGTCCTCTGCGCTGATTATTTTTCCGACGCGTATGTCAACCTTCTCGAAATCCGAATATGATATCATATTTATTGCCTTTCGTTACCTGAATGCGAATGCGTCCATTTCTTCCAATTCTTCAACCACGGCATAATTGTTTTTCGGGTCCATGACTTTATTCCTGTGCGCATTTCCGACGACCCTCCAGTCGACTCCTATCTCAAAGTCCGCAGGAATGTTCAGGTTATCCGCCAGAACCGATCCCGGCGCCAGATTTGCTCCATGGCCGACTATGACATTGTATCCTATTATCGAATTGGCGACCCTTGCGCCATCCTCTATGCGCACGAAGGGGAACGCAGTGGTCACGCCATCTATGTGGACACCATTCCCCAGATAGCAGCTGTCGTCGATGACTGAGTTCCTTATTGTTGAGCCGGGTCCTATGTCGACGTCCTTGCCGATTATGCAGTGACCCTTGAGCGACGCCTTTAGCCTGGCGTCGCCAAGCCGCTTCTTGGTGGTTGTGTGAACAAGCGAATCGCCAACCCGCTCGTAGTAATCCAGCTCTTTTCCTGCCTGGGTTTTAGATTCTTCATTCGACCTGAATTGTGGATATCCGCCACGCAGGATGTCATCTGTCGTGCCTCTGTAGCTGTGCGGCGTGCCTATGTCGCTCCATAATCCGTTAAGCGGGTATGCATAGACATCGAATCCGTTTTTTACCATGAAAGGAATGAGGCGTCCGCCGACATCAAATCCTCTGTTTTCAGCCCTCAACTCAGATATTATCCCGGATATTTCAGGGCTCGCAAAAGTTTCCATGATCTCAGGCGAAAACAGGCATATAGCCGCATTGGCAAACCGGGAGGGCGGATTCAGGGATTTTTCGACAAACTGCGTGACCTTCATGGTCCTGTCGTCGAACACGACCGTTCCAAAATCTCTGAGGCGCGGGTCGTCATGTTCAAGCCCCTTGACTGCGATCGACAGGGCAGCTTTCCTGTCCTTGTGGGCAGCATAAAAATCATCCAGGGAAGTTTCCGACAGGTTATCCCCGTTGATGAGCAGGATATCCTGCCCCCTGAGGTCGTCCTTGTAATGATCCAATGCCCACATGAATACGTCTGCGCTTCCCCTGTCCGCGTATTCCCTGTCATGATAATTGGAATACCGGAATTCTATCTCGGGAAATTCCCGCTCAAGGCGCCCCCCGTGCGCGAAGAATCGGTAGGTCTGGACCCTGTTGTCATATCCGGTGACTCCAAGAACAAATCTCCTGATGCCCTGGCTCGCCCACCATTTTACAGACCTGTTGAAGATTGTGCTGGTCGCTATGGGCAGCAAATGCTTGGGGGTCTCGATGGTAAGGGGGTAAAGCCGCGTTCCGCTCCCGCCGAGAGGAGCTATGGCTGTTATGTCATATTTCTGGGCTCGCTTCATTATCCACAATAAAAGCGCAAATCTTAAAAAGAGAGCCCGACATCAGTGAATCCGGCTCGCATTATTAGCGCTGCTTTACATCCCGAACTGCTTGAAGAGCGCGCCAAACCCGCCGCGCTTCATCTTTCCCGGCGAGAACTGCTTCATCATCTTCTTGATTTTGGAGTAGTTCGCCAGCAGCTCGCGCACTTCGCTCTCCTTGAGGCCTGAGCCTGCTGCTATCCGCCGCACGCGGGAAGAATTGATTACGTCCGGGTCTGTTTTCTCCTCTCTTGTCATGCTCTGGATGGCATACTTCCACCGCTTCATCTTCTCTTCCTGCTCGCCGACGTTTCCCTTCTTTGCGACTGCCTTTCCCAAGCCGGCCATGTCGAGGATCTGGGACATCGAGCCCATCTTGTTTATCGACTCGAGCTGCATGAGGAAATCATCCATGGTAAAATCGCCCTTTATCATCTGCTTGACAGAGCGTTCGTCGACGACGGATCTCGCTTTTTCGAGCAGTGTCTCCAGGTCGGCGAAGCCGATGAGCCGCGCGACGAATTTTTCAGGGTCGTACTGCTGGAGATCCTCGGGCGTCTCGCCGACCCCGATGAATCTCACATGGGAGCCCGTCAGGTTGCACGCAGTCAATGCACCTCCGCCCTTTGCTGTCGCGTCAAGCTTCGTCACTATTACGTCGCTTATTCCAAGGGCGGCATGAAATGCCGCCGCCTGCTCCTTCGCCGCCTGCCCTATGTCCGACGGGATTACAAGAATGCGCTCGTCAGCGTTAAGGACTTTGTTTATGCCTTTTATTTCGTCTATGAGGTCGCTGTCCAGCGCGTTTCTTCCGGAAGAATCAACGATTATCACGTCGCCGTGTGTCTGCTTCAGCGCATTTTTCAATACACGTGTCGGGTCTTTCTCCCCCTTCTCCCCGTAGAATGGCACGTCTATGCGCTTCGCAAGCTGCTGGAGCTGCTCGTACGCAGCCGGTCTCACTGTGTCGCAGCATATCAGGAACGGCTTGAGTCCCTTCTTCTGGTAGAATCTCGCAAGCTTCGCTGCCGTGCTCGTTTTTCCGCTGCCATACAGACCGGCAAGCAGCACCTTCTTTGGCTTGAGCTCGACCTGTGATTTCGTTTTGCCCATTATCTCGGTGAGCTCTTCGTACACGACCTTCACGATATGCTCCTTTCTCGTGAGCCCTGGGGGCATCTCGCCTGAGGACCTCTTTTTTATTTTTTCTGTCAGTTCCAGAACCAGCTGTACGTCCACGTCCGCGCTGAGCAGGGCGCGCTGGATATCGCGCGTGAGGTCGTCGATCGCAGCCTTGTCTATGCTTCCCTTGCCCGTGAGCCTGTCCATCGCGTCCCGCAGCTTGTTAGATAATCCGCCCAGCATAGCAATGAATTATAGAAGAAGGTTTTTATCTTGCATTCTTCCGAAAACTGCTGATTTTTGCAGTAGGGGAAGATGCGGGATCTCATCTCCCCAGCAAACCCACGGCTTTAGCCGTGGGTATATCGGAAGATGTGATCTGCGACATTATTCAAAAAACAAGCCGGTAAATATCCGGAGGCTTTATTCTTACAGGAAACTTCTGCCTATCTTTATTCTCGCTTCCCCACGAACGAGAGGAAACGACCTGTCGGAGTCCGAGTCGTCGGCGTCGGCAAACAGACTGACGTCGAAGCACCTGCGCTCGACAAGGCGACGAGCCCAACCGGCGCCGCGAACGCCAACTTTTTCCGGATCGTTCTGGCTGGGCGGATAAACATGATGGCTGTGCGGAGCAGTCCTGCCTTTGTATTGGAAATCACAGGGAAACGTCAGCTGCGCCACGCCCAGAGGATTCCTGACATCAACGACCTGGTCTCCTGATTCGTGTATGTCATATCCCCTTAGTCCTGCAAGCTTTTTCAGACCCTGCACGCCTATAATTTCTTCAAGTTCGTCTTTTGTAAATCTTGGAACCATGCCTTCCGGCGCCGCCGTCACCGGTCCTATCCGGACATCGCCGTCAAGAGTTCTCAAAAAATAGAGCCTTTGGATAAGCATCTGATCTATGCCTTCAGCTTGTTTCAGGTCGCGCGACGGCTTTGTCAAATCGCCGAAATAACCACATCTCCAAGGTGTGCCTCTGCGGTTGAAATTCTCGTTGAACATGTCATGCTCCGAACCAAGCTCCCTGATTGCTTCGTCCTCGAACCCGTAAGACCACCTGAGCGCCTCGCTGCCGGAAAGACCATATGTCTCGTTCTGTTCCCTTAGAAATTGCGGCACATCGCGGTGCTTTAGATTCACAGCAGGCGAGCCGTCTTCAAAAACAGGATATTTCATTGCAACGCGTATCGCATAGCCGCCGGTCTCGACACAAGTCCCGTCGGCGAGCCTTCCTTCGCGCCTTGGCACATTTACATTCACCCATTCGCTCCCGGCGGGAATAATAATTCTCTTTTCCGCAGTTTGCGCGTGCATAACAAGTCTTTTGTTATGATTCCGGATACTTTCTTAAAGCTGAAAATGGCAGCCTTCCCAAGCTTGTGAATAAGTGTAGATTTTCGTGACTCCCGCGTAGTTAAAGCTTTTTAAAGGCTTCGTTTGTAGTACTACTGTAAAGTGGCTGTATAGCAGTCGATTGGCATGTGAAGCACGCTGGCGAACGGTATGGTCAATAAATATTTTGCTGTCATCTTATTGACCTACGGATTGAACGGTGACAGACACATCCAGCCCCCTGAAGCAAAGCCTGAAGCCTATGTTGCAAGGGAAGCTGGGGAAACTTTCCCAAAGGATGAATTCATATTTAGGATGAGGCACATGCCAAGGCATGCCTTGAAATGAGGTGCAGAAAATGGTAATGGAAACAGTGCAGATAAGACTGACAGACAAGCAGATAAGGAACATAGAGAATCTCGTCAAGAAAGGGGTCTACCCCAACCGAAGCGAGGCTGTCCGCGATGCTGTACGTCGGTTGGTTGAAGAAGCTGCTGAATAAATTATTTCTTTGAAGGAATTCCTATGCAGAGAAGCTACGAACTTGTAGGCGTCCGCAGACGGGAATCACATCAGAGGATTCTTGTTGGCAGAATTAATATGGAATTCACACCATACACTTATCCGGATGACGGACCTGAGCCTGACGAAGCTGAATTATACTTAACGCTAGGTAGCACAGACTTTCCATATTTTAGAGAAGACGAAAATGACCAGGAGCAAGTTGGTTTTGAATTTGATATCGTGCTCCCCGAAACTCAATTAAACCCGGATGCTGTCAGTTATCTGGAAAAAGGCAGAACGCTGCTTGTAGATGGCGTGAACTACAGGCCCGGCATGTCATTAAATGTTATAGTATCCCAGGTTGTGAAAGAAGTCAGAATTGAAGTTGATAAAGAATTTCTATTGCTATATCCAAAAACAGAAGAAGAACGGCAAGAAATCAAGCCTTGGTGATTATGATGAAGCTGCTTATAGTGGAAGACCAAAGATTCCCGCTTAAGGCTCTGGATAACGCCGTTAGACGGGTAGTTCCGAGATATTTTCCCGGATTTGGTTATGACACCGCAAGAAGTTATAACGAAGCCAGTTCAATGATACCCGCAGGCTATGAAATAATTCTGCTCGATCACCGTCTGCCAAGGGAAAATACGGGGGATCTCGAAGACATGAATTTTGAAGCGTTCACCGAGGGCCTGGAAGAAATAGGTTATTCCCTGATACCCGGGATAAAAGGGCTAAATCCTGCAACAGTTGTTATAGGAACATCGTCCTTGTCAAAGAGAGAGCTGGGCGAAGCACCTTCTCCGGATTATACAATGGGCAAGTCGTGGACAGAAGCAGAAATCGATCTTGATAGGATACTGGCAGAGTTGGAATCTGACAGCTGATGATAATTATGGACAGAAGACAGTTCGAGTTCAAGAGCAATTATCTGGCAGGCGAGCTCGAGAAAGAGGGCTACACAATGCTTCTGTCAGTGGCATCCATCAGAAATGCAGGCATAATACATATGTATGCGGTAAATCCCGAGCAAGTCTTGACGGATGTCGAATTTCACGCAGGCAGGCTGGAACGGCTCCGCGAACGGAGGCTGGAAAGTATGCCATCGGCAGGCAAGATGCTAATGGATTATATCGCGGATATCATGATGCCATATTCGATTTGCGTGCCGGCGGGATTTATCATGGCAGAAGGAGACTATAGGGGCCTTCTTGCAGGCGCTGCTGTCGCCACATTGTTTTCATTTTACGCGTTCATGAAACAGAACGTGAAAATATCAGATTACATGAAAGATCTGGTGGCCCGCGAGCATTACAATTACTGGTTGAAAAATTTCACCCAACCAGATTCTTTACAATCTCCTCGGGATTGAATTCTTTCAGGTCGTCGTAGTTTTGGCCTATGCCGACATATAATATTGGCTTTTTGAGCGTGTACGCCGCGCTCAATGCAGCGCCGCCCCTTTCATACACGTCGGCTTTGGTGAGTATTATCGCGTCCACACCGACGGCGTCATTGAACAATTTGCACTGGTCGTAGATGTCATTGCCCGTTACCGAATCAAGGACAAGTATCTTCATGTCAGGATTGTTCACCCTGACCACTTTCTTCAGCTCGTCCATCAGGTTCACGTTGCTGTGCGAGCGTCCTGCCGTGTCCGCCAGAACAAGCTTGCTGCCGCTGGCTGCCGCGTGCTTCTTCGCGTCAAATATGACAGCAGCCGAGTCCGCGCCATAAGTGTGCTTGACCACGCGCAATCCCAGCCGCTTCCCGTGCTCTTCGAGCTGCTCTATGCTCGCCGCCCGGAACGTGTCAGCCGCTGCAAGTATCGGTTCGTATTCTTTCAGCTTGTAGGCGAGCTTGCATAAGTTAGTTGTTTTGCCCACGCCGTTGAACCCGACAAAAATTATGGTGAAAGGCCCGTCTTTTTTTCCTATCTTGTCGGCGAGGTCGATTTTTTCCTGTCTCATGACATCAAGCATCGCATGCATGAGGGCTTCCTTTATGACGTCCTCGACCTTTCCTCTTTTCACGATTGCGCCTGCCAGCTCCCGCTTGACGTCGTCCGATATCCTTTCGGCGACTTCGACAGCAACATCATTCTCGAGCAGCGCTATGTTGAGCTCCTTCAGTATCCTCTCCATCTCGCTTTCGCTGAGCCTCTTTTCTGTTATTTTTCCCAGCAGCGAGCGCTTTTCTTCCTTCAGGACCTGGTCTGTTTCGATCCTGCTCTCGACGATCTCCGCCGGAATCCTTTCCTCCCTGACCTTCTCCTTCAGTTCCTCAAGCTCCTCTATTTTCCTGTCGATCTGTTTTTCGAAGTCAGCCGGCTTCGCTTCCTCTATGATTTCCTGCAGCGTCTTCTCTCCTGCGGAAGGCGTTTCTTCTTTCGCAACAGGGATGATTTTTGCGGCTTCTTTTGCCAGGGGTTCTATCTTTTCAATCGCCTCCCTGACTTTCTCGATCGGCCCTGATATGGCTTCTTTAGCTTCTGCTACCTTTTCGCGGATTTCCGGTTCCGCGGGTTTTTCGGGG
>Ga0209211_10011214_pt1 | contig 11511 bp, 11 predicted proteins | sample RifGroA2_FD_183992 | JGI IMG/M metagenome (GOLD analysis project Ga0209211, IMG submission 183992) | Groundwater microbial communities from Rifle, Colorado, USA - Groundwater A2 (SPAdes) (version 2) | ecosystem: Environmental > Aquatic > Deep subsurface > Groundwater | place: Rifle, Colorado...
GTCGCGCACGCAGTGCTCTTTCTCGCATCACCGCTTTCCGATTATATCAATGGACAAGTGTTGAGCGTCGACGGCGGCCATATACTCTAAAGTTCAGTCAAATTTTGTATATCAACCGCGGTTATATTCATACCTGTGGTGCAAAGTGCGTATCAAATCCCCGCGCAAGATACCATGGATGTTTCTTGATGCCTGCTTCGGCGAGATTAAAAAAATCACGACAGGAAATGGCGGTGACAACGCCGCGACCAAGCGGTACTTCAGTAAGAACTCTGGTGCGGCGGGCGGCATCCTCGAGCCGCGAGAGATCGGGAAGTGAGTCGTCTCCTGCCTCTTCGCTCCGCACGTAATAGGTCACCTTCTCCGGCGTACTCTCCCCGTCCTCAATCACGTTCCCGCGGAATTCTTTTTTATACCGATACGGCACGCCAACCGTTTGCTCGACGAAGTGTACGAACGTGGCATATTGGAACCCAAGCCCGATATTACACAGCAAGCCACCGGCGCGGAGTAATCGCCCATAGATGGAATCCTCCCCGAAGGAATCCGGCGGGAGCGCTCCAAGAAGCTCGCGTGCCCGCGTGCCGCGTGCCGCTACCGAGAAGATCGGCTCGCGACTGCGCAGCACACCGGGACGTGTGCGGAACCATTCGGTAAAATGTCCGACGGTAGATGGCGTCACCTGCGGATTATAGTCCTTGCCGTTGCAAAAGGAGTAGGTATACGTTGGGACGATGAGTGTGCCTTCTTCCCCCAGCACCTCGCTGAAGGCACGGTTGAGCACGGAAGCCGCGGTTTCCGCGATCAGTTCTCCCTGTGGACGCCCGAGGAGTCCCATCCCCACGTGTGAAAAAATAACGTCGCCCTTCTTAACTCCCGCCTTCCGCAGGGCTCTGACGGTTGAGCGAATATCGTAGTCACATGGCGTGTTCATTTCTTTTTGTCGGCCAGATTATGCTCTACGATACCTATAACCCCGGCAAGTGTTCTAAAGTTTTGCGAGGTAAGCTCTGCGGCCGAAAATTTGATCCCGAATCGCTGTTCGAGCGTCGCTATCATCTCTACGAGAGCGAAGGAGTCAATGATGCCTTCGTCAAGATACCTGACGGAGAGCAGCGTGTGGTCGTCGAGCTTTTTCTCGCTTCGAGACAAGTCGCGTATGATATCTAATACTTTTTGTTGAATTGTTTTTTTCATAGAGTGTCAAGTACGAGCGCTCGGACAGCATGTTTCTTTATTTTCCCCGTTGCGGTTTTCGGCAATTCGCGCACAAAGTGTATGCGCGCAGGAATCTTGAACGGAGCGAGGCGCTGTACGCACGCTTCCTGTATGCGGCGCGAGTCATTGTCCTCTCCCACGACAACGGCAACCACTTCTTCCCCGGTAAAAGCGTGAGGAACTCCTACCACGGCGACCTCGCGCACTCCTTCTACGGCAGCTATCACTTCTTCTATTTCTTTGGGACTTATATTGATACCGCCTCGGATGATGATATCCTTTTTTCGGTCCGTGACAAACAGGTACTGGTCGAGGTCGATATACCCTATGTCGCCTGTATAGAACGCCCCATCGCGGAAGGCGCGCGTCGTTTCCTCAGGATTGTTGAAATAGTCCGAGGTCATATAGTCGCTCCGTACCACGATCTCCCCGGATACTCCGGACGCGCAAGGGCGCCCCTCCTCATCAACGATAGTGATACCGCAGCCGGGTATTACCCGGCCGGCTCCTTTGGTATATGGCAGTGACGATGCATTCGTGGTGATGAAAAGGGTCTCTGATAATGCGTAATTTTCGTAGAGCGCAACACCGTACCACTTTTCAAACTTTTCCCTAACGACTGCGGCGAGAGGCGCGGTGCCGACAAGAACGAACTTCAAATGACGGGGGGCGTATGCCTCACCGACCGTCCCGCGATCGATCGAGAGAATAATCGAGAGCATCGAGGGCACGAGCCAGAGCGCGGTCACCTCGTATGTCTGTATCGTTTCCCAGAAGCGGAGCGCGACATCGGTGGTGAACCCCGCGTCGAGCACGACACTGCCCTGCGCGATGAACTGGAAGAGAAGCGTGTTATATAGGCCGCCCAGATACCCCTGAGAGAAGGTGCCGAGGAACCGGACTCCGGGAGGAATGGCGCAGAAGGCAATGAACGTGTGTGCATTGCTGATGATCTTTCCGAACGCGATGGGCACGCCCTTGGGACGAGAGGTGGTCCCCGACGTGTAGATGAGCGCGAGCGTGTCGGCATCAGTTATCGTATCGAAGGATCTCTTTGAAATGGGTGTGCGCTTCTCCGCCTCTTCCCAGAGGTCAACCGCACCGGGTTCCGCGTGGTGAAGTACTTGCGCGTCCGCAGTAAGGCGCGGCGAGATGGTGATGAGACGCGCCTTCCTGAGCGGCGCGGACATACTTCCTTTCTCCTGGAGTAGGAAAGGTGTCGTGAACACTACCTTCGGGGCGGCCTCTTCGAGAAGCGTGCCTATCTCTTCCGCGCGGAGACGCTGATTGATAGGCACGATGACGGCTCCGATCTGCATGCACGCGAAATAGAGGAAGGACCCCTCGATGGAATTCGGAAGTATGCACGCGACTCGGTCGCCCTTAGTAAGGCCAAATTCATATAGGAATGAGGCGAGCCGGAGAGAGACCTGTTCGAGCTCGCGATACGTGAACACTGTGCCGCTGCCGGCATCAATCAGAAAAACCCTTTCTCCATTGCGGAGAAAAACATCGCGCAACCTATCGATGGATGCGGATGACGTGCTAGTCATAGGTGCGACGGCAATACGAGAGAGCCCTTCTCCATGATGCGTACGCCGTCGACTTCCACGGTCGGCTCTCTCACCACCATATCCAGATGGAAATCGGTTTTATTAGCCCCACCTATGGTGGCATTCGACCCGAAACCGAAGTGCACAGTCCCGAGCGCTCCCTCGTCCTCAAGCATAAGTCCACAGAGACGTGCTTCCGGATTGAGCCCGATACCGAATTCCGCCAGTACTTTTCTCTTTTCGTCCGGCTTTTCCTCAATGAGCTTTTGTAACCAGACGCCCTCCGCATTCGTATCGAAATCGGTGATACAGCCGTCTGCAACCGTGAGACGGACACTCTCTTTCAGGAGGCCGAGCGCTTCACACGGGATACTGCCGTCGACGACTATCACCCCGCGGCTCATATGCTCCACAGGAGCGACGTTGGTCTCGATGTCCGGCGGCGAACCGAGCATGCCCGGCTCGTGACAGTATCCCGGCGCCCAATTCGCGGTCCTTCCCTTGGCTGAAAGCTCGAGGTGCGTCCCGCGGGCCGTGGTTATGACGACGTGACGTGCGTTGCTCAGGATCGCCTTGAGCATCTTCCCCTGTTCTGCCGCGGTGATAAAATCTACCGACAACGAGGGTTTTGAGAGTTGTTCCACGCCATACTGCGGGAGGCTCAGATACCGCGCACCGCGGTTCGTCGCGCGGAATCGCGCATCGGTGTGAGCGAGAGAAGACCTCGTGAGCGCCAGTATGACATCGGCCTCCTCCATAGCAGCGACAACATTTCCGGGGGGTTCAACGCCATGCATCGAACAGGCGTCCATATAGACAATCGTGACCGTATCGGTCACAGTGTCGGCGGCAGCCCGCAGGTACGGCTCGATCACCCGTGTCGTGTTATCAAAAATAAGCACGACTTTCTCGCCTTTTGTAACGCCGGCACAAAAATCGACTAGCGTATGAGCGTTTTTCTGGAGCGTGGCCGATTCCTGACTGTGTAATGACATACGATTACTTCTGTAGGACTACAACCGCAATCGCGTGCAAGTTGCTATCGGCAATACTCACCAACGCCCGATGTTTCCTTAAGCGCTCAGAGAGGAATACTATATCAGGCTTGCCGCGCGCATCGTGTACTACCTCGACTTCCTGCAGGAAAGAAAGGAGAGGAGTTTTAAACTCTTTTGTTCCCGCCAGAGCCTTCCAGAGTGCTTCCTTTGCTGCAAAATGGGTGGCCAGATGCGAAGCGAAATTCCCTTTCGAAAAACAGTATGTGAGCTCGCGCGGTGTGAACATCCGCTTCAGCAGCATACTGCCGCGCGCGTACTTTGTGCCTCGGAATCGAGCGCTCTCGATGATATCAACGCCGATCCCGACCATAGTAGGACGTCGTCTCTTTGATGAGCGTCTGCAGGCGATCGAGCCCCTTCTTGATTCGTGCGACTGACTCCGTCCCTACGCCGACGCGCACATACGCATCGAGGGATTTGCCGTATCCGATGCCCGGCACCACCGCTACGTAGTGTTTCTTCAGGAGTCGAGAAGCGAATGCTTCCGAGGAGAGCTTGGACGGCGCAATAGAGACCATGAAGTAGAACGTGCCGGTCCCGGAAAGGCGCGAGAGGCCGATAGAATCCATATAGCGCGAGATCTCTCTCCGCTCGCGCAGCACGCGCCGTATCTGCGGGAACGTGATCCGCAGGATCTTATCGAGATACCTGATGACATAGAGTTCGATGAGTGTCGCCGGACAGGTGATGAGATGCTGATTTATTTTGAGCAACATATTGATGATTTTTTCATTCGCGATTGCATATCCAATACGTAGCCCCGACATCCCCATATTCTTCGAAAGCGAGTTGACGACGATGACACGCTTCTTCGCCGGGTCGAACCGGCCCATCGAGTAGAACGTCTCCTCGTCCACGAAATCGCTATACGCCTCGTCGGCGATGATATAGAGATTGTGTTTCTGCGCGAAACGGTAGAGCTCCTGCAACTCTTTCTTCGAGTACACCTTGCCGCTCGGGTTATTCGGATTATTAATAATGATGGCCTTTGTCCGCTCGGTGAGATATGTGCCGATATCCGTGATGCCTTCGTAGTGAGGCACCATTAGGGGAATGCCGTAGGAAAGGCGCACCTGCTCGGTGTAACTCACCCACGCCGGCTCGAAGATGATGACTTCGTCGCCCGGACAGATGATGGTGCGTAAGACCATATATAAGATGACCTTCGACCCGGCGCTGATGAGCACTTCGCTCTCGGGGTCTGAGGCGACGCCATAGTGTTTTTTATAATACTGACTGAGTTCCTCCCTTAATTCGAGAACGCCGCGGGAGTGGGAATAGTGATAGCCCTTTTCGTAATTGAGCGTCTTGAAGGGAAACAGTGGAATTTTAAAGAACGATTCGCCCAGTGAAAGCACCGTCACATCCTTGTGTTTGCGCTGTAACTCATACACCAAAGTGTTGTACCTAATCGAGGTCGCCTCAGGGAGCGCTTCGGCTAACTGGGAAAATGCACGGAATTTGTTCATACATTCTGTAAGATGAGGACAGTATACGTCAAGGATATCAATACTCAACCAAGAACCCCGCTTCCAAGAGAGCCGCGACGGTTCTTCGTATATCCGCTTCAGGAACATCCAACATCTCCGCCATCGTCGGCACATCGTGGTCGCCGTCGGCATGCACAAGCACGTTCTGGAGGTTCTTGAGGCGTTGCATATCGACGCTGACATTCCCCCTGTGGTCCATCGTCGTCGGGTACAGTCCGTGCCGCACCAGCTGCGGTTCTCCGAGACACGTCGCGCGATAGGTCCGATTGTGTTCTATCCACTCAATACATTCTTTCAGCACGTCAAAACCGCCTTGTAATCCTGACGGCGTTACCAATTGAAGATTATCGAGTGATGTGTGGTATTCAGGATACGTTCCGTATTTGCTACGCATTATTGATACCACCGGCAGGTCGACTCCGGGACTGCAATAGTGCCGTTCGTCGCTGCCGCGATCTAGGAAACTATAACGAACAAAATCAGGATGTCGCGCTTGTAACACTCGTTGTGCAACAGTATCTGCGCGCGTGTTGCCGTCACGCGATGGCAGATAAGAATACGCGCGATCATCACCGACACAGGTGATATTAAAGCCGGCGATGATGTTCTTTTTCATCACGTCCAGGTTCTTTGAAAGGTACGCGAGCGATCCGATGGTCTCGGGAATGAAAATGATGCGATAGGTGTACCGGCGCGGTTCACTCATGAGCCAGTTCGCCAATGCGGCCGTGACGACCGGCCCCGAGAGCTCATTGTTCGCCATGGACGGATGGCATAGGTACGTTGAAAGGAACACTTCTTTCTCGCTTTTGCCGGGGAGGATCAACTCTCCATACGTGAGGGAACCCGGCATAAGTGTGCTGTCTATGAAGACATGATAGGTGTCATCTGCAAGAGATTGGAGCACGCGATGCGTCATGCAAAACCCCCATTGTTCTTTATAATATGAAGTTACATACGGGATCGCATCCGGCTGTTCGGGAATGGAATGGAGATGTTCCTGCAACTCTGCTAAGGGTAGGCGCGCATCGACCGGCAGAGAGTAGCCGACAACGTGCAGATTGTTATTCGAGAAATCAACTATCGTATTCCCTTTTGAATCTTGTATCCATGCGGAACGTATATTCCATTCCTTGGGCATGACCCAATCGAATACTGGCGTGCCGCTTGGCACTTCATGCATGACGAGCGGTATGGATTCTTGCAATATGCGAAGTGTTTCGCGCACGCCATTCCCCGTTATGCTCCGGCAGAGGGGAAATAACCGGGTCATGAGTTCGTGCATTCGCTTACCTTCAGTGAGTTTCATGTTGTTCCCGGGCAAGCCGTTTAATAAGCTCTATCATACGTTCCGAAGCCCTACCGTCAAAGGAGTAGAGTCGTGCGAGCACTCTCTCCGCGCGTTCGGCCACACGAGCGCGCAAGGCGCTATCGCTCGAGAGCGAACGCAATGCCTTCTCGAGTTCCTCCTGCGTAAAGGCAAGAAGGAGGCCCTCCTCTACGTATCGCGTAAAGTGAAAACGGTTCATTTCTTTTTCAAAGGACTCCACGCTGAAGACAATGGTCGGCTTGCCGAACTGGAGCGCTTCCAGAACGAATGTCGAGAAGTATGAGACGACAACATCTGCGGAAGCAAGGAGTTCCGGGAGCGGCTCGTACTGGGCAATGGTGTGCGGTACTCGAGCAAAGAGCGTTTCAATCATCTCGCGATAGTAGCTTTCGCGGGCCGGGCCGGGCCGCAGTTTGATGACCACGGAACTGTTGGGGACCTTCTCAAGCGCTCGGGCGATCGTGGCGTAGTAGTCCTCCAGATCGTACTCGTTCTGGGTGCTTACTGACCCGACGCACAGCACCGAGATACTCTTTCCTGTGTGAGGGGTCCGGTGTAATACGGAAACTTCCTTTTTATATGCGTCAAATCTGGGCGAACCGATGATGGGGAATTTATCGCGTGGTAATCCAAGGGCAGCGAATTCATCTTGTACCACTTGTCCGTACACGGCAAAATATTCGGCGCTGTGGCGCGTACCGTACGAATCCGGACCTAAGTATTCGAGCCCATGTTGAAGTTCAAGCGACGGGATGCCACAGGCGCGCGCGACCGTAGCGAGGATATGAAAGTGCGTCTGCAGACTCGCGCTGGCGCGCAGGAACACAACCTCGGGCGTAAGCACCCTATAGAGCGCATAGGCGCCGTCGATATCGCGAAGCGTCTGAGGTACCACGCGCGTAAAGAGTTCTTCGAACGCCTCTACTATGAGCGGACGTATGGAAAAAGTATCGAAGGAATATTCTGGAAGTCCATCCTCGAGGAGAGAATGCCATCGCTCTTCAAACAATCGCTGTGCCTCCGCGCGATCTTTCTCCCGGTCACGAATAGAGAACGAGCTGAAGTTAAAGAGACGTATCCGGGAACGCCACAAGTTCCCCAGACCTGCCTTCAACATCTCCCCACGATCAAAGAGCATGAGCTCTCCCTGCGGCAGTTGCGACATGATCGGCTCGATATTCCGCCAGTAATCGGACGCCAGGATGCGCGGTGTCCCGCGCAGCCTGAACAGGGCAATGCCCGCGTTGTAGAGGTGTATCCCCAGTTCGAGGAGTGTCCGTTCGAGTACGAAAAGGGAACGCATAAGATGCCTGCGTTTTGATCGCGGCGGCGCCTGCGGTACAAGCACTGCGACGCCCCGCCCCGCCCCTATGAGCCGCGCACAGGCAACGACCGCGTCGAGGTAATGGCGCAGGAGAGGCTGCCGACGCACGAGAGCGGCGTTTCTCGGAGATATCGTCGGCGACTGGAGCGAAGGGAATACGACCAATCGGCGCGCCGCCGGATGTCGTATCAGCAGATTCTCCAATAGCGTTGCGTAGAATAAGAGATATGCGGTGTAGTGCCGAATCGTAAAGAAAAACAACCGTGAAAGCGCGACGCCGCGGTACTGGAACCATTGCCGCTCCGGACCGTCGAACTTTTCCGTCCACTCTTTCGACACTAACTGGAGACGACCGGTATCGAGAGAACAGTATTCACGACCGGAGCAGAACGAAATCCCTTTTTTTGTTAGAGCGTATTCTATTTCCGGACCAAAAGCGATTAAAAGATATCCTTCCTCCCGCACCTCCGGATGCTCACTCAAAAAACGCACACAGACATCTACGTGCCCGAGCTCATATATAAAAAGTATGTTCCTCTCATTCTCGTACGTTCCCATTATATGCGTATGGAACTATAACAAATATATACAATCGGAGGTTTCTGCACCTTGCAGACGCCGCCGGGAGACGGTACCGTGTAGCAAATCTCCCCGTCATGATACAAGATTACCTACGCAACAAATACATACAATACATGTCTCGCATCACAGTGCCGATGTGCATACGTCGTATGGATTGGGAACAGACGACGGTTCTGAAGATTGGCGGGAGAGTGCGCGTACTGGACGGCAGAATTACTCGAGCAAAAAAAGTCATTGAGGTAAATATCAGCGACACGTATCACGGCAAGGATAACGTCGTCGATATCAAAGCAGATGCCCACTCTCTGCCTATGCTCCCCGATGAGAGCGTTGACTTCGTCGTGTCGGCGGGCACGATTGAACACCTCACGAACCCGCTGAAAGCGCTGCATGAGTGGAAAAGGATACTCAAGAAGGGTGGTCTCATGTACGCCGGCATTCCCTATTACAAGAAGACGTTCGACCACAAGCGGTCGCTGACTCCCTTCGCGCACCTCGTCGACGACTACAAAAAGAATACCGGGCTCGACGACCAAACCCATATCGAAGAATTCATGAAGAACCATGATAGTACGCGGGACTTTGTCTATCCTGATTATGATATGTGGTATGCAGCGTACATAACGAATCCCCAGATCTATACCCACTACCATGTCTTCGACCTGCCCCTCGTGCGCGAGATGATGGCCTCTCTCGGATTCGAAACGGTCAAGATATTTTATAGCGCCGTCGACGTTGAGTACTACGGAAGAAAAAAGTAGCTGTACGGAAGTGCGTACGCTATATGACCTCCACGTCCGGCACTGTGACGATAAACTTAACCCCTCTTTGTCGAAGCGCCTTTTCCTTTTCAAGGATCATATCCTTGAAGTTCCACGCGAGAAGCAGGATATAATCGGGAGTATCGGTGAGAAGTATGCCCGGCGAAACGATAGGGATGTGCATGCCGGGGCTATAGAGCCCTTGTTTGAGCACTGTTGTGTCAGTGAGATAATCGAGTATGTCCGGCCCGATGCCGTAGTAGTTTAAGAGCGTGTTGCCCTTGGCGGGAGCGCCATACCCGACTATCTTTTTCCCCGTCGTCTTAAGTTCACGCAAGAGAGAAAGCAATTTCTCTTTATTCGTTTCGATGTTTTGCGCAAACCGGTGATACGTCGCTTCATCGGTTAGGCCCACCGCCCTTTCTTCGGCCAACACGCGTTCAACATTCAGAGTTGGTATTCGGCCTTTTGCGACAAAAACCCGGAGCGACCGGCCCTGCATAGGGACGATGTGTACGTCGAATATGCTTATGTCGGCAGTTTCAATCAGATGCCGGAGCGCATACAGTGAATGAAAACAAAGATGCTCATGATAAATCTGATCGAATGCTCCCTCCTCAACGAAGTGTCTTGCCCAATGCGTTTCAAAAATGAATGTACCGTCGTCTCCGATAAGCTTTGCGATTCCTTTGAATACATCCTTGAGCGGGTCAGTATGAGCGAAGACATTATTCGCCACAACTACTTTTGCCTTTCCGTAGGTCGCGAGAATATCGTCCGCCGTTTGCGAGGTAAAAAAAGCCGGATAGAACGGCACGCCGTTTCCTTCAGAAATTGGGGCTAGATTGTCGGCGGGGTCGACGTTCAGCACGCGCGCATAGTCTTTGACGAAGCTTAGCAATATGCCATCGTTGCCGCCGATATCCACCACAAGGTCGTCCGGAGAGGTAACACGCGAGCGTATTTCCTCTTCTGCATACCGTCTGAAGTGTTCCACCGACGGGGTGCTGGCACTCGTCAAAAAATGATAATTTTTGAACAAAATATCCTGATGCACCACATCCAGAAGCTGGGCGAGCGAACACGAGCGGCAGAAATACAACACCAAAGGATATGAAGATTCTGGTTTTGTAAGGTCCTCCTCTGTAAGGTAAGCGTTTGCGGGCGGCGTCGAGCCAAGGTCAAGCACCTTCACGAGGTCCGCGCCGCCGCAAATACGGCATGCAGTATTGTGTGTATATAAGGATGCGGTCATAGATGCCATTCCTCGTGAATATACTCTTCGAGCGCCTCCTGCCAAGGACGCATGTACGGAACCTTTGACGCCATGCTTTCGTTGTTTCCACGGTGTGCAGCGTAGGTTGCTCCAAAGAAACTCGGTTCTACTTCACGCACTTCGGCCTTTGAACCCGTGGCCCGGACAATATCCCTAACAATATCAGCGCGGGTTGGAGAACCGGCGTTCCCCATGTGGTAGAGCCCTGATTCCCCTTCCTCGACGAGCCGCCGGATGCCAGCAACGAGGTCTTTCCCGTATGTAGGCGACCCGCGCTTGCCGGTAATAACATGAATGACCGGCTGGTCGAGCTGTTGTAATATCTTTGCAATAAATTTCTGGTCTTTCGCCCGGCCGCCGCCGAATACCCAGCAAATACGGAGTATGAGATACTCATCGAGCATTGTTCTCACGGCGAGTTCCCCCAGATATTTTGAATGCCCGTAGATGCTCTGGGGCGCTGGAATGTCGCCCTCAGTATAGGGCTCAACTTTTGTTCCATCAAAAACGTCCGAGGTGGAGATATACACGAGCTTCGCTCCTACTATTCTCGCCGCAGTCGCCATGTGGTATGTGCCGACGGCATTCACCTGATACGCATGTGTTGCGTCGCGCTCGCAGAGGTCTACGTCGGTCTCGGCGGCAAGGTGAATGATGACCTTCGGTTCATGTTTTTTGCACACCTTGAGCACCTCGGCCAGATTGGTGATGTCAAGCGAACGATGATTGGTGCGAACACCGAAATCTATATAGCTACCTACCATACCATCTGCTCCGGTGATTAAGACATTCTGCATATTTCTATGTTAGCACAAAACGCAAGTAAGTATCCACACCTCTCACCACCAAACCATCCCCTGTCAATAGCGGTGTGCTAGAGTAAAAGGAGTGAGTCCGCTCTCCACAGAAGAAATCAAAC
>Ga0209211_10011215_pt1 | contig 11510 bp, 13 predicted proteins | sample RifGroA2_FD_183992 | JGI IMG/M metagenome (GOLD analysis project Ga0209211, IMG submission 183992) | Groundwater microbial communities from Rifle, Colorado, USA - Groundwater A2 (SPAdes) (version 2) | ecosystem: Environmental > Aquatic > Deep subsurface > Groundwater | place: Rifle, Colorado...
ACAGGGATGTAAGCGTGGTTATATTCACAAAAGAAATAACAAGGCAATTGTCGCTTGATATGGCCAAATACAACTCGCAATATCCTCCAATCTTGATTAAGGAGTTTAACTACTCGCATGACAGGTTTTTAATAATTGATGAAAACGAAGTTTACCATTTTGGCGCTTCTCTAAAAGATTTAGGCAAGAAATGGTTTGCCTTTTCAAAATTTGACAAAGAAGCGTTTAAACTACTGGACAGGCTTAAAGAGTGTGTGAAATGAAAAGGGGATAAAGATAAAAAAGATTGCGAGGCTGTGATTATGGATAAAGATTTAATCTTAAAGCTTAAAAAAACATTCGAGGATTGCGCCCGTGAAGCTGATGGCGTTGAATTCTGGTTTGCCAGGGACTTGCAGAATTTGCTTGGCTACGATAAATGGGAAAATTTTCTCAATGTTATTGAAAAAGCAAAAACATCCTGCAAAAACTCAGGGTATGGTGTAAATGACCATTTTCCCGATGTCAGGAAAATGGTTGATGTTGGCTCTGGAGCAAAGAGGGAGATAGATGATTTCATGCTCACAAGATACGCCTGTTACCTGATTGCGCAGAATGGCGATTCAAGAAAAGAGCAAATTGCCTTTGCGCAAAGCTATTTTGCCATACAGACAAGAAAGCAGGAGCTGATTGAGCAGAGAATTTCGCTTATTGAAAGGATTAATGCAAGGCAGAAGCTTGTTGCATCAGAAACAGAGCTTTCAAGGCTGATTTATGAAAGAAAAGATGAAAAGAAGATAGCAAGCCTATAAAAAATGAAACCCAAACTCCAAAAAACAAATATTGAATCAGCCTATGGCTCAATAAAATCCATCCTGGAAAATGCAAGGTCAAAAGCGTACAGGGCAATTAACTTTGCGATGGTTGAGGCATACTGGAATATTGGCAGAGTTATTGTTGAAGAAGAGCAGAAAGGAAAACACAAAGCAGAATACGGCTTAGGGCTAATCAGGGACTTATCAGCAAGATTGAGCAGGGAGTACGGCAAGGGATTTGACGAGTCTAACCTTAGAAATATCCGGCAGTTCTATTTAACTTTCCCAAAATGCGACGCACTGCGTCACGAATTATCATGGACTCATTATAGGCTGCTGCTTAGAGTTGAGAAAGAAGAAGCCAGAAATTTTTATATGATAGAATCCATAACTAATAACTGGAGCACGAGAGAGCTTGAGAGGCAGATTAATTCCTTGCTGTATGAAAGGCTTGCCTTAAGCAAGGACAAGAAGGAAGTTAAAAAATTGTCTTTAGCAGGCCAATCAATCCAAAAGCCAGCAGACATAGTGAAAGACCCTTACGTGCTTGAATTTTTGGGTCTGAATGAGAACAAAAAATACCTGGAAAAAGACATTGAGCAGGCTTTGATTGACAAGCTGCAAAAGTTTCTGCTTGAGCTTGGCAGGGGATTTTCATTTGTTTCAAGGCAGAAAAGAATAACTGTTGATGGAGACCATTATTACATTGACCTCGTGTTTTACAATTACCTCCTGAACTGTTTTGTGCTTATTGACCTGAAAGTTGGAAAATTAACCCATCAGGATATAGGGCAGATGGATTTTTATGTAAGGTATTTTGAAAAGGAAGAAAAAGCAGAAAATCCGCCTATTGGCATTATTCTTTGCAGCGATAAGAACGAGGCGATGGTAAGGTATACCCTTCTTGAGAATAATCAAAAGGTGTTTGCTTCAAAATACAAGCTTTACCTTCCAACAGAAAAGCAATTAAAAGATGAGCTTGCTAAAGAAAGGGCGCAGATAGAAATGGAAAGAAAACTTGCTGATGGGAAAAATGGGTGAAGAGGGTTTGCAGATGAATTATCCACGAAAGATTGAGAGGCTGTGAAAGACAGATAAAACAAACTCCCTATAAAATGATAGAAAACAAAAGAGAAGAATATTATCTCCTAACAGAGAAGCTGCAGGAAATTGATGCTGCATTGGAAGGCAATTGCAACGACATAGATTGCGATAAATACCTCTATAAATACTGCCTCAAAAAGAGGTATGAACCTGTGCTGAAGCATGGATTTTCTTGTATTCCTTCGCTTAAAAGGGAGAAAGAAGCAATTATGCGCATAGTTTCCTTGCCAAGGTATAAAAAATTCAGATATGAAAAATGCGCTGTGTGCGGAAAAAAGCTTGATACATTAGGCAGAGAGTTTAGTATAGTAAGCTTTACTCGCCCTTCTGGTGATAAAGGTTATGTTGAGTATAAAGGCGTCCATGTACATAAGAAATGCAAGCGCAAGGTTGCTGTGCCAAAAGGATGGGAAAAGAGATGGTGAACACATAAAAAATATTCCAATAGAACAAAATTGAGAGGCTGTGAAATAATGGACCAAGATAAAGCATTAGTCGTATTCCAAGGAAAACAAATTAGAAGAGTTTGGCACAATGAAGAATGGTGTTTCTCTATCATTGATGTAGTGAGTGCTTTAGAGGCAAGTATCCTGCCAAAAAGATATTGGTCTGACCTAAAGGCTAAGCTTACAAATGAAGGATTTGAAGCGTACGATAAAATCGTACAGTTGAAACTGCCTGCAGAAGATGGCAAGCTGAGGGATACTGACTGCGCCAATACTAAAAATATGTTTAGAATAATACAATCAATCCCCTCCAAAAAAGCAGAGCCTTTCAAGCAATGGCTGGCCCAAGTAGGCTATGAAAGAGTGCAGGAGATAGAAAACCCGGAACTTGCCCAAAAAAGAATGAAGGAGCTTTACAAGGCAAAGGGCTATTCTGATGACTGGATTGAGAAAAGGGTCAGGGGCATAGCTATAAGGGATGAGCTTACTGACGAATGGAAGAAAAGGGGCGTGGAAACAGATAAAGAGTATGCAATTCTTACTGCCGAGATTTCAAAAGCCACTTTTGGCCTTACTCCGAGCGAATACCAAAATCTCAAGGGATTGAAAAAAGAGAACTTGCGGGACCACATGAATGATTTAGAGCTTATATTTACCATGCTTGGCGAAAGAGTTACAACGGAAATAACTAGGAGCAAAGATGCACAGGAATTTGACGAATGTGAAAGCTCGGCAAAAGAAGGCGGAGAAGTCGCGGGAAATGCAAGGAAAGACGCAGAGAAAAGGATCGGAAAATCAATAATCTCTGATGAAAATTATCTGGAAGAGACTGAAAGTAATAAAAAGAAGATGATAGGAAAAAGGTATAATCAAAATCATAAATAACGAGCAATATAATCGTGATTATATTACAATATAATTAAGATTATATAAGCTGAAGAGCTGTAAAGCGCATGGACGAAATGAATGCCCTGTATTTGGATTTAGATGATGTTGGAAAGCTGTTTGATAAGGGCTGAAGCTGATTGATGCGGGGAAGATTGCGAGGCTGTGAGAGATGAAAAAAAAATACTACCTAATGTCATCACGTAGCTTATCTGACATTTATGAAAATGTCATAAGGCATAATGTTTGGTGGCGTGATTCTATATTAGAGAAACACGAAAAAAGTAAGATTTTGACTATGAACAAAGGTGACAAAATTATATTTTTAAACACTCCAGAAAAGGAATTTTGTTATGTTTATGAGTTAGAACAAAAACCAAGGTTATTCAAGAATTATCCGCAAGATTTTAAGAAAAAATTAGGAGAGCTGAAGATTAAAGAAACCAGAATTGTTATGCCTTTGACAAAACCGAAAAAAATATCTTTATTTCTGGAGGAATCCATATTTGATAAATTGAAAAAGTTTGGTGTATTCAAAACAGCTAAGTATAAGACTCTAGGTAATTCTTTGCTAAGTGATCCACGAAGGGAAATTAAAAAAGAAGCCTATGACTGGTTAATTAAACAGTCAAGACCACTCTACTTTCCAAGGGGAAAAAAAGTTGAAGATAAATTGTCTTCCAAAGATTTTGATAATTTTTTAAGTGTTCTTAATAGATTTTTGTTAAAAACATATTATAAAAACTCCTATGACTATGTCACGTCAGAGGAGAAGCGGCTGCAATTTTTGTTAATTGAATCACTCGTTAAAGCATTTGATTATAGGAAGACCGAGGCAAATCCGATATACTGGTAAAGGAAGAAAAGGGAGATACGATATTACTATACTTAAAAATCCTGTTTCTGGCCATATCTTACTTGCGGCAGAAATAAAAGTGTTTGACACAAAGAATCCAAACTTATTCTTGGATCAGATTGGCGCAAATAAAAAGTGGTCATTTATGAAAGATATTCAAATGTTATCTAAGGATCTAAAGACGGGTAGAATTAGGTATCGCATTGCTTTAGCTTTTACTAATATTGACCTAAAAAATAAAAAGAATAAATACATATTATTACCAAGATTAAAATATCTGTCAAAAAAGTACAACAAAGTTAATATTATAATAGCAGGTTCAAACGAATACCTGCGCTTATTTGGCGGAAAATTGGTAGCTATCAAATAAACTTGACTTAAAATGCCACCCCTCCTCTCAAAATCAAAATACCTTTATGGAATTCAATGCCCAAGGCTGTTATGGATGGCCATAAATGAGCCAGAGAAACTGCCGGAAGTGGATGAAGCCACTCAGCATAGGTTTGACGAGGGGCATCTTGTTGGGGAATTAGCCAAGAAAGTTTTTCCAGATGGCATTGACATTAAAACTGAGGATTTTAATGAAAATCTAAAGAAATCCAAAGAACTCCTGGCTAAAAGAAAGCCATTATTTGAAGCTGCTTTTAAGAATGAAGCTATATACTCCAGAGCAGACATCTTGCTTCCAGCCAACCAGAAAGAATGGGATGTAATTGAGGTAAAAAGCTCCACCCAGCCAAAAGAATTGCACATCCATGATCTTGCCTTCCAGAAATATTGCTATCAGCGCGCTGGCTTGAAAATTAACAAATGCTTTTTGATGCATATAAATGGCGAATATGTAAGGCAAGGCGATATAAATCCTAAAGAGCTGTTTGCCAGGCAGGACGTTGATGAGCTTGTTGATGAATTTAGCAAGAACATTAAGGATAACATCAAGGCAATGCTTAAATTAATCTCACTCAAAAAAATCCCGGAAAAAGTTTGCGACGAATGCAAAGGCCCTGATAAATGCCCATTGCCGGAAGAATGCTGGTCTTTTCTTCCAGAAAGCGATGTATTCACTCTTTATAGAGGCGGTAAAAAAAGCATTGAGTTATTCAAGTCTGGAATTTACGGATTAAAAGACATTCCAATAACTTATAATCTTTCTGCCAATCAGCACATCCAAAAAAGATGCGAGGAAACCGGCAAGCCCTATGTTGATAAGAAACACATTAAATCTTTTATTGATTCTTTAAAGTTTCCCCTTTATTTCCTTGACTTTGAAACTTACAACACCGCAATACCCCTGTATGATGGCTTAAGCCCCTATCAGCAAATCCCATTCCAGTTTTCATTGCATATATCCGACTCCCTGGATTCAGAGCCTAAGCACCATTCTTTTCTTGCTGAAGGAGATAAAGATCCGCGCTTGGATTTTTTATCTGCATTGAAAAAAGTTATCGGGAAGAAAGGAAGTATTGTAGTTTACAACCAATCTTTTGAAAAAAGGATTATGAATGAGCTAAGCAGGGCTTTTCCTAAAAATGAAGGATGGATTAATTCATTAACTGGCCAGTTTGTCGATTTGCTTGTTCCTTTCCAGAAGTTTTATTATTATGATTCTAAGCAGCAAGGCAGTGCTTCCTTAAAAAACGTGCTCCCTGCCTTAACTGGGAGGTCTTACGTGGACATGGAAATAGCAAGCGGGGATTCCGCCAGCTTGCAATATCTTTATATAACTCATGAGGCAGCTGATGGGACTAAGCCTGCAGAAAAGGAGATAGCCGAGATTAGGCAAAATCTTGAAAAGTATTGCAGTTTGGATACGGAAGGGATGGTGTGCATATTAAGAGTTTTATCTAAGTTGGCATAAAACCGATGCCGGAAGGATTTGCATATTATAAAGTAGGCTCTTAGAAATTTCTAATTCACAATTTTATTATCCTTGCCTCATCTTTATCAAAATCATAAACAGCAATGCTAGGCTCTGTCCAATTTTTAGAAGCGTCATTGAACTTTCCAATTAAATTGCCCGGATTTATCATAAGCGTCTTTCCATTCCTTTTTATCTCAGCCACATGATTATGCCCCCTCAGCAATAGATCATATTTTCCGCTTTCAAACAATCTTAAGGCTAATTCCTCAGGGTCGCCATGAAACAAACAGATTTTCTTTCCATTGAATCCATCAACAAAAAACCTGTCATGGAAAGAAACATTCTCTGGCTTATGTTTCAAATGCTTAAATATGTCCGCATCATTATTGCCAAAAATTATCTTAATATTGCATTTTAAGCATTTAAATAATGGCAAAATGAAAGGGCTGCAAATATCCCCCAGATGATAGGCTAATTCAATTTTTTCTTTATTCAGAATCTCTACAGCTTCCTTAATCCTTTCAACTTGGTCGTGAGTGTCGGAAATTATGCCTATCTTCATGCAATAGGCTTTTTATTTTGCTATATAAAAACTTAGCGTTATATAACGCCCGACATAAATAACTCTAAAATTGTTATGCCTGGCAAACGCAAGAAAGCTAAAAGCTTTCTGCGCACAGAAATGCAATGCATTTCTTGTGCATTAGTGAACGATTTGTTCTATGGCTTATTTTTTCCGCTTGCTAACAATTCGGAAAATACTTAAATAATCCATGCTTTGCGCAATTGCATTCTCAAACGAGATATTGATGGAAAACAAAACTCTTAACGTCAAAATTGAAGGGATGCATTGCCATAGCTGCGAGATTTTGATAGAAAACAGCTTCAAAGGCATTCCCGGAGTGAAGAGCGCCAGGACAAATTACCACACAGGAAATGCGGAAATAACTTCGGATAGGGAGCTGAGCATTGAAGAGCTGCAGCAGTCAATCAATGATGCGGATTACACTGTCCATGAAAGCAGCAAGGAGATTTCCACCAGCCCTAAATTAAAGGATGCATTGGAGATATGCGCATATTTTATAATTCTGATTGGGGCTTATTATTTTTTGAAGCAGTTTAATTTAATGCCGTCAATAGGCATATCTGATAAAGCCAGCCTTGGGGTAATTTTTCTTATTGGGTTGGTAGCATCTGTTTCGAGCTGCATGGCCGTAACAGGAGGCCTGCTTATCTCGGTTGCAGCAAAGTACAATGAGCAGCACCAAAACCTGAACAGTTTCCAGAAATTCAAGCCACATATCTACTTTAACATAGGGAGGATTTTATCCTATACAATCTTAGGCGGATTAATTGGAGTCATAGGCTCCTTATTCCCGTTAAAGTTTATTTCAGCCGGAACCTTAACAATAATCGCAAGTGTCATAATGATTGTTCTTGGGCTGCAGATGCTGAGAATTTTTCCTTTCCTTTCAAGGCTGAAAATAAGGATGCCAAAATTTTTTGCGCATAAGGTTCATGAGGCAAGCGCAAAGCAAAGTGGAATAGCGCCCTTTCTTTTTGGCGCTGCAACATTCTTTTTTCCATGCGGCTTTACCCAGGCGCTTCAGTTTTATGTGCTCAGCAAAGGCAGCTTCATGGTTGGCGCTTCAGTAATGCTCGCATTTTCATTAGGGACTATGCCTGCGCTCATGTCATTAGGCGCATTTTTTAGTTATATAAAAGGAAATTTCCAAAAACACATAATGAAATTTTCCGCCATTCTTGTTATTCTGCTGGGGGCGATTAATATAAACAACGGGCTCGCAGTTTCCGGAATAGGATTTGGATTAACAGATTCGACGCAAGCAGACACTGGAACAGATTATGCGGTAAAGAACCCCTACATTGCGAAATACATGAAAGCCCAGTCTGCGCCCCCTCAAACTGCTGAAATTATAGATGGAAAGCAAATTGCAAGGATGAAAATTGAAGACCTGAATTATATTCCTGCAAAATTTATTGTAAAGCAGGGCATTCCAGTAGAATGGCAGATTGACGCTTCGCAGGCAGCAGGATGCGCCCAGGTCATACTATCACCAAAACTAGGCATCACCCAATACCTTTCAAGAAGCGGAATAACTAAAATTGAATTTACCCCCTCAAAGGCCGGAAATTTTTATTTTACCTGCCCTATGGCGATGACAACAAGAGGGGCGTCATTTATTGTGGTTTAATAGAGCAAATAGCTTATGATTCAAAAATATGAGAAATCGAAGACAAGCAAACCGGCTCGAAAGCCCAATTAGAAAAAGAAATCCAAAAAAGACAGCCTTACTCATTCCCAACATATTTCAAAACAGGCTTTCTTGCAGCCAGAACTCCATCGAGCCTTGAAACAGGCGTTGTAAAAGGCGCAGCTTTGACTGTCTCAGGCTCTTTCTCAGCTTCTTCTTTTATTCTTATCATTGTTTCTGCAAACTCATCCATAGTTTCCTTGCTCTCAGTTTCTGTAGGCTCTATCATAATTGCGCCGTGCACAATCATGGGGAAATAAATAGTTGGAGCATAAAATCCAAAGTCAATGAGCCTCTTTGCAACATCCAGGGTTGTAACTCCATTTGCCAGATTCTTATCCGTCAAAACAAACTCGTGCATGCATATCCTATCGCGGGCAACATCGTAATGATCCTTTAGTTTAGCCAATAGATAGTTAGCATTTAAGACTGCATTTTCCCCAATAGCCCTTATCCCTTCCCACCCATTAGACCTTATGTAAGCATACGCCCTTACCAATATCCCGAAATTGCCGTAAAATGCCCTTACCCTTCCGATAGAGTCCGGCAAGTTTTTTTCCAGATAATATTTTCCATCTTTTAGCATGACTCTTGGCTTTGGCAAAAATCTTTCGAGAGATTTCTTTACACCAACTGGCCCAGCTCCGGGGCCCCCGCCCCCATGCGGAGTTGAAAAAGTCTTGTGCAGGTTGCTGTGCAATATGTCAATTCCAAAATCACCTGGCCTTGCTATGCCAACCAAGGCGTTTAAGTTAGCTCCATCCATGTAAACAAGGCTTCCGTTCTCATGCATAAAATCGGTTATTTCCCGTATTTTTGTCTCAAACAATCCCGTTGTATTTGGATTTGTAATCATTATAGCTGCAACGCTTTTATCCAGTTTTGCCCTTAAATCCCCTAAATCCACTTCCCCTCCCCCATTGCTTTTTACTTCAAGGCATTCAAAGCCGCATAATGCCGCAGAAGCAGGATTTGTTCCGTGGGCAGAGTCTGGAATCAGGATTTTAGCTCTTTTCTCCCCTATGCTTTCAAAATATTTCTTAACAATCATTATTCCAGCTAATTCACCATGAGAGCCAGCAGCAGGCTGCAATGTAAAGGCATCCATGCCCATTATCTCTTTTAAGTATTGCTCAAGCTCGTACATTAATTGCAGAGCGCCCTGAGAAAACTCTTCCGGCGTTAAAGGGTGCAATTGCGCAAATCCAGGAATACGCGCAGCATCCTCATTTATCCTAGGGTTGTATTTCATAGTGCAGCTTCCCAGTGGATAGAAGCCGTTATCAACGCCGAAGTTCCTTCTTGACAAAGCGGTGTAATGCCTTACAACATCAAACTCGCTTACTTCCGGAAGGTCAAGCTCCTGCCTCAGCATCTCATTCGGGAGCAGGAAATTTTGCTCAGGAACGTCAAGCTTTGGAAGCTGGACTGCTTTTCTTCCCTTTACGCTTTTTTCAAATATTAGCTTCATTTTCAGGTTTCGATTTGTCAAAAACCGCCAACCATAGACTGGCGGAATGCATCCGCTTTAGGGTGCATAAGGCGGTTTTTGAGCATGATTAAAAATTTTCCATACCCATCAAAGAGATTGGCTTCCAGCCACCAGTCATAGACTGGATGGAAAATTTTTGACATTTTATTAAATATTTTTTTTCTTGTTTATTTTGTTTTGAGATTTTTTATTGTTTTTTTTCGTTTTGATGTTTTTAGTTATTGGATGCTCCTTTGGTTTTCAATGCGTCGCTTCGCGACAAATACTCGGAAATCCACGAGATTTCCGGTACCCACTCCGCGGGTTTTACTGCTCGGCGTCGCTGCCATACCATGCACGAAAATTTCCTCAATTTTCGGCATCCCGTTCACTTCGTTCAGGGACATCGCTCCGACTCGCCTATTTATTATTGAACTGCCTATTTTATTGCGCCAAAACCCTGACTAAGCTATCAATCTCTTCTTTAGTATTTAACTCCGTTACGCATACTAAAGCATGATTTTTCATTTCAGGATAATACTTCCCCAAGCCAATCAAAGGCATAACATTATTCTCGGCTAATCTTTTATTTGCATCTTCGATATTATCCATCTCAATAGCAAACTCATTGTAGAAATATGAAGCAAATGCTTTCTTTATTCCTGCTTTTTCCAATTGGGCAGCGGCATAATGGGCTTTCTGGAGGTTTTGCATTGCCGCATTTTTCAGCTCTTTTCCCAATGCTGCCAAGGTAATTGTAAATGCAAGCGCATTCAAAGCCTGGTTGGTGCATATGTTTGATGTTGCCTTTTCCCTCCTTATATGCTGCTCCCTTGCCTGCAAAGTCAAGACAAACCCCCTTTTTCCTTCCTTGTCAACAGTCTGCCCAGCCAATCTTCCGGGAATCTGCCTTACGAACTCAGTTTTCGCTGCCATGAAGCCGACATAAGGCCCCCCAAAGCTCACAGGGTTTCCAAAAGAATGCCCTTCTCCAACAACGATGTCTGCATTATAGCTTCCCGGGCTTTTTAATAGCCCGAGGGAAGTAGGCTCATTCACGCTTACGATAAGCAAAGCATCATTTTCATGCGCAAACTTTTCTATTTTTTCCAAATCTTCTATGCATCCAAAAAAATTAGGATTCTGCACAATTATTGCGGCAAAATCTTTCTCGGTAGGTATTTTTGTAGCTCCATTTTCAAAATTAACCCCTATAAGCTCAAGAGAATTTGCATCTGTATAAGTTTTTACAACCTGCCTGTGCTCCGGATGCACTGCTTTTGAAATTAAAATCTTGCTTTTCTTCGTTATCCTTGCAGCCATTATTGCAGCTTCTGCCAGCGCACTTGAGTTGTCATACATTGAAGCATTGGCAACATCCATGCCAGTTAGCCTGCAAACCATAGTCTGGTATTCGAATATTGCCTGCAGCATCCCCTGGCTTACCTCCGGCTGGTAAGGCGTATAAGAAGTAAAAAATTCCCCCCTCAGCAAGATGTGATTTACGATTGCTGGAGAAAAATGGCGGTAAGCCCCGGCTCCAAGAAAAGAAACCATATCCGGCTTATTTTTTGCTGCCAGATTATCCAGCAGCCTCTTTACTTCAATTTCTGATAAAGCTTCCGGAATATTCAACTTCCTTTGGAGAATAAACTCCTGCGGAATGTCTTTAAACAAGCCAAGAACAGTATTTACTCCGATTTCCGCAAGCATCTCTTTTTTCTGGCCTTCGGTGTTGGATATGTAGTGCATTTTAAAATTATTTTTTTATTTTATTATTGTATAAAAAGTATGAAATGCTTTTTATGCTTGAAAAC
>Ga0209211_10011217_pt1 | contig 11508 bp, 10 predicted proteins | sample RifGroA2_FD_183992 | JGI IMG/M metagenome (GOLD analysis project Ga0209211, IMG submission 183992) | Groundwater microbial communities from Rifle, Colorado, USA - Groundwater A2 (SPAdes) (version 2) | ecosystem: Environmental > Aquatic > Deep subsurface > Groundwater | place: Rifle, Colorado...
AAAAAAGAAAGAGACAGTATCCCGGAACTTTTTGCCGAAGGAGTAAAGTGGAAAGAAAAAATTGACTAACCATTTTTAATTGGATATAATTGGATATAGTTAATATATCCAATTAAGCTATGACTAAAAACAGCCAAAAACTGACAAAAAAACACGTGTCCCCAGACAATTTTGCCAAGCGGATTGAACAAATTCCGTCTGTTATCGTTTCTAAAATCGCCAAAATTGACGAGCTAAAAGGGCAATGGATAACCGGGGCTCGTTTGAGTCCGCAAGTATTAGGTCGTTTGAAACGCTCGGTTTTGATTACTTCCACCGGCGCTTCCACTCGTATTGAAGGCTCACAACTTTCTGACGAAGACATTGAAAAACTGATGCGCGGTATTAACATCCAAAAATTTACCAACCGCGATAAACAAGAGGCACGGGGATACTATGAACTACTTGAAAATGTCTTTAATTCATGGAAAAACTTAAAATTCAGCGAAAACACGATCAAACATTTTCACCAAGAACTGCTCAGATATGTGGATAAAGATGAAAAACATCGAGGCGAATACAAAAAAGGCGAAAACAAAGTTCACATGGTAGACGAAGTCGGCCAGTCCGTCGCCATTCTTTTTGACACCTCACCGGCATATCTTACCCCAGGCCAGATGAATGATTTGGTTGAATGGACACAAAACGCATTGGAGGAAAATAGACATCATCCGCTACTCGTGATTGGAAATTTTTTAGTTGAATTCCTAAAAATTCATCCCTTCACCGACGGAAATGGACGATTGTCTCGTGTCCTTACAAACCTGCTTTTATTACAAGCCGGATATGCATATATTCCATACGTTTCTCATGAAAAATTGGTTGAGGATAACAAACCCGATTATTATATTGCTTTACGGCGTAGTCAAAAAACCATGGGAACGAAAAAAGAAACTATCACTGACTGGCTTGATTTTTTCTTGGATATTATTTTGAAACAAGCGCACATGGCGGTTGAGTTATTGTCTAAGGAAAATATAGAAAAAATACTGTCTGAAAAACAACTGATTGTTTGGCAGTATATTGAAAAGACAAGAGAAACAAGCACCGGTGATGTTGTGGAAAACACCAAAATAGCCAGACCAACTGTAAAACAAACACTTGATGTACTGCTCAAACTTAAAAAAATTGAGAGAGTCGGGCTTGGCAGAAGCGCACGATATAGAATACTTTAAGCTGAAGTAAAAATAATGTATACCTGCTATGCAAACACAAACAAAGAAATGCCAAAATTGTAAAGCTGCATTTGCCATTGAACCCCGAGATTTTGAATTTTATGCCTCAATGGACGTCCCACCACCCACGTTCTGCCCACCCTGCCGACTTCAACGGAGATTGGCATGGAGAAATGAACGAGCCCTGTACCAACGTCCGTGCGCGTTGTGCGGCAAAACCGTGGTGGCGTTACAACATCCTGAAAGCAAACTTACCACGTACTGCAATTCATGTTGGTGGAGTGACGGATGGAACGCGCTTGAGTATGGTCGCGACTATGATTTTTCACGGCCGTTTTTTGAACAGTTCCGCGATTTGATGCACCAGGTGCCGGAACAAAGTTTGTTTGTCATGTACGCGACACTCGTCAACAGCGAATACAATAACATGAATCATTATTTGAAAAATTGTTATTTGCTTTTCAATTCTGATTATGCGGAAGATTGTATGTATGGCACTGAAGTGGAACACTCAAAAGAATGTGTGGATGTGACCATGGTGGATGAATGCGAGTTGACGTATCAAAGTGTTAATTGTTTTAGATGTTACCAAACATATTTTTCAGTGGACTGTCTTAACTGCACTACAGTTTGGTTTTCAAAAAATTGCTCCTCATGTAGCGATTGTTTTGGATGTGTGAATTTGAAAAACAAGCAGTATTATATTTTCAACAAACCATTCACTAAAGAGGAATACCATAAAAAATTGAAAGAGTTTAATGTTGGGTCATACGTTGCTTTTCAAAAAGCGCAACAACAAGCCCGTGAATATTGGTTGAAATTTCCTTTCAAATACATGCACGGCACCATCAATGAAAATGTTTCCGGTGATTATATCCACCATTCCAAAAATGTACACGATAGCTTCATTGTTGTAGAAGCGCACAACTGCCGCTACTGCATGTGGCTTATTGTGAAAAACAATAAAAACTGTTACGACTACACGCAGTTTGGTGAAGATGCTGAAAACATGTATGAGTCAGCAGTGTGCGGCAAAGGAACCAACACGGTCATCGGCGGTTATCGTGTACTCGGATGCCATTCCATACGCTACAGTATGCATTGCTATGATACGAACGACTTGTTTGGTTGCATTGGTGTGCGTAAACAAAAATATTGTATTTTGAACAAACAATACACTAAGGAAGAATACAATGCATTGGTGCCAAAAATCATACAACACATGAAGGATATGCCTTTTCGCGATGAACACGGCCGTGTGCATACCTATGGCGATTATTTTCCTATTGCGTTGTCGCCGTATGCGTACAATGAATCAACGGCCATACAGTTTTTTCCTTTGACTAAAGAGGAGGCGCTCGCAGCCGGATATTCATGGAAAGATGACGGCGGACAAAACAAAATAATCACACTGCCCACGTCTGATTTGCCGGATGCTATTGCCGATGCAACTGATGGATTAGAGAAAGAAATTATTGGTTGCAGCCATGGCGGTTCTTGTAATCATCAGTGCACGCGCGCATTTAAAATAACGGCCCAAGAACTGTCATTTTACAAGAAAAATCAACTGCCATTGCCACGTTTATGCCCTAATTGCCGGCATTATGAACGTGTGCAATTAAAAAATGGCCTTGCGTTATGGCAACGAAAATGTAATTGCAGCGGCAATATGTCTGTACGTGGTACATACAAAAATGTGGCAACGCATGCGCATGGCAGCGCACCGTGCAAAAACGAATTTCAAACCACGTTTAGACCTGAACAAAAGGAAATCGTGTATTGTGAGGCGTGTTACCAAAAAGAGGTTGAATAAACAAAACCACCCCGTTAGGGGTGGCATTGGTAGCTCCACTTGGAGCGGAAGCCAGGATTATCAACAACTTTATAATACCATATTATTTTTATCTTGTCAATAGACCCTAAGGGCGGTGGACCCGCGGGGAATCGAACCCCGGGAGCCGTGGTTGATAATCCTGGCTCCGCACCAGGCCGGGCCCACCGCACTAATTACATTAAACGACTTAATACTATTTATCCAGCAAACGCTGTGGAAAAACTGTGTATAAAAATATGACCCAAAAAAACTGTAACCAATGCAAAACCCAATTTGAGATCACTGACGCGGATCGCGCGGTGTATAAACAGTGGGAAGTACCGGAACCGGCGTTGTGCTCTATGTGCCGGCAAAAAGCGCGTATTATTTTTCGTAACTTCAAAACATTATACAGCCGCACATCTGACAAATCCGGCAAGCCACTTATTTCAGCATACGCGCCTGATGCACTCTGTGTTGTGTGGGACACGGATGAATGGTGGGCAGATGACTGGGATGATCTTGCACATGGACGCGACATTGATTTTACTAAACCATTTTTCCCGCAAATTGGCGAGCTCATGAAAATGCAGCCGCGATTTTCTATCATGAACGTGAACAGTGAAAACTGCAAATTTTCAAACATGACGGTGCGTAGTAAAAACTGTTATATGGTGTTTGGGTGCGTGGATGATGAAGATTGCTACTACGGGCATATTGTGTGGGACTCGGTTGATTGTATGGATGCGCTCTACGCATACAAATGCCAGTTGTGCTATGAATGCATTGATACAGTCAATTGTTACAACTGCACCTGGTGCCAAGAGTGTGAGAATTGCAATTACAGTATGGCGTGTTTTGAATGTACCAATTGTGAAAATTGCATTGGGTGTGTGGGGCTGCGCGACAAACAATATCACATTTTCAACAAACCTGTCTCTAAAGAAGAATACCTTGCTTTCAGCAAAAACCTAAACTGGTGCGATCCAAAAGCTGTTGTGGACATTTTTAAAAAACGTGATGAACTAAAAAAACAGATCCCGCGCCGCGCGTTTCATGGATCACGTGCTGAAGATGTGTCCGGCGAACATCTCTATAATTGCAAAGATGTTCATGATGCATTTGATGTGAAGGACTCCGAAAATTGTAAACATCTCTACACGGCAAAAAACTTTAAAGATGCGTATGATATTTCATTCACCGTGTACGGCGAACTGCAATACAATTCTTTAACATGCGGTGGCAAAGGATCCGGTTATAGCATTATTGGCTCGCACAGCTGTTTTAATTGCAGTTTTACTTCTTACGCTGACCAATGTTTTAGCTCTAACAACATTTTTGGCTGTGTGGGACTTAAAAAAAAGGAATACTGTATTTTGAACAAACAGTACAGTAAAGCCGATTACCTGACCCTGGTTGAAAAATTAAAAAAACACATGCAAAAAACCGGCGAGTGGGGTTTGTTTTTCCCCCGCGAGCTTTCGCCGTTTGCGTACAATGAATCTATCATTAATGAGTACCACCCGCTGAAACGTGAAGAGGCCTTGGCACTTGGATACCGTTGGCGCGATTCAATTCCACGCACGCGCGGTAAAGAAACCATTGATGCCGGAGCTCTGCCGCACGATATAAGCAAGGTGCCTGATACCATAACGCATGAAATTTTGTCATGCGAGGAATGCGGCAATAACTACAAAGTTATTACCCAAGAAGTAAATTTTTTGAAGCGTCAAGAATTACCGTTGCCCCGCGCGTGTTTTGATTGCCGCCACAGCCGGCGCATGCGTTCACGCGACAAACGCATTTTGGAAAAACGCGCGTGCAGCGTATGCGACGTGGCCGTGAACACTACCTACCGTGAAACAGAACAACCGCTCATGTGTGAGAGCTGCTATTGGAAGCGGGTGTAATAGTAAAAACTATTGCTAATTTTGCTCAACAAAGCTAAAATAGTAACTTGCCACACGTGTATTTTTATGGTATACTATTATATATGAACAACCGGCTCAACAGGTTATTTTGGTTTACCGACCCAAAACAACTTGATATTACAAAAGATAAAACGCTTATTATCCACCATACTTTGGCTTTTGGTTCTGTTGAAGATATCAGATACCTTTTTCGTCTGTACTCAAAACAAACTATCAAACGGATTTTCAAACAAGGCAAAAAAGGGCTGTACCCGCCACCGGCGTTTGCTTTTGCGCGGCAGCTTTTTAACTTACCGATGCTGAATCCTCATAATTATATTAAACATGTCACAGCTTAATCTTCATCTTGAACTATTGGATAAAGCGCGCGCTCAAACCTTTGGTTTATTGGGACGTTTTAAACGATACGGTTATCTTGCGGGCGGTACAGCGCTTGCGCTCCAAATAGCACACCGACATTCGTATGATTTTGATATTTTTTGTAATGCAAAAATATCCAATGCGCTTACGGCCCGTTGCAGATCTCTTTTTGCCATAAAAGAAACACTGGTTAATAATGACGATGAATTTTCCTTTTTAACCCGCGACAACATTAAAGTAAGTTTTATTTTTTATCCTTTTTCTTTTCACGGAAAATTATTGGAAAATAAAAATACCATCCCCCTACTTGCAACGCGCGATATTGCCATAAGCAAAGCATACACCATAGGCCGACGCGGTAGTTACCGTGATTATGTTGATCTTTATTTTTGCATGAACGCATGCAATCTTTCTCTAAAAATAATTATTGCCGGAGCAAAAAAGGTGTACGGGGAATTGTTCAACCAAAAACTTTTTCTTGGCCAACTCCTATACACTGATGACATACCGAAAGATGAAAAAAAAAGCATAAACTTTCTTAACACGCCGATTTCTTTTAAAGAAGTGGCCTCTTTTTTTATTGCTGAAGTGAGGACATGGCAAAAAGAAAACCTGTAATTTAATTGTGGATATAAGACACTACGCAGTTTCTTTCAGGTGGCACTCCGCACAAAAAACTTTTTCCGGCCGTTCCGGGGCGTACGTGGTTTCAAATTTGTTAGAGCATTGTTGATTGTCTGCATGATGGCCGTGGCCATAGAGGGAGCAAGCGCATTGGCGATGCCACAACTTCCGTGGATTACGCATGCGCATACGTGCCATGTGCCTGCAATCAAAACACTCACGTGGGAGCGCAACACCGTGACGCTTATAAAACAAAAATTCTTGTTTAATAATTTTATAATTTTTCCTACACGCGCGGCACTCAAACATTTCATTGCATACGCTTTCATCTGTCTGCGCTGTATCATCCGGCATATCACTCCACTGTTTTGTTTCTTTACCACGCACACCGCGCGCTTCATCACTCCACTTCCAGCCGCGCGTGTTTGCTTCTTCACGCGTCAGAGGCCACTCATCGTTCGCAATAGTTTCATTATATCCAAATGGTGACAGCGCTGCTAGAAAAAATTCACCATACTCATTGCGCGCTTCCATGTCTTCAATAATTCTGCCACGTAACTTCTCGTATTCCTCACGCGTATATTGCTTATTCAAAATGCAATACTTTGCTTTTTTCGCGGAAGCGCACCCAAAACAATCTTCGCTATTCATGACATAACTGCAATACTGCATGCGCGAGCTGGCCCATGAATACTGGCAAAACGCTTGGTCCATGGCCGCTCCAATATTACTCAAAACATCACAAAATAATTCTCCTTGAATTGCATAATTGGTGTCATAACAATCAAAAATGGCCACCGGACTTACCACAATATACTTACAATCCTCGGCGTTACGCACATCAAAACACTGCACGCAATTTTTGCAATTTAACAAGTGGTCGCCCGTGCTTTGCTCGCATTTTATTTGGTCGCTAAATCTGTGCACCGCGTCATTCTTCAACATGATTGCAAAATCTTTTTTTAATGTTTCAGCTGTTTTGAAACTGCTTATATGATAAGCGGACAACTCTTTTTCATATTCCTCTTTAGTTAACTGCTGGTTGTTGTATACATAACGCTTGTTACGCAAGTTACAACTCATGAAACAGTTGTCGCAGTTGTGACAATCGTACAGGAATGCACTGTCTCTGCATCCTTCTGACTTAAAACAATAACGGCTGTTATACATTTTGTCACAATCAACAAGTTCATAACCAATCTCAGATTGGCGTGCAAAGGTGCTATCCATCACATCACGCGATTCAACAATTTGAAAACCATAATAGCAATCCTCATTAAAGCCGGCTGAAATAAGCAGATAACAATTTTTGTTTGATGCCGAGTGCGCGGTAAACGCCGCATTCTCACTTTTAGTATTAATAAGCGCGAGCTGCGGCACGCTTAAAAATAATTCATGGAACTGTTCAAAAAAAGATTTGCTTGGATCATACACGCGGCCATAGGTTTTTGAATCCCATGCATCACTCCACCAACAGTCCTGACAATATACTTTCCCCGGATAGCTTACAGAATAAAAACTCACCACTGTTTTCTTACACAAGTCACATGGCCGTGAGTACAACGCGCGCTCATTGCGAAACGCAAACCTGCGTTGCCTTCTGCAATCCGGACACAGCGTTGGCTCAGGAACATTCATTTTTTTATAAAACACTTGGTCTTGCGCGTCTATGTTAAATTGTTTTTTACATTGTTTGCAGGTTTGCATACATGTTTTTGTTATGCAAACCATAACCACGAGAGACGCTCGAGCCTGCGTTTGAAATATAATAGGCAAAGGAGAACGGCTCTCTTTTTGTTGAATTTGAATGCGCTGCGTCGCTCTCGCCTCGAACTCGTCGCTTGCGCTCCTCAAACAGCGAGGCGAGCCCGCCTTTGGCGGAACGCTTTGCAGCGCTGTTCAAATTCCAAACAAAAGCTCGATGTTCTCCTTTGCCTATTATATTTCCCAGCACGCGAGCCGCGTCTTGAATGGTTATGGTTTGCATATTCATACATAACGTTACCTAAATTGCGGCATAATGTCAATTTAAACAGACAAACTATGCTTTATTCGTGATTAAAAAAATACATATTTGACTTAATTTAGCAAAAAATATATACTTATCTTGTTGTCAAAAAATCTCGACAGTTACATATATGGACTTACCATATAATCTGCGCTCGCTCAAAAGATGAGCGCTTGCGCTCATCTTTATTCGCTCACTTGATTATGGACATAGAGCGCGTGCTTAACGAACTTGGTCTGCAAGATAAAAAAGCCAAAGTGTATATGGCCTGTCTTGAGCTTGGCACGGCGCATGCCTCTGATATTGCCTTACGGGCCGGAGTGCAAAGAACAACGGTCTATGAAATCCTGGACTTTCTAAAACAAAAAGGACTCATCAACTCAACACCAAAAGGGCATGGCACGGTCTTTAGCGCTGAACCGCCAGAGCATCTCCAAAAACTCCTGCACGATCAAGAACGCATGCTACATAAAGCAATGCCTGAATTACAGTCATTTTTTAATGCCGGCAAACCACGTCCAAAAGTGCGATTTTATGAAGGAATTGAGGGTGTTCGGACCGTTTTTATGGATACGCTCGCGGCCCACGAGAACCGGCTACGCGCTATTTTGTCTATTGCTGACTTGCATGAGTTCATCGGCGCGCAATGGTTTGATGAGTATACCAATGAGCGTATTGCTTCTGGCAAAAAACTCTTTGTGATACGATCCGAGAGCCGCGAGGTTGGTGGCATATACCCGTCCAGCACTCATGATAACCGCGAGCTCCGATTTGCTCCACGTGGAATGGAGTTTGCCTTGACTCAATATCTCTATGATAACAAGGTAGCCATTATTTCAACCAAAAAAGAGGGCTATGGCATGATTATTGAATCAAGCGATTATTATCTCACTCAAAGCAATCTTTTTGATATACTCTGGGATATAAGCCGAATCACAAAACGTCTTGATTAACACTAAAACAATAAAAAAACAACATAAAACGACTCTCTATTTGTTTTTTCGGCAGCATTCGCGCGCTTCCAGCGGCGCGCTCTTTCGTCCTCGGCGCCACGCCCCCTTCGGGGGACCAAGCCGTGGCGCCTGCGGACTGCCTCAAAAATAAACCCCTCCCTGCGCCAAGAGCGCAGGGTATTAGGTAATGAGAGCACAGGAAGCATTCCCACCACCGTGGCAAGACCACGGGGTATTTTATCGTCGCTTGCTCGGAAGAGCAAACAAGTTTGCTCTTCACTCGCTTCGCTAGATAATAAACAGAGAGTCGTTTTATATTATTCCACGTGAAAATTATCGCTTCGTAATAAATAAGAGATACTCCTTATTCGCGCCCTTTATACCAGTTATGGGCGACTCAATAATTCCACTTATCACCAGTTTATCCCCAAGTTTTTTTTCTAAATCGTCTTTTACCCTGTTGATAACCTGTGGAAGAAAATTTACATCAACTTTTCCCTTGATTAACTCATTTTTTGAGGCCTCATAATGGGGTTTTAATAGGGAAAGTATCACGCCACCGGGCTTTAAAAGCTCAAGTGCCTTGGGGATAATATATTCCTGACGTGTCCAACTGGCATCAATACTCACTAGATCTACCTTTTCCGGTAATTCCACGTGGAGCGCATTAGTGCGTTCCATAACTACCACTTGTGGGTCATTACGTAATTTCCAATCCAAAACGCCATATCCGGTTTCAACCGCGTAGACCTTTGTAGCGCCATTCTCCAGTAAACATTCAACAAAACCGCCAGTACTTGAACCTAGATCGGCACAAACTTTGCCATTAATTTCCACGTGGAATTCTTTAATAGCATGCTCTAATTTGTAATATCCACGTGAAACTTTTTTGCTCATATTCGTATATATACGTTTGTATACACAAGTGTATACAAATTATCTTATGAATTTCGTCTATAATGCCAATATGGCGTTATATGCGAACTTTTTCTACAAAATTTTTGTATACACTTTTGTATACAAATTTAAAATTATATACCAATCCGGGATAGAACTCACAGCGAGTTTCGTTAAAAAAAGCCGGAGTTGGTGTTCATTTTTTGAGAGACCAGCAGTAGGACGAACATCAAGGCAAGTTAGGTAGTGGTTCTCAAAAAATGAACACCAATGAGGCTTTCTCCGGGAAACTCACTGCGAGTTCTATCCCGGGATTCCTTCCCACGCAATATCAAACAACAATTGCATGAGCCCGGCCGCCTCTTTGCTTTCTACAGCAACCCCAACAAATTCTTTGCCATAATTATGAAATATTACTCTATCTGGCAAAATTGTGCAATCAGAAGTCATCAAGCGCTTTTTAAACTTTTGTGGCACAAACTTTACCACGCGCCCGTAGGGCCGCAGGGCCTTTGATTCACGCGCAGCAGGCGAATCTTCAAAAATAATGTGCGTTTTAATACCACGTTGTCCGCGCCGGCGTGCATAATCCTTAAACCAGTCCGCGTCTGCCTTTAACCAATACTCTTCAGAACCAATGACACGGAATGTTTTGTGCCTCAACGTGAGTAAGCCATTGTACATTTCTTTAATTTGGTCCAAACCACGGTAAAAATGAATTGTCGGACGATAGTCAACACCTGCGTATAATATTTTGAGTTCAGGAAAAATCTGTTCTGCAAGCTCGGCGCGACTTTGCTCCCATCGCACCAGACGCTCTGGATTCTCCGGCGCAAAATGTTTGATGCTACTCTTGTCATAGGACGTGACAAGTCCGCGGCCCTCAAGCTCCTCAAGCGTAAGATACACCGTTGCGCGGGGGAGTTTAACACGCCTAATAACATCTTGGGCTTTACTTTCACCCAACTGCAAACACGCCAAGTATGTGTCTGCTTGGTTTTTCGAAAGCCCCAATTGTTGAAGTTTTGTAACTGTATCCATAATCAAGCGAGCGAATAAAGATGAACGCTTGCGCTCAATCTTTTGAGCGAGCGCAGATTATATGGTAAGTCCATATATTTTGTCATAAATTATGACAACAATTATATTTAAATGATATACAATTATAAACACTTTGTCAATTTTAAAATGATATATGTCATTAATATTGACAAAGTTACTATTTTATGATAGTATTACTACAGGCACAGTTGTGATGTATACACGCAAAGAACATGCCGCAGCCAAAGCATAGACCACCATAGGCGGGCGTAGCGACGCGAGGACGTTCTTGCGGGGATGCATTACAACTGTGCCTATTATAACCCTATGCATATAGTTATTTGCACCAGCGCCAGTTTTTACAAACAAGCACTTGAAGTCGCAGAAAAACTTGAAAGCCAAGGTTTTACCGTAACACTTCCGCTCACTGCACACACAATGAAAGCAGGCGGTGATTTTGATGTATCGCATCATCGCACATGGCTTACCAATGCAGAGGACTATACCAAAAAAACACACCTCATGCGTACACATTTTGAGGAGATTGCAAAAGGTGACGCCATACTGGTTTTGAATTATGAAAAAAATGGCGTGCCGGGTTACATCGGCGGCAATGTGCTGATGGAGATGGGGTTGGCGTTCTATCTTAAAAAACCCATCTACATTT
>Ga0209211_10011218_pt1 | contig 11507 bp, 4 predicted proteins | sample RifGroA2_FD_183992 | JGI IMG/M metagenome (GOLD analysis project Ga0209211, IMG submission 183992) | Groundwater microbial communities from Rifle, Colorado, USA - Groundwater A2 (SPAdes) (version 2) | ecosystem: Environmental > Aquatic > Deep subsurface > Groundwater | place: Rifle, Colorado...
GCGCCTTCAACCCAACAGCAGCCATCAGCTCGGCCCGGCTTTTGTCGCCTACAGCGGCTTTCAGTATCTGGCGTACTTGCTCTGTTACTTGCTCTGTTACTTGCTCTGTTACTTGCTCTGTTACTTGCTGGGTCATTTCCGGGGTTTCTCCCCCCACATGCGCCAGCGCCAGCTCCGGTTTGCGCCAGATCGTCGTTACAAACCCATCCGTCAAGCCAAAAGTTGGCTCTGGCAAGCCATGCGCGGTGCAGCGCTCAATCATGTCTCCGGTGCCGGTGCCCATGCGTTCGATGTATTTGGCCAGGTACAGCGGCTCGGCAATCAACGGGTTGGCGGGGTAAGAACCATGTGGCTGGCGCAGTGCCTGCAAGCTCAGGCCAGGTGGCAAACCGCCAGGGTTCCACACTTCCAGCCGGTCGGTAAACAGCATCACCTGCACGCTGGCGGTACTGGTGTAGTCGCGGTGGGCGATGGCGTTGACGATGGCCTCTGACACCACTTCGGGTGGAATTTCATAGGCGGTGGGGGCTTGCGCGGACAGAGCCCGGGTGCCCACAGCCAGATTTATTTTGGACAGCACAAAGTTCACTGCCTGGTCCACCAGCTCAAACAGCGTGCCTTTATAGACCTGGTAAAACGGAATTGGTTTTTGCCGTTGCGTGCCGTGAAAGTGGGCACACTTGACCTCAGAGTTGTAAATGAAACGCTGGGGTTCTTTTCCGAACAGCAGCACGGCGGCGTTGGTGGGTGCGTCGTTTTTGAGCAGGCGCAGTTGCGTCAGAACCGTGTTGGTTGCGGCATCTTCGGCTAGGGATAAGTTGCGGGCCAAGCGTGCGGTGCGTAAAAAACTCTGGATTTTCTCAAAGGACAGGTCAGCCAGCGTGGCATCGCGGCAGGCGCTGGCATCAAACGGGGTAAAGCGCAGTAGCTCATGCGCTTGCAGGTAGTCCACCAACGAGGCATAGACAGCCGGGTGCAGGTTGGCGCTGGTGTTAAAGCGCCGCCGAATGACTTGGTTGCTGGCATGCTGAATCAGCGTTTGCATCTTGGCGTGTTTACCCTGGTCGGTTTCACCTTTGACGTAAATCAGCCTGTGTTTGTGCTGCTGGGTGGCGCAGTTGAATTCATGCTCGGTCGGTGATATGCCTTGGGCATCTTCAAAGCCGTAGCTATTACCAAACAGCCCCAGATAAATGTCACAACTGGTCACTTGGGCCAGGTAAGCGGTGCTGGTTTGCTGGTCGATGGCGGGCAGTTCTTCAAACAAAAACGGCTCAAAAAAGCGCCGCAGCAGCGGGTCGGTGCGCAGGTAGTCAGCCAACGCTGCACGCTCGGCGGCAAACTCTTTTTGAACACTGCTGATGAAAATGCGCTGCATGAAGGAAATCTTGGATATAAATTCAATTATGGCAGCGGCAAAATTTGGCGTGCCCCTTCCCTGCCGCTGATCGGATATGACGTTGCCGACATTGCCTTCGTTTTGGTCAAAGCTGTTGCGTGTTGTTGCAAAGACTGGTGTCAGCATCCCTCCTTAAAATCCGATGATGTCAAATTCGTCCTCATCCCTGCTCGCGCAAAACACGGAGCCCGGCCACCGTCCCCCACGCGCCGTGCTGTTTGATGCCTACGGTACGCTGTTCGACGTGTACAGTGTGGCGCAATTGGCCGAGGAATTGTTCCCCGGCCACGGCCAGGCGTTGAGTGTCTTGTGGCGCGACAAGCAGATTGAATACACGCGGCTGGTCACCACCAGCAACCATGGTGCGCACTACCAGCCCTTCAGCGTGCTGACCCGGGCCGCGCTGATTTATGCCATAAAAAAAATGGTGGTTGGCGCTGACGAAGCCCTGACTCAAGAAGATTTTCTGCTGGAGCATGAGCCCGCCATCGAGATGCTGCTGGCCCAGTACCAGCACCTGGATGCCTTCCCGGAAAACCTGGCGGTGTTGCAACAGCTCAAGGCTCGGAGTATTCCAATTGGCATTTTGAGCAATGGCGACGCCGCCATGCTGCAGGCCGCCGTGCACTCCGCCGGTTTTGATGGTTTGCTTGACCATGTCATCAGCGTCGACCCGATTGCCAAATTCAAAACCCACCCCGAGGCTTATGCCCTGGGTGAGCAGGCCACCGGCCTTGCTGCGCGTGACATTCTGTTTGTCAGCTGCAACGCCTGGGACGCACTGGGTGCCACCTGGTATGGCTACACCACGTTATGGGTCAACCGTTACCATCTGCCTTTTGAGGAGTTGGGCACCCAACCCACCCGTACCGAAGCAGATCTGCGTGCCGTGCTCGACTTTTTCGCCTGAGCATTTTTCTGATTTTTAACTCTGAGCCCCACCACCATGACTGAACGCATCACCAAGAACGGCCTGCAAATTGCGGCGAACCTGTGCCAATTCATTGAAACTCAAGTGCTCCCCGGCACCGGGGTGGCGCCTGCCAAGTTCTGGAAAGGTTTTGGCGCCATCGTGGCCAACCTGGCCCCCAAGAACATCACCCTGCTGGCCGAGCGCGACCGTCTGCAGACCGAGCTCGACAGCTGGCACAAGGCCCACCCCGGCCCCATCACCGACATGCCCGCCTATCGCAGCTTTTTGGAGGGTATTGGCTACCTGGTCGAAGCCCCCAATAAGGCCCGCATCACCACCTCGAACGTGGATGCCGAACTGGCCAAGCAGGCCGGCCCACAGCTGGTGGTGCCCATTTTGAATGCACGTTATGCGTTGAACGCCGCCAACTCGCGCTGGGGCTCTTTGTACGACGCGCTGTATGGCACCGATGTGATCGACGAGACCAAGGGTTGCGAAAAGGTCGGCAAAAAGGGCGGCTACAACCCCAAGCGCGGAGCCAAGGTCATTGCCTACGCGCGCCATGTGCTCGACCGCTGCGCCCCGCTGCGCAAGGGCTCGCATGTGGACTCGGTGGCCTACAGCATCAAGGCCGGCAAACTGGCCATCAAACTGGCCGACGGCAGCAACACCAGCCTGGCGGATGCCAGCCAACTGGTCGGTTTCCAGGGCGAGGCCAAGGCGCCCTCATCGGTGCTGTTTGAGCACAATGGCCTGCATCTGGACCTGATCATCAACCGCGCCACCGCCATTGGCGCCAGCGACGCGGCAGGTGTGTCCGATCTGGTGCTGGAAGCGGCGCTGTCGACCATCCTCGACCTCGAAGACTCGGTCGCTGCCGTGGACGCTGACGACAAGGTGCTGGCTTACAGCAACTGGCTGGGCATTTTGAAGGGCACGCTGACCGAAGAAGTTGCCAAGGGCGACAAAACCTTCACCCGCGGGCTGAACGCCGACCGTCTGTACACCGCACCCGACGGCAAAAAGCCGGTGCGCCTGCACGGCCGCTCGCTGATGTTTGTGCGCAATGTTGGTCACCTGATGACCAATCCCGCCATTTTGTACACCGACAAGACCGGCACCGTGCGCGAAATTCCCGAGGGCATTCTGGACGCCGTGGTCACCACCACCATCGCCATGCACGACCTGGCCAAGACCAAAAAAGACGCCATCCGCAACTCGCGCAAAGGCTCGGTCTACATCGTCAAGCCCAAGATGCACGGCCCCTTTGAAGTGGCTTTTGCCGCTGAACTGTTTGGCCGCGTCGAAGCCATGCTGGGCCTGCCCGACAGCACCGTCAAGCTCGGCATCATGGACGAAGAGCGTCGCACCAGCGTCAACCTGAAAGCCTGTATTGCCGCAGCGGCCAGCCGCGTCGCCTTTATCAACACCGGCTTCCTGGACCGCACCGGCGACGAAATGCACAGCGCCATGCAGGCGGGCCCGATGATCCGCAAGGGCGACATGAAATCCAGCGCCTGGATTGCTGCCTACGAGCGCAACAACGTGCTGGTGGGCCTGGGTTGCGGTCTGCGCGGGAAGGCGCAGATCGGCAAGGGCATGTGGGCCATGCCCGACCTCATGAAGGCCATGCTGGAGCAAAAAATTGGCCATCCCAAAGCGGGTGCCAACACCGCCTGGGTACCGAGCCCGACGGGTGCCACGTTACACGCGCTGCACTACCACCAGGTGCAGGTCAGTGAGGTGCAAAAAGAGCTGGAAAAAACGCATGCCAAGCGTAACCACCAGCAAGAGCGCGATGCGCTATTGACAGGTTTGCTGACCGTTCCCGTAGCCGCCAACCCGAACTGGACGGCCGCCGAGAAACAGCAAGAACTCGACAACAACGCCCAGGGCATTCTGGGCTATGTGGTGCGCTGGGTCGACCAGGGTGTGGGCTGCTCCAAGGTGCCTGACATCCACAACGTGGCCCTGATGGAAGACCGCGCCACGCTGCGCATTTCCAGCCAGCATATGGCCAACTGGCTGCACCACGGCGTGGTGGCCGAGGCACAGATCAAGGAAACCTTTGAGCGCATGGCCGCCGTGGTCGACGCCCAGAACGCCGGTGACCCGCTGTACCAGCCCATGGCCGGTCACTTCGACACCTCGATGGCGTATCAGGCGGCCTGTGATCTGGTCTTTAAGGGCCTGGCGCAGCCCAGCGGCTACACCGAGCCGCTGCTGCATGGCTGGCGGCTGAAGGTGAAGGCGGCGGCGTAGACGGCTCCGCATGCGGCCTGAGAGTTGCAATCTAATTGATAGCTGTTTACGTTCTGTGATCGGGGGATAGCGGCCGATTTGGCACTTGAATAACGCAAATATTGGCATCTTCGGGAGTCGTTATTTCGCACATTTCAATTTTCATCACCGCACGAATTTTTCGGGCGCGTCATGTTTTTGAACAGTATGACCACCCGTAATTTGTCCGTGATCATCCATGACGTAAACAGCACTTTGCAGTGAAATTCCTCCAATATGAGTTGATCCGTTCCATGCCGATTTTTCGGAAAGTACAGCCCAAACCAATGCATAGTTTTGTTTGACCAAATACTGCAGCATCACCATTTGATCAACCACCAGCACCCGTCCATCCTGCGAGGAGCCCTTAAAAATGCTACGCCCATCCCTGCTATGAATTTCCATTGAACCGTTTGATGTCAACCTCGGTGCAGAAAGTGGATCGCCTGATGCTGCGCCAAGCTCACGGTGCAACGTCGGCGCTGGCAAAAGCACGTGTTTTGATTCATTGGAAATCTCACATACCGGCAAAAAGAAACGTTGCTTCAGCCCTCTCAGCCAAGTCTCGTTGCTTCGACAACCCTCATCAATCTCAGTGAATGCAGGATGCCATGGATACTCCGATATCCAGCACTGATGCGCCTCAGGAATATCGCAACCATCGCCAAAAAAGTCTTTGCCACGAAGAACTTTCAGTTTCTTTGACAGCTCCGATTTTGGTATCAAGAAAACGCGCACATCAACCCACTGTGACATCTGTGCTGATTTGAATCGCTCGACCCCAAATCCAAGTTCTTCGTCAAAATTGATATGAGCGTGCAAAACGATCCATTTCCGCTGTTCGTGATCCACCGTGAGGTATGACTCGAACGACGGGAAGCTTGAACTCACCCATTTTTGCTTTTCTGCAATGGTGTCCATCTCCACAACAGGGTTTGGAACAGCCCACCATGACGGCGGGCTATCTTCTCGGTTTGGCAATGTTTCTTGAAGACCAAGCGCTGCGCCAGGGTCGTAATCTCTGGCAAGTAGCTCCCATGCGCCACGAAGTGGTCGATTGATGCCGTCCCACTCCCGAAATAGCAGAGCGTCTGATAAGTGACCCAGGTATTCGTGCAATCCAATCCATTGGTATTTCTTGGAAATACGCTCAATTTTTTTATTGTCTCGCCCGCGCCCGGAATAACCCAAACCACGTTCAAAATTGGCATAGCGCTCAGGTGTCCAGCCGAGTTCGATGATGCGTTGCCAGATATAGCGCCGAGCAAATCGCGCATCGTGCTCATGGCCACCCCGCCCGAGTCCGAAAGTCTTCGGATCAGCTCGTTCATCGTCTACAAAGTTGTGAACCGCAGACCCCATCACATAGCGTCCAAAGTCTCCATAGTGGCCCGGGCCCATTTCCTCGGGTGCTAGAGAACTTGAAATCGAACCGTATCCATTGTCAGCTTCATACACCTGAACCTGCTGCTCAGTCCAGACGACTGGTTTTGACTTGTGAATACCCTTCTCCAACACACCGATGTGCGAGGAAGGCAATATACCTGCCTCACAAGCATGCCGAACAATGAAGGCTGCGTACTCGCGTTGCAGAATATGCGGAGCGACCTCGCTTTGTTGCCAAAATCGGCTCAGGACAAATTCCGAAATTTCCTTTGATTCAAGGCGCCCAAGGTACGGAAGCACGCCACACATGACGGCCAGCAAGCGCTCTTTGATGTATGGGTCATTGACCTCCCAGAAACCTTCAAGCAACCACATACAGATTGCCCCTGACCTGCTTGCAGCCAGTATTCTGATGGCGATATCGGCCGCCCTGTCGCGCAACTCTCGGCTGGGTGAACTTGTTAGCCACAACAACACAATGGCAGCGAGGCGTGCTTGCTCATCAGACCCTTTACCTGCTAATGCGTCTGCCCAGTAAAGAAATGGTGCAATGAAGCTCTCACCGGTTTGATCAGTTGGATTCTCCCAAGCCAGTGAAATTGTCCAACTTGATTCGCGTTGTGGCAAAGTCAATTTGAATAGGTGACGATGTAAAAAATCGGCATTCAATGGATGCGCGGGAACACAGGAGAATTGAAAAATTCTTTCCCAAACCGCTCGATGCTCTCGCTGGTGATTGGCCCACAATGCAAAGAGACGGACAATTTTGGTGTTGTCATGCCCAAGTGAGCGCCACGCAAGCGCATCCAGCCAAGCAGACCAGAGCGCCTCTTTGGCTCGAGATCGTGCCCATTTCTTATGAATCAACGCTGCAATTGGACACTCGATCAACTCAACTCCAACCGAATCTGGCAGAAGCAATGCATATGCAAACAGCTGCGGCCCAGCCGTCCGATTCATCTGCCCAGATGTAATGAGGTTTGGCAGAAAGTTCAACTGCCAATGCGCCAGCCATTCTTCTTTTGTTAAGAAATTTTTCAAAGCGACTTCAGCAATCCTCACGTCGCTAAACCGTTCATATTGCAAACGAACTTGTGTCCCTTCCTGAGTTTCAATCTCCTGCAATAGGCCCCCAGAATTCAAATGACGGTACAAGGATTGGGAAGCTGTTGGGACGGCAAAGTGTCTTAGACAAATCGCCTCAACCGCAGCAGCACTCACCCGTCTTGCGTCCGATGTCGCAAGTGTCGAGATAATTTCGGCGACCGCGCGTTGAGTTGCAGCACATGGACAATCAATTCGCGTTTCAATTTCCTCGGCAATGCGTACTTCCCACTCTGTCAATACACCTGCAAAAGAAACGGGGCCAAGTGGCAATGTTCTTCCTCGATAGGCTTCACACAGTGTTTTTAGAAATAGCGGGTTCTGGAACTCCGCGTTCAATGTCGGGAACTGAGGACTGATAACCTTATAGCCATCAAAGTAGGCCGTCACAGCGGCATGGAATTCGAGATCGAACCCGTGATGTGTGATCAGACTCGTTTTATCCAGAATATTGGGTGGGATGACGGATTCAATGCAATCAGAACGACAAGTAACCAGTAATCTGATGCCGGAAAACTCCTTCACCAATGCGACAAGTTGTGGCAGTTCCCGTCGCCATAAGCCGCGTGGTGGCGACTCATTGATCGCATCAACCATCAATATGCACGAATTCCCCGTGATGGCAGCCTGCATTGACAGGCAGGCCAACAAGTCTCGCATTGACCCGCCCCAGTCTACGAGCCCCGGAATCTGACCAACCAGCACATCCTGCGAGGCGAAGCGCTCGCCAACCAACAGTAAACATGCGCGACCTTCGGCCAGAGTTGATCGCGCCAAGTTGGCCAAAAGATGACTTTTCCCGCTTCCAGCCTCCCCAGTCAGAACCCAAACAGGTTGCTGTTGGGCGTTGCCAAATTTCTTGACATCATCCAGAATTTCTTCCGTTGCGTGCAACGCTTGATCCAACTTCGAGTTGTGACGAAAGTTATAAATAGTTTTTCCATCATCATCCCCCGGCGCATCCCTAGGAAACAACCGGTCAAGCAAATTTTCGGCATTCATTGACAAGGAGTTCAGTGCTCCAATCAATTCGCAGCCTTGTTCGACGAGACTTCCTCTCAATAGCGAAGTCAACATTGCCTCATGCGTCTGTTGAAGCATCGACAGAGATTCTGATCGCTTCAGTTTTGACATTTCTCCTGGTAGTTTTTCAAAGACATGCCGCCACGCTATCACCAACTTCGAGCAGGCCTGACGATGACCAACCCGTGCCTTTTCTGAAGCAGTCCAAAACCCGAGCGCGACTTCGGCTGACGTATTCTGGTGAAGTTTCGGCGTGTACCGGTCATGCAGCTGCCCAATGGCTATTTCTGTCTGCCTTGACACCCACTCCAGAGAAAATTGTGGACAGGAAAACCAATAAGTCAGCAGGTGACTGGCCTCTGGTTTTAGCAAGTAACCCAGGAGTTCGGAGTAGCCAAACCACTCGACCAATAACGCCGAATTAAGTGCACGCCAGCTCGCCACAAGCGCTGTCCACTTTTTGAGTTGCCCCGGAGTTCGATCCAACGGCACACAAACGACATAGCGCGTCAATTCGGGATGCTTATCGATGGCGGTTTTAACTGAGTCATCAACCTGCCGCCATTGCGTTGCATCCAACTTTGAAAAGAACTTTGATTGGAGACCGACATGCTGCCCCGATGCTGTCAATGCAATCGCCTCCACCCCGCCATCGCCACCACGTCCCTCGATTCGATCAATTCGCAGAAACCTCTCCCCAACCAGCATAGGCAGAAGTTGCACGCACAGCTCTTCGAATCCTTTGTCCTGCTTACCTTCCAGAGTTCGGATTTCTGAAAATTTGATATTCGGCTTGCTGGCCGCGTTGCTTCTTGTCATTGACGATCCATTTCTCTAAATTGGTAGCCTTTCCGAATGCTACTCGCTCAACCACCCAGGGCATCCTGGGCTATGTGGTGCGCTGGGTTGACCAGGGTGTGGGCTGCTCCAAGGTGCCTGACATCCACAACATCGCCCTGATGGAAGACCGCGCCACATTGCGCATTTCCAGCCAGCACACGGCAACTGGCTGCACCACGGCGTGGTGACCGAGGCACAGGTCAAGGAAACCTTTGAGCGTATGGCCGCCGTGGTCGACGCCCAGAACGCCGGTGACCCGCTGTACCAGCCCATGGCCGGTCACTTTGACACCTCGATGGCGTATCAGGCTGCGTGTGACCTGGTGTTCAAGGGTCTGGCACAGCCCAGCGGCTACACCGAGCCGCTGCTGCATGGCTGGCGGCTGAAGGTGAAGGCAGCGGCCGCTTAATTTGCTTCAGGCACAACAACAGTTGACAAAAAATGGCACCTTCGGGTGCCTTTTTTGTCTGCGAGACCCTTTCGACTTGTCTTGCTGGCCGACCCGATGGGGGTGGTCAATGGGGCAGCGGTTCTGAATACCGCAGGAGACCCATTGCGGTCGGTCATCGTTGTTTTGTCTATTTACACAACCGACCAAAACCGGACTTAGCATCTCCCGATTTGATTGCCTGCCATCGGTCACTGGCGACCTGAATTTTGAAGGCTGAGTTGCGTGCGCAGTCATTTGCCTTGTCCATCCGCGATGATTGCACCATCATGATGCGGAGTTTTAGCGAAATGGCTCATAAGCCTTGACTGAGCCCAAGTAGGTCATAAATTCATCTAATGGGGGTGGCCCAGGACGCGAGACCTGTCCAATAGAATTGGTAGTAATTGCACAATATGTGCATCAAGTCGGCATGCAAACGACCATGCTTAGATCCAAATGTCGTAGTTGGCTCACAGAATCATCTAGGTATGATCGTTTGGGACTGTTGATTTCGGCTGAAACAACGCCCAGCAAGCATTTGCTTTGTCACTTTACGGAATCGAGTAATGAATATAGAACAACAAACCAATGATTTGCTTGACACCTTTTCTAAGGTGGCTGCTGGTCTTTTCGAGGTAACTGGGAGGTATATCGAGTACTTTGAGCAGGGCACATACGGGTGCGCAATTGCCAAGCCATCCAAGCGAATGAAAAATGCACTGGCGATTGATAGGGAGGTACTCGTTGTAGTTTCAACATTCAAAGACCAACAACAAAGGACGGTTAAATTTTTGCTTCAAGAGATTCAGAAATCCCAAGGTCGGCTTGAAACAACAATGTCTGTGATCTTGCACAAAGATCGCGATGGCAATTCTAAACTTAGGAATTGGGGTAGGGATGCAGGGATTTCGGTGCTTCCGCTGCTTGAGGGTGAAAGCCTAAAGTCTACCGATGCACTTGAAAGAGCGCTTTGCATTGAACTCTACAGCCATGATCCTTTCGATGTCACTGGCCCAGTCTCGGATGATGCAAATTTTTTTGGCAGGCGTGACGAGGCAATTGAACTTGCAAGGAAACTCCAGAAAGGTCAGATTCGATCATGCTTGGGCATTCGCAAGATCGGGAAAACTTCGATCCTTAACCGTGTGCTTCATGAAATAAAAACCGCTCACGACTGCACCTGCGTGATGGTCGACTGTTCGCGCGATGACATATGGCAGTTGAATGCTGCGAAACTGTTGGGGTCTATCGCATTCACTGCGGAAGCTTCCGTGGCAGAAAAGTCAAACTATGACAAGCTTTCTGTAACGGAAAAGATTGTCGATGTTGCTGAAGGACGGCAACGGCTTGAGAACGCGATCAAATCGGTTGGACGCCCATTTGTCTTGGTCTTTGACGAGGTTGACTACATCACACCTGGTAGTCCGACGAACCCAAATTGGCACTCTAACTTCAACGTGTTTTGGAGAAATCTTCGGGCTGTGTATCAGGAGGCCGCTCGCGATGGCAGTTTGTTCTCGGTTCTTGTTGCCGGTGTCTCGACGCACTGGTTTTCTATTGAGTCCATAGATGGAGTTGAGAACTCAGTATTGGCGTTTGTTCCGGAGGAGTACCTCAGCCCGATGCCTACAGGTGCATCGGTCGCTATGTTGAGACGGTTAGGGAGAAGCGCGGGACTTCAGTTTGAGGACGACGCCGCGGAACTTATAGCTACGGCGGCAGGTAACATGCCCTACTGGTCCAGAAAATGTGCTTCCTACATTAATCGGAAAATACCAGTAACTGAGCGCCCTCGTGTAGTGACAAAAAATCGCGTTGGTTCACTGGTAGTTTCGTTCGTTCAAGAGGAAGGAGGGGCAATTGCAGAAGTTGCGCTGCGCCACCTTTTTCGGGTCTACCCGCTGCTCTACAGTGCGACAACCTCGTGTAATGACGGAAATGGTGAAGCCGTTTCAGATCAAGCGAAGAGAGTGTTGAGGCGTTACGGCGTATTGAAGGACGAATCATTATTGCTTTCCGGAATGATGATGGTTTCGGGATTCGACTCCCTATCCCGAAGCGGATTGGTCATTAGGGACAGCCAGCCAAAGCTCACTGAAGATAGGGCAATGGCGGGTGATTTAGGCGTCGGA
>Ga0209211_10011223_pt1 | contig 11500 bp, 18 predicted proteins | sample RifGroA2_FD_183992 | JGI IMG/M metagenome (GOLD analysis project Ga0209211, IMG submission 183992) | Groundwater microbial communities from Rifle, Colorado, USA - Groundwater A2 (SPAdes) (version 2) | ecosystem: Environmental > Aquatic > Deep subsurface > Groundwater | place: Rifle, Colorado...
TAACCGTGATTTTTACCACTCATTTCTCCACGAAGCTTTTCAATAAAGCGAGAGGCCGCTTCCTGTCCGCCGAGACCGAAGGAGAGGCCGAGAGCAAGGGAGACCGCGATGACGATGCCGGTAAAGAGAGTTTGGCTAAACGTCGCGGCGATACCAAGTTGAGAGAGCGCCACGAGAATGGCAAAAACCCAAATAGCCCACTTGGCAATCGCGCCAACGAAATGCGCGGAATCTATGCCAGCTGTCCTTGCCGCGGTGACAACAACACGCCCGGTGACATCACCAATAACGCCAGCCACCAGAAGAACCAGGACCGCAGCGAGTACGCGTGGAAGATAGCCAAGCACTACGTCTTGAAGAAAGAGGTTAACTTGCGAAAGGCCTAAAACATCTAGGGCCGCCACCAGAAATATGACAATCACAAACCACTTCACCAGACCTCCAACGAATGCTCCGGAATCGAGATCAATGCCTCCGCGACGCACGAACGACTCGAATCCCGCTTGACGAAGGGCGTCGTCAACTTTCAGAGACTTGAACACCTGCCAGATTGCCCGGCCAAAAAGCGCACCGACTAACCATCCGAGGATAAGGATGATTATAGCAACGACAAGGTTCGGGACGAAACCAACCACTCCCACCCAGAGATTCTGGAAGGAAAGGGTTAGAACTTCTCCCCATGTATTTAATAACATATGTTCTTAGACTTGATATCTGTGCGAATGCACTTAGCTTCTAATCATTACCACTCTTAAAAGGGGTATGCCGTCTATTATACACCCGATCAATAGAGCAACTTAAAGACTGTGGATAGCCCTATCCCGCGTATTCTGAATTTAGCGCGAACCCATTTTGAGCGAAATTATTAGCCCAGCGGGCATAGATCAATGAACCAGGCGGGTCTTAACGTACTTTCCAATCTCTTGGGCCTTTTCTGTGAAGATTACATATGTAATATCCCACCATAGGTGCATTTTTATTTCTATGTAATTTCCTCCGAGTCTCGCAAATCCGACGGATACATCTTTTATGTAAGTTTCTCCTTCGTCTGCGATTGCTGAGATACTGGGCTTCATACTGTACTTTTCTTGAACCTCATCATAATAAAGACTTAGCGCACGTCTAAAGTTTACTCTGGGGAAATCGGAAGAAGGTATAATTATCCTTTGGTTAGTTACAACGAACGCACTTTGGATAATGTCTCGCAGTAGTAAAGGAAAGAAAAAGAGTTTTTTTGATATGACGGGGTTCATCGAAAGCCATGTGACTGGTTCGAAAAAAATAATTTCTTCACCCTGCTTCAAATGTATTTCTTCTATTAACTTCTCCCTTTTCCTTTGCCCAGACTTAGTTATCAACTGTCCTCTTGTTACCAACAAGGCAACAGCACTTACAATAATTGGGAGAATGAACCAAAAGATAAAACGATAGTCTCTCGTAGAATACAGGACACCAAGTGACACAAGAACGAGGGGCGAACTGAGAAAAACACAGAGGAGCCAACTTCTTGGAATAAAAAACATATTTTTCCGCTAATTTTTACTGATATTACAGTAGCTTGAAATTAATATAAATGCAACTGGCCGCCGAGGCGGGATTATAACCCCAATTTATTAAGAATTTTCTTGTGCTGATAGTCCAGAATATCTTTGATCAGTTTGTCGTAGATACTCAAACGATATTGGAAATCAGTAGTCTCGAAGGCGGCATAACGCAGTTCCTTGCCAAGTTTGGCCTCGATAGAGGATATGATTGACGAAAGCTTGGCTGCTTTGAGATGATCTCCCACTACGAGAATATCGACACGAGAGTCACGGTCATGCAAAAAAACGCCGGAGATCAAGATGAGTTTGATATTACCGGCACGAGAAATTTTCTTGATGATCTCTTTCTCCGTAATAGGAGAGGCATCTATCAGAAAATTCTCAATCGCCGGAAGATACGAATAGGCAGAGTCAAGCAGGAAGCCCTTGGCGCGCTGTTTGATCAGACCGGCCTTGGTCAAAATACGAAGTTCGCGGCGGGCTATACTAGGCCTCTCTTTGGCACGGCTAGCGACTTCAGCGGGGCTGAATGTCAGGCCTGGGTTAAAGATAAACAGACGCATAATCTTGACTTTAGCCTCTCCACCGAAGATGTGAGAAACGGATTGCATGCCCCTATCTTACTACTTGAGTGTTACTTTACCACCGGCTTCTTCAATTTGTTTTTTGAGCGCCTGTGCCTCTTCTTTCTTCATATCTGCCTTAAGCATGGAAGGGGCAGCATCTACCAAATCTTTAGCTTCCTTGAGGCCAAGACCAAGAACCTCTTTGACCACTTTGATGATGGCAATCTTGTTGGCGCCGCTGTCAGTGAGTTCAACCGACGCTGTCGACTTCTCTTCTTCGACGGGACCTGCCACTATCGGGCCAGCCGCCGCTACTGCCGTAGCCGAAACGCCGAATTTGTCCTCAAAGACTTTTACCAGCTCGTTTAATTCGAGGACGGACAGGGTCTCGATTTCGCTTACAATCTTTGCAAACTTGGCTGGAACTTCCACTTTTGCTTCTGGTTTTACAGTTTCTTCCATTTTATTTAATTTTCAATTTTTAATTTAGAATTTTCAATCAATTTTTAATTTTCAATGATCATTGTAAATTTAATGAAAATTGAGAATTATAAATTGATAATTATTACGCTTTCTGTTCTGCTATTTGCCCAAGCGCAATGACCCAGCGCTGTATTGGAGAATTGATAATGTTGACGAACTTGCCGCGAAGCACCTCCAGAGTGGGAATCTTGGCGACCTCTTCCATTTCGGCCGCCGTCATAAAACGACCTTCGAATACTCCACCCATAATCTTGAGGCTCTCCGGAAACTTTTTCTGGAAACCGTAGACCCCACGGGCCGGAGCGACCGGATCTTCTCCCCACGCCAGCGCCAATTCACCCTCGAGCACGGGCTCTACACCCTTGAACCCTTCCTCAGCGAGGGCTCGCTTCGTCAGGGTCTTTTTGGCAACTGTGTACGAGACGCCTTCAGATTTGAGAGCACGGCGCATTTGAGTTACATTCGCCACATTTAAGCCGCGAAAATTAACGAATACCAAAGACTTGGCATCTTTAAACGCTTTTTTCAACTTCTCAACAACTTCTCCCTTTTTAGCACGAGTGATAGCCATAAGTTAGGTGCTAGCTTCTAGGGACTGGCGACTAGCTTGTAATGCGCACATATAAGGACAAGAGAATACGATCTCGGCGAGTCTCATGTCCCTAGAAGCTAGTCCCTAGCACCTAGAAGCTGCTCACTGTCTTTGACCTTATGGGAAATACTTTACGGGTTTATAAAAATAAAGCAAGCAATTACCTCTTCCCCACTTTGCGGCGGTTGATGATAAATTTGTTTGAATATTTTATTTTCTAACAGGAGTAACTTCAAAAGTATCATGATCTTTTTCAAATTTAATCTTAAACATTTCAAAGAAAGTTTCTTGCCCGAGTAAAATATCCACATTATTACTGTCAACATACCACGCCGGTACTTCAATTTCCTTATCTTCTATTTGTTTTATTTTGAATCGAAAAGTTGAAACGTAGACAAGTACTGTCCCATTTCCAACACCTAAAATATTCCTTGTGTTTTTCTCTAACATCGGCCGCTTTACTATCCTTCCTCTTGTATCCAAGACGCCTGAAGTAGTCCAGTACTGAAACTTCATTTTATCTTTTAGCGAGAAGCTGGAGCGTAACCTAAATCAGGCAGTACTTTCATCACAACTTTATCTGGTTGTTTTGCTTTTTTGAGCACAGCAGAGAGACTATCGCCGACAGCGATAAGTTTTTTATAATCCGCACTTAGAGCAACCCACTTATTGATGTGCTGTTTCTTGAGTACGGAAAGATTCGGACTTTTTACCACTTTTTCTTGTTGCATATTGATATCTTAGACTATATGAAGCGACGGGTCAAAGACAGATATCTTACCCTAGTATTTGTCGACCTGCCAGGTTGACGAGTTTTGGTAACTCTATCATCAGCGCGATACGACAAGAAAGTTTTCTTTCTTTGGTAAGTGCGCGGACATTTTCAAAATTCGCTCAATATCGTGAATCTGGGACTGGTGTTGCATCATGGCTTTGACCTTGGTATCCCAAACAGCACGAGTATTAACTACAAGATCAATCTGCGATTTTTTATAGGCCGGAGGGACATAGATAAAATAGTTTTTAGCTATTTCTCGACGGCTTTTTGAATCAAGCACGCAATACTGCATCAGGGTTTTTATGAATGGAAGACGCCGAAAGACAAAGTTGGACACCATAGCGATAATAATGTGATCAATATGTCCGGAAATACCATGCGGTTCGTATGTTAGAATCGTATCAGGTTTTATTTTGGTTAAAATCTTTTCAATCTTTGTTGCAAGCTTATGATAGAGATTATTGGAAAGTGCGCCGTCTTTAAATCCTAAGGAAAAAACTTTTTTAACACCGAGAATCTTAGTCGATCGTTGAAGCTCCATAGCACGGATTTTTCCGAGATCAGTTTGAGTTTTCTTTCCTTTGTGCTTCCCTGCCTCACCCTCAGTAGCGCAAATAATATAGACTGGGCGACGCCTTGCCTCTTTGGCAATTGTCCCACCAGGACCGAAGGCTTCATCATCGGGATGAGCAAAGATACAGACTAAGGGCTTCATATTTGTTGGTTTACCTCTTCCCCACTTTGCGGCGGTTGACGATAAACGTGTTTGAATACTTTTTAGCTCGGCGGGATTTTTGGCCCTTGCCTGTCGGCTTGCCATAGATAGAAACGGCGCGCCTGCGACCTCTGCCGGAACGGCCTTCGCCGCCTCCATACGGATGGTCAGCAGGGTTCATAGCTGTGCCGCGTACGGACGGACGGATGCCAAGCCAGCGTGAGCGTCCCGCTTTGCCAATAGTTATTAGACGGTTTTCATTGTTGGAGACTTCTCCGATAGACGCCCAGGCATTGACTGGGACCTTCCTCACTTCGCTTGAAGGCATCTTCAAATCGACGTAGCCACCCTCCTTGGCCAAGACTTCGACATAGTTACCTCCGGAACGGGCAATCTTGGCGCCACCCTTATGTTTCAGTTCGACATTGTAGACAAAAGTGCCGACGGGGAGATTACCTAGAGGTAGACGGTTGCCGGGAATTAAAGAAGCGTGCTCGGAGACCACGTAAGTCTCCCCGACCCGCGCGCTCGAGTGCAGAAGCACGTATCGCTTCTCCCCGTCTCGGTAAACTACCAGGCCGATGAAACCGGAACGATTGGGATCATATTCGACGGTTCTCACTGTGAAGGGAACATCGTACTTATCGTATGAAAAATCGACCGCCCGAAAAAGACGTTTGTGACCACCCCCTTTGTGTCGAGTGGTAATACGACCGCGATTATTGCGACCCGACCCTCGTCTGAAGCCACTTGTCAAAGACTTTTCGGGCACACTTGTCGTCAGGACTTTACGGAAATCTATCCCAGACATGTGGCGGCGTGAGTCGGTTGTGGGTCTGTACTTTTTCATAAATTTTTCTTTGGATTATATCAGCTCGATTTTATCGCCCTTCTTCAGGTAAACGTAAGCTTTTTTACCACCACTTTTAACCCCCTTTTTGCCTCGGATGAAAACTCTCTTCGGGGGGATGACAGCAACACGCACCTTTTCTGGCGTTACTCCATAGGCGTCACGGACGGAGGCACTGATAGACTTCTTGGTGGCGCCGGGCGTCACTTCGAAAATATAGACATTGGACTTGTCAGCTCCGAGAGCGGCCTTCTCGGTGATACGCGGTCTCAATAGTACGTTATTTGGTTTTAAATTAAGATTTGGCATAAATTAATTTAGGATTCTCGATTATTAAATATTTGTATTCAAGTAGCAAGAGAGGGTTTAGGTTTCTTGCTTCGACCACTTCAATATTGCCGAGATTATCGAACGCTCGTTCTGTCTTCTTATCCTTACCTGACAGAGCGATAACTGTCGCGTTGTTTTTCTTCGAGAAGAGACTTTCAAATCCTTTAATGTGGGAGAGAGAGTGGAGTGCCTGTATGGCCACTTTCGTCTTGGGCTCGGCTAGTGTGACTGAATCAATGAAAAGCACCTCACCTTCCCGCCATTTGCGGGAGAGGATGGTGTAAAGAGCTTTAACTCTCATCTTCTTAGAAACTTTACGCTCGAAATTTTTGTCATTCCTCGGACCACCGGTGACACCGCCACCAACCCAGATAGGAGAACGGATGGAGCCATGGCGCGCGCGGCCGGTGCCCTTCTGTCGCCAGGGTTTCCTGCCTCCGCCGCGTACTTCGCTCCTGTCCTTAGTGTGAGCGACGTTTTTACGCTTGGTTGATAAGAGTGAATCTGCCACTTGTTTGACTAAGTCGGCATTCCAGCGGACACCAAAGATACTGTCAGGTAAAGTGACTGTTCCGGTTTTCTTTCCTTCTAGACTGTATATCGGTGATTCCATGTGTTTGTTTGATTTAAGATTTAGGATTTAGGAATTATTCATGAATCATAAATCTTATTTCTTAAATCTATTTTGCCTTGATCTCAATAACACTGCCTCGTCTCCCAGGAATAGCTCCTCCTATAAAGATTTCGCGGGTTTCGGGAAGAACTTTTATAATCTTAAGATTTTTGATAGTGACTCGCTCCCCCCCCATCCGGCCGGCCATGCGCATACCTTTGATGACCCGGCCACCGGCGCGACCGCCGCCGCCAATTGAACCCGCCGTACGCTCTGAATGCTTCCGACCGTGCGAGCGACTATCGCCTTTAAACCCATGCCTCTTGACCACCCCTTGAAAACCTTTACCTTTGGAGGTACCGGAGACAGTAACCATATCCCCCTCCTGCAAGGCAAGACCTTGCAGGTCATCTGGCAAGGTCTTGCCTTGCAGTCCCTTGACTAGAGTCACCGGGAAGACTTCCCCTGTTTCAGAGAAGATTTGGGTCATCTCCACTTTCTTGGCAATAATCTTTTTCATTGTTTAGGAGGTTCAACCTCCACTTGGAGGTTGAACCTCCAAGTTAGATGAGCTTCACATCAATATTGACCCCACTTGGCAGACTCAAGTTGGTCAATGATTCGATAATCTTGGGAGTCGGATTCATAATATCGATTAGCCGCTTGTGAATCCGCATCTCAAATTGCTCTCGCGCGTTTTTGTAGATAAACGCGGCGCGGTTGACAGTGTATTTCTTAATTTCCGTCGGAAGCACCATGGGGCCTCGCACTTTGGCGTCATAGCGAAGAGCCGTGTCTATGATCTGTTTGACGGAGAGATCCAGAATCTTGGACTCATAAGCCCTGACTCTAATACGCAGGTGAGAAGTTACTTCTTCCGCTTTCGGAATCTTAGGAATCGCGGGCTTAGAAACCCGTTTTAGTTTTAGAGGTGCTTTAGGCACTTTGTTTACGAGATGACTTTGGTGACCACGCCAGCTCCGACGGTCTTACCACCTTCACGGATAGCGAAGCGCTGTTCATTTTCGAGGGCAACCGGGGCGACAAGCTTGACCGTAAAGGTCGCGGTATCGCCCGGCATAACCATTTCTACTCCCTCGGATAAAGTAACCTCGCCGGTGACGTCAGTGGTGCGGATATAGAACTGCGGTTTGTAACCGGTAAAGAACGGAGTGTGGCGACCGCCTTCCTCCTTTTTGAGAATGTAGACTTCGGCGGTGAAATTGGTGTGAGGAGTGACAGAACCGGACTTAGCCAGAACCTGGCCTCGGTGCAGGTCTTCCTTTTTAACACCTCGCAGAAGAACACCAGCATTGTCTCCGGCCAGACCGACTTCGAGAGACTTGTTGAACATCTCGATGCCCGTAACCGTAGTCTTGGAAGTGTCTTTGATCCCGACAATCTCGACTTCCTCACCCACCTTCACCTTGCCTCTTTCGATACGGCCAGTGACCACTGTGCCACGGCCTTCAATCGAGAAGATGTCCTCAATAGGCATCAGAAATGGCTTATCAGTCTCTCGAACCGGAATTGGGAAGTAGGTATCAAGAGCATCTGTCAGTTCTAAGATTTTCTTTGACCACTCGTCGTCAATACCTTTAGCTTCAAGAGCTTTGAGAGCAGAGCCCTGTATCACAGGAGCGTTGGCACCGTCGTACTCATACTTCTTCAAGAGATCGCGAATTTCTTCTTCAACCAGAGCGATAAGCTCTTTATCTGAAACCATGTCACATTTGTTAAGGAAAACAATGATTTTTGGCACACCAACTTGTTTTGCCAAGAGGATGTGCTCACGAGTCTGTGGCATAACGCCGTCAGTAGCCGCGACCACGAGAATAGCCCCGTCCATCTGGGCAGCGCCGGTAATCATGTTCTTGATGTAGTCTGCGTGGCCAGGAGCATCAACGTGCGCGTAGTGGCGTAGGTCGGTTTCGTATTCCGAATGGGAAAGGGCGATGGTAATACCCCGGGCCTTTTCTTCCGGGGAGTTGTCTATTTGGTCGACGTTCTTGACCGTCGCTTTCTTGCCTGCGCGATTAAGCACATTCAAAATTGCGGCGGTGAGAGTGGTCTTGCCGTGGTCAACGTGACCAATGGTGCCTACGTTGATGTGCGGTTTGGAACGATCAAATTCTGCTGCCATAAAATTAGTTTAATAAGTTAGATAAGTTAGATAAGTTTATAAGTCGGATAAGTTTACTTTTAACGCACTAAACCGCTTATATGGTCTATGAAGAAAATATCAAAGAGCCAACAAACGTTAACGCGTAAGGGCTATGGTATACAAATAGGCCCAAATAGTCAATGCTTCGGTGGGCTCAAAGATAAAAAAGCACAGCCAGCTCTGGCGTTATCACTCCTAGAAGTGACGGCCAAAGCTGGCTGGATATTGGCTCTGCAATAGGGAATCACCTAGATAAACTCCTGTACAAACATCAATCCCCAGTCGAACTGGCCCTCTCGGCCAATCGACCGCATATACGCAACCGACGCTTCCTGGAGCATTCCATGTCTGACTCTTTGGAGCTCCCGACTTATATCCAGAGCTTCTCGGGGTATGCAGACCCCCAGACCATCGGTGAGCGAGCGGAATCGCGCGTACTTTTGGTTTACTTCGGCTTGGCTTAATGTCATGGTACGACCCTCCCTTAGGTTGATGGCAAGTTGGAGAGTTATTGTCTAATATAAACAATAACACGAGTCAGGCTTATTTCCCTCCTGTGCGAGCCTCGATAATAGTTTGAGCCACATTTTGCGGCACGACGGCGTAGTGGTCGAATTCCATGGTGGAGAAGGATAGTTTGCTTTTTATATATTTCATGATATTTTATTAGCAGAGGTATATACCTCAGAAAGGAGGTGAGACCTATGCGTACGCTGCCGTGGAGTAGCAGTTCTGTCAACGCCCAGGGGCCGGGCGATGACGACGGGTGTGACCACTCCGACTACAGCGAAGATTCGGATGCGGACTCGCCCGACACGGACGCCGGTTAATTCAAGACTACCGGCCATACCACTCTCTTAATTTTCGTTAAGGGGGTGGTATGTTCTTTTAAATTCATCAATCAATTCACGGTATCCCTTTTTTTCAACAATTTCCCATGCACGCATATAATCTTGTGAACCAGCATCTAAGGATCTTTTTATATTTTTGTCTAGTCTTGGGTGGTCTTTTAGAATTTCAAGATAAATATATTTAAGGACAGCATGCGTAATAACATGGTTTTTAGTCAGTTGGTTTTCTTGTGGGAACATCTCGGACAGGATGCTCATTGGAACCTTTTCTATATTATCTTGAAACAAAACGTGGATTAATTCGTGTGAAAGCGTATCAACAAACTCTTCTGGAGAGAAACTACTTTTTACTACTATCGGTTCGCTGAACCCTCGCGGGATACCGCTTACTACATGGACATCTATAATATTTCTCTGAAAATCAAGATTTAAAATGCCGCATATCCCTTGCAGTATTTCCTCTCCTTGTTTAGTCCATTCTGTTTTATAATTTTTGACCCTCTCTAAAACTTCCTTTTTCCCGGGCGGCATCCAATCATTCCAACCACGTTTTTTCAATTCTGGATTATTCTTGCAAAAAAATATAAAAATTGGATCTAAAAACCGATTATATTTTATAATAATTTTAGGAATATTTTTTATTGACGTAATCATCAGAGGAATTCCATATTTATTTTATCAGCCATTTCTTTCACCCCAAATTATACCTCAAAAATTTCGGGGATTCTAGGGACCATAGTAGACTTTGACATAGCACCAGGAACGCGTTTTACAAAGCGGACCTGCCCAGCCCTATTTCCCTCCCGTCCTGGCTTCGATTATTCCTTGTGCGACATTAGTCGGCACGATAGCGTAGTGGTCGAATTCCATGGTGGAAGAACCGCGACCTTCGGTCATAGAGCGGAGCGAAGTGACGTAACCAAACATTTCGGAGAGAGGCACTTTAGCCCGTACCACCTTTAGCTCCCCTCTATCCTCCATAGCTTCGATTTGCGCGCGCTTGCCCGAGAGATTGCCGGTGATATCGCCCATGAATTTCTCCGGCATTATCACTTCCACTTTCATAATAGGTTCCAGGAGTACCGGTTTGGCACGTCTCGCCGCTTCTTGAAAGGCCTGCGAAGCGGCAATCTTGTAGGCAATTTCGGAAGAGTCAACATCGTGGTATGAACCGTAATTAAGCTCGGCGGAAATATCCGTCATTTTATAACCAGCCACGATACCTCTGTCCATGGCCTCCTTAATGCCTTTCTCCACAGCCGGGATAAATTCTTGCGGGATCACGCCACCCTTGATAGCGTCGACGAACTCAAATCCAGCTTCGCGATGAGCATTCTTGGGAACTTTTTCCTCCGGATCATATTTAGGCAGAGGTTTAATTTTAATTTTGACGTGCCCGTACTGACCTTTGCCTCCAGTCTGCTTGATATATTTATTTTCCACTTCCGCTTCGCCAGTGATAGTCTCTTTATACGCCACTTGTGGCTTGCCGACATTGGCCTCGACAGAGAACTCTCGCTTCATGCGGTCCACGATAATCTCCAGGTGAAGTTCACCCATACCCATGATGACCGTCTCACCAGTCTCTTGGTCAGATTTGATTTTGAAAGTCGGGTCCTCGTCAGAGAGGCGCTTGAGAGCCATACCCATTTTCTCCTGGTCTGCTTTGGTCTTCGGCTCAATGCGCAGAGAGATGACCGGCTCTGGGAATGAAATCTCTCCGAGAATGATGGGGTGAGCTTCATCTGAGAAGGTGTGACTGGTCTTAGCATTCTTGAGGCCGACGGCAGCGGCAATTTCTCCAGCGAAAACCTTCTTCACTTCTTCTCTCTGATTTGCCTGTAGGCGCACGATACGACCGAGCCGCTCATTTTCACCAGTGGTCGAGTTATGTAAATAAGTGCCAGATTCAATCGTGCCAGAATAGACACGGAAAAACGTCAGCTGGCCGACGAACGGATCGGACTGGAGTTTGAACGCCAGGGCCGAGAACGGTTCTGTGTCCGAGGCATGA
>Ga0209211_10011224_pt1 | contig 11500 bp, 13 predicted proteins | sample RifGroA2_FD_183992 | JGI IMG/M metagenome (GOLD analysis project Ga0209211, IMG submission 183992) | Groundwater microbial communities from Rifle, Colorado, USA - Groundwater A2 (SPAdes) (version 2) | ecosystem: Environmental > Aquatic > Deep subsurface > Groundwater | place: Rifle, Colorado...
CCTAAAAGCCGACATTCTAAAAAGAATTTCCAGGCTAAAGGCAGACATTGAAAAGCAAAAAACTCAAAAGGCAAAGAAAGGCTCTGGAGCAAGCATTGCAGTAAAAAAGGAAGGCGCAGGGCAGATTGTGCTTGTTGGAATGCCAAACTCTGGAAAAAGCACTCTGCTCAAGGCATTGACTGGAGTGGAAGTGCAGATAGCGCCTTTTGAATTCACAACAATAAAGCCTGAAAAAGGAATGATGAAGTTTGAGCAGGTGCAGGTCCAGCTTGTGGAACTGCCAGCAATAATTCAAGGCAGCAGTGAAGGAAAAGCCAACGGAACGCAAGTGATATCATTGGCCAGGAATGCTGACGCTGTCTGCCTAGTTTTGAACTCCAATAACGCTGTGAAAGAGTATGAAATAATAGTTTCTGAACTGAAAAAAGCAAACATCCTGCTGAATCAGAAAAGGCTGAAAATAATAGTGCAGCATTCCAAATTTCCCGGAATTTCAATAACAGGAAAGCATTTTTTGAAATGCTCTCTTGAAGATTTTGAAGGCTTTTTGAAAACTCTCGGCTTCCAGCACGCTAACGTAATCCTTGAAGAGCCGACAAGGCTTGAAACTCTCTCCAAAGCGCTTGACGAAAAGCTTGCCTACAAGAAAGCACTGCTAGTGTGCATGCGTAATGATTATTCGCAAGTGCACGAGTTAGAGGCAAAAAGCTTGCAAAAGGCAACAGTGATTGATGGCCTGGAGAACTCTGGAAAGGTTGAAGAATTGAAAGAGAGATTGTTCCAGGCTCTTGGGAAAATAAGGGTTTTTACAAAAAGGCCTGGCAGGCAGGCTGACTTTCAAGAGCCATTGGTTTTAGGGCAGGGAAGCAATATAGAGGATGCCGCAAGGCATTTGCACAAGGACTTTGCTTCAGGCTTGAAGTTTGCTAAAGTCTGGGGCTCGAGCAGGTTTCCAGGCCAGAGAGTGCAGAAAGATTACGAGCTTAAAGACAAGGACGTTGTGGAGTTCAGCGCTTGATTTTGAATTCTTCCTGCAGGCCTTGAAAGCCTTCTCCTCTAGGCTTGTTCAGCAACGGAAGAACCTTGCGGATTATTACCAAAAGCACTAAAATTACAGCAAGCAGTATTGCGGCCTGCACAAAAACTCCGGTATCATAAGGCTGTTCTTGCTCTTGAAAGCCTGCCTTCACTATTAAAATAGCGCTTGACTTTGCTTTTTTAGCCTGCTCTATTGCAAGGCTGTAGTTCCCCTTATTGAAGGCAGACTCTGCAGCACTCCAGTATTGCGCGAGCTTTGAAACTTCAGGCTGGCTTTCCCAAAGGCTTTTCTTGCTTGCTGAAAGAATGTCTTCAGCAGCAGCTTCTAAAGTAGAATAAGCTTTTGTTTTTTCAAGCAACGCCTTGTCTTCAGAGTACAATTCAACGAAAGCCTGGGATTTTTCAAGCCTTGCCTGGAATGCTTCGGCAAAGCCTGTAGAGGAAGAAACAGCATTGTTGTAGGCTTTCTGCACTGCCTGAATGCTTGCATTTGCTGACTGTTTTTTTGCAAAAATTGTTGAAGCGCTCAAAACGCTTGGGGCTTCAGCCAGCTTGCTTAATGCGGTCTTTTTTTGAATGTCTAAGTTTGAGTCTGCAATCTCTTTTTTCAAATCGCTTACCAGTCCAGAATACTCTATTGTTTTCTGCTCCAAGGAATCAATGTCTTGCCCTACTGCCTGCGCATTGCTTAAGAGAGAGCTTGCTTTTTGAGAGCTTGGGTTTTGAAAGAAATCAGCCTCGCTGGAAATTTCAAGGCTTGTCTTTTGCACAATGCTGTCAGATAGGGAAATGATTGAATCCAAGGCAGCAACCATTGCTTCGGCCTTGCCTGAAATTTTGCTTTCTGATTCTGAACTTATTATCGCAAGGTCTGATTCTGTCTCTGACTGCAATAGCCTTGAGAGAGTAGTGAAAAACCCGTTGTTTTCCTGCGTGAAAAACCACTGGCCTTGCTGTTTCAAGGCATTAGAGCTTGCGAGAAAACCTTGCATGAAATAGGCGGTCTTGAACAGTTGCTCATTCACTGCTCCGCTTTCGGAAAATTCAGGGCTTTCAGAAGTGCTTGAAGCATTCAAGGCAGCAAAGCCGATAGTGGAATTGTTCGAGATAATGCTCACAACCCAATATTGAACGCTTGAGTGCGTTATTTTTACTGCAGGGGTTATTATTGCGGACTCTCCAGAGTTCAGGAAGCCTTGCTGCGAGACAACGTTGACAGCGTCTTGGGAGCTTAAGGCAGCAGCAGCTAAAGGAATTGCCAACAGAAGCAACAGCCAAACAGTTAGTGAAAAGCGCATTTTCAAGCTTTATTAGGAAAAACTGATTATTAAAAGCCTATGCTGCAAGCCAATGCTTTGGTTTTTAAATTTTCACTTTTAGAATTCTGATTATGAAGAGGAAAGCGCCTAAAGACCATATTGAAAAGCCAGAGGACAAGGTCTGGAAGCAATGGTTTGAGAAGCTGACGACAAAAGACCACGACAGCTATATGGCAAAGCTTGGCTTGACGCAAGAGGACAAGGAAGAGCTTCCGGAAATCGAAGAACAGCTGCATTCTGTAGGAAGCGGAGAGATTGCGGAGGCAGCTGGCGAAAAAAGCCTGCAAAAAAAGGCAGGAAAAAGAAGGTAATTTTAAAAAAAAGGAAGGTGAAAGAATAGCTGAGATAAAAATTTTGAAATTAAAGGACGGGGAAGACGTTCTGGAATCATTGGGAGAGTTTGCCTTGAAAAATAGCATTAATCATGCTCTCATTAAAGAGGCTTCAGGAAAGGTCAGGGATTTTGAGATCAGCGGGTTTGCAGGAAAAGGCAGCATTGAAAACACTGCTGACAAGAGCCCGAGAGAGGTTCTGGCAGTAAGCGGCCAAATTATGGTTTCTAAAGGAGTGCCAAACGTTCACTTGAAGGTTTCGGTCTCAAGGCCTGGGTTGAGCGCTGTTTCAGGATTGCTCTTGAGGGGAAAGGCAGCAGACAGCCTTGAGATTGCAGTGCAAAAAAGCGAAACAGGAAAGATAATTTACGCCTAGCGGCCTCCAAAATAAACGCTCTTGATTTTCCTGTTTTTCAAGATTTCCCTGCCGCCTTGCAAGGCTATTTTCCCATCCTCCAGCACAAAAGTCTTGCTTGCAATCTTGACAGCCTGCTTTGCATTTTGCTCCACGATAATTATTGCAATGCCTTCCTTGTTTAATTGAATGATTTTTTCAAAAATCTCCTTCATTGCTTTTGGAGAAAGGCCTAAAGAAGGCTCATCCAAGAGCAATAATTGAGGGTTTTGCATTAAAGCGCGAGCGATTGCAAGCATTTGCTGCTGGCCGCCGCTCAAGGCAAAAGCAAAATCATTTTCTCTCTCCTTCAAGAAGGGGAATTTTTGGAAAACTTCCTTGAGCGCTGCGTTAACAACTTCTTTTTCCCTGATTGTAAAAGCCCCAAGTTCAAGGTTTTCCCTTACCGTAAGGTTTGAAAAAACCAGCCTTCCTTGCGGAACATAACTGATGCCTTCCAAAATCAGCTCGTGCGTTGGAAAGCGCGTAATGTCCTTGTCCTTAAATGTTATTTTCCCTGAATAAATTTCGCACTGGTTGAAAATGCTCTTCAATAAAGTGCTTTTGCCAGCTCCGTTAGGACCTATGATTGCGGTAATCTCTCCAGCCCCAACCTGCAAGCTGATGCCTTGCAATACCTGCATTCCATTATAGCCAGCGTGCAGATTCTGGATTGAAAGCATAAGTCAATCAAACAAAGAAAAGCCAGAATTTAAAACTTTTTGCAAAAAAGCAAGAAATAACCAAACATATAGAAAAACATGTGTTTGGGAGTTTCATAAAAAGAGGCTCTTTTTTACTGGCTCTCCAAAACAACAAACTTTCCATTCTTGACGGTTTTCAAAAGTATTTGCTCAAACTTTGCAACCCCTCTCTCGTCAAGGCTGAATTGGCCATTGGCTCCAGCATAGCCTTTTAATCCTGAAATTTCCTGCAAAACACAGCCGCTATCGCTCTTGCATTCCTTGATTGTTGCAGCCAGTATTTTGAAACTATCGTAAGCATTAGCGCTGTAAACATCGGCTTCAGCGCCAAATTTTTCCCTATATTTTTCCGCATAATCAAGCATTGCCTGCGTTGCCTCATTGCTTCCTGCCTTTGGGTAAATAACGCCTTCCGCAAGCAGGGGAGCTTCCTGCAAAACTTGCTGGGCCTCAAAAGCATTGATTCCATATCTTTGAGTTGCACCTAAGCTGGCTTCTTCAATCTGTTTCAAAACCAAAATCAAGTTTGGCCCATAACTGGCAATCAAAATACTGTCTGGATTCTGGGCTTTTATTTTCGCAATTTGCGTTTTCACGTCAGTGGCGCTGATGTCAAAGGATTCTTCAGAAACCACTTTGCCGCCAGAGTCCTCAAAGTATTTTTTAAAATAGTAATAGTTTTCAAAACCGTAATCTCCTTGGATGTAAAGAATTGCGGCCCTTCGGCTTTCTTTTTTTTCAAAAGCGAATTTCGCGAGTTCTTTCATCAATTCCTTGATTTCTGGAAGGAAAGAAAAATGATAAGCGCCCATGCTTGCTATCTTGTCATTTGGCAGGCCAGTTGTCAGGCTTATTATTTTGTTTCCCTCAAAAATTTCCTCTGTTGGAATTGTTGATTCATTGCAGAGCGGGCCTATGACAAATTTCACGCCGTCAGCAAAAACAAGCTTTTGCGCTGCGCTAACTGCTGGCTGCGAGAGGCATTGGTCATCCTCCCAGACAAGTTCGATGTTTTGCTTTTCTTTTTCAGGCAGTTCTTCAAAAGCAATTTCAATGCCTTGCCTTATGTATTCCCCCCACCAGGCAGTCTGACCGGAAAAAGGAGCCATTACCCCGATTTTCACTTTTTCCTGGCTTGCGGGCTGGGAAAAAAGCCAGCCTGCTGCAGAAAGCGCCGCAATCAATGCAATAGCCAAAGCTATTGCGCCCCCTATAGCCAGCCTTGAATCCATAAAAACCTTTCGGCATCGCGAGTTATTATCATTTAACTCCCCCTTTAGGGGGTATATTTAAATTAGGTTTCTAACTGTTTTTGACCATGAAAGACCTGGCTTTGATGCTCTCAAAAATCGGCTTGACCAATGCAGAAGCAAAAGCATATCTTGCACTGCTGGATTTGGGCCAGAGCACTGTCGGGCCAATTGCAAAAAAAGCAAATGTCTCATACTCTAAAATCCACGCGCTTTTGGAAAAGCTCGTTGATAAGGGATTAGCAAGCTATTCTTTGAAGGAAAGGACAAAGTTTTTTTCACCCTCAAACCCCAAGAAAATAATCGATTTTTTGGAAAGGAAAAAGCAAGAAATCAACGGGCTTTCTTCCGAAGCCTTGCAAATGCTGCCTGAGTTGCAGAAAAAGTTCGGGGCAAACCCAGAAGGGGAAAGAATTGAGGTCTTTGAAGGAATCGAAGGATTAAGCTCTATCTACAATGAAGGCTTGGACAGCCTCAAAGAAGGGGAAAAAGTAGTTGTTTTGGGCGCGAGCTTTGGGATTCCATCAGGCAGGAAGAAAGTTTCCAAATTTCTTGAAAAAATCAACAGGAAAAGAATAAGCAAAAAAATCCATTACAGGCTGATTTACAATGAAAGCCTGCGAGATGATGCTGAGGTTAAAGAATGGAAAAAATTGCCTCTAACTGAAATCAGGTTTTTGCTTGACGACACTCCGGCAAGCGTTAATGTCGCTTCTGACAGGACGATGATAATCTACTGGCACCAGGAAAAGCCAAAAGTGTTCTTCATAAAAAGCAAGCCAGTAGCCGGCTCTTTCAGGAAATACTTTGAGGTAATCTGGGAGAAAGCGAAAGAATGACTTTAAATTATTCACTCAAGCCTTTCAAACTTTCCATTAACTGCTTTTTTTACCATTACTGGCTTTATCACGTCGCCTTTGTCATCAAAAGTCGTCAAGCCGCCATTCCAGCGCAGCAGCGCCCAAAAGCATCACAGCATCATAAGCGTTTGCAGTGTAAAACGCGGGCTTTCTGCCAAACCTTTCCTCAAACCTTCTTGAAAATTCTTTAACCGCTGTGTTTTCAGAATCAAAAAAAGGCGAGGTTATAACAACCCCTTCAGAAACTCCGGACTGCAAGAAAGCCTGAGAGTCCAACCCAGGCGCTCCAGCAATCAAGCCTTTAAAGCCAAACTCTTTGATTTGCCTAATCAGGATAATTCCGTCAGAGTCTGTTGCTGGCGAAACATACAGTACTTTAGGGTTTGCCTCAAGCGCTTTTACTATCTCACTTTTGAAATCCTTTAAGTTTTCATTATACTCTATTGTTTTTGCAATCTTCCCGCCCAAAGCCTCAAACTTTTGCACAAAGCTGCTCGCGTATGTTTTCGAATTAGCGGACTGGGCTGACAAGACAGCAACAGCATCAATGCCATTGCTTTTGATAAATTCAGCGATTTTCTCTCCATGCAAGCTTCCAGTTTCCCTATTCCTGAACACAAAATCCCCGGCATTTGTTATCTCATCAGCTGATGCAACAAATGTGAAGAGAATTGCTTTTTTTGCCTCGGTTAGCGGAGCAACTGCCAAAACCTCGTTAGACCTGACAGGCCCTAAAATGACTCTAACCCCATCAATTTCAAGAAGTTTTTTTGCAGAATTCACTGCCTGCAAATCCTCGCTTTGCGAGTCTTCAAAAAGCAATTCAACCTCGAGGCTTTTTTGCGTTTTGCGCAGGTCTTCAACAGCAAGCAAGGCAGCATCTCTCGCTTCCAACCCCCATCCAGCACTTGCAGGCCCTGAAAGCACGCCAATATAACCAATTTTTACAACCGGAATCTCGCTGCTTTGCTGTGCCTGTCCTTGAAGCAGGAAAAAGCCAGCAATTGCCAGAACAGCAAGCAAGGCAGCTATTCCAAAAACCTTCGCATTGCTTTGCCAAAAAGCTTGCCTCATGAAAAAAGCCCTTGCTAAAAAACTTTTAAACCAGTCTGCAAACACCCAGTATTTATTTTTGAGTTGTCCAAAAGCGGACAATTTAAAAACAATTGCGGGCCTGGTGCTATTATGGAGAAAGGGGTCTTGACAGAATTGGGCTTTTCTGAAGGAGAAGCTGAAATCTACCTAGCCTTGCTTAAGAACGGCCCAAGCACCGTAATGCAGCTTGCGAAAAAGACAGGCAGGCATAGGACGCACATTTACGACACCTTGGAAAAGCTTTTGGAAAAAGCCTGCGTTTCATTCATTGCTGAAGGCAAGATGCGCAAGTTCCAGGCAGCAAATCCAGAAAACCTTTTGTTGTTCCTGAAGGAAAAGGAGGAAAAAACACTAGCATTGCTGCCTGAATTGAAGAAGGCTTATGAAGAGCAGAAAAGTGACTTCGAAATAAATGTCTTCAAGGGAAAGAACGGCTTGAAGTCGATTTACGAGGATGTTTTGAGGGAAAAGAAAACGCGCTATATAATTTCAAAAGGCGGCGCCTTCAAGGAATTCATGCCTGAGTATTATGAAAAATGGGTCAGCAAGGTCAAAAAGCTTAGGATGAAATCTAAAATAATAACCCGCCAGGGATATGCGGAAAAGCAAAGGAAAGGCCTTGAGCAGAGGCATTTTTCAGAAAAGTTCATTACGCCGCATTCCACAATGATTTACGGCGACAAGGTGGCTTTGCTGCTCTGGAGCGTTCCCTTGGGAATCCTAATAAAGAACAAGAAAATTTCCCAAGATTATAAAAAATATTTTGACTTCCTTTGGGGGATTGCAAAAACTTAGCTTTTGCTTAGTTCTTCAAAAGCGTTTTGTTTAGTGATTGTTTAAAACTTTAGAACCTTCTGGAAAAACCAGGTTAATCAGCGTGGTCTTTCCAGCCTGCCTTGGGCCATAAAGGATTGAAACAACGCCTTTGACAAGAGAAGCATCCCGAAAATCACCGACTATGGTTCTATCAATTAGCATAAATTGGTTATACTAAAGTAAGTGTATTGAAACTAATACGCTTATTTGGCTCAAAAAACCGTGTTTTTAAGGCATTAAACTAAATTTGGCGACTGGCTGTTTGTGGCTTAAGTCCAGAACTCACTCCCCCAAGTACGCCTCCAAAACTTTAGGGTTTTTGCGGATTTTTGAAGGAACGCCTTCAGCAATCACTCTTCCATCATCAAGCACTATCACAAAGTCTGCAATTCCTAAAGTGAAGCTCATGTCGTGCTCTATAAGCAGGATTGTCTGGCCTTGCTTTTTCAGGCTTTTCAAGGCTTTTGCAATCTCAACCCTTAATTTTGGATTGATTCCGGCAATCGGCTCGTCAAGCATCAAAAAACTGTGAGGCTTTGCAATCGCTCTTGCCAATTCCACAAGGCGTTTCTGGCCAAAGCTCAAGTCTCTTGAAAGCTTTTTTCCGGCATTCTCCAAGCCGACTGCTTTTAGAATTTCCTTAATCTTGGCGCGCTTTTCCTTGCCTAAATTGTTTAAGCCCAAGGCGTTTTTCCAGAACTTTTCATCATCTTCATTCAATGCCAAAAGCAGGTTTTCTTCAACAGCCAGGTTTTCAAAAAGCCTTGACTGCTGGAAAAGCCTTGAAACTCCAAGCCTTGCAATCCTTTCGGGCTTTTTGTTCGTGATGTTTTTGCCTTGGAAGAAAACCTTTCCGGAATCCGCCTTCAGCAATCCTGAAACAATATTGAACAAGGTGGTTTTTCCAGAGCCGTTAGGACCAATCAAGGCAGTGATTTTGCCTTCACCAACCTTAAAGCTGCAGTTTTCTAATGCCTGAACACCGCCGAAAGACTTGCGCAAGTTTTGGATTGAAAGCATTATTTTTTCGCCTTTGAAAACTTTAAAAAATCTTCAGCTAATTCTTTGACAAACTCTGCCTCTTGCTTTCCTGCAGAATCCCCTGAGTATTGCAGCCTATGCCTTGAAACTCTGACTTGGTCAATGCTTTTTAGAAAACCAATTAATGCTTTGTCGTTTTTGTAAAGTTCTTTCAATGCTTCAATTAGGCAGTAATGGCTTTTTTCTGCAATTCCTTGCTTGAAAAGCAGCGCTCTTGCCGAATGGAACAAGGAATCATAAGCCGCAATGACGCTTATTTCAAACTCTTCAATTTCAAGCGTTTTTTCTGCAGATTTCAAGAATTTCTCGGAAATCGAGAACTCTTTTTCAACCCAATTTTTTGAGCTTTCATTCTTTTTCAAAAGGCCTTTTTCCAGGCATTCTTTAAAGTTCATTAAAGTTCAGCCCCTTTCAATAAAATGTGTTTTTTTTCAATTTCCAAGACAAAGGCATCCTTTTTCTTTTTTTTGGCTTCCAATTCAAAATACTGCATTGCGGTGATTGAAACTTCCCACGGGATAAGCTTTTCAAATTTTGAAAGCTCTTCAGCGTTTACGCTTTCCTTCTTGCCGATAACTATTAAATCAAGATCGCTTTTTTCGTCAAATGTCCCATCGGCAAAGCTGCCGTAAATTGCAAAACTATTGCAGTCATTGATTATTTTTTCAATTCCTTTCTCTTTGAAAAAGAGCAATGCCGCTGTTTTTTTCAACTCTTTTGCAAGCGCAGAGTTATTGTTCAAAGAGTACAATTTCAGGTTTGCCTGTTTTTTAAAGTTTAGGATGCTGTCTTTTGCCAATGAGCTGCAGTAGTGCGCTGAAGTTGCTCCGTTGATGCCTAACTTCTTTGCCAGGCCTTGAACGTGCAGTTCAGTGCTCGGGTGCATCAAAAAGAAATTTAATACTTTAAAGCCAGCAAACTTTGAAAATTCAGCAATCATAATGTATAAAACAATCGTTTAATATATAAAATGATTGTTTTTTTAAACTAAATAATCTTCTTGTCAAAGTGTCAGGCCTAAACAAGTTTGATTCTTTCGGGGAAGCGAGCAAAGAATTCGAAATTGTGCAAGTAAAGAATGGAAAGTTTGTTCCGTTAAATAGTTAGGTTATTGATTATTCAATCTTCACAAACTTGCTGTTTTCAATCTTTTTAATCCAGACCTTTCTGACAGCGTTTCCTCAACAGAGCCTACAGAATCATTAAAGTTATAAAGCTAAAAGATGGTAATAGTGTATGATGAAAAAAATATTTGTTGCATTAATGATTTTTCTTTTTTTATTGCTTGGTTGTGTCCAACCGCAAGAACAGCCAAAAAAAATAAAGGTTGCGGTAGTTATTCCCTTAACTGGAGCGGTGGCATTTACTGGAGAAGATTTTTTGAACGGAATGCTGCTAGCAAAAGACAAAATTAACTCTAATGTTGAATTATACATTGAAGATAGCCAATCAAACGCAAAAGATGGAATTTCAGCAGCAAGAAAGATTCTGGACACTGAAGATATTGACATAGTCGTTTCACTGCAAAGTGCGGTAGTGGTTCCATTGGTTGGAATAGCTGACGAGTACAAAAAGCCACTAATTGCCACTGCAATTTCCCAAAACGAGTTTACTCAAAAAAGCAAGAATGCTTTCAGGATATTCCCGTCAGCTGGGCAAGAAGCTGCTTTGCAAGCTGATTTTGCAAACAAAAAAGGATTCAAAAGAGTTTCACTATTAACAATTTCAGACGAGTATGGAGCATCAATGAAAGAACAGTTCAAGAAAAGCTTTAAAGGGGAAATAATCCATGAGGAAACATTTGCTGCGGGAGACACTGATTTTAGAACTGCGCTACAGAAACTCTCAGATTCTGAAGTAATTTATTTTGCTGGCTATATTCCGCACTATGTTGCATTATTCAGACAAAGGGAAGAGCTTGGAAAAGACATTACTATACTTTCCAACCTTATTACGGTAAGCGCGGCAGTAAAAAGCCAGGTAGGCGATTTATTAGACAATACCTACGCCACTATTCCAGAATCAATGCTGGCTAATGAAAAAACAAAAGAATTTGTTGAAGAATACACTAAAAAATACGGCAAAAATCCCGATTGGGGCGCCCCGTTCGGTTACGACATTATGCTTGTGCTTGATGCAATCCAAAAGAATGGTAAAAAACCAGCTGAAGCCTTGCATGAAATTTCAGTCGAGGGCTTAAATGGAACAATATCTTTTGATGAAAATCGAGAGGCGTATGTCCCGCTAACTATTGTTCAAGCAAGAAAAGGAATCATTGAAAAGGCAAGTTAAGCCCAAAAAACCCAAAGAAAGCCAGCGGCTTAAGCGGCAAAAGCCATTATTTCAACTCAGCCTTCCTAAAACAATACTGATTCAGCCTTCGTATTGCACGAATTTTCTTTCTTTCACTGTTTTGAGAAAAAAAGGGTAATAGACATCTCCGTTCCTGTCGAATTGAATCGCGCCAAAAACCGATTCATAATCTGTCAATTCTTCAAAGTGCTTTTTTATGCATTCTTGATTTTTTTCGCATTTTTCAACAGCAAGAACAACCAGCTTCAGAGCCTCAAAGCCTTCAGCAGCGTAAGCATCTGGAATTTTGCCATATTTAGCTTCAAAATTGTTTGAAAATTTTTGAGCTTTAATCGTTC
>Ga0209211_10011225_pt1 | contig 11499 bp, 12 predicted proteins | sample RifGroA2_FD_183992 | JGI IMG/M metagenome (GOLD analysis project Ga0209211, IMG submission 183992) | Groundwater microbial communities from Rifle, Colorado, USA - Groundwater A2 (SPAdes) (version 2) | ecosystem: Environmental > Aquatic > Deep subsurface > Groundwater | place: Rifle, Colorado...
CGCGGCTGAAGCCGCTCCCACAGGAGCACGCGCCCCTGTAGGAGCGGCTTCAGCCGCGATGCCCCCGCCCCGCGCCCCGGCTGCGGCCGCTGCCGGGCCCGCTGCCGCGCCCGCCAACTTTGGTTACACTCGGAGACCCGGTCCCACGTTTCCGAGTAGCCGTGACCCTCGTCGACCCTAGATCACCGAGTCCCACCGCGCGTACCGAGGGCAGCCTGCTGCCCAGCGTGCTCAACGCCGAGGAATGGGCGCTGCTGTCTGCGGCCGGCGTGACGCGCGCGGCACTGCCGGGCGAGCAATTGTTCTGCCGTGGCGACGATGCCCAAAGCATGTTCCTGATCGATACCGGCCAGGTGCGACTGACCTTTGAAGATGGCCTGGCCGACAAGGTGCTCGGCCCCGGCCAGTATTTCGGTGAACTTTCGGTGTTCGTCGGACAGCACCAGCGCTTTGCCGGCGCGGTGGTCGAATCCGCAGGCGTGTTGTTCGAAATCACCGCCACCGCCTTCACGCGTTTGCTCGAGCGCGAGCCGGCCATCATCTCGCGCTTCATGCAGCGCAGCTTTTCCTACCTGCTCGCCGGCGAGCAACAATTGATGCAGAGCCTGTCGCGGCGCAACGAAGACCTGATGCAAACGCTGGACACACTGCGTCAGACGCGCAGCGAGCTGAGCTTCGCGCAGCAGCTGGTGCGCTCGGACGACCTGACCGGCCTGGCCAACCGGCGTGGCCTATACCGCTACCTGGACGAATCGCAGCGTTATCCGCTGGCCGGCAAGCGGCTGGCCCTGCTGCTGATCGATATCGACCAGTTCAAGCGCTTGAACGACCTGAGCGGTCATCTGGTCGGCGATTCCGTGCTGCGCGCCGTCGCCGATGAGGTGCGCCGCATCGCCGGTCCCCTGGAGCTGCCCTGCCGCCTGGGCGGCGACGAATTCGCGCTGGTGCTGCGCGTGGTCGACGAGGGCGACCTGGCCAATCGCGCGCTCGGGCTGATTGCCTCGATCCGTGCACTGCGCCTGCCCAGCCTGCGCGAAAAGTCGCTGACCATCAGTGTTGGCGGTGTTTTCTGCTCCGACCCGGGAGGCTGGTCGTCGTGGTACAGCCAGGGCGATCTGGCCCTGTACGAGGCCAAGAGCCGCGGCGGGGACCGCTGGCGCCTGGCCCTGTGAACGCCGGTCGCTGGCCTGTGGCGCGCCTGTTTGGCGTTGCTAATACCACACAGGCTGCGACGTAGGTCATGAACCTCAGGGTCAAATTTCCCTCCCGATCCCCCGTCGGCAGCGCGGTCACCCCGTTGTTGCGCGCGGTGTTGCTCGCCGATCTGGTCGATTCGACGGCCTTCATCCAGAGCTTCGGCGACGCCCGGGCGGCAGTGGCCCTGCAGCGGCTGGACCTGCAGATCCGCGACCTGCTCGAATTCACCGGCGGCCGGCTGATCGACAAGGCCGACGGGCTGCTGGCGATCTTCGAACGGCCGATCCAGGCGGTGGACTTCGCCTTGCGCTACCAGCAGGCGCTGCGCCAGTTCAGCGCCAACGAAGGCACCGTCCTCAACGCCCGCATCGGCATCCACGTCGGCGAGTTGATGACCTGGAGCAATACCGACCACGCCGTCGCCGCCGGCGCCAAGCCGCTGGAGGTGGAAGGCCTCGCCAAGCCCGTCGCCGCCCGCCTGATGTCCTTGGCGCTGCCCGGGCAGATCCTGATTTCCAGCATGGCCCAGTCCTTGGCGCAACGCGCCCAGGCCGAACTCGGCGACCGCGCCGACCGCGTACGCTGGCACGCCCATGGCCGCTATCGCTTCAAGGGCGTGCCGGCCCCACTGTTGGTGCACGAAATCGGCGAAGCCGGCTTCGCGCCGATGCGCCCGCCACCCTCCGGACAGAAAGCCTGGCGCGAGCTGCCACTCTGGCGGCGCCCGCCGGTACTCGCCGCTGAAATGTTGCTGTTCGTCGCCGTCAGCGGTTTCTACGCCTACAGCGTCCTGCGCAGCCCACCCGCCATCGCCTTCCAGGAACGCGACTGGGTCGTGGTCGGCGACATGAGCAACTTCACCGGCGATCCGCGTTTGGAAGAGTCGCTGGATACCGCGCTGCGCATTAGCTTGGAGCAGTCGCGGTTTGTCAACGTCATGCCCCAGCTGAAAGTGCAGGACGTTCTGCAGCGCATGGGCCGCAGTCAGGAATCCACCGTCGATCGCGCAGTCGGCAGCGAGATCGCCCTTCGCGAAGGTGCCCGGGCGCTGCTGCTGCCCACCGTCGCCGAAGTCGGTGGCCGGTTGCGTGTCAGCATGGAACTCGTCGACCCCAATACCCAGGTCACCGTGTTTGCTGAGACTGCCGAAGGCCGTGGCGCGGAGTCGGCGTTGACTTCGATCGATACCGTCAACGGCAAGTTGCGGGAACGTCTTGGCGAGTCGCTGGGCGACATCAGTGCTAACGGCAAGCCTTTGGCGCAAGTCACTACTTCCAGCCTAGATGCGCTGCGGCTCTATTCTCTGGCTACGGATGCGGTAGTGCGGGCGCGCTATGACGAAGCAATGCGCCTTTTGAATTTGGCAATCGAGAAAGACCCGCAGTTTGCGTTGGCTTACGCCGATCGTGCTCAGGCGCACTCACTCGCCGGAGATAGTGCCCGCGCGAAGAGTGATTATGCAACGGCGACCAAATTCAAGAGCCGTCTGACGATGCGGGAAACCTTGATTCTCGACGCTGACCTTGCCTCTTCCGGTCCGCCGGAGGCATGGCTGGAACGGCTAGATGCGATTACCAGGATGTATCCCGACGCCTTCAATTCGCGACACCGCGTTGCGTGGGTCAACTGGCAGTACCTGCAACAGTTTCCTCGGGCACTGGAATCGCTGCAGCCTGCTTTGAAAACGCAGAATCCACGTCTTGCATCGGCGATGTATCTTGCGGGCCTCATCAATCTGGCGGAAGAAAACTTTGGCCAAGCCGAAAGTGCATTTAACAAGTATGAAAGCCTGGGTGGCCGCGGCTTTAACCGGGATCATGCCGATCTGTACGCGGCCAAGCGACAGTATGGTCGCGCTGAGCGCGTCCTAGGACAAGCGGACCATACAGGATTCAAGTCTGTTGACTTGGAGATGCGCTTGGCCGACGTAACGTATCCGCTTGACAAGGGCCAGTGGCGAAAAGCGCTCCTTGCTGCAAAGACGTTACAGCAGGACTCGGTAAACGTCTCAATGGGAATGGAACGTACGTACCTAGGGATTTCGCTCGGGCTGCAGACTTACGAGCTGGGGGAGCGTGCTCTTTCCGAATGGCAACGCTACGTCGCAGATGAGATGCGGACCGCGATCAATCCTGACGATCCAAACATTTTTCGCTCGAGATTCGCCGCATTGTATGGCGCAAGTCAGCTGGCGCGTCTAGGCGATTCCACCACAGCTCAGGGAGTTCTGCATCGGCTACAGGCACCAGTAGCGAAGAGTGGCTACGCGACGCTGATGGACATGGCCAAAGTCGTGGAGGCTGAGTTGGCTCTGCGCGCAAACCAACCGACGGGGGCGATCGCGCTTCTGAAGCCGAGAACCAGCGGAACCGAACTCTGCATCTTGCACGCTGTGCTGCTGCGGGCCTACCGACAGGGCGACTTGCCTCAGGATGCCATGCAGGAAGCGACCTGGCTCAGTTCGCACCGTGGCCGTGCCTACGCGGAATGGAACAGTGAGCGCCTGTTGCAGCCGATGAACGTGCTCGAATCGGATCTGGCGATACTGACAAGCGCGGAACTGGCAGCTGCGGCCGGCGACGGCGACCGAGCGCGCGAACTAATGGGCAAATTTGACCAAATCTGGAGACAGCCGCCCGGCTTCATCGCCGAGCGGGTGCTCAAATTGAGAGCTGCTATCAGCCCGCAGAAAGGTTGAAAATTGTTTGCGACTGAGTCGAAGTAAGCATGGCTTTCATGCTGCCGCGGCCGACGCGAATAGCTTCCTTGCTGGCCAACCCATTCTTGAGATTGGCGCACATTGCCGGATCCGAACCTCGAACCCCAGCATGCTGCTCAGCGGTCTCGTGGCCGATTTGCCGCAGCGCCGCGCCCGGATTCTTTTCGAACAGGTCGCGGAAATCATCATCGGTCGACAACTTGTCGAGCAGCTTGTCAGCGACTTCCGGAGAAAATTTGTTGGTCATTGGAACAGCTCCCCTGTGGCCTCGTATCGAGGTAGGAGCAGGCTAGCGACCGAACCGCGCCGATGCAATGAGCCAAACCGCCTATATGTGCTGACCAGGCCCGCCTCTTGGCTCACCCGCCCAGTCGCGGCGCCATCAGGGTGTGGATCGGACTGGACGGCAGGTCGGCAGTCGCCGCCCGACGCAACCGCCGAACGGCACCCATTCTGCTCGCTTCGATCAGCTCGCCGAAAGGCTAAAGACGCTGTGGGCAAGCGTGGAAGCAAGCGCGGCCTTGATCCTCCCTCGGCCCGCGCAAATGGCTTCCTTACTCGCCAAGCCGTTGTTGAGAACGAGGCACATCACCGGGTCCGTTCCGTGAAGGCCGAGATTTTGCTCGGGCGTGTCGTGCCCTACCTGACGGAGTGCGGCGCGTGGGTTGGTCTGGAACAGGTGACGGAATCTGTCGTCGGTAGCCAGACCTTCAAGCAATCTATCCGCGACTTCGGCGGAAAAGGCATTGCGTGGAGTCACCAGTCGTTGTGGCGAATACGTCTCCGTCGGATCGGCTACATAACTCTCTTCAAATGCCATGCTCATTGGGTGGTCCCGTCTAGGCGTGATCGCCGTTGGGCAGGCTACCGCAACTTGGAGTTTGAAAGGAAGACGAGCAGCGTTTCCGCGCCGGATGCGGGTTGCTGGCAAGATCGCCCTTCCCCAGTCCCGTGAATCATCGATGAAACTCAAGCGCTCCAACATCCTGCTGATCCGACGCAGATGGGAAATGCGCCCTCGGCAGGACATGCTGGGGTACGTGGCTCTGACGCGGCCGCAGGGTCATGAGCTGCTCGGCCGTGCCCGAATTAGGGGTCGTACGGTGGAAGCAATGGCCCAGCGTTGAGGCCAGGCCATGCCAAACATTGCGTCGTTATCAATTCGCGGAAAGCATGAAAATGGAGTGAGGCGGCCCTGGAGTAAGGGCCGCAATCAGCCTCTGTCGTCCCGCCCGAATCGCGTCCTTGCTGGCCAGCCCGTTGTTGAGGTTTAGGCACATTACCGGGTCGGTCCCCGGAATGCCCAAGTGGTGTTCTGGCGTTTCATGCCCAACTTGCCTCAGCGCGGCGCGGGCGTCCTGCTGAAACAGGCTCCGAAAATCGTCGTCAGTCGCCAGCTTCTCAAGCAACGCGTCGACGACCTCAGCCGAGAAAGCGTTGCGCGAAGTCGCCTGCGGCTCCGGCGAACAGGTTTCCATTCCATCAAATCCACGCTGACCTTCAAATGCGATGCTCATTGAACTCTCCTGGTTGGCGTGCTCGCCGACTGATAGGCTACTTGAACTTCCCGCTTGAGAAAAGTCGGCGCGAGGGCAGGGTCCCTGACTCGTAGCCTTCGCATCCCACTGTCGCCCGCTCGGTTCTGACACCGAGCGGGACAGCCAGGCTTGAGGCTGTGATCAGCCTGCGGACAGAGCAAAAACCGTTTGCACCTGAACTGAGGTGAGCGCGGCCTTCATGCTGTCGCGACCGGCGCGAATGACTTCCTTGCTCGCCAACCCATTGTTCAGAACGAGACACATCACCGGGTCCGTGCCCCGAAGGCCAAAATGCTGCTCAGGCGTGTCGTGCCCAACTTGACTAAGTGCGGCGCGCGGATTGGTCTGGAACAGATCGCGGAAAGCGTCGTCGGTAGCCAGCTTTTCCAGCAGTTTGTCAGCAACGTCGGCCGAGAAGGCGTTGCGGGTCGTCAACACCGCCTCGGGCGAATACGTTTCGGTTGAATCGGCCACACAACGTTCTTCAAATGCAATGCTCATCGAAGCCTCCCGTCTGGCGTGATCGCCGTTGGGCAGGCTATCGCAACTTATAATTCGAAAGGAAGACGGAGCAGCGTCTCCGCGCCCGACGTTGATTTCTGGCAAGATCGCCCCTCCCTAGTCCCGTGATTCATCGATGAAACTCAAGCGCCCGAACATCCTGCTCATCCAGCGCCGCGAGCGCCCCGAGTTCTCCCTGGAAAATCTGCTATCCGGCGGCCCGGGGGTGGTGACCAGCAGTGAATGGCTGGCGCTGGCGCCGCATATCGGTCGTGAAATTGTGCTCGAGCTGGCCGACTTGGCGGTGTTCGACGCGTTGGTTCCCGAAGCAACGACGGCGCGCGATGAACTGGCAAGTCGCTTTGGCGAAGCACGCATCGCCTCCCTGGTCGAGTCCGGCCTGCTGATCGGCGATCACCCCGAACATGAGCAGTTGCGCGCCCGCGAACAGGCGCTGCATGACACCGGCTGGTGGGCGCCGGCCGCCGTCGCGCATAGCTTCGGCCGCTGGCAGGGCATAGATGTCGCCGCCGATGAGGCGCGCAACGGCGCGCGTTCGCTGGACAAGATGCTCGACGAAAACGGCGCGCCACCGGCGGAAACCCTGGAATTGCGTCCGCGCGAAACCTGGCAGGCGTTGCCGCCACCGGCCAAGACCGCGCTTGACGAATTGATGGCCGGCCGCGCCACGTGCCGTAATTTCGATCCGGGTTTCTTCTTGCCCTTGGCGGAACTCAGCGCCCTGCTGCACCGCGTGTTCGGCGCGCAGGCCACGCACACACTGGCGCCGGGCGCCGTCGCGCTGAAGAAGAACAGCCCGTCCGGCGGCGGCCTGCATCCGATCGAGGCTTTCCTGCTGGTGCAACGCGTCGAGGGCCTGGCGCCGGGTCTGTACCACTACCACAGCACGGCGCACGCACTGGAACCGATGCAAATTCTCCCGGCGGAGACGGTGGCGCCGCTGGCCCACGAGTTGGTTGCCGGCCAGGCCTGGTTCGCCAACGCACCGGTTCAGATCCTGATGGCGGCACGGTTCAAGCGCAATTACTGGAAATACCGCAACCATGCCAAGGCCTGGCGGGTGATCCAGCTGGATGCCGGGCATCTGTCGCAAAACCTGTATCTCAGCGCCACTGAGTTCGGCTACGGCGCGTTCGTCACCGGGGCGATCAACGACGAGTGCGCCGAGCGTCTGTTTGAATTCGATGGCTTGGGCACCGGCGCTATCGCCGTCTGCGGCTTCGGGCGCCGGGCCGACGAGTTGGTGACGACCGAATTCGATCCGCTCGGCAAGGCTGTGCGCTCACAATCTAGCTGATCTCCTGCTCCGTCTTGCGCGGCAAGCCGTCGTTCTCGTCCAGCTTCACCCACTCGACATGCGTGTCCCAGAACACGTGCGCTTGCGGCGCGCGATCGACCGGAGCGTCGAAATTGGCCAGGGTCACATGCAGTTCGCCGGCCCAGCGTGCCGAGCGAAAGAACAGGGTCGAGCCGCAGTTCGAACAGAATCCGCGCTCGCCTTTGTCGGACGAGGCGTACCAGCGCAAGCGCTGCTGCGGATCTTCGATCCGACACCGCTCCTCTTCCAGCCCCACCCAGGTGACAAACGCCGAGCCGCCGCTTCTCTGGCACATCGTGCAGTGACAATGCGCAACCCATTTGCTGGGCAGCTGCGCGGAAAACCGGATGGCGCCGCAAAGGCAGCGGCCCTGGGCAGGATTCATGACTGGCTCGGCTTGTGTCTGTGTGTGGGAGCGGCTTTAGCCGCGATGGATGTGCCCCAAAGCTATCGCGGCTAAAGCCGCTCCTACAAGGGGTCGCGGTCTAGTTGGCGGTAGCCGATGGCTTCGGTGAGGTGTGGGGTGGCGATGTGGGCGGCGCCTTCCAGGTCGGCGATGGTGCGGGCAACGCGCAGGATGCGCTGGGTGGCGCGCGCCGACAGTTGCATGGCGGCCATGGCCCGTTCCAGCAGGGTTTGGTCACGGTCGCGCAGGGCGCAGTGTTGTTCGGTTTCGGTCTGGCTCATGCTGGCGTTGGTCTTGCCGCAGCGTTGTTGCTGGCGGTCGCGCGCGGCGATGACGCGACCGCGCACGGCCAGCGTGGACTCGCCGCGGGGCGCGTCGCCGCGCATCTCGTGCGGGGCCAGGCGCGGTACCGAAACCTGCAGGTCAATGCGATCAAGCAAGGGTCCGGACAATCGTGAGCGATAACGCAACACGGTTTCGAACGAACATCGGCATCGGCCCGAGGGATCGCCCGCCCAGCCGCAGGGGCAAGGATTCATTGCCGCCACGAGCTGAAATTGCGCCGGAAATTCCGAGCTGCCCGCCGCGCGGGAAATGGTGACCACGCCCGATTCCAACGGTTGCCGCAAGACTTCCAACGCCCGGCGGCCCCACTCGGCCAGCTCGTCCAAAAAAAGCACGCCATTGTGCGCCAGCGAAATTTCCCCGGGCCGCGGTCCCGGGCCGCCACCGACCAGCGCAATTGCGCTGGCGGTGTAATGCGGCGAACGAAAACTGCGGGCGCGCCAATGCGTCAGATCCAGGCCGCGTCCGCTCACCGAGGCGATCACCGCGCTTTCCAGTGCTTCGGCTTCACTGGCTTCGGGCAGCAGGCCCGGCAAGCGCGACGCCAATAGTGTCTTTCCGCAGCCCGGCGGACCGATGAAGATCAGGTGATGCGCACCGGCCGCGGCGATTTCCAGCGCACGCCGCGCCTGCAGTTGTCCGCGCACGTCGGCCAAATCGGCGAATGCGGCCGGCACGGAAAAATCCAGGTTGCGCGTCGCCGCCGGCAAGGATTTCACGCCGTTGATGTGCGCGACGACCTCGAGCAGTGTCCGCGCGGTATAGGCCTCGACCGCGCCAGCGAGCGCGGCCTCTTCGCCGTTGTCGGCCGGCACGATCAGCGCGCGACCGGCCCGTGCGGCGGCGAGCGCCGCCGGTAACACGCCTTCGATGCCGCGCAGTTCGCCAGTCAGCGCCAGCTCGCCAAGCAATTCGTAGCGGCCCAGGGCTGGCACGTCGACCACGCCGCTGGCGGCAAGAATGCCCAAGGCAATCGGCAAGTCGAAGCGCCCGCCATCCTTGGGCAGATCGGCGGGCGCCAGGTTCACGGTGATCCGGCGATTGGGGAACTCGAATTGCGCGCACTGGATAGCGGCACGCACGCGATCGCGACTCTCGCGCACCGCCGCCTCGGGAAGGCCGACGATATTCAGCGCCGGCAGGCCGGCGGCCAAATACACCTCGACCCGAACCGCCGGCGCATGCACGCCCGTCCGGGCGCGGCTATGCGCCAACGCCAATGTCATCGTCGTGACGCGCGCTTAGTTGCTGCGGTCGGTCGGTGTCGCCAGCCGTGCTTCGAGAATTTCCACGACGCGTTCCAGCGCGTCGATCTTCTCGCGCGTGCGCAGCAGCACCGCGCGCTGCACATCGAATTCCTCGCGCGTGACCAGGTCGAGCTTGCCGAGCCCGGCCTGCAGCGTCGATTTCATATTCTGTTCGATATCCGCACGCGCATCTTTCAGCCCGGGCGGCACCAGCTCGCTGAGGCGGCGGGCGAGATCATCAATGGTTTTCAAGTCGATCATGCGATTTCTCCGGTGGACGCCGGCAGTCTCGCCGTGGACGAGCCGGGGCGCTATCGGCGTCTGCCGCCGCAATCGGTAGGGAGTTTCCTACGTGGCGAGGTCAGGCCCGGGTCCGCGGCAGGGGTCATTATCGGAACACTTTTTTCATGAGCAATCAATCGGGCGAAATGCGGACACAGTGTTTGCGTCTATTTCGGAGCCCGCCGCCATGCCCCCTGCCACCGCGCATCGACCCGCCCTGTTCAGACTTGCCCCGCTATTGCTGCTCGGCTGTCCGCTGCCGGCGCTGGCGACCGCCGCCGCGCCGACGCCGGACAGCGGCGACACCGCCTGGATGCTCACCGCCAGCCTGCTCGTGCTGCTGATGACTCTGCCCGGCTTGGCCCTGTTCTATGGCGGCCTGGTGCGCTCGAAGAACGTCCTCTCGGTGCTGATGCAGTGCTTCGCGATCGTCTCCCTGGTCACCGTGCTCTGGATCAGCTATGGCTACAGCCTGGCGTTCAGCACCCAGGGCATGGAAGCCGGCGTCATCAACTTCGCCTCGTTCTTTGGCGGTGTCGATCGCGCCTTCCTGGCGGGCTTGACCCGCGACAGCCTGACCTTGTCGGTCCCCGAATCGGTATTCGTGATGTTCCAGCTGACCTTCGCCGCGATCACCCCGGCGCTGATCGTCGGCGCCTTCGCCGAACGGATGAAATTCGCGCCGCTGCTGTGGTTCACGGTGCTGTGGTTGACCTTCGCCTACCTGCCGCTGGCGCACATGACCTGGGCTGGCGCGGGCGGCTTGTTCTGGGACTGGGGTGTGCTCGACTTCGCCGGTGGCACCGTCGTGCACATCAATGCCGGCATCGCTGGCCTGGTCGCCGCGCTGATGGTCGGCCGGCGCAAGGGTTGGCCGACGCAGATGATGCCGCCACACAACCTGGCGCTCACCCTGATCGGCGCCAGCCTGCTCTGGGTCGGCTGGTTCGGCTTCAACGCCGGCTCGGCGGTGGCCGCCAACGGCAGCGCCGGCATGGCCATGCTGGTGACCCAGGTCGCCAGCGCCGCGGCCGCACTGGCCTGGATGGCCGTGGAGTGGAAATTGCACGGCAAGCCGTCGTTGCTTGGCGTGGTTTCCGGCGCGATCGCCGGCCTGGTGGCGATCACGCCCGCGTCCGGCAGCTGCGGCCCGCTGGGCGCCCTGGCCATCGGCGGCGCGGCCGGCGTGTTGTGTTTCCTCGCGTCCTCGCGGCTCAAGCGCCGGCTTGGCTATGACGACGCACTCGATGTCTTCGGCGTGCACGGCGTTGGTGGCATCGTCGGCGCCCTGCTGACCGGCGTGTTCGCCAGCGCCGCGCTCGGCGGCGTCGGCTACGCAGAGGGCATGACCATGGCAACGCAGGTCGGCCGCCAGGCTCTGGCGGTGCTGGTGACCTGCGCCTGGACCGGTACCGTGACTGCCGCCTCGCTGTGGCTGATCAGCCGCTTCACCGCCTTGCGCGTCGACCTCGAAGGCGAGACCGACGGCCTCGACCTGGCCCTGCACGATGAGCGCGGTTACAACCTGTAATCTACGACCTGACTAAAAGGAACAGCGCAATGAAAATGGTCATGGCCATCATCAAACCATTCAAGCTCGACGACGTTCGCGAAGCCTTGTCCGAAGTCGGCGTCACTGGCGTCACCGTCACCGAGGTCAAGGGCTTCGGTCGCCAGAAGGGCCACACCGAGTTGTACCGGGGCGCCGAATACGTGGTCGACTTTCTGCCGAAGATCAAACTGGAAGTCGCCGTCACCAGCGACCAGGTCGACCGCGTCGTCGAAGCAATCCAGACCGCCGCCAACAGCGGCAAGATCGGCGACGGCAAGATTTTCGTCTACGAACTCGAGCGCGTCATGCGCATCCGCACCGGCGAACTCGACGGCGACGCGCTGTAAACCCCGCGTTGATGTGGGAGCGGCTT
>Ga0209211_10011227_pt1 | contig 11498 bp, 13 predicted proteins | sample RifGroA2_FD_183992 | JGI IMG/M metagenome (GOLD analysis project Ga0209211, IMG submission 183992) | Groundwater microbial communities from Rifle, Colorado, USA - Groundwater A2 (SPAdes) (version 2) | ecosystem: Environmental > Aquatic > Deep subsurface > Groundwater | place: Rifle, Colorado...
GCGCTCGGCCCCCCGCTGGTGCCGCGGGGGTGCGTCCGGTGCCGCCCGCCCCCGCCTTCCGCTGCCGATCCAGGTAAGCGCGGGTCAGCAAATAACCTTTACATGTCACATCGAAGAGAACGACTCTACGCAAAAGAGCCGCACCCGTATGGAACTATGTCATCCGACCACGGCCAGTGTAGAAGTGTATATGTTATTTATTGACGCGTGCTAACAGCGCTTCCCGAGGGTCATCCACACGCCCACTCGCGACCTCGTGGAGCTGGCCGGCCAGTGCGGCGCGATCGACTCGAGCCTCGATCCGCTGCGCCAGCCCGCTGCTCCGCTCCGCGGATACGCCTGGCGGTGAATCCATTATCACGTGGGTAGGGATATTAGTAGAATGGTGACATGGCATCCGCCGGGCACGGACCAGCGCCGCTCCTCTCGGTCTCGCAGTTCGCGACGCGAGAAGGTGTGAGCCGCGGGCGCGTGCTGCAGCTCCTCGCGGCCCGGCGCATCACTGGCGCAAGACGGATCGGTCATCACTGGGCCATTCCGGCGGCCGCGGCGATCGAGCGTCGGCCGCCCGGAAGACCGCGGGGCAAGCGTGGGGAGCCGGCAGCCCGACTGCTTCGCGAGCTGGCGCGGAAATACGTGTGGTGGCTGTCACCCCGCGAGGTCGGGGCCAGGCCCGATCTTGCCATCACGCAGACGATGGACCTCGGCGATTTCGAGGACCAGCGGCGGCTCGAAGCGGCACTGGGACGGCAGCGCCTTGCGCAGGTGCTGCAGCGCGCCGAGGCGGGGCGCCTTTCCGAGCGCTCGTGGGCGTACTGGCACTATCGGCTGGGGCTCGCACGGCCCGGACGCGTGCCGCCGCCGCCGCGGCGCAGCCTCGGTTGATCGCCACTCTCGCGCCCAGATTCACGAAGCTGCCGCCCGCTCAGCGGCGGCTGTGGCCGCGACTCCGGCCGTCCGTGCCCCTGGAATTCGTGCTCTATGGAGGAACGGCGATCTCGCTGCATCTCGGGCATCGGCGGTCGGTGGACTTCGACTTCTTCCATGACCGACCGCTCGACTTGACCGCCATCAAGAGCGAATTCGGGTTTCTGGACACGGCGCGCACGCTTCAGCAGGCAAAGGATACGCTGGTCGTGCTCGCTGCCGGCGTCAAGGTGTCGTTCTTTGGCGGCCTGCGCTTCGGCCGCGTGGGCGACCCGCTGCTCACGCGCGACGGCGTGGCCGAGGTCGCCTCGCTCGACGATCTGATGGCCCACAAGGTCAAGGTGGTCCTCCAGCGCGCCGAGAAGAAGGATTACGAGGACATCGCCGCGATGCTCCGCGCGGGCGTGTCGCTCGCGCAGGGACTGGCCGCGGCGCGGCTCCTTTACGGCCCAGCGTTTCAGCCCGCGGAGACCCTCAAGGCGCTCACGTACTTCAGGGACGGCGATCTGCCGCGGCTCGCCAGGGCCGATCGGAGCACCCTGATCGCCGCGGCGGCGGCCGTGGGCGACCTGCCGAGGGCAGTACGCCGCTCCCGCGCGCTCGCGATCCCCGTGACGTGATCGCCGCCTCGACCGCAGGCTTCGCCGTGCCCCCCTGTCACGGTCCGCGTGGATGCTGGTCCTCCACGCGAACCCCATCGCACGGAGGACGGTCCGACCTGTTCGTGCGGCTCAGACAGGCCCGGCGGCTGTCGCCGGAGAAGTTCCGCCTCACCCTCGACGTGGTGGACCCGCAGCGACGGCCGTGGGAGCTGGGCGACTGCGTCGTCCGGGTGGACTTGGTGAACGGGCCGACCAGGCTCCTGGTCTGCCCCCGGGGGATCCTCGACCCCGCCTCCGACCTCTACCGGCTCTCGCCCGAGGAGCCGCCCACCTCCACCGAGAGCCGCCTGCTCTGGGAGATGGCCCGATCAGATCGCGATCTTGAGCGTGATCTCGCCGAAGAGGGCCTCGGGCACCGTGATGACGCGCTTCCCCCCGCCGCGTCCCCTGGTCAGGCGCAGCAGCCCGTACTCCTCGAGCATCCGGACGTCCTCCTGCACGTTCTTCAGATCGCGGTTGAGCGTCCGGGCGAGCTCGTAGATGGACCGGGGCCGGCGGGCGCGAACCGCCCGAAGCAGCGCCAAGCGGTTCCGTGTGAGGAGGGCGCGGGCCGCCTCCAGGCTGGTGAAGTACACACCCGCGCGACGGCGCACCCGACGGCCGCCCTCGAGGGCCTTGGCCGGTGTGACCTCGCCTGTCACAGCCGGGCGCGACCCTGAGCATGGACGCAGCGAACTTCGGCACACAAGGAGGCCCCTGATGGCCACGGCCCGATCGAAACTTACTACCGCTCCCTGGTCGACGTTTTCAAGAGGCATGGCCCGGCTTCCCTCGCCGCGGAACTCGACCTGGTAGTCCTCGCACTTGGCCACCTCGTCACACGCACGGCCGGTCGCCACGCTCGGGCGGCCGAGGAGGTGGCGCGCGTCATGGCGCCCTTCGGGCGGACACTCGACGACTCCTCGGCCGACTTCCTGCCGCACCTACGGGCCGTGGGCGGGCTCAGCGACACCGACTGGCACCACATTCTCAAGGAAGTGCCCGAGGCCCTTCACTTCCTCGAGCCCGAACACCACGGCGACGCCCAGGATGATCGGCGCGAGCAAGAGATAAACGATTGCCGTGTCCCCCGGGGACACTGTCCCGCGGGCCCGTGACAGGCAGGGTCACACGTGACCCGCCCATCCCGTGCTGCCGCAATGGAGCCCCAGGAGGCAAGCCACGCGCGACCGGAAGGAAGGACGAAGGTCAGGCGCTCCGCCGCTTGGCTCGTCGGGCGGGAACTGCGTCCAGCAACGCGCGGAGCGCGCGGTTCACGGCGGCGGCGTTTCCGAACGCCTCCGCCACATCGGGATCGAGGACGACCACGTTCGTCCCAGCGCGGTACCGCGCCACATACTTCCCCCGCACTCCACCACGGAAGTCATACTCGGGCCGGAGCGTGTCTCGCTCCGCTGACCGCTTAGCCCTCTTCTTCATAGGTTCGCCTCTCGCGACGGTTGGCACGTCGCGCGCTGCGGTGATCGCCCTCATCCCCTCACCCAGTGCTCGACCGGCCGGGCGAGGAACTCTCCGATTGCGATACCGTCTCCGCCCACGAGCAGCGTGCGTGCCGCTCCGTGCGCCTCCGCGAAGGCCACGAGCCCGGGCGGGACCTCGCGGAACCGCCCGCTTTTCACCTCGATGGCCGTCAGCGTCCGGCCGGCGCGCGCCACGAAGTCCACCTCGCGGTTGCGGTCCCGCCAGTAGAAGAGCGTGCACACCCCCGCGGCCGCTGCGTTCGCCAGATGGGCCCCGACCGCCGACTCGACCAGCTGGCCCCACAGCTCCCGGTCGGCACGGGCTTCCTCGAGCGCGAGCCCCATGGGCGCGGTCATGAGGGCGGTGTTCAGCACCTGGAGCTTGGGGCTCGAGCCGCGCTGCCGGACGGCCGCCCCGGCGTACTTCTGGAGCCCCTCGAGCATCCCGGCCGCCGCCAGCAGGTCGAGGTAATGCGCCAGGGTGGTGGTGTTGCCGGCGTCCTGGAGCTGGCCCAGCATCCTGGTGTAGGAGAGGATCTGCCCGGAGTAGCGGCAGCCGAGCTCGAACAGCCGGCGGAGGAGCGCGGGCTTGTCGACCCGCGAGAGCAGCAGCACGTCGCGGGCGATCGTGGTCTCGACCAGCGAATCAAGGACGTAGCGCGCCCAGCGCGACGGCTCGCCGACGAGCGGGGCCGCGCCCGGATAGCCGCCGTAGAAGATATACGTGTCCAGCGACCAGCCGAAGGCCTCCCGCATCTCCGCGAACGACCAGTGCTGAAGCTGCAGCACCTCGAAGCGCCCGGCGAGGCTCTCGGCCAGCCCGCGCTGCACCAGGAGCGGTGCCGAGCCGAGGATGACCACCTTGAGGGCACGGCGCAGGCGGGTATCCTCGTCCCACAGGCGCTTGACAGCCTCGGACCAGCCGGGAACCTTCTGGATCTCGTCGAGGACGAGCACCGCGCCCCGACGGCCCGCGTCCCGCGCTTCGAGCCGCGCCGCCTCCCACTGCTGCTCCAGCCATCCCGGCCCCCGGAGCGTGGGCTCGTCCGCTGCGGCGAAGCGCGTGGGGAGCCCCGAGGCCGCCGTGACGTGCTAGACCAGGGTGGTCTTGCCGACCTGACGCGGCCCGGTTACCGCCTGGATGAAGCGACGCGGCTCGGCGAGGCGCCGGGCCAGGATCGCGGCGTGGGGGCGGGAAAAGGCCATCGAATCGTCTCCTCAGGGCGTTGAGTAATTTTACTCACCGCCCTGAGTTCGCGCAACCTCTCCCGGAAGTCGCGGGCGCGCGCCCCCGCACCCGCCCTGGCCCGCGTCCTTGCCGCGGAGCCGTGACCTCCGCTGTCACAGGGGCGCGGTAGCCTCGACGCCATGGAGGCGTACCCCATGCCCACGCTCACCCAGATCGACCCCATCGCGAAGACGCTCGACAATATCCTGGCCGGCGAGCCCGTCACCCACGGCGCGCTCACCATGATCCCCATCCTCGCCCCGCTCCTCGCCGAGCCCGCCTGGCTCACGCTCGGCGAGGCCGGCGAGCGCGTCCGCATCACGGAGGTGAGCGAGGCGGGGTCGGTGCCGAATCTCCAGGTCACCAACACGGCCGACCAGCCGCTGCTCCTCCTCGACGGCGAGGAGCTGGTCGGCGCCAAGCAGAACCGCATCCTCAACACCACCGTGCTCGTCGCCGCCGGCGCCACCGTGACCATCCCCGTGAGCTGCGTCGAGCAGGGACGCTGGGCCTACCGGAGCCGCCACTTCGCCGCCGGCGATGCCGCCCTCTTCGCCTCGCTCCGCGCCCGGAAAGCGGCCTGGGTGACCAGGTCCGTCCGCCAAGGCCGGGGGGGCATATGGCCGATCAGGGCGGGATCTGGGACGGCGTGGCCGCGCGCGTGGCCGCCCACGGCGTCGCGAGCCCCACCGGCGCCATGCGCGACTTCTATGGCAAGTACGAGGAGGACCTGGGCGCCGCCCGCCAGGCGCTCGCCCCCAGGCCGGGCCAGATCGGCGCCCTCGTCTACCTCTCGGGCCGCTGGGTGGGCCTCGACCTCCTCGCCTGCCCCGGCCTCTTCGCCCGGGCCTGGCCGCGCCTCTGCGCCGGCTACGCGGCCGATGCCATCGGCCGGAAGCCCGGCGCCCGGCTGGTCCCGAGCCCGCATGCCGTCCTCGAGCGGATCGCCGGCTGCCCCGTGGAGCCGGCCCCCACCGTCGGCCTCGGCACCGAGTACCGGCTCGCCGGGGGACAGGCCCACGGCGCCGCGCTCGTCGCCGAGGACCGCGTCGCCCACCTCATGGTTTTCCCCGACACGCCCGCCTCCGGGCGGGGCGGCGAGTAGGCCGTGCCTGGGACAGCGCACCCCCAGCGCACCCATTGACAGCCCTCAGGCGCGCGACCCATGATGACGAGAGCTTATGCCGCGAGGCAATCAGCTCACCCGGCAGTGGCGGCTCCTCCAGCTCCTCGACCGACCGGCGGGGATCGCGGTCGATGACGCGGCGCTCGATCTTGGCTGCGCCGTGCGCACGATCTGGCGCGATCTCCGCGTCCTCCAGGACGCGAAGTTCCCCATCTACACCGACCGGGATGCCGACGGGCGCCGCTCCGTGTGGCGCCTCGACGCGGGCTTCCGGCTGCGGCTGCCGCTCAAGCTCACCCTCAGCGAGCTGGCGGCCCTGCTCATGAGCCGTGATCTCCTCGCCCCCGCCGGCGCGGCGCTCGGCGCCTCGGCGCAGTCCGCCTTCGAGCGCATCGGCAGCGTGCTGCACAAGGACGCCCTGGCCCTCCTCGACCGCATGCGCGACACCATCGGCGTGCGCGCCGTGGGCGCCAAGCTCCAGGCTCCTGCCGCCCATTACCTGGCGGCCATCCAGCGGGCGCTCCTCGAGCGCCGGCGGCTGCGGCTCGCCTACTACTCCATGAGCCGCGACGAGGTCACCTCGCGCCGCGTGGACCCCTACCACCTCACGCTCTACAACGGGGCCTGCTACCTCGTCGCCTACTGCCACACGCGGCAGGCTTTGCGCATCTTCGCCGTCGAGCGCATCCGCGACTGCGAGGTGCTGGTCCTGCGCTTCGAGGTGCCCGCTGACTTCAACGTGGAGGAGTACCTCAAGGGCGCCTGGGGCATCGTCCGCGGTGACATCGTCACCGTGAAGATCCTCTTCGCGCGCGCGGCCGCCCGCTACGTGCGCGATCACCTCTGGCACCCGACGCAGAAGTTCCGCGATCTCGACGGCGGCCGGCTCGAGATGACGCTCCAGGTGGCCGACACGCTGGAGGTGAGGCGCTGGATCCTCAGCTACGGCAGCGAGGCCGAGGTGCTGGCGCCGGCCTCGCTCCGCGAGGCGCTGCGCCTCGAAGCCGAAGCGCTGGCGCGAAAGCTCGCGCCGCTGCGGATGGTGCCCGCCGCCGCCCCGGCTCAGGCGGAGTCGCCCGTCGCCGCAGGCTCGCGCCAGATCCGTCAAGAGTGCGGGCAGGGCTGGCGCCACTGGCCGGGCGCGGCCGATCGTCCGGAAGCCGGTGAGTCTCTACTACAACGATACCGCCGAGCATGAGGCACACCGCTGGCCGCTCGACTGGCTTCTCTTGATTATCCAGCACCATCAACCCCAGCAGGCGGACTGGCCGGATCGAATCTTCACCATCGGGGGGAAGAGGGAGTACCTCGCCATCAGCACCAGTGGCCCCCGGCGCTTCATGGGCCAGCATCCCGTCTGGGACGGCAAGGACAAGATCCGTGGCGCCATGCTGTTCGACGGGCTGACCTTCCGGCACGTCCGCGAGATCCTGGCGAGGTACTATGCCGGGCGCCCAGCCAACCGCTGCTTCGCGCCCCGGCGCGGGCAGTTCCAACCCTATTTCGCCTCGAAGTCCAGAGCCCGGTGAGCCGCTGAAGCCCGTCGGCGTGGAACTCCTCTGGAACGCGCGGAACGGGGCGGCGGCGATCGCGCGCGTCCCCATCGACGGCCCGCTTCCGTGCCGCACGGTGCTGGTGCCGCGGGAGCGCGTCGCGCATGCGCTCCGCCGTGAGCTTCTGCGCACGGGCCTCGGTCACGTACTCGCCGGAACCCGATTCGTCACCCCGCTCGCTGCCGCCGCCGAAGTCCTTCAATCGGCGGACGTGGTCGGTGCGCCTGGGGAGGAAGGCCTCCGGCCGAGGCGCCTCCTCGCGCTGTTCCGCCAGGGGCTCGCCCTCGCCCACTTCCCGCCCGATCTCCTCCGCTCCAGGCCCGGATGGGACGAGGCCTTCGCCGAGACCATCCTGGACCTCGAGGGCGCCGGCCTCAGACCCGAGGATCTCGCTTCGAGCGAGGATGCCCGCCTGCGGGACGTGGCCGCAATCTGGCTTGCTCTGGGCAAGTCTGCCGGCTCGTCGTGGACGGCCCAGCGCGTGTACCGCGAGGCGGCCCTGAGCCTTGGGCATCGGCCGGATCTCTGGCCCTACCCGGGCTCGACCTTGGCCACCGTCGACGGTCACGAGACTGCGGTGCGCGCAAGCTTTCTCCGGGCGATCCCCCGCGTGGTGCTTGCCCTTGCGGCCGCACGCCCCGTCCGCGAGCACCACCTGTGCCGGGTGGAGGCGCTCTACGGTCGCGAGGCGGCAGCGGCGCTCGGCGCCGCGACGGCGCCGCGGGTGCAGGCGAGCGAGCGCGACCTCCTGGCCTCATATCTCTTCGAGCCTCCGGCAGTGCTGGCCGATCCGGGCCGGCCCCGGAGCGCCGGCCCCGATGGCACGGTGGACCTCGAGGAGCATGCCGGCATCGACGAGGAGATCGAGGCCACCGCGGACTGGGTTGCGCGGCAGGTGCTTGACGGCACCCCGCTCGAGGACATCGCGGTCGTCTTCCCGGCGCTGGGCCCGGTGGCGGGGCTGGTGGCCGAGCGCCTGGCCCGCCTGCCATGGGCAGATGGCCCGCTCCCGGTGCACGTCGCGGGCAGTCTTCCGCTGGCGGGGCTCGCCGCCGGGGCGCGCGCCCTCGCCGTGGTGCGCGCCCTCCGGGCCCACCTTGGAGCGCCGGCGCTCGCCGAGGTGCTGCCCACGCTCCGCACCGTCGCCGAGGAGGCGCGGCATCTCTCGCATGGGGCGGCGACGGACCTGGTCTGGTCCCTCGGCACGGTGAGCGGGAACCCCGCGCGTCCCGAGGGGGCGCTCAACTGGGCGCCTCGGCTCGCCGAGCGGGAGCGCGACCTCGCCGAGCAGCTCTCGCGGGCGCAGGCCGCCGAGGACGACCCTGACCGTCCCGCGCTCGCCCGGCGCGCGCGCGACCTCGAGCGCCTGCTCGCGGATCTCCGCGCCGTCCGGCCGGCTCTCGAGGCCCTCGCCGGCGTGGCCGCCCTCGCGGTCCGGGCGGCGCCCCTCGGCTCGCTGTGGCCGGCCCTTCGTGACTTCGTCGGCAAGTGGCTCCTCCAGCCCGGCGAAGGCCCGCGCGTCCACACCGTCCTCGACGAGCGGCTCCGACCGCTGGCCGAAGCCGCGGCCTGCGGGGCCCTCACGGGCGAGGACGCGCTCGAGGCCATCGAGGGGGTCTTCCAGGGAACGCGCATAGCCGCAGGCCGATTCGGCGAGCCTCGCGTGTACGTGGGCACGATCGGCGGTGCCGTCGGCCTCGCCTTCGGCGCGGTGCGGGTGATCGGCCTGGCGGAAGGGCATCTGCCATCGGTGCCACGCCCATCCGCGCTTCGGCAAGAAGAGGGAGCCCGACCCGAGCCTCGATCTGCAGATCGCGATCTATGGTCTCGTGACCCAGCGACTCGCCGCGGAGTGGGGCGTCCCCCGCCGCATCGCCGCAGCCTACGCCTACTTCGGCCGCGGAGCCGCCCAGGAGCGCGGCTTCCGGCACGACTTCCACGACGTCCTGGAGCCGGCGGCGCACCGATGGCTCGGGATCGCCTCGGCCCTGCTGGCCGAGGGCGCCTTCCCGAGAACGCCCTCGTCAGATGACTGCACGTTCTGCCCATTCCGCCCGGTCTGCGGGCCCGGGGCGCAGGAGCGCGCGGCAACCGTGCTCACCGACGCGGGCGGGGTGCTCGCCGAGTTCGGCGCGCTCAAGGGCATGTCCGGCGATGACGAGTAGCGCGCGCGGCCCCGCCCGGAAGCCGCCGCCCGACCAGGCCCAGCGCGAGGCGGCCATCGCGGAGCGCGGCCGCAACGTGCTCATCGACGCCGGCGCCGGGACGGGAAAGACCACCATTCTCGTCGACCGGCTCGTGGCCATGATCGGAGCGGCGGACGGCGTCCGGCCCGTGCCCATCTCCCGCATCGCCGCGATCACATTCACCAGGAAAGCTGCCGGCGAGCTCAGGCTCAGGATCCGCGAGCGCCTGCTCGCGGAGCTCGCGAGAGCCGGGGGCGGCTCCGACCGCGAAGCGCGGCTGCGCGAGGCCCTCGCCGGACTCGACACGGCCCATGTGGGGACGATCCACAGCTTCGCCGATCGGCTGCTGCGGCTGCGCCCGGTCGAGGCCGAGCTGAGCCCCTCCTACGAGGTGGTCGAGGACGAGGAGGCGCTTCTCGGCGAGACCTTCGAGGTCCTCCTCCAGGCCGTCGAGAGCGGCACGCTCGCGGCCGAGCTCGCGGGCACCCCGGCGGCGGGGCGCGCCGGCGAGGCCACGGCCACGGTCCTGGCCGCCCTCGGCGCCGGTCTCAGGGCCGGATCGCAGGAGTACGAGTGGGGCACGCGCCACGGGCTGGACGGGCTCGTCGCCGGCTTCATCCGCCAGCGCGATGTCCCGCCGCCCGATGCCCCGCCGGCGGCCTTCGATGCGGCCGCCTTCAGGGGCGCGGCGGACGCGTTCGTGCAAGAGGCCCGGCCTGTCGAGGGGGGCTCGCCGGGCGCCGACTGGATCGCGGGCATGGCGCGCCTGCTCCGGCGGCTGCGGGATGCCGAGGATCCGATCGCGATCTCGCACGACGTCAGACGCCAGCTCAAGCGCGCCCCGAGCGGGCCCACGAAGAGCGGCGACTTCGACAATGACGAGGCCGCCTGGGCCGCCTGGAAAGCGTTCAGGGACGGCCTCGGCGGTCAGTTGCGCGCCCCGCTGAACCAGTGGTTGGCCACGCGCCTGGTCCGTCTCTTCCCCGTCGCCGTGGCGCTTTACGAGCGCGTCAAGGCGAGGCAGCGCCGGCTCGACCAGCTCGATCTCCTCGTCAAGCTCCGGGATCTCCTCGTGGCAAACCGTGAGGTGCGCGCGGAGTTCCAGGGACTGTTCGATCACGTCTTCGTCGACGAGTTCCAGGACACGGACCCCCTCCAGGCCGAGATCGTGCTCCTTCTCGCCGAGCGCGAACCCCGGGCCGCCGGCTGGCGCGACGTGGTGCTGGCCGAGGACAGGCTCACCCTGGTCGGTGATCCCAAGCAGTCCATTTACCGCTTTCGCCGGGCCGATGTGGCGATGTACGACGAGGTTTGCCAGATCGTCTGGCGGAGCGGCCCCCTCCGCGTGACGCTCTCGGCCAACTTCCGCAGCCGGTCCGCCCTGATCACATGGCTCAACGATCGCTTCGGGCGCATCCTCGGCCCCTCGCCGGACGGGCACCCGTTCGACCCGGCCACGGGCCGCGTCTTCCAGCAGCCGCTCGAGGCCGGTCGCGAGGTGCCCGACGGGCCCGTGGTCGACGTCCTTCCCTTCGAGTTCCGGGATGGCGCCAAGCACAAGGCCGACGAGTACCGGGAGCTCGAGGGCCGGGCTCTCGCCCGCTATCTCCGCCACCTCGTGGAGGCCAGCGAGGTCCAGGTGACTGATCCGCTCGACGGCCGGTCCCGCCGGGTGCGCTACGGAGACATCGCCGTGCTGGCCATCTCCACATGGCGGCTCTCGTTCCTGTTCCCGTCGCTCGACGCCGAGGGCATCCCCTACGCCTCGCGCGGCGGCAAGCTCTTCCTCGCCGACCCCCTGCACCGGCAATTCCTCCTCGGCCTCCGCGCCGTGGCCGACAGGAACGACGGCGTCGCCGAGGCCGCCCTCCTCCGGCCTCCGTTCTTCGCGGTGGACCCCGCCGACCTCGTCCGCGAGCTGGCGGCCGCGGGCGGCGCCCCATCGGACGAGGGCGCCGAGCGTATGCGACAGGCCCGCGAGCTGATCCGCGAGCTCTGCCGGCGGCGCGTCGAGCGCTCCCCCGGCTCCACGGCCCGGGATCTCCTCGAGCGGACGGCGCTGGGCCGCGCGGTGGCCCTGGGCGCGAACGGCGCCCAGCGCCTGGCCCGCCTCCGCGAGGTCTGCCTCGTGCTCGAGCAGATGGCCGCGGCGGACGGGCTCGACTATGACGCCGTGACGGCGCGGCTGCGCGAGTGGGTGGAGGCCCCCGCCCAGCTCGACCTCCCGTACCCGGTTGGGCCTCGACGCTAACGAGAAGTTGACCACTTGTGCTCGCATAGAGTGACCCGCTCCTTTTTTCTGGCGACTTTCTTGCAATCGTCGTAGGGCCTGTGGGAAGTGTGGGCATCGGCTGTA
>Ga0209211_10011228_pt1 | contig 11497 bp, 15 predicted proteins | sample RifGroA2_FD_183992 | JGI IMG/M metagenome (GOLD analysis project Ga0209211, IMG submission 183992) | Groundwater microbial communities from Rifle, Colorado, USA - Groundwater A2 (SPAdes) (version 2) | ecosystem: Environmental > Aquatic > Deep subsurface > Groundwater | place: Rifle, Colorado...
ATTAACTACTAAAATTGCGTCGCCCCTAGCTACTTCGTTGAAGTGACCCATAGATAGCTCGTGTTTTATATTAAAATGCTCTGAATTATGTATCCAGGTTTTTACTTTGGCTATGTCATAGTCACCGTGGCCTTTCATTTTTTCAGCGGTTGCCGGCACCACAACCTTAAAGCCCTTCTTTCTTAGCTCATCTGCTATCTGATTCACATGTTTGTAAAACGAGCCGCTGGAGCAAATGACGATTGTTTTTACTTTAGCCATGGTTCTTATTATATCTATGCTTGGTTACAAACGGATTATCTTTTAGATAAAAACGCCAGGGCATATCAGCAGCTTCACGGATACCAATGCGTGGACTGGCAATAATATCTTTAGCTTTTACTGGCTTAATAGGCAACTCTAAATAAATACTTGACTTGTTAAGTAATTTCCCTGATAGCGAAATGTCTTTTATGCCAAGTGCCTGGGTTAGCTTTCCTGGACCGTTGGCTAAATTGTTAATATCCCTAATCCCGCCCCTGTTCTTTTGCATGATTACAATACCTTCTAACGGCTCTGCCGCTCGCAGCAGTACCGCTTCCCCTACCCCTTTAGCGCCAACCACAAGATTTAAGCAATGATGCATACCGTAAGTGAAGTAAACATACAACCGGCCGCCAGCTTCAAACATCGGAGCCGTGTGTTTGGTCATGCTCCGAAATGAATGGCTGGCCGGGTCGCCCTGATGGTAGGCTTCAGTCTCTACAATACGCAGTTTGATTGCTCCCTGCGGAGTTGGCCGAACTAAAATCCAGCCCAGCAGCAATGGCGCAGCATCCACCGCCGGTTTTTGTAATATCGACTCCAGATGTTTATTCATTAACAAAAACTTCGGCAGCCGATGGAAAGCTATTATAGCCAACCGCCCGCATGCTGGCAGCGTATGCCCCAGCTCCGCCGACAGTGACAAGATCGCCAATCTGTGCCTCATTAAGCCGGCGTGGTTTAATCGTTTCCGGGTCACCGGGAGCCGGAGTTAAAATATCACCAGTTTCACAGTTATGGCCTACAACTACGTATTCTTCGCTGTTTTTTGAATTATTCAGCACTTCTATGGAATGTTGAGCGCCGTACATAGCTGGCCGTAGCAGATCATTCATTCCGGTATCTAGTTTAATAAAACGCCAGCCGTCTTTGCCTGTATCAACAATGTCCACTACCCTGCTCAAGAGTACGCCAGCGTGACCTACAAGCCAGGCACCGGGCTCTATCTCGAACCGTATTTTTCGGTTGGTTTGTTGGGCAAAGACCTCAAGCTCATTCTCAAAAACATCCATGATTTTACCAAGGTTTGCCGGCTTTTCACCTTCAATCCGGGCAATCTTAAAGCCTCCGCCCATGTTCAGGATTTCAACGGATGGCATTTTTTTAACCAACTCCAGAGATTTCTGGATTGCTGCGCGCCAGATTTTACTATCACCGCCGGAACCGATGTGGATGTGAACCCGATTAATATTAGCTCCCGATCTTGTTTGCCAATCCAATATCTTTGGAATGTATTCATGCCAGATGCCGAAGCTCGAGGCTGCACCGCCGGTGGTAGTCCGCCTACTGTGGCCAGCGCCCAAGCCAGGGTTGAGCCTGACCGCTAGGACTCCTTGCCAGCCAGATTGTGATACAAGTTCCAATTGATGTAGCGAGGTAGCAACGAACTGAATACCGCTTTGCAGGCTCTGTCTCATATTGCGTGGCGGTTGCTGAGAACTGAGGCTAATTTGGGCCGGATTGACGCCGGCAGCTATAGCCTGGTCGACTTCATAGTCAGAACTGGCGTCAAAATGCAGGCCAAGTTCGTTGAACAGTTTTATTATCCGCCGATGCGGGTTGGCTTTGATAGCGTAACGCGGCAGACAATCAACTGATTTACATATACGCTTTAATTCTCTTACCCGCCGTTTAAGATAATCTAAGTCATAGACATATAACGGCGAGCCATGTTCAGCAATCAGGGTCTCAGCTCTTTGTTGATCTAAAAAGATGGCGCTAGTCACTTGTTTATAGTCTAACTGTTTTCTCCGTTATTTTGTCTATAGGCGCTTACGATATCTGCGAGAGTATTCAGGCCCAGTTTTCCCAAAGTTGTCTCTTCTCTCTTGGACTCAGGTTTATATGGCGATCTAGGACGCTCCCCAGAAGAAAGAGGCTCTTCATTTACCGGTATTTCTAAAGCTCGTTGCCCAGACCCCTCTGCAATTTCATGGCTTAACATAATTTTTCTCCTATATTAAAAAACCGCCCGGACGTGACCAGGCGGTTATTTTCTAACTAAAAGCCTGTCACGACCAATGCGTAATTGTTGTTGTCTTAATCGTGATAGCTGTGCGAACCATGGCCCCTACTAATAGCAAAATTGTTTGCACTAGTCAAGCCTGCTACTGGGCAAGTTAAGTTTCTAGCTTTAGGCGCTTTATTAACCACTCGCGCGGCAGTATGGATAGGAACCAGCCGGCTCGTGGGCCGCTAGTTTTGCCAATCAGGGCTTTATACAATGTCTCGAACATCTCCTTCGGTTCCATTGCTAATTCACTTTGCAGATCATAAATAGCTTTATGGAACCATTCACCGTCGGCATCGGCTGGTGCCGCAGTAATTTTCTGGCCTAGAGCTTTTAGAAAATTTTTCTCACCGTCTGAGAATTCAGACAGATTGAGGTCTTTTTTAAGCTCAAACTTGACTTCTTGCGGTGCCCATTTATCTAACCAGTTAGAGATATAATTTAGTTCATTTTTAATAACTTCGGCCTGTTTACCGACTATTTCGGTGTGTTCGGTACGGGCAATTACATCAAGGGTTTTATCGGCGTCACGCAGTGAAGCCTGGTAGCTGCCTAGCAAGTGCGAAAATGGTACTTGGCTGATTACCGGCTTGGTGCCAGCCTGTGAAAGTCGGATGAGTTTAGATTCAGGCTCTTTTTGCATAAGCTCGGCGAATTCATCAATCAACTGGGCTACGCCGTTTTGAGGGTCAAAATATAATCGCTTTTGGGGCGCGAAACGTAACATAAAGTAACGGATTATCTCTGGTGGCAAGACTTCGATTACCTCGGCAGCTTCTATGCCAGTGCCTTGGCTGGCACTCATTTTCTTGGTATCACCTGCCCGGTTGACAAAGTCATAGGGTACCGGCAACGGCCCAGGAATACCAAAAACTTGTTTATCAATAGCTAAACCAGTGTCGAATGAACCGCCTTTTGTAGCATGGTCACGGCCGGCTGGCTCGACAGAGATTGATAGCAGCCACCAACGGGCCGCCCAGTCAACCCGCCAATTCAGTTTTACTTCTCCATTTTTATAGCTGATTTTATGTTCTTTTCCTTCTGGGTCAGCATACTTAATAGTCTTTTCATCTTTATCGAACGATAAAACTTTCCGGTTCTTTAAATAACCCTCTTCAACTACCTGAATGGGCGACCAATTATCATCAATCTTATGGCCCGAAACAGTTTCTAGTATTGAACGGATTTTAATTTCATTTTCCAGTGTCTTCTCAATGGCAGGCACAAAAAAACCGGCGCGGTACTTTTCGTGGCTGCGGACGACTTCCATATCGACACCGAGTGCTTTGGTGCTACGCAAAAAGCCGTCAAAAAAATAGTCGGCATATGAGCCACTACTGTTGGGAGCCGGTATATCGCACAGTGATTGGCCCAGGTACTTTTCGTAGGCTGCTGGTATATTGACCGGAATTTTTCGCAGCGCGTCTAAATCATCAACAAAGTGAATATGTTTAGCTTCCCGACCTCGCTTACGAAGCTCAAGTAAAATTGCGTCACAGATAATTATCTCGCGCAGATGGCCAATATGATAGCTGCCCGATGGTGATGCACCGGAAGAAACTAATATTTCACCCTTAGGCTGTCTGGTAATCACCTCATCGGCAATTTTATTAAGCCACTGCATAGTTATAGGTTACAGCTTTTAGGTTAGCGGTTACAGTAGATTTTTAGTTGATTGAGACTATTTTGTAGGTGGTGTTATCAGCCGCTGTTTTGATCGCAACCTTATCACCGACTTTTTTACCCATTAAAACTTTACCGATGGGCGATTCGTCACTAACCTTACCCGATAATGGGTCGGCTTCCATAGTACCGACAACCTGAAACTGAGTGGTTTTACCAGCCTCACTTTTAAGTTTAACGGTGCTGCCAAGTTTGACGTAGCCATTGTCTTTGGGCTTTTTAATCAATTTGCTGTTGTGAACGACATGTTCCAGCTCACCAATACGGGTTTCTAATCTGTCCTGCTCTTCGCGGGCTGTTTGGTATTCGGCATTCTCCGACAGATCACCCAGTTCACGGGCCTGCTTAATCCGCTCGGCAATTGAGTGTCGTTGGTCAAGCAGACGCTTGAGCTCTTGCTTGAGCTCTTCTAGTCCGTCTTGGGTTAAATTAAATAACTTTTTCATAAGAGCAAAAAACCAGAACCTTCTTTAAAGGCTACCTCTTAAAAATTTTGGCTGAGCCTAAATTATATCAATCTTGTAAAGCCTTGGCCAGCGAGTGCAGGGGCACTAGCTGGACCTGCGAAGCGGTGCGTGATTTTAATTCCAAAGAACCTTTTTGCAGTGTTTTTTCGCTCACCACTACCCGATAAGGCAGACCGATTAGATCGGCGTCGGCGAATATTTCGCCGGGCCGCGCGCTACGGTCATCATATAGTACGCCGATGCCAGAATCTGTCAATAGCTTGTAGGTCTTATCGGCCGCCTCGACCACTGTTTTATCGTCCGACAGGCGGGCTAGATAAACCGTAAATGGCGCTATTTGCGCCGGCCAGACTAAGCCTTTGTCATCAGCCAAGTGCTCGACAATGGTGCCCATTACCCGACCCGGGCCAATGCCGTAACTGCCCATAATAACCGGGCTCACTTTACCAGCCTCGTCGGTGTAGTTTAGGCCCAGTGGTTCGGAAAAGCGGGTTCCCAGTGGAAAGATATTACCGACCTCGACAGCTTTTTTCTCTACCAGCTCAGATTTTTTCACGCCCAGCTCTTTTAGGGCTTCATCGCTGTAAACTTCCTTATTAATAGCCAGTCCTTTGCCCTCTTGGACATAGATCGTGTCTTCCCCGACATCAGTCACTGTTTGGAATTCATGGCTGTATTTACTGAAGCTGCCGCCGCTGGCAAAGGTCAAATAGGTATCTTTGCCCAGTCCCAAGCGCTCAAAGATCTTGGTGTAAGCAGCTTTGGCTTTTTCATAAAACTGATCATGCTGCTTTTGGTCTTTGGAGAAAGAATAAAGGTCTTTCATGATGAACTCGCGACAGCGCAGCAGCCCGCTTTTACTTCGGGGTTCGTTCCTAAACTTGGTCTGAAACTGATAGGCATAGACCGGCAGGTCCTTATAGGAGCTAATGAAGCCGCGCATAATGGCCGTAATGGCTTCTTCGTGGGTGTTAGACAGTCCCAGTTCCGGGCCCATATGGAAACCTTTACCGTCGTGGATCCGGGTCTTAAACCAAATATCGACTACATCGTCATGCCAGCGGCCGCTACGATCCCAGTTATCTTTGGGCTGCAAGCCGGACAGGAATAATTCTTGTCCGCCAATGGTATTCATTTCCTCACGGATAACGTCCATTATCTTATTAAGCGTTATTAGACCGAGGGGGAGATAATTATAGACACCGGCCATTTCCTTATGGATAAAACCGGCTCTAATTAGCAGCTGGGCGTTTTTAGCTTCTTCGTCTGCCGGAGCTTCTTTTCTGGTTTTGAGGAATATTTGTGAGCGTCGCATAACTTATTTAGATTGTACTAGACTAACCATAGAAATGGGCAAAGAATGCCACCAGGTTATTTAAGCCATGAAGCATGATCGGCGCATAAAGAGCTCCGGTTTTTTCACGCAAGTAAACCAAAACAGCCGATAAAATAAAGGTGTCGACAGCCGCTGCCCACAGTGGGCCACTGACGCCCGTGCTAAGATGGGCCACCCCAAACAGCAAGCTGGTTATTAAAAGAGCCGGCCAAAAATGTAGGCGGGAGCGCAGTCCGGAATATAGATAACCGCGCATCAGCGTTTCTTCACCGATTGGCGGCAGGATAACCAGCGCCACCAGAGCAATTATCTGATCCAGCGGTGTAGCCAGAATGTTAAAACCAACGTCTTGGGGCGCATCAACGTCAAAACCCGGGACAAACAGCAACAAGATGGCTGTAACTGCAAAAAGCAGGCCATAGAAGCCTAAAAAGCCGCCCACAGCCCATTTAATATCGCGCCAAGAAATTCTTCTACCCAGACCAATGGCTGCCAGTTTAAGTTTGCGACGGCGCAAGATCCAATAAACCAGGCCAACTACAGTTCCTTCGGCCAGCAAGATGTAAAAGAATTGGGCAGCCGCTGATTGGGCGATACCACCCTTGGCGCCGACATTAAATATCTGCAGGCCTGCATCGACAAGCAAGGCCGCCACCAACTGGCTAAGCAGGAAGATGCCAAAGGCCCAAAGAATTACTCTGGGGGGCCCACCAAAGCCTTTGGCCGGCGCCTGTTTTTCACTAGACTCAGAAGAAGCGTTTGACATCAACTAAGGTAATTAAGGCAAATAAAATCAGCAGCAGCGCCATGCTGGCGCCGACCAGCCGCTCTTCTGTTCTCTTACTCAAAGGTCGTTTAAATAAGCCGCGGCTAATTAGAGTCATTGTTAGGCGCCCGCCGTCAAGGGCTGGCAGCGGCAGTATATTAATAAGCGCCAGGGTTAGCGAAATTACAGCAATTATGAACAGTACGAAATTCAGGCCAAAAGTACCACTGCCCCACAGAATCGCCCCGATAGCCACCGGGCCACCTACCTCACCGGTGGCCCTAACATAGCCTTTATCTCGCGACGCATCGTTACCGCTCAAAATACCCGCCACATAGCCGCCCAACCCACCAAGAGCCTTGCCTAAACCTTGAAAGGTAAGAACAAATAGCTGTTTGGTGAAACCAACAGCCACGATTGGCGCACTCCAGGTGGAACGGTAAATTTCTATCGGTTCATACTTAATGCCTAAATACGGTAGCTCATTCATTAGGCCAGCTGTTTTAGTCTGCGTTTTACCATTTCGCTTAAACTCAATCTCAACTGTTTGACCTGCAAACTGCTTAGTAGCGGTTTGCAGGTCAGCCGGACTGTTAATTGTATAAGTTTGTCCATTGCGGCTTATTTTTTGAATAACATCCCTGGTGGCCAAACCAGCTTGTTGAGCCGGAGAGCCTGGATTGGTTTCAGCTACCACCAGCTTCTGATGAATTATTCTAGCATCACTGGCGACCTGGAATTGGTTGTCTATTAGTTTAGGCATGCCCATCAGGGCTACGATTGTTAAAAGCAAAAGGCCGGCCGCTAAATTCATGGCCACCCCGGCCAGCATAATCTTGGTCTTAGCCCGAAGTGGGGCCGCGCCAAAGCTGCCCGGCCGGTTGTCGCTGTCGTGCTCACCCTTAAGCTTGACAAAACCGCCCAGCGGCAGCCAGTTAAGGCTAATAACCAGGCCGGATTTTAGTTTTTTGCGCCAGGCCCGGGGCGGCAGGCCCAGGCCAAATTCTTCAACATCCACGCCGTTTCGTCGGGCCGCCATAAAGTGTCCCCACTCGTGGATAAGAATCAGCCCAATAAAAAGCCAGAAGCCAAGAGCAAACAGCAGTATCTGCATACCCCTTAAGTATATCAGCTGGTTAGATGTTCAGGATGGCTTGTTCTTTGGCTTTAGCTAATGTTTCAACTTGGCTTTTTTGCTTAGCTACCAGCTCATCGGCTTGTTTTTTAAAGCGTTCCAGCTCGTCTTTGCCGATAGTTTTAGCTTTTTCGGCTTGTTCGGCTTTATGGAAGGCCTCGTGGCGGGCCTGACGGACAGCCACAAAGCAGTCTTCGACTTTCTGGTTCAGCACTTTAACCATGGCCTGGCGGTTTTCAGCCGTCATCGGCGGTAAGTTAATACGCACTACCCGGCCATCATCGGTTGGCGTTAAACCAAGTGACTGGTCGTTTCTAATAGCTTCGGCAACAGCTTGCAGGTTATTCGGGTCAAAGGGAGTTATCTGCAGCAGCTGGGCTTCCGGGGCGACAATAGTGCCGACCGCCTTCAGGGGCATGGTCTGGCCGTAGGCCTCAACCATGACGTTATCCAACATGCCCGGATGGGCCCGGCCGGTACGCAGTTTTTTTAGCTCATCTTGAAGATGGACCGTAGCGGCATCGATCTTTCTTTTAACTTCCTCCAAAATCTGAGCGGGATTCATATTTAAATTTTAGCAGATTGAATAATTTAGGCTTTTGTGGGTTAATTACTTTATCGTCAATGCCAGTTTTATCCGCCTGCCGGCCGGCAGGCAGGTGTTGGCCCGTTCATTCCAAAACCTGAGGGGGAAGAGAAATGCTGTTCTTTTTTCTGGCTATTATTGTAATCTATGTGGTTGGTGAGATACTCGTCAGCAGGCACGTAATTACACGGGGAGCCGTAGTTATCGCTTACGGAGTAACTGCCCTGGTTGCCTTTGTCATCGGAATCAAGATCCTTATCGGCTGAAAGGAGTAGTCAAATTGATGGGTAAATACTCATTTTTTGTGATTTTCAGGGCTTTGGACGAGATGGGCAAGGGTTCGGCCGTAGTCTCTGCGGTCGCCTTAATCGTCATCGGACTAGGCCTCTGGCTTGGTCTAACCTATGGCTAGAAAGGAGCTCGATGGCAAGCGAGGTGATCAAAGTGCTGGCCATCATCGTCGGGATAGCCGGCTGGACAGCAATAGCCGGCGGAGCCAGTTATCTCCTGATACGGAGATCTCCCTTCAGATGATGATCTTCTTAGAGTCCCGGCGAGGGTTGAGGAAAACGGGCATCAGAGTCCGCCAGTACTCCCCCGCCGGGTATCGGCGGGGTTTTTGAGTGGTTCGCCCACTCCCCCGCCTTTTTTCATATCCAAAATCAAAATTACTTAACCTGTTAAGTGATTTCGCCTAGGGCCATACGGGCGAATCGGCGGACAACAATATTTTCACCCAGTTTGGCAATGTGTTCTTTAATGTAATCCCCGACTGTTTGGTCGGGATTTTTGACAAAAGGCTGAGCCAAAAGCTCTGCTACGCTTGTCTGTTCATTCGCCGCAATATGCAGACATAAATCCTTAACCAGCTCCTTAAACTCATCGGTTTTAGCCACAAAGTCAGTTTCACAGTTAACTTCCACCAGTACGCCAATCCGGCCGTCATGCACATAACTGGCTATCAGTCCGGCCCTAGCCTCACGCTCGCTGCGCTTATCGGCTTTAGTTAGGCCGGCTTTACGCATAGCTTGAAGGGCTTTATCAAAGTCACCGCCGGCTTCCACCAGGGCGGCTTTGGCATCGGTTATGCCAACGCCTGTTAGCTTACGTAAACGCTTTACTTCGCTAATATCAATATCTGCCATGTTTCTAGCCTATACCTTTCACTGGCGCAGTTACAGTTTCTTTGTCTGTCTTCTGTTCTTTGCCATCTGTTTTTTTAATCACAGCCGCAATTTTAGCACCGGCCGCTTCTGGTTTTTCGTCCGAGGCTGGTTTTTTAACCCTGGCTTGACCTTCGCCGATAGCCTGCTGCACATAACCCAGGATTAAATTAATAGTTTTGGTAGCATCGTCATTGCAGGGAATCGGATAGTCAGCTAGTCCTGGGTCGACATTGGTATCGCACAGGCCGACAATTGGAATACCTAATTTACGAGCTTCCTTAACAGCGATGATGTCGTTTTGCATATCGACTACAAAAATGGCTCCCGGCTTCGTGTGCATTTCCTTGATACCGCCATAAAGGTGGTTCATTGCCTCAATTTCTTCAGCAAAATGTTGGACTTCCAGTTTAGAATAGCGGTTTTCCAGCTCACCGCTGGCCATCCGGTTTTCTAAATCCACTAAGCGTTTTATGCGCCCACCAATAGTGTTTTGGTTGGTCAGCATGCCGCCCAACCAGCGTTCCGTAACGTAAGGCATTTTAGTAGCTTGGGCTACTTCTTTGACCTTATCCTTAGCCTGACGCTTGGTGCTAACCAGCAGTACCTGCTTACCTTCTGAGGCTGTCTGGCTCAAAAACTCCAAAGCCGTATCTAGAGTACTAACTGTTTTAGCCAGGTCGATAATATGACTGCCGCCCCGTTTGCTATGGATAAACGGCGCCATTTTAGGGTGCCAACGGCTGGTCTGGTGACCAAAATGGGCACCGGCTTCAAGTAGCTCTTTAATGTCTACAACTGTAGCCATCTAAATTAATCCTTTCTCACCGTTTGGGATTGACCCGCCAGGCTCTGCACAAGCGTTGGCTGGGAGGATTTATTCCCAAACTGTTTAATTATTACCGAGACAGTTTAACAGATTAGACTCTTGGTGGCAAGGCTTGGCGGTCGGCTAGAGTTTTATAAAATTGCCGTACTGCTGAGGCACCGGGATTTAAGCGGTCATTTTGGGCAGTCGCTTCAGCCTCAGCTAGAACCTGGTTAGTCCGGCCATAGTTTTTTAGGATATTGCTGCCAATAAAAGCTAGATCTTCACCTGTAATTCTATCTATGCGCCTGAGGCCAATTTCTGTTTGCACAAAATAGGGGTCATCCTCCCAAGGACGCAGTGCCTGAAAAGAATAAGTTAACTGATGCTCGATGCTTTGGCCGAGCCGGGCAAAGAAGTAGTCGGCCTCTAGCCCAACCCCTGGACGCAGCGCTAGCTGCAGCACAGACCGCTTCCACTGCCAGCCAGTTCGGTTGTTCCTAACACTACCTAAATTTAGTGAAACTAAGCTTCTTTCCCCGAGAGCCTGATATAAATTAGTAATCCGTTCCAGGACTGGCTCGGTATGTTCGATAAGTTCTTGAAACTTTCTTTGCAAATCTACAGATTCGACTAATAAATCGGCTCTTTCGTTAAGCCTGTCGCTTAAACCGTAGATGGGTTTGGGCGCTTTAGCGTTCATCAATGAAAACAATAGCAGGTTTTTAGCAAAAACAAAGCTTTTATGGTAAAATAGCGCGATGTCTGCGCCTAAATACGAATTAGAAGAACTTATGATAGATATCGCAGCTCGCACGTATCTTAAAGCCGACGGTAGAATCCCTCCAGATGAGGCACTGATAAGAACTATGGATTACCTTGGTTTCAGCCATCAAGGATTAGTACTAAGCTTCGGTGGTTTAAGAAAATATGCCCAGATGTGGCAAGCAGTCTACGACCGAGCCCAAGGGCTCCCCGAGAATGGTGGACAAGACACTTTAGACAAGGCCGCTTAATTATTGACCCAGGCAGAGTAAAAAAGTTATACTGTCCAAGCTATGAAAACGGACATCCATCCAAAAAACTACCGCCCGGTTGTCTTTCAGGACAGTAATGACAACTCTACCATCCTGACCCGCTCAACTGTCGAGGCTGAAGAAACCATTACGCTTGATGGCGTGGAATATCCATTGGTCAAGGTCCATATCTCTTCCAGCTCCCATCCCTACTTCACTGGCG
>Ga0209211_10011230_pt1 | contig 11495 bp, 14 predicted proteins | sample RifGroA2_FD_183992 | JGI IMG/M metagenome (GOLD analysis project Ga0209211, IMG submission 183992) | Groundwater microbial communities from Rifle, Colorado, USA - Groundwater A2 (SPAdes) (version 2) | ecosystem: Environmental > Aquatic > Deep subsurface > Groundwater | place: Rifle, Colorado...
GAGCTGGCCTTCGACACCATGGTTTCCGCCGGGATCAAGGAGGAGTCCGCCTACTACGAGTCGCTGCACGAGGTGCCGCTCATCGCCAATACCATCGCGAGAAAGAAGCTCTACGAGATGAACGTGGTCATCTCCGACACCGCCGAGTACGGCTGCTACCTCTTTGCCCACGCCGCCGTGCCCATGCTGGCTGGGTTCATGAAGAAGATCGACACCGAGGTGATCGGCAAGGGTCTGAGCCTGAAGGATAACGGGGTGAGCAACGTGGAGCTGGTTCAGGTCAACGAGGCGATCCGCTACACCGGGGTCGAAGAGGTCGGCGCGGAGCTGCGTTCCTACATGGGGGCGATGAAGCCTATTCTCTAACTGTAGGAGCAAGAAAAAATGTCGTTCGGGGGAGGCCTGCCAGGGTCTCCCCTTTTTTTTCGCCTAATTGTTGACCTCCTGCACGGACCCTGTGATACCATGATTGTTATCAGGGAGAGAATTTGCAAGATCAGCTAACCTATAAAGGAGGATAAGACAATGCGGAAACGGGCATGGATCAAATGAACATGGACTGACGGAGCCGGAAGGCATCTTTCCCGGCGGCGTGAAAACCAAGAGAAATTGCCCCCAGGGATCGGGAAGAGCAAAATCTGAATCAATAATCCACAAGGAGAATCATCATGAAACCATTTAATCTGTTCGGGAGTTTTTTTCTTGTCATTCTGCTGGCTTCTTTTCTGGGCTGCGCCTCGACGGCAACAAAAGAGGGAACCGGAGAGTATATTGACGACTCCGCCATTACCACCAAGGTAAAAGCGGCAATTCTCAAAGAGGATTCGCTGAAGTCGAGCGAGATCAACGTCGAAACGTTCAAGGGCGTAGTTCAGTTGAGCGGCTTTGTCAGTTCTCAGGCCGGCATCAACAAGGCGGTCGAGGTTACCCGCAACGTCAAGGGGGTGAAATCGGTCACCAATTCCATGCGTCTTAAGCAAGAGGAAACCGGAGGCTATTTTGATGACGCAACCATTACCACCAAGGTAAAGGCGGCAATTCTCAAGGAGGGTTCGCTGAAGTCGAGCGAGATCAACGTCGAAACGTCCAAGGGCGTGGTTCAGCTGAGTGGCTTTGTAAATTCTCAGGCCGACATCGACAAGGCCGTCGAAGTTACCCGCAACATCAAAGGGGTGAAGTCGGTCGTGAATTCCATGCGCCTTAAGTAAGGGAAAGGGCGCAAGCGGGCGGTTCACCGCCACGTCTCATTTGCTCCAGGACCTTTGCACCGGGGAGCAAATGAGGCGGCGCCGATGACAAGGCGCTCTTTCCTGGCCTCTGCTGACCGCAGAAGCCGTTTCCAGCCTGGAGAAATCTATGAAAAAGACAGCGGGGTTGTGGATTGATCATCGTAAGGCCGTGATCGTGGTGGTTTCGGACAAGGGAGAAGAAACACAAGTGATCGAATCAGGGGTGGAAAAGCAGGCCGCGCGGGCTGCCGGGGTGCGTTCGACTACCCCCTATGAATCGCATATGGTTCCAGCGGATGATACCCTTGAAAGAAAGTTCATGGGCGAACTGAACACTTACTACGATGAGGTCATTTTGCTTGTCCGTGACGCCGAAGCTATCTTGTTATTTGGTCCCGGCGAGGCAAAGGGCGAGCTGAAAAAACGCCTCGAAAGAGACAAGCTCGGGGGACTCATCGAGGCTGTGGAAACAGTTGATAAGATGACAGATCGCCAGATTGCCGCGAAAGTCCGGGAATATTTTAAAAAATAGAGTGGCGGGAGAAGAGATTTTCCCCAGATAGGAAAGGTGAGTGCGGCGTAGTCGCGTTTCATTACCTGCCTACAAAATAAAGGAGAAGTATATGTTGTGGACGATTTCCGTGATACTGATAATTCTCTGGGCACTGGGTCTGGTCAGCAGTTACACGATGGGAGGTTTCATTCATCTCCTGCTGGTCGTTGCCATTGTTGTTGTGCTGCTCAATATTATTCAGGGGCGGCGCGGGTAGTCTGCGGGAAATGGCCGGTAGACAAGGCTGACAACAGAAAGGAACGAAATGAAAACAAACACTGTGGTAGCCATCATTCTCATCGCCATAGGGATCATAGCCCTTGCCTATCAAGGCATCACCTACACGACCCGGGAGAAGGTCGTCGATTTCGGGCCGATTCAGATGACGACGGAGAAGACGAAAACCCTGCCGCTGCCGCCGATCGTGGGGGTTGTTGCGCTGGTGGGCGGCATCGTCTTGCTGGTCATGGGGAAAAAAAACGACTGATGGCCGGCAAAACGTTTCAACTACGAGGAGGTTGCCATGACGGACAAACGAAAGGCCTACGAAGAAAAGTTTGAGGCGCAGCTAAAGGAATGGAGTGCGCAAATTGCTTTGTTCAAGGCCAAGGCGGACAAAGCCAGGGCCGAAGCTAAGATTGAATACTACACAATAATCGAAGCCTTGCAGCACAAGCGAGAAACAGCCAAGGCAAAGTTGCAGGAGTTAAAGGCTGCCGGGCCAGGGGCGTGGGAAGACCTTAAGGCAGGCGCGGAAAAAGCCTGGGCGGAAGTCAAGACGGCCCTGCAGGAGGCAGGCGCAAAATTTAAATGACCCTCCTGCCGCACCGGTTTTGCGGCTGAAGACGAAAAGCTGCAGCCGCTTAATTTTCGCTGCTCGGATGCCGATCTTTTCCGCCGCTGTTCTGCTCGAGGGGCAGCCCTGCCGCCCTCCAGGCACTGATGCCGCCATTCAGGTTGTAGATTTCCCCGTAGCCCTTGCCGGAAAAATACTGACCCACCGCATAGCTGCGCCCGCCCACGGCGCAGATCAGCAGGAGTGGCTTGCCCGTGGGCAAAGTCAGCCTGCCGCGGGCAAGTTCGCCGAAGGGAAAGAGCTGTGAACCGGGAATGGAACCCTCGCGCAGCTCTTCCGGCGCGCGGACATCCACCAGCACCAGATCCTTGCGGGTCTTGATGAGGGCCTTGGCTTCCTGCGGAGAAAGGGCGCGGAAGATCCGGCTCTGGCTGGAGGCCGACGAGGCGCTGTCGCCGCAGGCGATTGCCGAAAGCAACAACATGAAAAGGGAACATGCCTGGAGATACTTTTTCATACAAACCTCTGTTTTTTTTATGTAATCATGACCCGGAGCTGATTTGGTCCAGGGCCGCGAGAACGGCCTGGATCTCAGCTTCGTTGTTGAAAAAACCTGGGGAAAATCGCAGGGTGCCCTGGGGAAAGGTGGCGATGCTGCGGTGGGCCGCGGGCGCACAATGAAGGCCGGCTCTGGCCATGATTCCATACTGGCGGTCGAGCAGAAAGGCGAGATCGGCCACGCTTCTTCCTGCCATGGTCAGGGAAACCACCGAGCCACGGCCAGCGCCGACCGGGGGGCCGTACACGGTAATCCTCTTGATCTGGCTTAAGCCCTCCAGCAGCAGTTTGGTAAGGCGCTCTTCCTTTAGCCGGATTGCCTCCCGGCCGGTTTTCTTGATGAATTCCAGACCTGCGGCCAGGCCGCCGATGCCAAGGGTGTTGGGCGTTCCCGACTCATAGCAGTCCGGCATGCACTGCGGCTGCTCCTCCTGCTCCGAATTGCTGCCCGTGCCGCCCATGGTCAGCGGCGGCAGCAGGAGCCCTTCGCGAAGCAGAAAACCGCCGGTGCCGGTGGGGCCGAACAACCCCTTATGGCCGGTAAAGGCGAGAAAATCGATGCTCATCTCCTCCATCGCCAGGGGAAAGACTCCGGCGGACTGGGCAGCGTCCACCAGCAGCAGCGCCCCGCCCTTGCGGTTGCCGATGGCGGCAAGATCGGCCACGGCGCCGGTTACATTGGAGAGATGATTGATGATGATCAGCCGGGTTTTTCCGGTAAGCCGCTTGGGGATATCGTCCGGGTCGATGGCGCCGGTGGGGTCGGTGGGCAGAAGCTCGAGACGGATTCCCCTGGATTTTTCAAGGTGGCGCAGGGGGCGCATTACCGAGTTGTGTTCCATGCCCGTGGTCAGCACCTGATCGCCGGGGGCGAGCAGCCCGAAAATTCCCACATTGAGCGCCTCGGTGACATTGCTGGTAAACACCACCCGGCTGGAGTCCGGGCAGCCGAAAAGGTCGGCGGTCAGCTCGCGGGCCGCAAAGATCACCCGGCTGGCGGCCAGGGAAAAACGGTGCGCCGAGCGGCCGGGGCTTAAGGAGATCTCCCTGAGCAGCCGATGCATGGCCTCCGCCACCTCAGGCGGCTTGGGAAAGGAGGTGGCGGCGTTGTCCAGATAGATGGGGGGAGATGAGTCGGGCATAATTAAGGGGGCGGCAGACTTCAGCAGGGGCTGACCACCTTGGCTGCCTGGGCCATGGCGTTCATGATTTCAAACATGTTGGTGACCTGGCCCACCAGCAGGTTGTCCTGGAGGTTGAAAAAGTCCAGGCAGGTGCCGCAGGAGAAGATCTCCACCCCCAGGCCGGCCAGCTCCTGAAGCGGGGCGATCAGGTCGGATTCGCTGGCGGTGATTTTTACCCCGGTGTTGTAAAAGAAGATTTTGGCAGGCAGTGGGTTGATGTTCTTGAGCGTTTTTATATAGGCCCGCATGAGTACCCCGCCCAGGGGATCGTTCCCCCGCCCCATGGTCTCGGCGGGGATGACGCAGATCAGGCCGGCGCCGGGCAGCTCGCAGCGGTAGTCCTCAGGGGCCACCTTCTTGTCGGCAGCCTCCCCGCCCGGTTTCTTACTGATCGTTATGTGGATGGCATCTCCGGCGGAATGGCTTGTCACCTCATAACCCTGGCTTTTGCCGAAGCGGGTTAGATTGCTCCGGGCAGCCTCGTTGTCAACCAGCACCTCCACCGGGCCTTGTCCTGGGGAGTCGAGCAGTTCCTTGGCCCTGATTATCGGTTGCGGGCAGGCCAGACCCCGGCAGTCGAGGATGGTATTCATGTTTTGTCCCTGTCGCAGGTTAGTCATTGAAGCTTATCTCGCTCACCATATCCCGGATGATGTTTTGCGCGGCTGTTTCAAGGGTCGGCGCGGCAAAACCCGTGTCATAAAAATCTGGGTTGATGTCGTTGGAACTCCATTTGCTCTCTGCCTCGAAATGGAGATCCTTGCGAGAAAAATATCCCGTCGGCAGCATCATCCGCAGCTTGTAGTGCCGGTTTGTGGGAATTTTCTCCTTGCTCACCAGCTTGAGGCCGGTGGTGGTCAGATCGACGAGATGCCCCAGGAGTTCATTGGTGTCATCATCGTAGACTTCAAGGTAGTAGACAAGGTGCCTGCGCTTAAGGGATCTGGGTTCATCCGTCATGCTTTCCTCCTTTGGGCGGTATTTTGGCAAGGCTGGCCAGCATGCATTCAATGATCGCCTCGGGACCTATGCTGGAAGAATCGACAATAATGGCGTCAGCCGCCGGTTTGAGCGGGGCTAGGGCCCGCTTGGCATCATCATGGTCGCGCTTGCTGATCTGGGCCAGAATTTGCTGATAGTCCACGATCTGGCCTTTTTCCGCCAGCTGTTTCTGGCGGCGGCGGGCTCGCACCTCGGCCGAGGCGTCGAGAAAAAACTTGCCGGCCGCTTTGGGGAAAACCACGGTGCCCATATCGCGGCCCTCGGCGACAATGGCGCCTTTTTCTCCCAGCTGCCGCTGCAGAGCGGTAAGCTTTTCCCGGACCAGCGGGTCGGCGGAAACCCGCGAGGCGACCATGCCCATCTCCGGGGTGCGAATGGCCTGGGAAACATCTTCGCCATTGAGCAGTACCCGCACGTCATCGTCACCGTTGGGGGAAAGGGTCAGCTCGATGCCAGCCAGACATTTTTTGAGCGCCTCCGTATCGGCCAGGTCAATACCCTGTCGCTGAAGCGCCAACCCCACCGCCCGGTACATGGCGCCGGTGTCCAGATAAGTAAAGTTGAGCCTTGCGGCCAGGCCCCGGCTGATCGTGCTTTTCCCGGCGCCCGAGGGACCGTCGATGGTGATAATGGCCCGGGGATCAAGCATGATTCAGCTCGTCCAGCGCCGTGGCCAGTGCCTTGACGAAGCGCTGGTTTTCCGCGGGCAGTCCCACGGTGATCCGGATATAGGCCGGGTAGCCGTAGGCGTTCATGGGCCGGACGATAACTCCCTGGTGGAGCAGGGCCTCGTACAGCTTTTTGCCGTCGGCCTTGACATCGATGAGGAAAAAGTTGGCCTGGGTGGGAAAGGGGTGGCAGCCGAGCTTTTCCACCTCGCCGCTCAACCAGGCGATGCCTTCGCGGGTGAAGGCGATGGTCTTTTCGTAATGTTCGTCATCACCCAGGGCGGCCAAGGCGCCTGCCTGGGCTGGGAGATTGACGTTGAACGGCTGGCGGACCCGGTGCAGATAGTCGGCGATGTCGGCGTGCATCAGGCCGTAGCCAACCCTTAAGCCCGCCAGGCCGTAGGCCTTGGAAAAGGTGCGCAGGGCCACCACCGGCACCCGGTGCAAGAGATAGTCCCGGGCGTCGAGTCGCAGGTCCGGCTCGACAAAATCAACATACGCCTCGTCGAGGACGACGATCACCTGATTCGGCACCCGGTCGAGAAAGGCGGCAAAGGCCTCGTTGCTGAATACCGTGCCGCAGGGATTGTTGGGGTTGTCGAGAAAAATCAGCCTGGTTCTTTCCGTGATCCGGCTGGCGATTTCGTCCAGGTCATGGTGCATGCCGATCAGCGGTACCACCCGGTTGACGCCGCCCTGGGCCTGAACCGCCTTCTGATAGACGAGAAAGGTGGGCTGGCTGGTGATCACCTCTTCCCCCGGCGCGAGAAAGGCCGCGATCAGCAGCTGGATGATCTCGTTGGAGCCGTTGCCGAAGACCAGCTGGTTTTGGGCAACGCCGATCTTTTCGGCCAGGGCCAGGGCTAGGTAATAGCAGCTGCCGTCGGGATAGCGGTGCAGGTTTTTCAGGCTGTCGGTCACCGCGGCCACCGCCTTGGGCGAGGGGCCCAGGGCGTTCTCGTTGGAGGCCAGCTTGATGGAGCCGGTGATGCCGTACTCGCGCTCCAGCTCTTCCAGGGGCTTGCCCGGCGGATAGGGGATGAGGCTGGCGATGTTGTCGCGCACAGGGAGTTTCATGGAAGTAAATCCTTATAGATAGCTGTCAGCCGTTAGCTGTTAGCTGACAGCTGTTTTTCAAATCAAGCCGTTGTTCCAGGGCATAACCGGCCCGGAAGATTTTTTCCTCGGCAAAATGCGTGGCCTGGAGCTGCAGGCCGATGGGCAGGCCGTTGCTGCTTATCCCGCAGGGCACCGACATGCCGGGCAAGCCGGCCAGGTTGGTGCAAATGGTAAGGATATCGGAGAGATAGACGGAGAGAGGATCGTCGATTTTTGCCCCGATCTTCCAGGCCGGCGCCGGGGTGACCGGGGAGACCAGCAGGTCGCACTGGGCAAAGGCCCTGGCATAATCCTGCACGATCAGGGTGCGTACCTGGGAGGCCTTTTTGTAATAGGCATCGTAGTAACCGGAGGAAAGAGCGTAGGTGCCGATGATGATTCGCCGTTTCACCTCCTCACCGAACCCCATGGAGCGGCTGTGGCGGTACATCTCCAGCAGTTCGTGCTGGTCGTGGTCGCGGAAGCCGTACCTGACCCCGTCGTAGCGGGCCAGATTGGAGCTGGCCTCGGCCGGGGCGATGATGTAGTAGGCCGCCACCCCATATTCGGTGTGGGGCAGGGAGATTTCCACGATTTTGGCCCCGGCCTCGGTAAGCAGGGCGATCCCTTTGCGCACCGCCTGTTCCACCTCCGGGTCAAGACCGGCGCCGAAGTATTCCCTGGGGATGCCGATGGTGAGGCCGTTACAATCAGGGACAAGGGCCGCGGTGTAATCCGGCACCGGCTGGTCGACCGAGGTGGAGTCGCGCGGATCGTAACCGCTGATGGCTTTGAGCAGGATGGCGGCGTCGCGCACATCCTTGGTGAGCGGCCCGACCTGATCAAGGGACGAGGCATAGGCCAGCAGGCCGTAGCGGGAGACCCGGCCATAGGTGGGTTTGATCCCGACGATTCCGCAGTGGGAGGCGGGTTGGCGGATGGAGCCGCCGGTGTCCGAGCCCAGTGAGGCGATGCATTCGTCCGCCGCCACCGAGGCCGCCGAACCGCCGCTGGAGCCGCCGCAGACATGGGCCAGGTTCCAGGGGTTTTTCGGCACCCCGTAGGCGCAGTTCTCGTTGGCCGAGCCCATGGCGAATTCGTCCATGCTCACCTTGCCGAGGATCACCGCGCCCTCAGCCCGGAGCCTTTCCACCACCGTGGCGTCGTAGGGGGGGATGAAAGGTTCGAGGATCTTGGAGCCGGCCGTGGTGCGCAACCCCTTGGTGCAGAGGACATCCTTGATGGAGAGCGGAATGCCGCAGAGGCTGCCGACCGCGCCCCGTTTGCGCATGTCGTCGGCTGCCTCCGCCTGGGCCAGGGCGCCGGTGCGGTCCAGGGTGATATAGGCGTTGACCTTGGGCTCCACGGCGTCGATCCGGTCGAGCACTGCACGGGTCAGCTCCAGGGAGGAGATCTCCCCCATGGCCAGGAGATCCTGCAAGGCATGAATGGTTAAGGCGTGGAGTTTCATAATCTACCGTACCGCTGCTGATTTTCCGAATGCCTGCTGCCGGCGCGGAGAGCGCTAAGCCGTTGAAACAAAATAACTCCGCCATTCACAATAGCCAAAACGGCATAAGGAGCCGTAAAGGATTGAGCTAAACTGTGCAGGTTTATTCAGTGACGGCTCCTAATAAAAACGGACCTCGGCAAGGAGGTCCGTAACTAAACCGGCAGAAAAACAATTAGTTAGTGGCTGATCTCAACTCTGATAAACAGGATAAGTGCGTTAACGAGGTTATTTTCTGCCCAAAAACGCAGAAAATAACCTCTAACTTACTAAATAACCCTGGGTACCACGAAGGCCTCGCCGTTCTGCACAGGGCCGTTGGCCAGGGCTTCTCGCTGGGACAAGGATTCACGAACCTCGTCTGCGCGGAAGGCATTGTGGATGGCCAGGGCGTGGGTGGTGGGAAAAACACCGGTGGTGTCCAGCTCGCCCAGTTTTTCCACATAGCTCAGAATGGTATCCAGCTGCAGGGTGGTTTTTTCTACTTCGGCCTCTGACAGCGAAAGTCTCGCCAGCCTGGCCACCTGTCGTACTTCTTCCGGGGTGATTTTCATGTCTTGATTTTTACCGTATCCAACCGGCCAAGTCAATCGTGGTGAACTCGCAACAACCTGAAAAGTTCACAGGCCCAAGATGCTAAGCCGTCGTAAATAAATAACTGTAACATTCTCATATCGTAAGCGGCATAAGGGGCCGTAATAAAATAGATATGAATGTAATGGTTATTTTTTAACGGCCCCTAAATCAAACACTTACACATTAATACCCGTTGTAATCGTGGCTTTTTACGATTTCAACAATCGTGGTGAACTCGCAACAACTCATTTTTTAAACGCAGAGGCGCAAAGTCGCAAAATTTTAATCCTTTTATTTCAACATGTTGCCTTTGCGTCTTGGCGTTACGTTTTCCAGTTGTCACATGATCATCAATCGTGATGAACTCAGCAGCAGCGTATCTGCTTCGCTTAGTGGCGCAGTTGGCCGGTTACGTCTGGGTTACCGAGGACCTCGACAAAGACCCGCACCACGTCTGGGTCAAACTGGCTCCCGGCACAACGGTGCAGCTCGGCAATGGCCGCCATGGGTTCCAGGTTCTTCTTGTAGCTGCGCATGGAGGTCATGGCGTCAAAGCTGTCCGCCACGGTGATGATTTTGGCCAACAGGCTCAGCTCATTGCCGCCCAGGCCGTCGGGATAGCCTTTGCCGTCCATCCGCTCGTGGTGATGGCGGACAATGGTGACTTCCTGCTGCATGAAGGACAGGGGGGTAATGATGTTGGCCCCGATCTCCGGATGTTTTTTCATCAGCAGCCACTCTTCATCGGAGAGCGGCCCGGGTTTGCGGATGTAGTTGACATCAATCACCAGCTTGCCGATGTCGTGGACCTTGCAGGCCCGCTCCAGCACGGTCAGATCATCCTCGGCCAGGCGCAGGGCCTGCCCGATGTGCATGGCGTGGAAGGTGACCCGGTTGGTGTGCCCTGCGGTGTACATGTCTTTTTCTTCCAGGGCGGTTTGCAGGGTAAGCATGGTATTCAGGGTGGAGACTTCCAGATCTTCGTTGTATTTTTCCAGCAAGTGGTTCTTTTCCGCCAGTTCGCTGGTCTTGCTGCGCACCTCGTCTTCGAGATTTTTCTTGTAAGCCTTCTCCTGGAGGACGTACTTCCGTTTTTCAATGGCCCGCTTGACCTTGATGTTGAAGATGTCCAGATCTTCAATGGGCTTGGGGATGAAGTCGTAGGCCCCCAGGTTGATGGCCTTGACCGCATACTCCATGGAGCCCGCGCCGGTGAGAAAGATCACCGGGATCCCGTAATCGCGGTCGTTGATCTGTTTGAGGGTTTCAAAGCCATCGAGGCCGGGCATGTTGATATCGAGGATGATGAGATCGAAATCACCGGTCAGGGCGGCAAGGGCTTCTTCGCCGCTGGCGCAGGAAACCACCGTGTGACCGAACATGGTCAGGATTTTGCAGACGGCTTCCCGTACCAGGATGTCGTCGTCAGCGATGATGATTTTTGCCTGCAGCATGTTTGGTCCGTAAGCCGTTGAGCAAAAATAACTTGAACATCGAATCCTGCCAAAACGGCATAAGGAGCCGTAAAGGTGAGGCAGAATAGTACAAGTTATTTTTGCACGGCTCCTAATCAGAAAAGAAGGATGGGGGTGCGAGCGCGGGCCAATAAGGGGCGCAACTGCCGTTCCGATCATAACAACGAAAATTCCTTAAAAAGTCCAGTATTTTTTTGCCAGGGCCAGGGCCGCATCCAGAGAGGGCAGGGGCCGTTTTGTCCGGGCCAGGGTATTAAGTGCCGCGGACTCCAGCCCCCCTTTCCCGGTCATTTCATGAAGGCTGGCCAGCACGCCGTCGGCAAGACCCTGCAAATGGTAGCCCCCTTCCAGCACCAGGACCAGTCGTCCCTCGCAGAGTTCAGCCGCCAGATCGACCATAACCCTGGTCAGATAGGCAAAACCGGTGGTGGTAACCGCCATGGTGCCAAGGGGGTCGGAAACATGGGTATCATAACCGGCGGAAACCATGAGGCAGTCCGGTCTGTATTGACGGGCAACCGGGGCCACCAGTTCGTTCATGATCCGGGCAAAGTCCTGATCGCCCTGGCCGCCGGGCAGCGGCACATTGAGGGTGTAGCCGCAGCCCTTGCCCGCCCCGGTTTCCCGGAGGGAGCCGGTTCCCGGATAATACGGGTACTGGTGGGTGGAGCAGTAGAGAACCTGGTCGGTGTCGTAAAAGGCGTGCTGGGTGCCGTTGCCGTGGTGCAGATCCCAGTCGAGAATGAAAATCCGCTCCATGCCCAGATGCGTCAGGCCATAGCGGGCCCCGATGGCGATATTGTTGAAAAGGCAGAAGCCCTTGGCGCGGTCCGCTTCGGCATGGTG
>Ga0209211_10011232_pt1 | contig 11495 bp, 9 predicted proteins | sample RifGroA2_FD_183992 | JGI IMG/M metagenome (GOLD analysis project Ga0209211, IMG submission 183992) | Groundwater microbial communities from Rifle, Colorado, USA - Groundwater A2 (SPAdes) (version 2) | ecosystem: Environmental > Aquatic > Deep subsurface > Groundwater | place: Rifle, Colorado...
TAAAATTTTCTTGGCTGGCAAAACCAACCGACCCTGCTTTTCAAGAACCGTGGTGTAACCGCTAAACTCTTGAAACATTTTTTCTGTCTGAATATCCGACGCATCAATAACCACGGATTGGGCCAAAATATCCGCCACCACCGCCACCTTGGGTGCAGTCAGTTTCTTAATGCGTGCGCCATCAAACTCAGCCGCATCTTTTACTGTGTTGGGATCTTCAATAATAGAATATTCCTCAATATAATTTTCTCTAAATATTCCACGACAAGACGACTTGGCCTTTCCACTCAAAATCTTTTTCAAATAATCCTTAGGAAGATTAACCAAAACAATCACACCAAAACTATAAACGCGAAACCAGGAATCATCACCAACCTTGTAAACATGGTGCGTACGCGCCTTGCTTTCAAGTTGGTAGGCGGTGTGTTCAAAAAATTTAATCAAATCAATACTGTTCGCAAAGTAGTGTGCGGAAATCGATATTTGTTTTGTGGTAGCAATGATTGTGTTTTCCATATTATTTTATAACTATCTTTTTACACTACAATTTTACCATTTCTCCCCAATTTTTTCCATGTTCCACATCCACAACAATCGGCACGGAAAAATTTTCCACGTCTTCCATTATTTTTTTAACTTTTAATCCAACTTTTTCCACCAAATCTTTTTTAACTTCCAAAACCAGTTCGTCGTGCACCTGCATCAAAATTTTAACCTCGGATTTTTTATCTAATCCATACTCACTTGCCACCCAGTCATAAACTTTGACCATGGCAATTTTCATAATATCCGCGGCTGAACCCTGAACCGGCGCATTGATCGCCATACGCTCTCCGGCCGCACGCACCATTGGCATACCGGATTGCAATTCCGGCAAATACCGGCGCCGACCAAAAATTGTTTCAACATATCCTTGTGCAATTGCCGCTGCCTTAGTTCCATCAACATATTCTTGAATTTCCGGATACACATCAAAATAACGATGAATAAAATCGCGCGCCTCTTCTGTCGTCATGCCTGTCGCGCGCGCCAAAGAATTCTGACCCATGCCATAAAGCAATCCGAAATTAATTGCTTTGGCCGCGTAACGCTGTTTGTCAGTTACATCCTTAAGCTCAACATTCCAAACCTCAGCCGCAGTGGCACGATGAATATCTTCTTTATTTCTAAAAGCCTGTTGCATGCGCTTGACTTTGGCAATTTCCGAAATCATGCGCAACTCAATTTGAGAATAATCTGCGGCCACCAATTCACATCCGGATGAAGCAATAAAAGCCTTACGAATTTCTCGACCCAATTCTTTTCTAATTGGAATATTCTGCAAATTTGGATTTGAACTTGAAAGCCGGCCAGTCGAAGTTATGGTTTGATTGTAAGTTGTATGAACCCGACCGGATTCTTTGGACACAAGCTCTGGTAAAGCATTGACATAAGTTGAAAGCAATTTTGATAATTCACGGTGTTCAAAAATCAAATCAATTATCGGATGCTCGCCACGCAATTTTTCGAGCTCTGAAGCCGCAGTTGATAATTCTCCTTTGGCAGTTTTTTTAACTTTTGCCGAGATTCCTAGTTTATCAAAAAGCATAACCTTAAGCTGAGACGGAGAATTTAAATTAAATTCTTCCCCCACCATTTCATACGCTTTTTTCGACAACTCCGCCACTCTTTTCTTAAATTGTTTGCCCATTTCTGCCAAATAATCCGAGTCAATTTTTACACCACTCTGTTCCATTGAAGCCAAAACTTCTATTAATGGCGTTTCAATATCCTTAAAAAGTTTTGTCTGTTGCCGTTCGGTTAAATCTTTATCAATCAAAACGGCAAGTGGTGGCAAGTAAACTGATTCTTCGGTTGCAGAAACCGAAGCCTGAGCAAGTGTTGGCGCGAGCAGTGTTCCTTGCACTTGTGCCGGTGCAAGTTTCCTTTCAAAATATTCAAGCACAAGCGCATCCAAACCATGAGCGCGACTTCCGGGATTTAATAAATACGAAGCCACCATTAAATCCTTATGTGGTCCGCAAAATTGCAAACCCAACTGTGCCAAGGCATGAAAATCTGTTTTCAAATCATGGCCGATTTTTACTATTTTTTTATTTTTAAAAACTTCTTTAAATTCTTTTACAAATTCTTTTGGAACCACGATGTGTTCGTTCTTTCCCCAAACCAAAACCAAACCAACCCAAGATTTATCATAAAGACTTTCCGGACGAGGAAATACCCGCACAGCAATTTCTTTTTCATTTACCAAGCCCCGCGCTAATTCTTTTGCTTCATTTATATTAAAAATGGTTTGAGTTTTCGCTTTTATTTTTTTAGAAGCCACCTTGGTTTCCACCACGTCTTTATTTTCGTTGTCGGAAATTCGGTCAAGTAATTTCAAAAAACCAAGATCCGCAAAAATCTTCGTAATCTTTTCTTGGTCCGGACTTTCCAGTTCTGCATCCAACAAATTAAATTCAATCGGCGCATCGCGAACAATTGTTACCAATTTTTTTGAATCAAAAGCATCTTTTTCACCATCTTTTAACAAAGCAATCACTCGCTCGCGGAATTTTTTAAGTTCAGTTGAATCGTTTTTAATTGCTTCATAAATTTTTTCCACAGAACCAAAGACTTGTAAAAGTTCAGTCGCGGTTTTCGTACCAATACCTTTTACTCCTTTAATATTGTCCGATACGTCACCTTGCAAAGCTTTTAAATCAATAATTTGTTTTGGTTTTAAACCATACCGATCTTCCACCGCTTTTTCATCATAAATTTTTGAATCACTGATTCCGCGCGCAAAAGTATAAACTTCGGTTTCCAAAGAAACCAACTGAAGCGCGTCCAAATCTCCGGTAACAATTGTTGATTTAATTCCTTCTTTGGCCACACTCGTTACAATTGTTCCAATTACATCATCGGCCTCAAAACCCTCTTTTTCATAAATAGGAATTTTCATGGCTTCCAAAACATTTTTTAGAATTGGAATTTGTTCATAAAGTTCATCTGGCTGTTTTTCACGAGTGGCTTTGTATTCTTCATATTCTTTATGTCGAAAAGTCGGAGCAGCCATATCAAACGTTACCACGAGGTGGGTTGGTTTTTTTTCATGAATCAGCTTAAGCAGTACGGTTAAAAATCCATAAACAGCATTAACAACTCGACCATCCTTTGTAGCCAGTGGTGGCAAGGCGTGCCAAGCACGATGAAGAACCGCGTGGCCGTCGATTATATATAAGTGTTTTGGGGACATAAACCTAGTACAAAAAGGTTTTAAAAATTGAGCATAGGGGCGTTGTGAGGTTTTTAGGTTTTTAGGCTGTTCTTAGGAATTTTCCTAAAAAGCTAAGAAGCTAAAAAGCTACAACCTATTAATTCTACCACAAAACCCCAACCCTGACTATTTTAATATTTCGCATATTTTGGCTGAAAATAAAAAATGGTAAAAATTTTGAAGTGGTGACACCTTTTTCGCTAATTTGTGCGCAATGTCCGAAGTTGAACTTCGAAGTTCAACTTCGGACATTTGTCTAATTTAAGATTAAAATTAAGTAGGGCGGGGCCTTGTGCCCCGCCAACGAAGCAACTCGCAAAAGGACCACTCTGCTCGTATTTAAATAAAACCCAAAAAAGGAATCAATGAAAATTTAAATACCCCGCGCAGCCACTTTCTTCACCGTCTTCGCTGCGTCTTCAGATGTGGCTTTTTTTTATTTAATAATACATTACCCACATCTAAAATAAGCCAAAAAATAAAAATAACGACTAAGGGGGCTTGACAAAAGTTTTAATATGTGTTATAATGGTTTTACAAAATACCATAGAAGAAAAGGGGAGTGGCTGGGCCCGGCAAAAAAGAAAAAAATAAAAACCGAAAAAGACCGGTCAACCTGCCGCCCCCAAAAAAATAAAAGAACAAGAAGAAAAGAAAGAGCAGGGATTGTCTCTGGCCGACAAAAACAAAGAAGAAGTCAGGTCGGGTCCAGACCAATCCCACCCTTAAAAACCGGACAGAGCACCGCTTGTGTGCAAAGCGTGCTCGCAAATCCCTGGTGTACACAGGGAATTTCCGGTAATGCACCCTGTGCTCGCCACTCGCGCCTGATCAGCGTGAGGACGATCATGGTTGATGATGTGGAAAGGTTGTGGCTTTGCAGAGCCCTGCCGCAACAGATTCGGTTTTCTGTCACGGACACGGCCCCGCGAGCAGCGGGTAAGCCCCTCCGTGAAGGTGAGAATTCTTGAATCTGTTCCACTGTTTGTACACCATCAACTTAGGGTGGTGACGGGGAAAGGATGTGGCTGCGACGACAGCCATATCCGCGCAGGTAGATTCGCCCTCATCGCCAGTAGCTGGCGTTGGGCGTGACGGGCGTGTTTTCAAACATGCCTCCTGCCCCCAATTTTTCGTCACTTCGTTCATTCTTCGTTGGGCCGCGCAACTTGTGCGGCCTCTCATCTGTGCCCATGATAAATTCGTGGTCAAAGACGAGGAAAAGTTCGCTCCCTAACCCAACTCCCATGAAATCCACTGAGGGTTTCAACGAGTAGACTCATCAGGGGATGGTGGCGCACGCGAGTCGTGCTCCCGAATCTCAGAAGAACTTTTTCTCAACGTTTTAAATAATAAACCGCGCTACAAACGCAAAAACGCCTAGGGAAGGGCATCAAACCTGTTCGGACAAAAGAGCCGGCAGGATAAAGTCTCCCACCATTGTCCCGAAAATGTGACGTCGCGACCACAATGGTAAAGAAAGTTTGCAAGGGTCTGATCTGTTTCCGAGATCTGCAAACGACCAAAAAATAGGTAATACCCTAAAGACCCTCGGGTTTTACCAAAAAATTTCTGTAATAACTCGGTGGGGGAAAATGGTTCTCGAGATGCGGAGGGAACCACTTTCGAGATTTGCTGTGCTGCATATCTCCCCTCACAACCGTGGTCCCCTCAGGGAAGAGGGGTGCGGAACTCGCGTTGGAGATCGGGGTTTGGTCATGTGTGTTGACCCGCCCCCTTGAACCCAAAAGGTTCTTCTCTGCCAACACACCAACCCGCCCTGGGATACCCTTGTGGGATTTGAGGATACGGGTTGAACAGATGGGGAAAGGCTTGGCCGAGGACGACGGCCCGCCTGCGAACGGATAGCACAATCCGTTCCCCCCTTTCGGTCCACGTTGGCCACGCAACTTGCATGGCCTCTCATCTGTGCCCACGATGCAAGTCGTGGTCAAAGATGAGAAACTCGAGGCCGGGGCTTGAGGTGTTGGCCAATGTCTAATGTTTGAAGCGGAAAGTTTAAAGACATCCAGCACCTCGCCCCCGCCCAGAGTGGAAAAAATTCGATTACACCCAAGGCGACAAGCGGTTGAGATATGCCGCCGTGCGCTCAAACCTCAAAATGGTTCAGATGTAAAACATCTGCCGGGTAATATCTCAAGGTGGCACTAGACCACTGGGGGTGCCTAGCTCAAAGAGCAGAGCACCCAGTCTCCACGCGCCAATTCTAGTTAGCGTGGAAACTCGTTTTTTGGAAAATCAGGAATCAGTTCGGGGATCAAAAATCTCCGTTGGTCTATCTTGACCCAGCGAGCAATCGCTGTAATCAAAAGCTGGTTTCTGACCTCGCAGAACGGGTTATAGGCAGGACGATGATGTACTGGCAGAGATTGCTTCAAAGCCAGGAACTCGTTCGAACCGTCGGGCTTCCCGTTGCAGGATGGTCTGGAATTTCATACGCGTCGCGTATAAACCAGACAACAGAGACGCTCATCGCTCTAAAAGCGGTCTCCTTCCTGATTTCAACCCCGACGTGTTTTAAATCGGACCCCGTCAGGGGTTTGACAGGACGCAAGGCTTTTCCCGCGTAAAGCCACCCCCTTCAAAAGACGGGCACATAACTGCCCAACTGCTGATTGCTTGGGGTGGTAATGGGAGGACCCTTGGTCTGCCAGAACATGATATGCCGAGACGGGTTGATAGCGGCGTTGATGGTAGCTGAAACCCTCGGACAGAGTCGTGTTCCTGGTTTCTCCCTCTGGGGAGATGCGCTTGCTTGCTTCCACGCATGTCTAAGGAGCGAGCAGGAATAGTGAGATGTGCGGCCCAGAGTGGCGTACGTCGACTCCGGTCTGTACTTGGGCAACCCGGCGCCGGGTAGTGGTACAGACACGTGTTTAATAAAAACAGGCGCGCGGCGCGCCTGTAAAATTCGCTCCGACCTTACGGGGTTCGGAGCAGGGGCTGGGTCACACCGCTTGAGTCCCCCTGGAAGGACGATGGTGTCACCTGGTTCCACCGAGGGGCAGTCTGAGGTTTCTTTCCAGGACCTCGGAGTCTGCCCCTTCCTTACCACAACCCAGGCGTGCGCGGTTTGTACGCCCACATGAAACTCCCGGGAAACCCGGATCCTCCCTCGTGAACGACGAGTATAGGAGGATCTCGGGCCCGGCATTTCATCTCTCAAACCACACCTACTCGGTGTGGTTTTGAAATTTGGGGGCTGGGGTAAAAAAAAGAATCAACAGGGGGATAGAACGAGTAAATAGGGCGGGGTCTTGCCCCCCATCAAAGCATAAACAGGTGTAGCTCAAACCTTTAGGTTTGAGACGGTTTCAAGTCTGAAGACCTGAGCCACAATCATTACGAGGCTAAGCCTCGTAATTAAGTTTCGCACCCATCCTTCGTAGCGTTGCGAGGGAGGATGTTTTCGCGCAATAACCACATCTCTTGACATTTCCCCCAAAACATGATATGCTTTAATAATCCAAAACAACGTTTTTTAAAAACAAACATAGCCACGTAAAGCCACTTCGTGTGGCCACGTGGCAAGCAACATAAAAACCCTCGCGGGTTCACGTGGCAAGCCCCCGAAAAATCTGCTTCTCAAACCACAGGGCAAGGAGAAAAAAATGCGTTTCTTGATTTCTTTTGCAGTTGTTCTTTTCTGCCAAGAAGCCGGTGCAAATCGTGCCTCGCTTTCCGGTTTTCAAGACAAAGGATTGAAAAAAGAAGTTGTTGCGGTTAGGCTTTATAACCTGACGCGTATTCAAAACTACCAGGAATTGCGGGCTTTTATTGCCAAGGGACTTTTGCAAAGAATTCCTAACCACGGACCAGGATATATTCTTGACCGCCGAGTCGGATCACGTGCGTCGGTTAATCGAGTCATCTATCGATATGCCCGACCATACACCGTTCGCTTTGTAAAATGGTTTGGTAAAAGATACGACGATCTTTTTCATCGCCGTTTTCGGATCCCGTCGGCAGTCCGAACATGTGCCTATCAAAAACTGATTGCTTCTGGAAACATAAATGCGGTTTCGTGTGAAGAAACAAGCCACACAACCGGAGCAACAATTGACATCAGTTATTCTGATGTTTCTCCGGCTGGTCGGCGGTGGATGGAAAAAACCCTCTTGGCCCTTGAAAAGCTTGGACAAATCCAAGCCACGAGAGAAATCTTTCAGCCGGTATACCACATCATGGTATACCCAACGTTTTCCAGTCTCGACCCGCGCTAAGGCGCGGGTTTTTTTGTCTGCAACCAAATTTTAAAGCGTGGTCGCAGACAGATTAAAGATTTAAGATTAAAGATACAAGATTCGTGGCGGGGTGCAAAACCCCGCCCTACGTATCACTCCCCATCTTAAATCTTTAACCTTTAATCTTAATTAAAATACCCGCGACCTGAAAAAGTCGCGGGTAGAAAGAGGGGGGGCAGACACTCCTATTTTGAGAACAGTTGGTCTCTGCCAAAGACCGCCAAGACTAATTTCCTGGATGTTTCTGTGGGGGTTTTGGTCGACACACCCCAGGTGATTCGCCCAAAAGACCACCCCTTTTACAACGATGTCAAAAACCAAAACTCGTCATGAGCCTTGCAAAAATTTACTCCGGGAACAGCCAAAATCATTACTTCAACGCCGCGCAATTCGGCAAAAACCGCTCCATCTTCGTCATCACCAACAACAATAAACGGTGGTGTGGCTTTTGACGGGGCTTTAACTGGTTTGCGAATTCGTCCTGAAGCAAAATCAGTAAGATCCACATATTCTGTAATGCCATCGGACAAACGAATTGGTACGGCTCCAATATTTTTTTGACCAATCCGATACGGAATGCGAATTACCGGCGCGTCAAAATCTTGATCTGACGGCAACCAGTGCTCAAGATCCCAACACCCTTTTTGTGCCGACGCAAGCGAAAGAAAATAGATGTGCCGATCAAGCTCGCGCAAACCCAAGTAGCCACACAAAACCACATTCCAAGCAACTTGAGTAAAACCGTACTTGCTAAGATTTACCCATTCGCCACTAGATAGATTTTGCACCAAGCTTTCGGTTGTTTTTTTGGTTTTGGCAAAAATCGCATCATATGCGTTTGGCCCAGACTGAGCAAATACCTGACCCAGTCCGGCAAGCAAATCTTCAGCCAAATCTTTTGAAACTTGTGAAATTCCTTTTTCGCCAACAACCAAAATCACACCATCCTGCATACTAACAAACCAAACCCCTTTTAAAAAACCAGACTCTGGCACGGGTGTTGGTTTGTAAAGAATTTTCTTGTCTGTTTCTCGGACAAGCCGATCGAGAGATAAAACAATCTTTTTGTTTTTTGTGTCTATGTCCGCAGTAATTATTTGTTGTCGAGAAAGCTCGGGCGCCACGCGCTCAACCTGTCGAAAAACCACGGGATCAAAAACCTGCGTCTCTGGGATCCGGATGGATTCTTTCATTAGGATTCTCCTTTTTTGGTTTTTATAAAGAACGATTTAACAAAATCTTACACCCGGAAAAGTTGCGAGTCAAATCAACCAACCACAGACTTGGCGCCGGGCAAACAATCATGGTTGGACCGATTTTCTTTGGTAATTAAACATTGCAAGTGGGACGAGCCGTCTCGTTGGCGGGGTACAAGACCCCGCCCTATACATTGTTTCAAAATTAAAACATTCTGGTTTTATTCAAAATTCAAAATTAGAAATTAAAAATTTTATCTAACCGTGTTTATAAACCGCACCCAAGAGCCAACGCCAGTAATTTATCTAATATAATATAAAAACCCACGAACAAGTCATGAGTTTTTGCAAGGCCTGGGCCGGGCTCGAACCGGCGCATAGCAGTTTTGCAGACTGCCGCGTTTACCAGCTTCGCCACCAGGCCACGCAAAGACATTCTAACAAAAAGCCGCCCCAAGATCAAGGGCGGCAGACGAAACACCGGCAAAAACCTTTGTTTGATTTTAAAATTTTTTATGGAGTTAGACGAGTTTTGGATTTTTTAAAAGAAGCGCAAACACCCCAAATAACCAGAAGTGCTCCTGAAAAAACCAAAGCCACGATCGCCCCAGGTACAAAACCAGTAACAAAAAGATCGGTTAAAAAAGAGCGTGTCTTTGGGTTGCTGCCAAAAAACCACACAAACATCGCAACGGATACGAGGATTCCTTCAACAATCCAAAACCGGTGATTGGTATTTTTCATTTCTCTCCTCCTTTCTCTATAACAGTATAAAAAAAACCGCCTTTTGTCAAGGCGGTGTGAAAACAACACGCAAACTGCTTAAATTTTGGCTCTGGCTAGTATGGTAGAGGTTCGTCTGGACGAATGCGAAGAAGCGTGTCAACCAACATCCCAACCCACGCATTCCTAGAAACAACATACGTGTCTGTTGTGTCGTATCGCACACGCTGCTTAATCTCAACAATCCTACCTTCTTGTTTTTCGGGAACAGTCAACCTAGTCAGTTTTGAAAAGGTCTCAATAGCCAAAGTCGGATCTTTCCTTGCGTCGCTTCTTAAAAAACAGAGAACCTCAAGCGCACCAATTGCGGCCCTGTAATAACCACCGGTCAGCTCTCTTGGATTTTTAGCCAAGAGTTCTCCCCAGACAAGGGTACGGTTGTAAACAGTGTCTTCGGGGTTTTCCATAAATTCTTCTTTACACGTTCCATAAATCCGCCTAAGACGGGCTGTTGGTTCGTCCAGGATCAGTTCTGTTGCTTTGCAAAGAACGGAAAGCATTGGAAGACAGTCTCTTGTGTCGTTCTCGAGCAGTCGTTCGTCCATAAATTCCGACAAGGTCTTTGGGTCAGCCCACTGAATCGTAATCCACGGATCCTCTGGAAGATCTTCTCTCTGTTCTTTGATCAAACAATACTCAATGTCTGCCACGCCATTAATTCTTCTGATAAGTTCTTGCCAGTTTTTATACTGAACCGGATCGTTTTTTACGCCATCAGTCGGCCGAACGAGTATTGGAATCAAACCGCGTTTTTCCATTTTTCCTCCTTTTTGGTATTTGTTTCCTAGGGCTGTTCCAAGCCCAACAGACCAGCATAACAAAAAGACCGCCTTTTGTCAAGGCGGTCGAACGAACGCTGTTGGCTAATTACGAAGAAATAATCCAACAAAAACAAATACAAGCGACCACGGAAAAACACAAATAAAGACAGCGAGTGCTTTGTGACGAACAATAATCCCCCTCATGAAAGCCTCCTTTCTTTTTGTTTTGTGGTTTTTAAAACTACAAATCGTGCCAAGATTATAACACGGCCGGCCAAAAAAGTCAATTATGTTCGTGGACTTGAACAGCTGGTTTATTCCGTGGCGGGGGACAAGCCCCCGCGCTACTCATTCTTAAATCTTTGTTCGTGGTGTCCGTACCCCACCCGCAGCCCGCACAACACACACCTTAAATCTTATAAAAAACCGCCGCCTGTTCTACAGGCGGCGGGGTGGTCACTTGAGGTGACCGGTGAGATGCAGGATGGTTACGGTGGCTCCGGAACAAAGAACAACGATTCCAAGATAAAGGATGGTTTTCACAAACACGTCAGAATTCCACCAGTACCTTGGCCGGTATTCATATATTTCAGGCGGAGACACGGGATTGAAAAACGGCGGACAGGGAGACCTCTAAAAATTTTCATCTGGAATTGGTGTCAAAAATGGTGGTGGACCAAAGTGTTGGGTCGGTCCTCCGTGGTGCGGACCCGGAAAAGCCGGCGGTGGCTGTGGTGTCGGCCATGGCCAGCAGGGCCGAGGACGGTGGTGGTGTGGCTTCTGAAAAGTCGATTGTGGCTCCGGAAGTAGGACCGGCCTCGACCTCTCCGCTCTTTCGCGTCCATACGGATCAGGAATAGCCGGAAGGCGCGGCGTGGGTTGTAGTGGTGCGTTTGGTCGCAAACCAAGTTTCTCTTTAAGCACATCAAGATGATTTGGCGCACCAAGATCAATTATTGGCAAAGTCTTTGGCGGTGCGCCGGGTGGCAACGGCAAGAAGTGTTCTAGAAATTCCCACGTCTCGCGTTCTTCCCCCTCTGTCGTGTGTGGTCGAGGGCCTCCTGGTACCGCTGTTGTGGGAACAAAAAGTGTTCGTGATTGGCCAGGTTTTTTGTCGAGAAAAATCTCATTCGGTCGCTGTGGTCATGAATACTCAAATCTTTGCTCCGGCACCACAACCTGCGGTAGCGGAACACCGTCTTCATCGTCTGGGTGTTGAAAAAGATTGGTG
>Ga0209211_10011236_pt1 | contig 11492 bp, 11 predicted proteins | sample RifGroA2_FD_183992 | JGI IMG/M metagenome (GOLD analysis project Ga0209211, IMG submission 183992) | Groundwater microbial communities from Rifle, Colorado, USA - Groundwater A2 (SPAdes) (version 2) | ecosystem: Environmental > Aquatic > Deep subsurface > Groundwater | place: Rifle, Colorado...
TGAGTTCTGAGTTCTGAGTTCTGAGTTCTGAGTTCTGAGTTCTGAGTTCTGAGTTCTGAGTTCTGAGTTCTGAGTTCTGAGTTCTGAGTTCTGAGTTCTGAGTTCTGAGTTCTGAGTGCTGAGTGCTGAGTGCTGAGTGCTGAGTGCTGAGTGCTGAGTGCTGAGTGCTGAGTGCGGAGTGCTGAGTGCGGAGGACTCAGCACTCCGCACTCAGAACTCACTTGCGGCTCGCCGCCTCTTTCAACACCACCCGCTCTACCTGCACGCTGGCGTCTTTGTCGCCCAGCCACACCTGCCCGTCCTGGATGGTGCATTGCAGGTCCATCGTGCGCCGCGCCAGTTTGGCCAGCGCCTGCGTGCTTTCCGGCGGCAAGTTGATAATCGTGAGGTTCTTCTGGCGCTCGAACTGCGCGCTGTTCTGCGTGTACCACATGTCGGCGATGCGACCGCCGTAGCAATACACCACCACTTCGTCTGCGCGACCGCAAGCCTTGCGGATCAGCTTCTCGTCGGGGATGCCGACGTCTATCCACTGTTCGATTGCACCGGTCAGGTCCTTGCGCCACAGGTCGGCCTCGTCGTCGTCGGTCATGCCCTGCCCGAATTCCAGATACTCGTGCGCATGCAGCGCGAACGCGAGCAAGCGCACCATCATGCGCTCGTCGGTCTCGGACGGGTGTCGCGCCAGTGTAAGGGAGTGGTCCTGATAGTAGTGCCGTTCCATATCCGCGATTTGCAGATTGGCCTTGAAGATGGTTGCCTTGATTGCCATGGATTTCCTGTTTCTGTCTGGTGGTCGCGGTTGCGACGGCGTCGCATTGTAACGCCTGTCATCGCCACACCGACTTGGCGCATGCATATCCGCGCTGGTCTGCTAGACTGCGCCGCTCTGTTTTTACACCACGCACAAGCCATGACGTTAGCCTGGCAAGACGGCCTGCCGTTCTCATCGCGCTTCGGCGACGTTTATTTTTCCGCAGACTCGGGCCTCGAAGAAACGGATCATGTGTTCCTGCAAGCCAATCGGCTGGAGGCACGCTTCTCCGCGCTATCCGCGGGCGAAGGATTCTCCGTCGGCGAGACCGGATTCGGCACCGGACTCAACTTCCTTAGTACGTTGCGGCTGTTCGAGCGGACTGCGCCACCGGGCGCCAGCCTGGATTTTTTCAGCGTCGAAAAATTTCCGCTGGACGACGACGATCTGCGTGCTGCGCTGGCGCTCTGGCCCGAGCTGAATGCAAGCACCGAGACGCTGCTGGCGCGCTGGCGACGGCGCGTGCCGGGCTGGAACCGCTGGTCGTTCGGGCGCGTGCGGCTGACGCTGGTCATAGCCGACATTACCGAAGCGTTGCCACAACTGCCCGAGGGTGCGGTGGACGCATGGTTTCTCGACGGCTTCACTCCGGCGAAGAATCCCGAAATGTGGAGCGAGCAAGTCTTGACTGCGGTCGCCCGCGCATCGCGCGCCGGTGCAACGATCGCGACCTACACCAGCGCTGGTTGGGTGCGGCGCGGTTTGCTGCAGGCCGGATTCGACGTGGCACGCGCGCCGGGATTCGGATTCAAGCGCGAGATGCTGAACGGCCATCTCGCCATTCCCCGTGCAGACGACACGACACGACGCACACCGCGCTCCGCCATCGTGATCGGCGGCGGCATCAGCGGCTGCGCGGCGGCATATGCGCTGGCGCAACGCGGCGTGCAGGTGACACTGCTGGAACGCGCGCCACGACTGGCGAGCGCGGCCTCGGGCAATCCGCGCGGCATCCTGCATGCGCGCTTCGGCGCGGGCATGCATGCGCTGCACCGCTTCGTGCTGGCGTCCTACGGCCATGCGCTGGCATTGCTCGACGAGACACTGGCGGTGGACGACGAGTTACGTGCCGAATGCGGTCTGTTGCAACTGTCCTGCAACGAAGCCGAACAGAAACGCATCTCGCGTCTCGCCGAACAAGAGTGGCCCGCGCACCTGATGCAGTTCGTCGGTGCCGCACAGGCATCGCGACTCGCGGGAATGGAGATGAAATACGGCGGGCTGTGGTTCCCCGGCGGCGGCTGGGTGGTGCCGCCCGAGTTGTGCGCGCGACTGGCGGACGGCATCGAACAACGCTTCGGCCATATGGTGGAGACGCTGGCGCAGACCGATGCCGGCTGGTGTGCAGCGGGACTCGATGTCCGTGGAAATAGCTGGCAGATCGAAGCGGATACGGTCGTGGTGTGTTGCGCGCATGCCGCACTCGCACTGGAGCAGTTCTCGCGCTTCCGGCTGACACCGGTGCGCGGGCAAGTCAGCCTGCTGTCTGCGACCGCGGCGAGCAGCACGTTGCGGACGGTGGTCTGCGGCGACGGCTATTGTGCGCCCGCGGTCGGCGGCACGCATGTGACCGGCGCGACGCATGCCTTCGACGACGAGTCGCTCGATGTACGCGCAGAAGATCACGCAGACAATCTGGCAAAACTGGCCTCGTTCGCACCCGCGCTGCATGCGGCGCTGGGCGAAATCGATATCGAAGGATTAGTCGGTCGCGCCTCGGTGCGCTGCTCCGCGCCGGGTGCGGCGCCGCTGGTTGGAGAAGTCCAGCGCAATCTGTATTGCAGCCTGGCGCACGGCACGCGCGGCCTGCTCACCGCTGGCCTGGCCGCGGAGACTATCGCGGCACAGGCCTGCGGACAGCTGCCGCCGCTGCCCGCCGCCATCCTCGCCGCGCTGTCGCCGCGTGCGCGCGTGACGAAGAACTGACCGCCCCCCGCGGCTATCTCTTCGCGCTGACGGCAGTGAGTATGCCTTGCAGGATGGCGGCGGGTGTGGGCGGGCAGCCGCTGACCGCCACGTCCACCGGGATGACGTTGGCGACTTTGCCGCAGGTGGCGTAGTTCTCGCCCCCGCCGTCGGGAGAAAAGATACCGCCGTCGCATCCGCAATCGCCGATGGCCACCACCAGTTTGGGCTCGGGCGTGGCGTCGTAGGTGCGCTTCAGCGCGACTTCCATGTGGCGCGACACCGGGCCGGTAACCAGCAGCAGGTCGGCATGGCGGGGACTGGCGACGAATTTGATGCCGAGACCTTCGATGTTGTAATAGGCGTTGTTGAGCGCGTGGATTTCCAGCTCGCAGCCGTTGCACGAACCGGCATCCACCTGGCGGATGCTCAACGCGCCGCCGAACGCTGCCAGTATTTCCTGTTGCAGACGCTGTTCGAGCAGGCGCATAGCTTCGTCCGCGTGCGGCGGAGTCTCGGTCCGGATACCGGTCTTGATGATCTGTTTGAGCATCTGGTACATCAGAGATCCTGCCCTGTGTAGCTGAGATTGAACGATTTATTGATCAGCGGAAAGTCCGGCACGATGTTGTCGAGTATGGCGTGTTCCAGCAGCGGCCAGTTCTGCCATGAGGGATCGTGCGGATGCACTCGCGTGAGCTTGCCTGCGGCATCGGAATGGATCGCCACCAGCACCTCGCCGCGCCAGCCTTCCACCATTCCGATGCCGAAGCCGTTTGCGGGTAGTTTTTCCAGCAATGTCGGCGATTCTTTCTCGTAGATCAGGTTGGTCAGTATCTCGCGCTGCAGGCGCAACGACTCGAACAGTTCATCGAAGCGCACGATGACGCGCGCCGCGACATCGCCGTTGCGATAGGTCGCCATCCTCACATCCAGCTTGTCGTAAGGTGCAGTGGCAAACTGCACGCGCGCATCCCAGGCTTGCGCGCTGGCGCGTCCGGCCATGCCGCACAACCCGAGCTGGGCGGCCAGTTTCGGCTCGATGCGCCCGGTGCCGATAAATCTGTCCTGCACCCCGGCATGTTCTTCGTAAATGCCGCGCAGTATGTTCACCTCGCGCTCCAGCATATCGCACTCTTGCTCGATGATGCGCTTGCCATCGGCATCGAGATTCACCGTGACGCCGCCGGGGACGATCCTATCCATCAGGTAGCGATGACCGAACAGCGCGGCGTTGTTGCGCAGCACCTGCTCCTTGAGTATCCAGAATTGCGCGAAGCCGAATGCCAGCGCGACATCGTTGCCCAGATAGCCGAGGTCGCCCAAGTGGTTGGCGACGCGCTCGCGCTCCAGCAGCAGCGCGCGCAGCCACAATGCACGCCCCGGCGGCGTCACATTGGCGATGCTTTCCGCTGCCATCGCATAGGCCCACGCATAAGCCACGGCGCTATCGCCGCTGATGCGCCCGGCCAGCGTAGCACCCTGCTGCAGACTCATGCTCTCGAAACGTTTTTCTATGCCCTTGTGGGTGTAGCCGAGACGCTCTTCCAGGCGCAGCACCCGTTCGCCGATCACGGAGAAACGGAAGTGCCCCGGCTCGATGATGCCCGCATGCACCGGGCCGACCGGAATCTCATGCACGCCCTGTCCCTCTACCTGCACGAAGGGGTAGTCATCAAGGGTTTGAATTCCGCTCTCCGCAGGAGAACGGACGTTTGCTTCCTCTCCCCCTGGGAGAGGATTGAGGTGAGGGTTGCTTCGGCTCGCGGCTGCGTCGAAATCCTTCCGCAACGGAAAGCTGCCCTCTGACCACGCCGCATGGCGCACCCATTTGCGCTGATCCGGGGCGTCCTGTGCGCAGAGGCCGAGCAGGTCGTATGCCGCGCGCTGCATGCGGCTTGCGGCGGGAAATATCTGGCTGATATCCGGATACGCAGGTTGATCGACAGACAGCGACACGTTCAAACATACCATTCCGGTTTCGTTGATCAGCACCACATGCAGCATGAAGCCGCGCGGTCGCGCATCGCTACCCCACAACGCCACCAGTCTGCCGCCGCCTTCGCGCACCTGCTGACAAATATCGTGCAGATCGTCCGGCGCGATCTCGCCCACCCACGCCGGTATGGCATCGGTCATTCTGTTCAGTTTCAGGTTGGGGTGTTTGATCGGCATGGTCGTTTATCCCAGTAACGCCGCGGCCTGGCGATACCAGTCGGCCAGATAGGGCGGCATATATAAACCGAGCATCAGCACCAGCAGCAGGTGCACGAACACCGGGATCAGCGCGGGCGGATGCGGCAAGGGTTTCATCGTGGTTTCGCCGAACACGATGGGCTGCATTTTGCCGAAGATGGCGGCGAACGCGATGCCCAGCGCGACCAGCAGGATGGGCGTGGTCCACGGGTATTCGTGCATGGCCGTAGTGATGACGAGGAACTCGCTGGCGAACACGCCGAACGGCGGCATGCCCAGAATTGCGAACGTCCCCAACGCCAGCGCCCAGCCGACCGACGGGCTGACTTGCAGCAGGCCGCGGATATTTTCCATCTGCTGCGTGCCGGCCTTCTGCACCGCATGGCCGACCGCGAAGAAGATCGCCGACTTGGTCAGCGAGTGCACGGTCATGTGCAGCATGCCCGCGAAGGTCGCCACCGGGCCGCCCATGCCGAAGGCGAAAGTGATGAGGCCCATGTGCTCGATGGACGAGTAGGCGAACATGCGCTTGATGTCCTTCTGCCGGAACAGCGAGAGTGCTGCGACCATCACCGAGAGCAGGCCGAAGCCCATCATCAGGTTGCCCGCGAAGTGTGTGCCCAGTGAACCGTCCACCAGCACTTTGCTGCGCACCACGGCGCACAACGCAACGTTGAGCAGCAGGCCGGACAGCACGGCGGACACCGGCGTCGGGCCTTCGGCGTGCGCGTCCGGCAGCCAGCTGTGCAACGGCACCAGACCGATCTTGGTACCGTAGCCCACCAGCAGGAAGATAAAGGCCAGCTTAAGCACGGTCGGCTCCAGACTGCCCTTCACTTCGTTCAGGTGCGTCCACAGCAAGGCCGTGCCGCCCTGCCCCAGCACGCGCTCGGCGGCGAAATAAAGCAGGATGGTGCCGAACAACGCCAGCGCGATACCCACGCCGCACAGGATGAAATATTTCCACGCCGCCTCCAGACTGGCCGGGGTGCGATAGAGACTGACCAGCAACACCGTGGTCAGCGTCGCCGCTTCCATCGCGACCCACATGATGCCCATGTTGTTGGTCGTGAGCGCCACCAGCATCGCAAAGGTGAACAACTGATACATGCTGTAGTACAGATGCAGCATGCCGGTGGTGAGCTTGCCGTGATGCTGCTCGATGCGCATGTAGGGACGCGAGAACAGCGAGGTGGTGAACGCGACGAAGGCGGTCAGCGCGACCAGGAATACGTTGAACGGATCGATGAAGAACTGCTCGTCGAACGCGACCTGCGGACCCGAATCGATCACCCGCAGAGTCAACGCCACCGAGGCTGCAAAGGTGAAGAAACTCATCAGCGAATTGAGTTCGGCCGCCCATGCACGCGAACCGAACACTGCCAGCAGCCCGCCGCCCAGCAGCGGAATGAGCAACAACGCCAGAAGCTGCAAATCAATCATCTTTGAGCTTCTCCATGTGGGTGATGTCCAGACTGTCGAAGGTCTCGCGGATCTGGAAGAAGAAGATGCCGAAGATGAAAGTAGCCACCAGCACGTCCAGCGCGATGCCCAGCTCCACCACCAGCGGCATGCCCTGGGTGGCGCTGGTCGCGGCGAAGAACAGGCCGTTCTCCAGCGACAGGAAGGCGACCACCTGCGACACCGCCTTGCGCCGCGTGAGCATCATCAGCAGCGACAGCAGCACGCTGGCCAGCGCGATGCCTATCAGTCCGCGCGTGATGCCTTCGGCCAGTTGCGTGATCGGCGCGGCCAGATTGAACGCGAAGATCACCAGCACGATGCCGACCAGCATGGTGGTGGGAATGTTGATCAGCGTCTCCACGTCCCAGCGCACGTTCAGTTTGCGTATCAACCGGTGCAGCAGCCAGGGCAGCAGCATCACCTTGAGCAACAGCGTCAGTCCCGCCGAATAATAGAGATGATGCTGATTCGTGGAATAAGCCACGATAGAGGTGCTGAGAGCCAGCAAGGCGCCCTGCCAGGCAAACAGATTGATCAGCGACAGGATGCGCCGCTGCGAGAGCATCGCGAAGGCGACCAGCAGCAGCATCGCGGCCAGCAGGTTAATGAATTGGAGCGTGTAGGGGATATGCACTCTTACGCTCCCAGCAGGAAGTGGATCAGCAGCCCCAGCACCGCGAGCAGGAACGCCGTGCCGAGGAACTCCGGCGCACGGAAGATGCGCATCTTGGCGGTCACCGCTTCCAGCAGCGCCAGCCCCGCACCTGCCAGCATCAGCTTCAGCAGCAGGATGACGATAGCCAGCGGCAACCCCGCCCAGTGGCCCATCTCGGCGATGCCTTGCGGCACGAACAGGGCGATACCGATGGACATGTAGGCGAACAGCTTCAGGCTGCTGGCCCATTCGATCAGCGCCAGATGGCGCGCCGAATACTCCAGAATCATCGCCTCGTGAATCATGGTGAGTTCCAGATGCGTGCTCGGATTGTCCACCGGGATGCGCGCATTCTCGGCCAGCAGCACGATCACGAACGCCAGCGCGGCGAAGGCCAGACTCGGATACAGCATGAACTGATGGTGCGCCAGCGCCTCGACGATGCGCGGCAGCTGGGTGGAATGGCTGATCATCGAGGCGGTGAACAGCACCATCAGCAGCGCCGGTTCGGCGAGGAAGGAAACCAGCATCTCGCGCCTGGCCCCCAGCGAACCGAAAGACGTGCCGATATCCATCGCGGCGAGCGCGATGAACATCCGCGCCAGCGCGAACACACCGACCAGCGCGATCACATCGGCAGCCTGCGAGAACGGCAAGTCCACCGCGATGACGGGGATGATGGCCGCCGCCAGCCACATGCAACCGAACACGATATACGGCGTAACGCGGAACAGCCAGGACGCGTTATGCGCAATCACCGCATCCTTGAGGAACAGCTTGCGCAGCACGCGATACGGCTGCAGCACGCCAGCGCCGGAACGGTTCTGCAGCCACGCCTGGCACTGGTTGACCCATCCGGTCAGCAAGGGCGCGGCCAGCACCACTAGCAGCAGTTGCGCGAGCTGGAACAGGGCTGCGAAGACAAGGTCGAGATTTTCCATCACAGTGAAATATACGAAAGCTTGGTTAACGTGGTTTTCGGCGCATCGTAAATCTCCCAAAAGCGAAAAACGAACGTATAGGCGTCAAACGGCGTTTTCACCAGTTCCTTGAGCGATGATTCAATTTCGGCGATGTTCATGTGGGCCAGTCAAATCGAGCAGTGAATAATATGTGTAATTGAGCTTGCCGTAACGAGCCATCTACTTCAACTTAAACAAGTTCCGTAGCGCTAGGCCGATTAAGAATACCGCCAGCAAAACGCAAATTTTGTGCATGGCTTCTGCAATGGTTGCGAGCAGCGGCCACCAGCCAGAGTTGCCGAACAGCGTGCTGCGTAACTCTTTGAGCGTTGAATCAAATCCCGGCAATGGAAGTAGATTGAGCAGGACAAACTGTCCCCATTGTGTAGTGAGTTGCCAATTAATTGGCGATTTACCAAGAACAGCAAAAACAGATGTTGTGCCCGCACCCCACATCAGCGCACCGTAAATAATCGCAAACAACCCTGTCAGCCCCAAACCCCATGCCAAAGGTCGGATAAGGCTGAATCCGTAGTCTGCAACCTCCTTATAGACGCGATACAACCCACGCTTAGCACCCGTATCAAGTGCCGCCTCCTCGGCCATTTCCAGCTTAAAAAAACGTTGCTCTTCGCGCACGGCGTGCTGCTGTGCGAACGCCAGCTTCAGTGTACGGTAAGCACGGGCGCACATTTCATTGCCGTGCGGTTTATTAGGAAATATTGCGTCGCGAAAACTCGTGTCTTGGTGCAGTGTTGAATTGTAGAAGGCTGGCGGGTACTCAAAGAATGCCGGTTGAGGTTCGGGTATGCTCACCTCTTCAAGCACCTCCATCAATACTCTGCCATTATCATCACGGGCAAAGTGAAGCGCTGACAAAACACCCGACAAGCCGAAATTAGTTTTTCCTGTAAAGCGTCTGCTTGAGAAATCAGAGCCGTCCATAAATTTTGCGCCACCAAAATCGATACTCCCGAAGACCTGTGGATCAAGGCCACGCAAATTTGCCCACACACGTCGGTCATTTAACAATTCACCGTAAATGCGACCAAGGCTCGCCCAATCCATTCCGTCAAATAGTGCACAACCCTTAAACAATGCGCCATAAAACTGAGCTGAATCGCCAAACTGAACGCCTTTGAACTCCGCTCGTGAGTTAAATTGAGCACCCCAAAATCTTGCTCCCTGGCCGAATTGAGCGCCAACAAAAATGGTTTGTGCATCAAATTTTGCGCCCGCAAAATTAACATCATCTCCGAACTGTGCGCCCACGAATACCGCACGACCTTCAAATCGAGTAAAGCTAAAATTAGCCTTATCACCAAATTGTGCACCAGCAAAAATTGCCGTTTTTATAAAATGTACGCCTTCAAAATCGGCATCGTCCCCAAACAGAAATTCGGAAAAATTTACGTTATCTTGGAATACATGCCCCCTTAGATCGACCTTCGGTCCATCCGTAGTAACTACCCCATTGATTGCCGTGTGTACTCTGCATGGGTAGGCATTGCGCCATGCGTTCCATACATCCTTCCCATGTAGTACCAGAGCAAGCAAGCCTGCTTTGGTCGGCATGTCAGGCATACCATTCGTAGTATCAACAAATACTGCCGACCACGGTGCTGGGGCAGCGGCAGAATTGGAGGGAAGGTCATCGTGATTCAAGATACGCCCTTCTTCACCATTTTTCGCGCCACCGCTTCGGGGAGTTGCTTGTAGTTTTCCTTGCTGGCAATACGCTTCCCGGATTTTTTCTCCAGATCGCGCCGCGCACGCCCCGCTACTGATCCGCCTTCCACGGCGGCATCGCGATTTTCGTCATAGCCCTGCGCGTCTTTGTTGCGCGCAATCTCGGTGGTGGAGGCTTCGCCCAGCATAGTGAAGATCAGTTCCAGATCATTCATGTGGTCGCGCAGGTTGTCCGCCGGTTTGTCGAGACTTTTGAATTCCTTGTATTCGGCTGGGGTCATGCCGAACGTGGCACGACTGATTTCTGCAGTGAGGATGGAGTATTCGCGCTGTTCTTTCACGCCGCGCTTTTTCCATTCGTTGGTCAACTCATCTCGTATGGCGATGCCGCGCACGCGCTTTTCGATCCATTCGTCGCTGTAACCCTTGGCCTTGTATAGCTCGCGCATCCGCGATGCGGCGAGTTCGGGATTTTCGATTTCTTCGAGCCGTTCGTAACCCACCTTGGCCAGCCAGCGTTTGAAGGGTTCGGCCTTGGGCGAGGGGATGGATTGGATGATGCGGAGCAAGCCTTCGGTATGTGAGCAGTCCGTTTCACGCAACTTGCCATCCGACGCTTCGAGTTTGAACTGTCGACAGATTGTCGACAGTTCCATGCCGCTGATTTTTTCACGCTGTTTGATACGATACCAATAGTCCCGTGGATTCTGGCTGTCCGTCAACGCCGCGACCACATCGACAATGGAGAAATACCATTTCTGATCGTTTTCGCTCCAGATGGAGCGAATCTGTTTCGATTCAAACAGCTTGATGTTACTCATGTCTCTGTTCTCCCAATCTGCATAGGGCGCCGAAGGCCGGGTTGGTGTTTTCCATCACACAAACACCAGCAACACGATCAGGGTGACGAACGTGTAGGTCAGGTACAGATGGATGCGCCCGTGCTGCAACAGCCCGGCCCACGACGATAATTTTTCCGTGATGTGCTTGATCGGCTGATACAGGATGAACCACAGGCGGTCGTCGCTCTGTCCGTGGTAGCGGGGATGCGTGTCGAACGGGCTGGGCACTTCTCTTTCTATCAGGAAGAACGGTTCGAAGATGCGGCGGATCGGCTGGCCGAAGCCTTCGGCGGTATCCTGCATGCGCGCGGTCTGCGCGGGGAAGCCGCAATCCCACGGTGCGCTGCGACGCAAGCGGCCATGATAGAAACGCCGCACCAGCAATGTGGTGAGCAGCATCACGCCGAGCACCGCCAGCAGGAAATACAGCGGGCTGTAGCTGGCGCGTTCGGTATCCACGGGCGCCAGAAACACCCAGTTGGTCGCGGCATTGCCCAGGCCGGAGCCCAGCAACGACAGCGAGACAAAATCGGTCTGCTGCACCACGAACACGGGCGCGAGACCCAGCGCCACGCAGGCGAGCGCCAGCCAGCCCATGCCGATGCGCTCACGCACACCCGCGTCGTGCGCATGTTCCAGCGCCTGCTCGCGCGGCTGGCCCAGGAAGATCACGCCGTAGAACTTCACCATCACATACGCGGCCAGCGCCGCCGCCAGCGCGATCACCGCCGCCGCCACCGGCACCAGCATGTTGATGTAGCTGTTGGGCAATCCGGGAGATAGCAGGAAGGCTTGCAGCAGCAACCATTCCGACACGAAGCCGTTGAGCGGCGGCAGGCCGGAGATGGCGAGCACGCCGACCAGCATCAGCGCCGCGGCCCATGGCATGCGGTGTATCAGTCCGCCCATGCGCCCCATGTTGCGCGCGCCGGTGGCGTGCAGGATGGAGCCGGTGCCGATGAACA
>Ga0209211_10011237_pt1 | contig 11491 bp, 10 predicted proteins | sample RifGroA2_FD_183992 | JGI IMG/M metagenome (GOLD analysis project Ga0209211, IMG submission 183992) | Groundwater microbial communities from Rifle, Colorado, USA - Groundwater A2 (SPAdes) (version 2) | ecosystem: Environmental > Aquatic > Deep subsurface > Groundwater | place: Rifle, Colorado...
CGCGCCAATACTCGAAGATCTCCTCCACCGTGTTGGGCTGGAGGGAGACCACCGTAATTCCCGCCTGGCGCAGGGTGGCCACCAGCTGAGGCGCGGAACGTTCGATCATCGGCCGGACCAGAACCAGATCGGGCCGGGCGGCAATGAATTTCTCCGGGTCTTCCCGGTAGTTGAAATGCTTCTTGTCTTTAAGCTGGGGCAACCCCTCATCCCCGCCTTCAATGCCGATGATCTCAGTGCCGAGCCCCAGGCTGACCAGATTCTCGGTATGGGCCGGGTAGAGCGAGATGATCCGGGTAAAGGAGCGGGCCACGGTAACCGTTTTCCCCTCGCTGTCCTGGAAGGTGGCCGCAGAAGCGGACGGGCTGAAGCCGACCAGCAGGGCGGCGAAAATGAGAAAAAACAGGCGCATGATTCCCATGGCTTAACTCCAGTAGCGAAAGGATATCTGTTGGCTGTTGCTGAACTCATCAAAGGCCACCCTGCTCTCCACCCCGAACACTTTTTTGATCAGCTCCGGGGTAAGCACCGTGTCGCTGGATCCGCAGGCAGCCACCTTTCCTGCCTGCATGCAGATGAGTTCGTCGCAGTAGGCCGCGGCCAGATTCAGGTTATGGATCACGGCGATCACCGTCCGCCCTTCTTCCCTGACCAGCCTGCGGGCCTCGTTGAAAATCTGCATGGTGTAGCGCACATCCAGGCTGGAGGTCGCTTCGTCAAAAAGCAGATAGGGGGTCTGCTGGGCCAGAGCCCGGGCCACCACCACCCGTTGCTTTTCGCCGCCGGAAAGCTCGTTTACATAACGGTCCTGAAAATGGCTGATGCCGATGGCCGCCATGGCCGCCTCCACCTGACGCCAATCTTCCAACCCAGGCGAGGCGAAGCGGCCGATATGGGGATGACGGCCCATGAGCACCACCTCCTGGACGGTGAAGGCAAAATCGATGGCAAAATCCTGGGGCACCAGGGCGATCAGGCGGGCCAGATCCCGCCTGCGGTAATCAGCCACCGGCCGAGCCATGAAGGTGACGCTTCCCTGATCGGGGTTTTTGCCGCCGGTGAGCAGATCGAGAAAGGTGGTCTTGCCGCAGCCGTTGGGCCCGACCACCCCGTAAAACTTGCCCGGCGAAAGGGAAATATCCAGCTCGGCGATGGCCGGGGTCGAGCCGTAGGCAAAGCTGACCCCGGCCAGGGCAAAACCGCTTGCCGTGGTCATACCGCCCTCCTTTGCCGCTTGCGGAAGATCACGCAGAAAAACGGCCCGCCGATCAGGGCGGTGAGCACGCCGATGGGCACCTCCACCGGGAGCACCGCCCTGGTCACGGTATCGGCCGCAAGCAGGAGCAAGGCTCCGGCCAAAACTGAAACCGGCAGCAGCTTCCGGTTGTCCGGCCCCACCAGAAAACGCATGAGGTGCGGGATAATCAGGCCGATAAAACCGATGATCCCGGAGACCGAGACACAGACCGCCGTCACCAGGGAAGCGCCCAGCAGCAGAATCCAGCGCACCCTGGCGCTTTCAACGCCCAAGGTATCCGCCGACCTGCTGCCCAGGCTGAGAATGTTGAGATCTCTGGCGTAAAAAAGGGACAACCCCAGGCCGCAGAACAGCGCCCCGGCCACTACGCCCACATCCAGCCAGGTGCGGGAGGCGAAGCTGCCCATCAGCCAGAAGATGATCACCGCCACCTGCTCGTCGGCCAGGTATTTCAAAAAGCTGATCCCGGCCGCCAGGATGGCCCCGACGATGACCCCGGAAAGAATCAGGGTGTTAGCCGAGATCTGCCCGTTGAAGCTCGACAGGTAGAGCACCACCAGCAGGGTAAGGGCCGCGCCGGCAAAGGCAAAAAGCGGCACGGAAAAATGGCCGATCATGGTCAGGTTGGCCAGCAGGGCCAGGGCCGCGCCAAAGGCCGCCCCGGAAGAGACCCCGAGGGTGTACGGATCGGCGAGCGGATTGAGCAGGATGCCCTGGTAGATGACGCCGCTCATGGCCAGGCCGCCGCCGACCAGGGTGGCGGTAAGAATCCTGGGCAGACGAACATCGAAGACCACGAAGGGAAACACCTGATCAATCCCGGCAAGCAGCGCACCATTGCCGGTGACTCGCGCCGCGATTATCCGGACGATCTCCCCGGCGGGCACCGCGATGTGCCCCATGCCGGTGGCATAGATGATGGCGCCCAGGGTGACTGCCGCCAGGGAGATGGTCAACAGCCATATTTGGTATTGACTGTGTCTCATCGCTTACCAGATACCTTCATCGGCCATGGCCTCCCTGGCGTGTCTGGCAAAGATTGCCGCGAAACCATCGGACTCGCCCAGACCGGCCAGGGAAACCGCCACGTCAATGCCCCGCGCCTCAAGCAGGCTTTTCAGGGAATCAGGCCCAGGCCCGGCCATGTCGTTTTTGGCATGGTCCCCGGCCACGGTCATGAAGGGCTTGAGCAGCACCTTTTTGATGCCGGTCGCAGCCAGCTCCGCCAGAAGACGGGTGCTGTCCGGAAAGCCCTCAACCATGGCAACGTGGATGCACGCCCCGGGATAGCGCCGGCGCATCACCTGCTCGAACTCCAGGTAAACCCCGGTGGAATAGTGCTCGTTGCCGTGGGCGAAATAAACCAGAGCCCTGCCATCCTTTCTTGCCAAATCCACGTCCTGGGCCAGAATGACCGCCACCTGCTCGATATCTTGGCGGTACTCGTGCTCAATGCCGTGGGTTCCCAAGGCAGGCCGCCCGAGCAGAATCTTCTTGAAGGGCAGGTTCCGCTTCTTCACGGTTTTAATGCTGTTCAGCCCCTGCACATAGGCGGCCAGATCGGCAAACTCCTCCCCACTGGAGATATGGGTCGGCTGAACGACGATATAGACATAGCCTTCATCCTGCAGATCGGCGATGGCGGCCAGTGGACCTTTGACATTGAGGATCTCCCCCGGCACCTCGGGGTGTTGCCCCGCATAGGCCGCATCCTGCCGCCGCTCCCGCCAGATCCGCCGGACGATGTTCGAGGTGAAGGCCAAGCGGACCGGAATGCCGGGCAACGCTTTTTGAACCTGGGCCCGGATATTGAGGATGCCGGGCAAAGCGCTTTCATGGCTGGTGCCGAACACCGCCAGCACCACCGCCTTTTTCTCGAGCGGAGCCGCCTGGACCCCGGCCCCGGCAAGGGTCATAAGCAGGGCGACCAGCAAGAAAACCGCCCCGGGCAAAATATTTTTTAACCGCATCGCTGCCTCCATCGTTTTCTAACCGAGGGTGAGGAAATAATAGCCCAAACCAACGGCGACCACCGAAATCATGCGCAGTACCTGGCTCACCCCCACCAGTTCAAGAGCCAGCCCCGGCGGAAAGATGCCGACATAATAGGGGAACTGGTGCCGCACCGCCCGGATCGGGGTGGCAAGAATATTGCCGGCCAGCAGGGCAAGAACCACCTCCCGCTGGCCCAGGCTGTTGTCGGCAAGCAGGGCTCCGGCCGCGGCCAGCCCTGCGGCAAACTCGGCGCCGACATGGGCCATGACAATGCCGAGGCTCTGCGGGTCCAGCCAGGCGAGAAACCAGACCTCTGCCGCGAGAAACTGTTCAACGGCCGCAAACACTCCCTGTCGGTTCAAAAAAAAGAAAAGGATATACACCGGCACCATGAAGGCAAAAAGCCTGCCGATTCTCCGGCGGAAACGCGCGATCCCCTGCTGCAGAGCCGCACGCCAGCCGACCCTTTCCCGCTCCGGCAGGTTGTCCCCCTCGACGCCGTCGGCAAGGGGCGGCAGAAGCAAGCGACCGGCCGCCACCACCAGGCTGGTCTGGAGCAGGGCTGCCCCGAAGGTCAAGCCGACGTAGTGGAAGGCCGCCCCCTTGATCAGCGGCACGGTGAGAAAAAAAACCGTGGGCAGATGGAGAAAGAAACGGGGCAGGCTGTTGAAAAGATTGGCCAGGATCAGCTCCCGGCGGGCAAGACGCCCCTGGGCAAAGGCCTCGGCCAGCATGGTGTTGGAAGTAATTCCCGAAAAGAAGGCCATGCTGAAACTGGCCCCGGAAACGGCGGAGAGTCTGCCCAGCCGGGCCAATGGCCTGGTCAGCCGGGCAAGCCTCGGGGTCCAGTTCAGCGCCTCGATGAAGTTGGCCGCCACGATCCCCAGCGAAACCCAGAACAGCAGCCGGGCCAACGGCCAGAAAAGATGGAGCCATAACTCCATGAAAATGTGCGGTTCCAACAACATAAAAAAAATCCCCGGACCGATTTTCTCGATCCGGGGAGGCCCTGTTTCATCCACGGCAGATCATCACACGACCACTTGTCCACGGCGATCATGCAGCATAATGTCTCAAGGCAGGTCTTCTGACTTCCGGTTCATCCTTGTTTCGCGCCTTCCCATTTGAAAACAGTGGCGTCATTGCGAAACGCGTCCCCGGTTACAGCGGTGGGCCCGTCCCCGATTTGCACGGGGTTCCCTATAAAGCTCCTCTGGAGCACCTTGAAGAATGACATTTAGCATATTCGCGAAAATTTTACCATCATTCTTCTTTCTGATTTTTGTGGCTTTTTTTTGCCAAGCTCACTCATCCTGCTGGGTTTTTCGCCCCGCACCCGCTCTCACTTTCCCCGGCTCGCTCTTTATCCGGCCCGAGGGGCCAAGGAAAAAATCATTGCGCAAAACCATCCGCCATGGAATAAGTCGAAGAAACATTTGTAGGTATAATTACCTACTGCAACATCTCGAGCAAAGAGGATGTCATGCAACTCAGCTTGCGCAACCGATTTCTGATCCCGACCACCATTATCCTCGTCCTGTGCATGGGCGCCATCAGCGCGGTCTCTTATTTTAAATCCGCTGCCGCCTTGAAAGAATCCATCGCCCAGCAGACCTCACAGGTCTCCAACTCTGTCGCTCAGCAAATCAGCTCCTGGCTGCAGGAACGAAAACTCGACATCGTCGCCAACAGCGAGGATCCCCTGTATGCCTCGCTCTTACTTGCCGATGCCGCTGACAGTAGCGGCAGAGCCGCCCTGCGGGAAAACGACAGACTTGCTGAACTGCAACGTCAATCGGTCTTTTACGAATTTATTGCCATCGCCGACTCAAGCGGGGCCATTGTCGCCTCATCCTTTCCGGAACACGTTGGCGCCATGAATGTAGCCGACCGCGCCTATTTCCAGGCTTCGTTTGCCGGTCAGGAGGCCCTCTCCGAAGTGATTCTCAGCAAGGGCTCCGGGAAACCCGTTTTTGTCATCTCAGCCCCCATCAAGGCCAACGGGAAAGTTGCCGGCGTTCTTCTGGGCGTGGTCGATCTGACGCGTTGCAATGCCAGCTTTGTCGACCCGGTAAAGATCGGCGCTTCTGGCTATGCGTACCTCCTCGACGCCACCGGAAAAATCCTTGCCCACCCGGACAAGAGCAATATTCTCCATCTGGATCTGAGCCAGTTTGATTTTGGCCGCGCTCTGCTGGCGCAACGCCAGGGCCTCATTCAATACACCTTCAAAGGCACCCCCAAGCTGGTCGGCTTCCAGACCATTCCCGAAACCGGCTGGATCGCGGCCGCCACCGCCAACGACGCGGAAATTTATGCCCCGGTCAAAAGGCTGGGCATGATCAACTTCGGCATTCTCATCTTCAGCACGACCCTTACCGCAGGAATTATCTTTCTCCTGGTCCGCTCTCTGGTTGCGCCCCTGTACCAGATCAGCATCGGCCTGAGCGACAGTGCAGCCCAGGTCGCTTCCGCTTCGAGCCAGGTTTCCGCCACCAGCCAGACCCTGGCGGAAGGCGCCTCGGAACAGGCCGCGGCCTTGGAAGAAACCTCCGCCACCATGGAAGAAATCACCGCCATGGTAAAGCAGGGAACGGAACACACCCGAAACGCCGATGAGCATGTCAGCAAGGCCGACAGCCTCATCGGCAACGCCGGTTCCGCCATGGAACAGCTCTCCCGTTCCATGGCGGAGATATCCCAGTCCAGCGAGCAGACCTCGCGGATCATCAAAACCATCGACGAGATCGCCTTCCAGACCAATCTGCTGGCCCTAAACGCCGCAGTGGAAGCGGCGCGCGCCGGCGAGGCCGGCGCAGGCTTCGCCGTGGTCGCCGAGGAGGTCCGCAATCTGGCCCAGCGTTCCGCGGCGGCGGCCAAAGACACCGCCCAACTTATCGAGGGAACAATTGCCTGCGTCCGGACCGGATCGGAAGTGGTCGCGCACACCGGCAACGTTTTTAAAGAGGCTGCGGCCAGTGTGGTCGAAATCAGCGGACTGATCAGGCAGATCCGCATGACAGCGGAAGAACAGACCTCGGGAATCGTCCAGATCAACAAGGCCATCGCGGAACTGGATACCGTGACCCAGCAGAACGCGGCCACTTCCGAAGAGTCGGCCGCCGCTTCCGAGGAACTCAACGCCCAATCCCTCCAGATGAAGGAATTTGTCGACGACATGGAACAGCTCATCACCGGCGTTTCTCGCCATTAGGCATAGTCCTTCCCCTCCCGTCTTGCCTGCTTCCTGAACAGATGGAAGCGGGCGAGGCCTCCTCGTCCTTTATTTTCCCCGTGACTTTCCCTGGCAAATTTTCTTCCTTTCGCCTACATTCGTATGAATTGGTTCGCGCCGGTCATGGCGCCGCCGGAAATAGCGGAGAAACTACATGGACACATTTGAGCAACTTCTTGAGAAATCGACCAAAATACATGGTCACATCTGCGCCGGACAGGTCATTGGGGTACGCATGTCCATAATCGGCCTGCGGGAAATCGGCATCGACGATCCCAAGGCCCAGCGCAAGGAGTTTTATGTGCTGGTGGAGATCGACCGCTGTGCCACCGACGCCATCCAGAGCGTCACCGGCTGTTCCCTGGGCAAGCGCTCCCTCAAATGGCTCGATTACGGGATCATGGCTGCCACCTTCGTCAATCTCAAGACCGGCAAGGCGGTGCGGATTACCGCTCTGGAGGAATCGCGGGAGACCTCAAAAAAATACTGCCCGGAAATCGGCGACAAGTACAAGCAACAGCTTGAGGCCTACCGGATCATGCCCGAGGATGAGCTGTTCAAGATTCAGGCGGTCAAGATCACCGTGCCGGAAGAGGACATGCCCGGCCGACCCATCCGCCGGGTACAATGCGAGCGTTGCGGCGACTGGGTGCAGGACTGCCGCGAGATAATGGAAAACGGCAAACCCTTATGCAAGCCCTGTGCTTTGGGCCGCTATTACGAGATCAGCTGAACCCTTTGGGGCTATAGGAGCACGACATGACAAAAACAATCCCGGTTGACCAGGCCGTCGGCATGGTTCTGCCCCACGACATCACGGAAATCCGCAGCGAAGAATTCAAGGGCCGGGCCTTCCGCAAAGGCCACATCATCAAAGCCGAGGATATCGAACGCCTGAAAAGCCTTGGCAAAGAGCACATCTATGTGCTGGAGCTGGGCGAAGACGACATTCATGAAAACGAGGCGGCCGAGTTGATGGCCGCAGCCCTGGCCGGTTCCGGCACCCTGGTGTCCGGGGAGCCGGTGGAAGGCAAGCTCAACATCGTCGCGGCCCATGACGGATTGCTCAAGGTAGAGGTTGAGGCTCTGTACCAATTCAACCTGATGGGCGAGGTCATGTGCGCCACCCTGCACAGCAATACGCCGGTAAAAAAGGGCGAACAACTGGCCGGGACCAGACTCATCCCCCTGGTATCCAAAAGAGGGATCGTGAACGTTGCCGTGGAGATCGCCGAAAAGGCGGGAGGAATCCTCAGGGTTGCCCAACTGAGACAGGCCAGGGCCGGGCTGATCATCACCGGCAACGAGGTCTTTCATGGTCGAATCAAGGATGCCTTTGAGCCGGTCTTGCGCAAAAAGCTGGAAAAGCTCGGTTCGGAGGTGGTTGCGGTCCGCTTCGCCCCGGATAATATCGAGACTATTGCCGCGGAGATCAAGGCCTGTCTGGATGCGGGCGCGGATCTCATCATCACCAGCGGCGGCATGTCGGTAGACCCTGATGATGTAACCCGGCAGGGCATCGCCAGGGCCGGGACACAGAACATCGTCTACGGCTCCCCGGTTTTGCCGGGGGCCATGTTTCTGGTGGGCTATATCGGAGAGGTGCCGGTGCTGGGGTTGCCTGCCTGCGGCATGTTCCACAGGATCACTATTTTTGACCTGATCCTGCCCAGGGTGCTGTGCGGGGAGAAAATAACCCGCCAGGACATTGCCCGCTTGGGGCATGGCGGTCTGTGCCGGCAATGCAAGACCTGCGTTTATCCCATCTGCGGCTTTGGCAAATAAACTTGCGGCCAACATCTATCCCCTAAAACCGGACTGCAGATAACAGTTCGAGGGGCATTCTTCTCTTTCAGGACGGGCCTTTCCGGCGATGCAGCCAGGAGATTTTATCCCACAGGCCGCGGAGAATCTGCACTTCCTGCTCAGTCAAGCCCTGACGGGCAAGCATCCGACGAAAAGCACGGAGCAGATGCTCCGGATTCTGCGGATTGAGAAAACCCACCTCGGAAAGCACCTGACGCATCTGAACAAACATTGCCTCCAGGTTTTTTCCCAAGGCCGGCCGCTTCCCCCGCGTCTTGTCCTCGGCAGGCGCAGAAAACTTCAGGGAGGCCTCATACAGGCAGACCGCCACGGCCTGGGCCAGATTCATGGAGGGCAGATCCGCATGAGTGGGGATCGTCACACAGTATTGGCAGAGATCCAGATCTTCGGTCTTAAGCCCCGTGTCCTCAGGGCCGAAAACCATTGCCGCCTTGGCTGTTTTTGCCAAAGCCGCAATGGTGACGGCCGCCTCTGCCGGAAGTAGCAACTCTTCCCGATATTTGCCGAATCGACGGGTCGTGCCCAAAGCGAGATTTCTGTCGGCCAGGGCCAGAGCCAGGTTTTCATACACCTTGGCCCGCTCGAGAAGATCTATGGCGGACACCGCCATATTGCGGGCTTCCGCCCCGAGATGGCTTGCCCGCGGCTGCACCAGGCGCAGCTCGCCAAAGCCGAAATTTTTCATGACCCTGGCCACAGAGCCTATATTTCCAGCCCCTTTGGGCTCGACCAGAACAACACAAAGATTAACCCCAGACATAGACATTAGGATGAGAACCTGTTCGAAATACCCTTGAATTATCGTAACTATCCAGCTTAGGGCATGCGGTGCTTGCTGTACAGTTGAAAACCATCATTCTCCCGACAGGACATCGCCTGCCGGGAGACAAACCAAATTGTACTCCACAAAAGCCTCCATCCCTACCCCTTTATTTTTTTACAGTTACAAGCCACATCTCTCCCCCTGAAAAATCTCCCGCCTGTGTTTCCCTGCGCCGTGGAAAAACACAGGCCGCTAATTTTGCCACGATCGTGCCTCAGCGCGAAAGCAAAGATTCCCGGGCAAAAAAACCACCGACTTGTCCCTCCTTGGTCATCATGCCATGTTCCCTCGCAGAAAAATACTCCCTCCGCATTTTTTCTGTTGCACAAAAAGAAAAGCCGGGGTATCGTATCAAAACGAAAATAAATTTAATTAGAAGTAATACCTCTTCATGATATCCATCCAGCCGTGTTATTTCCCCTGCCTCGTCAGTCTCCTCAAAGTTTCTGCCGACCACATACACAGAAAATATATCCGTTAAAAGTGGAACATCCCCGGACGAACACATTGTCGACTTTGCCCCTGACTCACTCCATCGTCATTCCTGACACCTTCCGGCATGCCAATAAAAATAACAAAAAATATCTCAGTGATCTTGAAAAAGACGCTGCCTTACGCGATGCAGCTCCAATTTTTCCTTTACACCGCATCGCCAATTGCACAAAGGAGTTCTAATGAGTTTTGATGAGTTTCAGTTTCACCCCCAGATAATTGCCGGCATAGAGGCCTGCGGTTATACTTCCCCAACCCCTATCCAGCGCGAGGCCATGCCTCCCATTCTCGCCGGCCGCGATATCCTTGGTCTTGCCCAGACAGGCACCGGCAAGACGGCAGCCTTTGTCCTCCCGCTCCTGCAACGTCTCCAGGCCGGACCCCGCAAAAAAGTAAGGGCGCTTATCGTTGCTCCCACTAGGGAGCTTGCTGAACAGATTCATGAAAATATCGGCACCATGGCCGGACAAACCAGACTGCGCAGCGTTGTTGTCTATGGCGGAGTCGGCAAGCCTGGCCAGATCAAAAAAATCAGAGAAGGCGCGGAAATCATTGTTGCCTGCCCCGGACGCCTGCTTGACCACCTGAATGACAAGACCATAAGCCTCCGGGACGTTGAAGTGCTGGTTCTCGATGAAGCCGACCATATGTTTGACAAAGGCTTCTTGCCGGATATCCGGCGGATCATGAAACATCTGCCGAACCAGCGACAGAATCTCGTTTTTTCCGCCACCATGCCTGCGGAAATCAGGCACCTTGCGGAAGATATCCTGAACGACCCGGCAGTTGTCCAGATCAATCACACCCAGGCCGTGACGGCTATCTCCCATGTGCTCTTCCAGGTCACCAAAGAGAATAAGACCGCCATGCTGAAAAGTATCATGGTTCAGGAAGAGACAAAAACCACCTTGATCTTCACCAAGACAAAACACAAGGCAAAAAGCCTTGCCCTGCACCTGGAAAAATCAGGGCACAGTGCAACCTCCCTCCAGGGCAACCTGTCCCAGCAGAAACGTCAGCAGGCCTTGGACGGCTTCAAGAATGGAACCTTCAAGGTTCTGGTTGCCACGGACATTGCCGCTCGCGGCATTGATGTCTCCGGAATTTCACATGTTATCAACTATGATGTCCCGGACACGGTCGAAGCTTATACGCACCGGACTGGCCGCACCGGTCGGGCCACCCGGACAGGCGAAGCCCTTACCCTGGCCTCCCGCGAAGATGGCAATATGATCCAGTCCATCGAGCGCACCCTGGGCAAAAAAATGACCCGCAGGGACGTCATCGGTTTCGTCGCCGAGGTTCACGACCTTGAAGAACCACTCAAGGTTCGCGGCGAACGGCCGATAAGAAAAAAATCTGCCCCTGCAGGATCTGGCAGAAACAAACGCACCAGGGCCTCGTCTTTTGATTTTGGCATCCCGGTTCCCGCACAAAGACGGTAAATCGGTTTGGGCAACCAAACCTTCAGTCGGGATATCAAGTGATATTTCGGCTTTATAACAAAGTGGTTCTCACGTGGAACCGAGCACAAAGGAGTAGTACAAGATGGCAGAAGGCACAGTTAAATGGTTTAATGATTCAAAGGGTTTTGGTTTTATTGAGCAGGATGGCGGCAAGGATGTATTCGTACATCATTCCGCAATTCAGGCTCAGGGCTTCAAATCTTTACAGGAAGGCGCTCGGGTAACCTTCGACGTTGTGGATGGCCCCAAGGGACCCTCCGCAGCCAATGTCGTTCAACTCTAATAACCCCGGTTTGGGCAACCAAACCTCCAGTCGTGATATCATACGATATTTCGGCTTTATAACAACGTGGTTCTTACGTGGAACCGAGCACAAAGGAGTAGTACAAGATGGC
>Ga0209211_10011238_pt1 | contig 11491 bp, 9 predicted proteins | sample RifGroA2_FD_183992 | JGI IMG/M metagenome (GOLD analysis project Ga0209211, IMG submission 183992) | Groundwater microbial communities from Rifle, Colorado, USA - Groundwater A2 (SPAdes) (version 2) | ecosystem: Environmental > Aquatic > Deep subsurface > Groundwater | place: Rifle, Colorado...
CGGAAGAAGTGAATAAATTATTCACCGAATTTACTCCCGATGAAAAATTTCCTCTTACTATAAATTCTTCATTGAATTGCGGGGTTTTAGTAATTACATTTATTATACCACCGGTTGCCCCGGAGCCGTAAATGGAAGACGAAGCCCCTTTGATCACCTCGATTCTTTCTATGTCAGCTAGATCAATCATAGAAAGTCTTGCAGCTACATCCGTGGAAGTTGCGATTCTATTTCCGTCAATGAGCGTAACAATATTCTCGCGATTAAATCCGCGGATACTTATTTCCGTTCCCCAAATTCCATCACTTAGCAGTGAAAGTCCCGGCTGTTCTTTCAGCGCATCGGATAGCGATTGAAAAGATTGCGTCTCAATTTGTTTTTTGTCTATTAATAATTCGGAGTATGGGGAATTGCGTAAATATTTTACTGTTCTATTTGAGTTCACAACAACTTCATCCAATTCTATTGGAGAAGAATCGAGAATAAAATCTTTTTTTACTGATTCTGTTTCAATCGGAACAGTTGCTGAAAGAGATTTATATCCAAGTCGTGATACTTTAACTGAATAATTTCCCTTTAAAAGATTCTTTACTATGTAATAACCAATATCATTCGTTATAGCGTGGTAATTGTTATTGATAATAACATTTACTCCTTCCAAAGCTTTACCGCTTTTACTATCACGAATATTTCCGCTAATTGAAAAACTTTGCGAGGATATCTCTATTGAAAAAGAAAAGAGAAAGAAGAGAAGAAGAGGATATTTCATTTTTGCATCTATTCCATAGTCTATGATATTTCTTCATTGTTAAAAATTTGTCACATCATAAAATTTCTTTTTACAAAGGGACTGTAATTTTCAATGATAATAATTATAACGGTGTTAGTAAAATTAATATTAAAGTTGTTAACAAAAGAATTGTAAAAGCAATCCAAATTGTTATGAGAGACTTCTGAAAAACTCTAATTTGTCATATTGACCCGCGGCGGGGAAATATCTCTTTACTTGATTGTTGGAGGGACAGGAAATTGGTGTAAAAATGTAATCGAATGGAATCTTGCATCCGACCCGGATGAAAACCCACACACAGATGGCGGGTGCACACAGTGCCTTGGAGCAATTACACTTGATGGAAATGCAGTAACACGAAATCCGACGTATTATATAATAGCTCACGCTTCAAAATTTGTTCGTCCCGGTTCTGTACGAATCGGTTCAACGTTATCCACCACTTTACCGAATGTTGCGTTCAAAACACCGGATGGAAAAAAAGTGATGATCGTATTGAACGATAGTGGTAGTCTTCAAATATTTAAATTATCGGCTGGCAATACTCCTCTAACACTTACCTTAAAAGCGGGAGCGGTTGCTACGTTCGTTTGGTAAAGATTAATTCGATCAACAGCCGATTAGTTTAAAGCTGCAAAAAAATCTTAAACTAAAAAACGAAAAGAAGATTAAAGTAGTGGTTGATGGAGATAATATGGGTTGGACTGAGAGCCGTTTGGTGATGATTTGGAGGATATTAAAATATTAATATTCATCGGTGAGTGTGATTCATCCGATGTGTTTATCATGTATGATGGTGACGACGATACCGCAATGAAAACAAAAAAAAGGAAGCTATCGTGTCCGAAAAAACGAAGTAAAAAAATAACCGTTGCCCACAAAGTATGGAAAAGATGAAGTTAGCATTTATGAGGGAGGGGGAGCTAAGAAGATTCTCGGGACTATGAAATAAGTAGGATGTGGCATGATGATCTTAAATGAAAAAGAGTGAAGTGAAAGAAAATGAAAAAGTTCATCATCAAAAAAGATAAAAAAGATAACGATTTGTGCCTCATTGGTGTTTAAGTGTCATGGCGCTAATTTTCTGTTGTGACACTTTGCTCTATTAGAATTATTATAACAATCCGCTCAAAAAGTAACAAACAACATTGGTTCATAGGTGTACGTTCGATTGAGTCGACTGGAATGGCCTGTAAGATAGTTAGCAAACGAACGATTATTTTGCATGATAATAACGAAGGCAATCGCAAGCACCACTATACCTATCGATAAAATCAAATTTATTTTTTTCATTCCGTCACCGGGGATAGTTAGATTTATATTAAAATTTTTGATGTTATGGACATTTGTAGAAAACTTTCCCCTATTTAAAAATCAAGCCCGACTGATGCCTTTAGTGCACCTTTCGTACAAACATTTATACAAGTTAAACACATGATACATTCACTTGAGAGAACACGTTTCCCCAGTTTTGTGTAGCTTATTACATCAATATCCATGGGGCAAATTTTCGAACACGCTGCGCACTCATTACAAAGATTTTTATTACCTTCAATTCTTAGAATTGATAATGAACTCTACATTTTTAAGAACGTTGTAACGGGACAAACATATTTACAGAATGCTCGATTGTCTTTTAATATAAAAGTTAGACTAATCCCAACAGCATAATAGATCCCATTTCCAATTAAGAACCAATACATCCCGGTAACGTCCCAATATTCTTTCAGAATAGTGTAGTCGAATCCAAACCATAAAATAATTACGAGAGTTAAACTCATTGCAAAATGGAGATAGCGTATCCACCCAAATTTAGAAGGAAGTTTTGTTCTACCTTTTCTGTAGGGAAGAAAATCCAAAACCACCATTGTCCAGCAGCCCCATCCACACCACCCTCTATTTAATATTATGGGACCTAAAATCTTCGCAACCAAGTAGTGAGTTACCGTCCCGGAATAAACTCCGGCAAAGAGATAAAAAAAGAATCCTTCAACTTGTCCGTTGATTCTCCCAAAAACTCCCATGCCGAAAAACATCGCAACGCTTATCATGATTAAGGAAAGCCTTACACCTATCAATCTCCGTTTCTTCGATAGCGTGGAATAAACTATCATTCCAAGAGATGTAAAGAAGCCGATGTAGAAATAATTTATCGAAAGAAATAAATCATTCTCGATTAAATAAGTTGCAAGACTTAATATGAGGAAGAAAGACAAAACAACTACCGGCGCAACAATGTAGTTCCGTTTTTTATTGCTCTTTATTTTCATCATACTATCCTTAATCATCGATTTGATAACAGATAACTAAAATTCTAATTCTAATCCAAGTACCGGCAATAGAGAAAACTGATACACGTTATCAATGGTGCCGTCGGAGTTGTATTGGTATCCGGCGATATTTTGTCTGTTATAAAGATTTTGTACTGATAAAGTTACAACAAGATTCCATGTCTCATAATTATATCTGCTGCTGAATCCGAGATCGAGTCTGTGATAAGCAGGATATCTTGATTTATTAATTTCCTCCGATGGAGACCAGGAACCTTGCGTCCATGTTACCCCACCAACTCTATGCTGTTCATCAGTTGAGTACTTATATTCGGTATAAGGTTTCCCACTTGCGTACCTCCATCTTAAACTGATTTCCATATCATTTGAAAGCGGAAGTAAATAACTTGGATAGCGTAAATAGAAGGGCCAATCTTTAGATTTGTCTCCTAAATCCTTAAATCTTTTTCCAACAACCGCTGTAAAAGTATAGGGGAAATCATACTCAGAAACAATTTTTTGTCCTTCTTTACCAATTCTCGGATCATTGCACTCCGTCCACATTCTTGAAAAGCTAAGCGTGCCGTATAGATCAGTTACTAACTTTTGTTGAACTTGAAGATCAATTCCATAGACTTTTTGTTCGCCGATGTTCAAATATTTATCCGAGCGAAATGTTTTATCATTAAAATGAACAAAGTCTTCACGCACAGGGAGTTGAGAATATTTTTTGTAGTAGCTTTCAAGATTTACTTTCAAACCGTCATCAATAATGTGTTCAAACCCCACAACAAAGTGGCGAGCATGGCTGTTCTTTAAAGATTTGTTGATGTAGGTCTGATACCGGTCACCATATGTTGGATAATTCTGTGTTTGATAAAATTCGCCGTACGCAAAGTTCAAACTCGTTAAAGCCGGAACAAGATAGTAGGAGAGTGAAAATCTTGGGCTAAAGTTCGCAGCTTTGCTATAAGAGAAATAATCATACCGGGCACCGATATTAAGCAATAGTCTTTTATCCATCAATTCAAAGATGTCGTTAACATATACATTGCTTTTGTTCTGGTTAAAAAGCTTCAAATCGTAATTCAATTCTGATGGAGGCATGACAACCATTTGTTCAAATAGTCCGTCTGAGTCCAAATCGTATCTTGCAGTATCGGGATCAATGTTTGCCGTTTGTTTATACCCGGCAAATTTAATAGCTGCGCCGAAATCAAGTTTATTATTCTTTGAGACATTCCAACCGAACTCTGCTTTTCCCGCAAATTCGAAATTATCACTGAGTTCATTGAATGATGTTCTGGTTGCAAGAGTTTTGTTACTTGAAATTTTACCTTTGCCGTCAAAATTTCTTTGAGTAAAATTTTGTCCGATTTCAACGAAGTTGTGATGATTATTTCCATAAATAGTTATTGTTGAATAAAAATCATTGGACCAAAGGCTTCTGAGTGATAAACCGGCTGCCCATTGATTTTGTTTTGTGTTAATTTTTTCAACATTGACGGAGTCGGATACATTAGCTTTTGAGGGATATTCATAATCAGGAACGCCATCAAAAAGAAATTTATCATTTCCATAAATACCGGATAATGAAATTTTGTGTGTTGATGTGAGATCGTATGCAAGTTTGTATTGAGTATCGTAATACCGCGGGATTGCAGTTAATCCAACCGATCCTGCAATAAGATCGATATAACTTTTCCGCGCGGAAATTAGCCATGAGCCTTTTCCACCATTTATATTTCCTTCAAGGATGGTTCCCATTCCTGCCATTGAAAGATTTGCCTGTCCTGTAAATAAATTATTTCGGGTCCCTTCGCGGGTGGTGATATTCATGACAGAAGACATTTTATCTCCATATTTAGAAATAAATCCGCCCAGTGAAAATTGAATATCGCGAATAAGACTAACATTGACCATGTTTATTGGTCCGCTTGAATTATACTCATTCGGATAATGATTGGTAGAATGAAGTTCCATTCCATCATAGACAGTTAAATTTTCGTTTGGTGAACCGCCTCTTACCAGCAATTCATTCATCTGATCATTTGAAAAAGAAACACCAGCAATTGACTGAAGGATCCTTTGATAATCAGCTAACGATCCGGGTGATCTTCTGATTTCTTCAACGCTCAATGAAACCGTGCTTAAATTATTTTCGAGTACTGTTTTATCAAAATAATCCGCTGTAACACCTACTTCAATTAATTCCAAAGTTGTTTCACTTAATTGCAAATCAAGAAAAACTTCGCTTCCGGTTTTTACAATGATATCTGTTTTTACCACAGTTGTGTACCCCATCGAACTAACCTTTACCGAATAACTTCCAACCGGTACACGGATAAGAAACTTTCCTTCGATGTCGGTCATGGCTCCACTGCTCTTTAGTTCAACAACTAAAATATTCGCACCTATCAATGGTTCTTTGGTGGCTGCGTCAATCACCGTTCCGGTAACTGTTCCTGATTGAGCGAAACTGTTTTGCGACAAACATATCGCCAACATTGATAAGACTATTATTGATTTTAAATTTTTCATTTTTTCATCTTTCTGTTTTATTGTTAAATTTTTATTGTCATTTACTACTTTAGTTAACCTTCATCTTCTACAGTAGAAAGCGAGCCGGTTTTTCTTTGAGTTAAAATTCTAATTGTTTTCGGTTTGGATTTCATTCCAAAAAGCAGACGTGTAACAGCTAAGCGCTTAATTATAAGTTCATAAATCGTTAAACTTACTCCGAAGGTAATAATCACAAGTAAAACAAACTTCGGCAGAACTCCCCAATCCAATTGAATGATGTAATAAGCGAAAATCAATTCGACTGTTTGATGTAAAATATAGAGAGGATAAACCGACTCATTCGCGTAGGTGAGGATTTTGCTTGACTTATTCAGATAAATTCTTCCATACCCTACTGCGGCAAATAACAAAGACGGGATCATCACCATTTTGAATATTCCATAAATATAGATGAACCAGCCGGCATCCTCATTAACAACTTCGAAAGTCGGACCCCAAACAAACATTGCCAATACGGCAGCAGGAATAACCGCCTGGATTAAAGATTGCTTTCTTTTTGAAACCAATACATCCCAAAATCCATCAATAGCAGAGATGCAAAAACCAAGTAAGAATAAGGAAAATGAAATGCTGTGGTTATACCAATCGTCAAATAATCCATGTGTCTCCGGATATTTTTGAGCAAGCGTATAATAGAAATAAAGAAATGGGATTGTAATCAAATAGATCGTGTTCGGATGTTTTTTCAAAAACGAACCGATATTATTTTTTAGGTGATGAGATTTTTCACTTCTCAAATATTTGAAAAACGGATAAGCAAGTATTGAATAAACAAAAATGTAAAGCACATACCAGAGGTGATGCCAGCTTAGAGACCCACCTAAAGGATAAGGGATAAAATCGAAAACCGTTTTCCAGAATTCCCAGTAATTAGCAAAGTTGATTCCATGAAACAACCTATCGTAATAAATTTGTGGGGGAACGATAACAAACATTCCGAACAAAAGAGGAATTAAAAGCCGCTTGCTTCGTTCACCAAAATATTTTTTACCGATTCGTTTACCCATTGAATGGTAAAGAACAATCCCGGAAATCATAAACAACAGCGGCAATCGCCATTGATGTAAAAATGCCATCCATGTTTCAAACCATTCCACGGTTACATTATTTTTAAGGTGAAATTCCCATGGAACGAAAACCATTCCAACATGAAAAAAAATAAGTATATAGAAAGCTATAACTCGTAGCCAATCTATATCGTAACGTCTTTGTACTGTTTCCATTGTAGTTCCTTTTTGTTAAAATTTCGATAGCAAAATTATCATACGTATTTCCCTATTGCAGATGATTTGTCACGAACGGCGAGAATTGAGGCGCAAAAGGGATATAGGAAGATGTAGAAAGCATACAAACGATCGATGGATAAAAAAGACATTGAGAGAAACACTTAAACGTCTAATATTATTATCCCGTTCATACCTTCTGGAATCCCTTTCATGCCCAATATGTTTTTAACTTTAAAGAAAATGGAGATATTTGGTACGAGAAAAGAATAAATTTTTACCGACACTTGAGATTTTATTATGAACCTTCTCGACGGAAGAAATAAACCAAAACTTTTTATTGCTGTCTTTATTATCGCCACCATTATGGCGCTGATGAGTGCATCTATAAATATTTCTGCAGAACTGGCAGATCGGTATTACGAATTAACGATAGCCGATTGGAGCAAAGCAGTCTATCCACTGATTGATGAGTTGACAGGAGTTTATACTTTCTGGATGTTAATTCCTGCGATTCTGGCATTCTTCAAAAGATTTCCTTTCAAGAAGAATAACTTACTCAAACTTATTCCTCTTTATCTTCTGGCTACAATTGTAATTGGTTTAACGCACACCTCTTTGATGTACCTGTCACGATCACTAATCTATCCCGCACTGGGTTTCGGAACGTATGATTACGGTTATATTCCCTATCGAATTGTGATGGAATATTTAAAACAATTCATCGTCTTTTGGATAGTGTTTATCGTTTTTACAATCTATAAAATGAACAAGAGAAACGAGGAGCAAAATCTTAAAAACGCAAAATTAGAAGAACAGCTTACCCGTGCGCGGCTTGAAACTTTAAAGATGCAGTTGAATCCACATTTCCTCTTTAACACGCTCAACATGATTTCATCAACAATGTATGAAGATATTCATGCTGCCGACAAAATGATCGCGAATCTCAGTGATCTTTTAAGAATCACTTTAAAAAGTTCATCCAAAGGGGAAAATATTCTTGTTAAGGAAATTGAAATCCTGAATCTCTATACTGATATTATGAAAGCTCGTTTCAAAGATAAGCTGACAATTGAATTGCATTTAGATAAAGATATTGAAAATGCTATGGTTCCAAATTTTCTTTTTCAACCGCTGGTTGAAAATTCGATTAAATATGGAATGGAAAATTTATCGGGGACCAAAATTGAAATAACTGTAAAAAGGATTGAAACCAAACTTCTAATAGAAATAGTGGACAATGGTCCGGGCATGCAGAAAAATTTTAATGAAGCATTGTCAAGCGGTGTGGGTTTATCAAACACCGCCGAACGATTGGAAAAATTATACGGGAATGATTTTGAGTTCAATTGGCAAAATAGAGAAGAAGGTGGTTTGTATCTTACCATCGAAATTCCATTTAAAGTTGAGGAATTACAACAATGAAAGTACTGATTGTTGATGATGAACAACCGGCTCGCAAAAAGATCATCTCTTTTTTAAATAACGAAAAAGAAATCGAACAAATTTTTGAAGCCGGAAATGGTTTGGAGGCGATAGACAAAATAAGAAATGATAAACCTGATATAGTTTTTCTCGATATTCAAATGCCGGGCAAAGATGGATTCGGAGTTCTCGCGGAAATCGGTTCTGAGAATATGCCGCCGGTAGTATTTGTAACTGCTTATGATCAGTATGCGATTGATGCTTTTGATGTGAACGCAGTCGATTATCTCTTAAAACCTTTTGATCAAGAGCGGTTTAAAGTTTCGTTCAACCGTGTGCTCGATGAAATAAAAATTAAAAGAAATAAATCTGATGAACTTCGATTAATCTTAAATGAAATTAAAAAAGAGAAGAAATATTTAGACCGGATTCTCATCAACGTTGGAGCCAAATATTTTTTCGTTGCGTTAAAAGAGATTCTTTATATTTCATCGGCAGAAAAATATGCCGAGCTTCATACCATCAAAGGCAAATATCTTTTAAGAGAAACGATGAACAATCTTGAAGAATCCCTTGACCCGGAAATGTTCGCTCGAATTCATCGTTCTTATATTGTGAACATAGAACAAATACAAGAAATGCAGCCCTGGTCGCATGGAGACTATGTGGTCATTCTGAAAAATGGGGAAAAACTTCAGATGAGTAGAAGGTATAAAGACAGGTTGATGACTTAAAATTTCTTAGAAGCTTCCGTTCCGCCTGCGGTTGATCGTACTTGCATCCGGAAAGCTTTCGGAATAGCACTACAAATTTTGCGTAAGGAAACTCTAAAATAAATTTCTAACGGAAAATTTTGGTTAATGGTTTTTGTTTTGATAGAACCCTAAGAACATCGCTCCGCTGACGAGCAGGATACCTGCGCCAAGATAGAGTAAACTTAGGCTATCGGGATAGACTATTTCTACAGCATGTTGAGCAAAACTGACAATTAAGATCAGTAAGATGACATTACCAAGTTTCGTCTTCAAGTCGTTAAAGTTTTTAATTAACAGAACAGTGTCTCCAACTTCGCTCTTCTTTGCAGGATCAATTTTACTGATAAATAGTTCGTATAGTCCAAGTGCGAATACGAACATGAATATCCCCAGCAGATAAATGTCAATTACCTTTATGATCCTGACGATCAACTCATTCTTTAACTGAGCTTTAATATCAGGCGGGAGATTTGACGGGCCCATAAAATGGGAGATTATCAGACTAAAGATATCCGCCGTAGCGATGTAAAAGACAAATACAGAGAGTAAAAGACTTGATAATACTGCAACGATAATAAGCCACCGAGACTTCCAAAGGAGATTCTCAAATAGTAATTCAATAAACTTCATGATTGTTTTAGGCACATTCTTTTTTATTGCTTGTTGAGTTAGAAACCAGGTATCGAGCTGTTTTTATAGCTCCGCGTACCCAGCGGGAACATACTTTCAGTTAATGATGAAAGTTAGAATTTTTTTTCAAAAAATGCAAAAAGCCGGCTTCCTTTTCTTCAGGTTTTTTAAGCTCCGCGAGCAATCCGCAGCGGATCGAACTTGCATCCCTACGAAGTCGGGATAACAGCCGAATGTTTAGATGATAATCTCTCCAGCCAGAATTTTCTCAATCATCATTTTACTTTTCCAGTTTTTAATTTTCAATTCAACTTGGTGAGCAATTTCTTTTGATGGATATTCTTTTGTGAAAACAATTTCCCACGGACGGTAGCGAGAAGTGAAACCTTTTTCGAATGTATTATGATATGATAATCGTAATTCGGGGTTAGCAGAAATTTCCGTGTAATATTTTTCTGCAGATTGGGATTTTAATATGTAAAGGAAGTAACTCATAAAACTAAAAAACCCTGAATTTTGTTCAGGGTTTTATAAGCTCCGCGAGCAAGACTCGAACTTGCAACCCTTCGGTTAACAGCCGAATGCTCCACCATTGAGCTATCGCGGAATTTCAATCTCTTTCCCGAAAACCCTTCGGTTAACATCCCGATCTTATCGGGATCCACCATTGAGCTATCGCGGAATAAATAAAACTTGAGTCTTCGGCTCCGCAAGTGAGACTCGAACTTGCATCCCGACAAAGTCGGGATAACAGCCAATGAACCAATATCATTGAGCTATCGCGGAATAAAAAAAATTGAATCTTCGGCTCCGCGAGCGAGACCCGAACTTGCATCCCGACACAGTCGGGATAACAGCCGAATGCTCCACCATTGAGCTATCGCGGAATAAAAAAACTTGAGTCTTTGGCCCCACAAGCGAGACCCGAACTTGCATCCCGACAAAGTCGGGATAACAGCCGATGAACCAATTCCATCGAGCTATTGCAGAATTTTTGTAAACTTTTGAATTTTTACATTGAGAAAATAACAATTTCTCCTCTTTTAGCAAAAATTTTCCTTCCCCTTTTTTAATTTTTCTCAATATTATTTCAACTTTTTTGTATTTCATTCACGATAAGCAATACAACCGCTTATCCACAAATATTTCAATTCATCACATAAAACCCGGATTGGCAGATTTCATATTTTTTTTGCCGAAATACTCCTTAAATTTGAGATGCAAAAATTAAAAGGAGTAGTTCATGTTAGTTAAAAAAATTCTCGGCTTTTTGTTAATGTTCATTTTTTCAGCTCACCTTTCGGCTCAACAGCCACCTATCATAGATAGAGAACTTTTCTTCGGCGATCCCGATATTTCCGGCGCTCAAATTTCTCCGGATGGGAAATATATTACTTTTGTAAAACCCTTTAACAATGTTAGAAATATTTGGGTAAAGGAGCGCAATCAAAAATTTGATGAAGCCAAACCTCTTACGGCCGACGCAAAACGTCCGGTTACCTCTTACTTCTGGTCACGTGATAGCAAATATGTACTTTTCGTGCAAGACCAAGGTGGGAATGAAAATTTCCGTATCTACGCTGTTGATCCAAAAGCTTCCGGCGATCCCGTTCCGCAAGCGAAGGACTTAACTCCGCTAGAAAATGTTCGCGCATTTATTTATGACGTTCCTAAAAATTCACCTAACGAAATTTTTATCGGACTGAATGATCGTAATCCACAGCTTCATGATATCTACAAACTCAATCTTACTACTGGAGAAAAAACGCTCATCCGCAAAAATGATGATAACGTTGTAAGCTGGGTTTTCGATCT
>Ga0209211_10011239_pt1 | contig 11490 bp, 7 predicted proteins | sample RifGroA2_FD_183992 | JGI IMG/M metagenome (GOLD analysis project Ga0209211, IMG submission 183992) | Groundwater microbial communities from Rifle, Colorado, USA - Groundwater A2 (SPAdes) (version 2) | ecosystem: Environmental > Aquatic > Deep subsurface > Groundwater | place: Rifle, Colorado...
CCCTGGAGAAAAATCCCAGTTTCCCAAAATATTTACGTTCAAGTCGGTGACACCCCTAAACATACTATTTCCTATTCAACACCAACATGTTAACTAACCGTTTTGGCAAAATTGCCGGACACTACTGACCTCACTTAATTATTTCGTATTTTTCGTGACTTTCGCGGACAACTGCTCTTTTTAGGGTGAAACCGGTTACATGGTAACCGGAAACCCCGTCACCGACACTTCTCCATCGGCGCCGATGCGGAACTCGCTGCGGCGCGGCCCTAACTCTACGCCGCGATAGCGTTCGGTCAAGTACAGCAGCTCCTGATTGGCGCTGGCGAGCAGCGGGTGGCGTTGCGGCAGGTCGCGCCGGTAAGGGCCTGCCGCAATCAGGTCAGCGGCGGCGAGCAGCCGCTGCACACCGGGGTAGCGGCTCACCTTCAGGGTTGCCGCATCCTGGCCGGTAAAGATCAGCACACCCTTGCCGGCGGCGCGCACCGCTTCCGCCACTTCGGCCAGCGCCGCAGCCTGGGAGAACGGTTCGCCGCCGGAGAAGCTCACGCCTTCGGTATCCGGCTGCGCCAGCAGCAGGGCGATCACCTCCTCCACCGTCGATTCGTAACCGCCCGCGAAGGGCTGGAAGTCCGGGTTGAAGCAGCCTGCGCAGCGCAACGAGCAGCCTTGCACCCACAGCACCGAGCGCAACCCCGGACCATTGGCGCGGGACTGCGGCAGGAATGCCGCGAGCTTGAGTTTGGATGCGGATGTGTAATTCATTCACCTTTCCTGATGAAACACAGTCTTAATCCGTTCGTGGTGAGCCTGTCGAACCATGAGCGAATTAAACTGATTACAGTTAACCGATACATATACCCTTCGACAGGCTCAGGGCGAACGGTTAGTTTAATCTGCATTTCCCTATAGTTTCACAAACGGCATGTTCTTCACCGGCAGGTTCATGCGTTCGCCGCTGCTGAGCTGCACGCAGGAACGGTTGTCCGGGTGCAAATCTTTCAGCGACAGCGTGAGGCGCTTGTTGGCGTCGATGCCGAAGCCCGCCACGAAGCGTTTCTCGCCAAAGGTGCAGGGCGGGTCGGCATGAATGAACTCCGAGTCGCCGGGATTCATCTGGCGCAACGCGATGTCTTCGCGGCGCAATACCTGCACCGGCCTGAGGCTGCCGCCTTCGATTTCGTAAATAGTTTCCGGGCGCACCATCACGGAACGCTCGGTCACCACCAGCCCCAGCCGCGTCGCTCCCTCGCAGGCGGCGTTGATGAATTTGTTGCTCACCGTGCCCTCGGTCGGGTAGGCGGTTCCCTTCGGCACCACCGGCACCAGCACGTAATCCTTGGCGTCCCGATCCCAACTGCGCAGGCAGTAGTCGTGAACCAGTTTCTGGTTGAGGTCTTCGCCGGCATAGCGGCAGGCGCCACGGGCGATGGCTTCGAACGGGGATTCGCAATGCACCGGGCGACCATCGAACTGTTCGCGCACCCGTTGCGCTATACCCAGCAGCAGGCTGGAGCCTCCGGCCAGGAATACTTCCCGCACCTGGGATTTTTCCGTGCCGTATTTTCTGGCTGTTTCCAGCGCGCGATCCAGCGTGCGCACCACGATGCCATACAGGCTCGCGCCGCGCAATTCGGGACGCGATTTTTCCAGCAGTTCGCGCAACTCGGCGACGGTGAAAGTGTGGCTGATAAGGCGTCCGGTGATGTCGTTGAACTGCTCGATCTCGACGCGTTCTGCGCCGCCCGACAGGCGTATTTTGGCGTCTTCCGCCGCATGCAGCAGCGCGACGCCGACATCCGCAAGATCGTTTTCGGTGAGTTGCTGCGCATGCTGCATCTCGCGCAGCAGCCACTGATCGACCAGCGCGCCGCCGATCTCTTCCCCGGCGCGACCGAGCACGTCGCACAACTGCGTGTCTCCCGTCGTCATGTCGCGCGTCTTGACCACCGACACGTCCAGCGTGCCGCCGCCGAAATCAAACACCACATAGACCTGGCCTTCGCGCACATGGGCATCGTAACCGAGGATGCAGGCGGTGGCCTCGTCGAGCATGCGCACCGTGCCGCGATAACTCTTCAGCACCGCGTCCTGCAGCCAGTCGGCATATTTGTCGTAGGCCTCCACCGGCAGCGTGACTACCAGGTCTTCACCGGCATGGGCGGCGGCGGACATCAGTATCTGGCCTATCAGGTCTTCGCCGGCCTGGCGCGGGGTGATCAGGTCGCCGTGGATGCGGCGCGCGCGGTTGTTGTCGCGCAGGATGTCGAGCTTGAATTTGCTGAAAGTGCCGCGGTGACTGGCCAGCCCAGCATTTTCCACCTCGGCGCCGGTGCGCAGCGTGTGGCCTTCACCGTAATGTGCCAGCGACGGGATCACCGCCGATTCCTGCGTAATGCTTTCTCCCGGCAGCCGGTAGCGGTAGGTCTTGGTCAGCCCCTCCAGGCGCAAGGTTTCGGCGCGGCGCGTGGCCGGGTTCCAGCGCACCAGCACGGTGTTGCAGGTGCCGAAATCGAGCGCCAGCGTCATGGCGATTCTCCGCTTGCACTGCTGACCATGGCTTTCAGCAGGACGTTCTCGCCCATGCGGTAGCCGATGAAACGCACCCGGATCCTGTCGCCATCATCAACCTCGGCGCCTCCGATGCGCTGGTGCCGGCGCGCATCAAAGGCGGTCTCTTCGCCCACCGCGCCGATGCGCGCGAGCCCATCTTCGGCCAGCACCTTTTCCAGCATGTCGAACAGTTTGAACACATCTTCGAGGCGCGGCGTGCGTTCGCCGCCCGCCATCGATTCCATCGTGGCCAGCTGTGACAGCAGCGGTGCAAGTTGCCGCGCCAGTGCATCGAACCCGGCGCTCGCCGCGCTGTCGCGCTCGCGCTCACCCTGTTGGCGCAGCCGCCCGTATTCTTCGCGCAATGCGGCGATCTCATCATCCTTCTGGCGCAAATCAAGCTCCAGCGACGCGACGCGGTTGCGCAGGTCTTCCGGCGCGTTTCCCGCCAACGCGCCCAATGCCGCACGGAGTCGTGCCATCAAGTTGTTTGTCTGCGCTGTCATGATTGAATTTTCATTGTTTTTTCCGATATACCATCGATAGTGGGTTCAGAAACCGTAGGGTGGGCTATGCCCACCATGTCGGGCATAGCCCGACCTACATTCGGCAAATCGTCGGCGGAAAGTTCAAAATACTTCATCAGGAGCATCCTCGACTTCGATGGCGTGGCGGTGGGCGGCATCGGCGCTTGCGTCAACCGTGATGCCTGCTCCGACAAAAACCGCCTGGAACGCGCAGAGTATTTCCAGCAATCCCCGGTTGCGTGCGCCAACCTGACCGGCGGCGAGGAGCGCGGTGTGGCGTGCGTAGTCCTCGGGCGTGCCGCCTGCCAGTGCATTGAGCAGCCCGGCATCACAGGCAAATGCCGAAGCCCAGTACACATGATCCTCGCCAGGTTGTGCGCAGAATGCGGGATCGACAAGCCTCGCCATCAGCCGCTCGGGCCAGTGTTCGCTCGCCGCTGCGGCGGCGATTCGCGCGGTATCGACGATGCCGCGCCCGTGGCCGAGATAGAGGCCGCGTGCCTTGACGAAAGGATCGTCGGCCTCGAGGTCGGCATGCAATTGCGCATCGCCGAGTTCCTGCGCGCGCCACCAGTCGAAGATATCCACCAGTCCGGCGGGCAGCACAGGGCCGCTTTCTGCCTCGAAGTCTCCCAGGCGCCGGTAGGCAGCCACCGCGCGGTCGACGGCGGCACGCTGGCTGGCGCCGCTGGGGCGCGCGGCAATACTGGCCCAGCGTTCGCACAGATCGAGCACCTGCATCAGTCTGAGGGAGCGGCAAGATTCGAACAGGCCGTCTTCGTCGGCGACCCGCTTGAGGTTGTCGACACTACTGGTTGTGTCCGCACCGCTGCCGGCCAGCGCTTCGCGGTAGGCGGCCTTGAGGCGGCGGTCATGGCTGGCGGCGACCGCGCGCGCCAGACGCTCGCGCAACGGTTCGGGAGCCATATTGAAGGCCTGGATCAGCAGATGGCCGTTTTCGTCGTGCAGCGCGGCATAACACTCCGGCCTGTGCGCGACCAGCGCATGCAGCGCTTCCAGCGCGGGATTGCCCGGCTGTCTTTCCTGTTCGGTAATGAGCTGTTCCAGATCGTCCGACTGGGAATGCATCCATGCGCCGTAAATGGCATCATTGATGCCCTCGTCCGCAACCGGCAGGCTGCGCGCGAAGGCGGTTACCGCTTTCAGGATTTCCGAGGCGGCATCCTGATTTACTGCGGCAAGGATGTCGCGCATTATTTTCGGTTGCGCCGCGCATCCCGTCGGCCAGCCCAGATGCGCAAGAATGGCCGCGACCGGCACGGTCGGCACCTGTGCCCAATGCCCCCACAAGGCCAGCACCTTACCGGTATCGCGCTCGGCAGAAAGTTGCCGCAAGACGATGTCAATCCGCGCGGCATCGGGGTGGCCTTTATCCAGTGCCCCGGCCAGTGCGATTACCGATGCCGTGCTGCCGGGCCGCCTTTCCTGCTCGATGATGAGTTGCCCCAGATCGACCGATTGTGCGCGTACCCAAGCGCCGCAGAGGGCGTCATTGATGCCCTCGTCCGCCACCGGCAGGCTGCGCGCGAATACCGTTATCGCTTTCAGGATTTCCGGGGCGGTGTCTTGATTTGCGGCAGCAAGAATGTCGCGCACAATTCCTGCCTGCGCCACCTGGCCTGGCGGCCAGCCCAGATGCGCAAGAATGGCCGCGACCGGCACGGTCGGCGCCTGTGCCCAGTACCCCCACAAGGCCAGCACCTTGTCGGTGTCGCGTTCGGCAGAAAGTTGCCGCAAGACGATGTCGATCCGCGCGGCATCGGGATGGCCTTTATCCAGTGCCTCGGCCAGGACGGTCACCGAGGCCGGGTCGGACGATGCGGATAATTCGCGGATGACAGACCGCCTGCGAAACCTGCCGAGCAGGAAGGTTTCGTCATAGAGCTTGCGCTTGGCTTCATTGATCATCATATGCCTTACTTCGGTGCGTTTGTTACGAAGCAACGTGCGATGAAAAATAGCGTCATCATTGATCGGCATTCCTTTAAATAAACAAGCTAATCCACCGAATTTAATGAAATGGGCGCCAGCATCGAAGTGCCAAAGTAGCGGCTTAGTTAAGGCCCGCTAAACAATAGAAAAACATCCGTGATGAAGATTACGACAATTGGTGCTGACTTGGCAAAGGAAGTTTTTCAAATTCACGCCGTGGATGGTCGCGGCAAGGCGGCGTGGTGCGGCGCAAACATTTGAAGTGAAAAGATATGGCGAAGTATTTTGCAAATTTCGACCATGCCTGATTAGCATGGAAGCCGATCCTGTCGAAATTACTGTGTGCTTTGGCTTGTAGCAGCGCGCATCACTGACCGAATAAAGCATGGAGAATACGGGCACACTGTCAAGCTGCTGGCACTTTGTGCGTACTACCGGATTGCTGCACCCCCAGATGAAAATCGGAATTAATGAATCTGTTGTTCAATACGATACGTTTGGTGCAGTTGCTCAAGCGTGATGCTAAGATGATAAATCAGGTGCATCTGCAAGAGGAAATTAACTACAAACCATTGGAAAACCCCCAACTTTTACGCGATAATCCCGTTTTTGAATGCAGCTACTTGGAGAGGAACGCAGAATGGGTGGAGCACAGCGCGGAACCCGTCAGACAGTTCATCAATCTCCGATGGGTTGCGCTGCTTTACCCGACGTCCCGCGAGGACTACTGATTTTTATTTAACGCAATAATTACGGAGAAACCATGGCAGCATTAAATGTCGCACAGAAAATCCTCCTGGCCAACGCGGCCGGGGGGTTGACCCAGCTCCCCGCGCAGGGTCAACCGCTGGAAATCCAGTTCACCCACACCCTGTATCAGGATGCCACCGGCACCGCCGCCGCGCTGGCCTTCGAGAAGATGGGCGTGGACCGCGTGAAAACCACCTCGGTCATCGTGGTGGATCACAAAACCCTGCAAGTCGGCTACATCGACGGCGACGATCATCGCTATCTCGAAACCTTCAGCAAGCGATACGGCTGCTGGTTCTCGCGCGGCGGAAACGGCATCTGCCACAGCGTGTTCCTCGAGGACTTCGCGGCGCCCGGCAAGTCGGTGATCGGCTCCGACTCGCACACCACCAACGCAGGCGGCATGGGCATGCTGGCCATGGGCGCAGGCGGCACCGACGTGAGCTTCGCGATGGCCGGTACCTCCTACAAGATCGAAATGCCGAAAGTGGTGCAGATAAATCTCACCGGCGCATTGCACCCGGGCGTGCTGGCCAAGGACGTGATCCTGAACGTGCTCAAGGTCATCGGCATCAAAGGCAACAAGGACATCTGCCTGGAATACACCGGGCCGGGCCTGAAGAGCCTGAATGTCACCGACCGCGCCACCATTTGTAATATGGGCACCGAGGGTGGCGTCGCCTTTTCGATCTTCCCTTCCGACGATATCACCAAGGCTTATCTCGAAGGCAGGAAGCGCGCAAACGATTACAAGCCGCTGGTCGCCGACCCGGGCGCAACCTATTCGCGCACCGTCGAGATCGACCTGTCCGCGCTGGAACCGACCATTGCGCTGTACCCGCGCCTGAAGGGCATGGAGCCGGTGTCCAAGCATGCCGGGATACCCATTGATGCCGTGTTCATCGGCAGTTGCACCAATTCCAACTACGAGAACCTGGCGCGTGTCGGCGAGCTGCTGCGCGGCAAAAAAGTCAAGGTCGACACCGCCATCGCCCCCGGTTCGCAAGCCATCGCCCGCCAACTGGCGGTAGCAGGTTATCTGGAAATCTTCTACGCCGCCGGCGTACGCGTCCTGGAGAACGCCTGTTCCGCGTGTATCGGCCAAGGCTTTTCGCCACCCAGCAACGGCGTGATGCTTTCGACCGCCAACCGCAACTTCGAAGGACGTTCCGGTACCGAAAGCGCCGCCGTACATCTGGTCAGCCCGGTCACGGCCATCGCTGGTGCGATTACGGGCGTTATCACCGACCCGCGCACCCTGTTCAGCGGCGATCTCGCCATCAAGCAAGTTGCGCCGGTGGTCGATATGGCCGCCTATACCGCGCCGCTGCCGCCTGCGGAAGCCGCCAAAGTGGTGATGCGCTACGGCCCGGATATTGCGCCGCTGCCGACGCTGGATCCGCTGCCTGCCAAGCTGGCAGGCGAGGTCATGCTCAAGCTCGGTAACGAGATCACGACCGACCATATTCAACCTGCCGGCAAGTATCTGTCGCTACGTTCCAATGCGGACGAATACGCCAAACAGGCGACTTTCGTGCAGGTGGATAAGACCTTCAGCGCACGCGCGGCGGCAGTGCGCGATGCGGGCGGCCATGGCTTCATCGTGGCCGGCGACGGCTACGGCATGGGCAGCTCGCGCGAGCACGCCGGACTGTGCCCGCGCATTCTCGGGATTCGCGCCATCGTGGCCAAGGGCTTCGAGCGTATCCATCTGGCCAACCTCGCCAACTTCGGCATCCTGGGGTTGATCTTTGAAAACCCGGCTGACCTAGAACGCATCCAACAGGGCGCAAAAGTGTCTCTCGACACTTCCGGCTTGGAAAGCGGCCAGCTCAAACTGGTAGTCGAAGGTCTCGGTGATATTCCAGTGAAGCTCGCACAGGGCAAGGAAGACATTCCGATGATCCGTGCAGGCGGAGCGCTGTCGCTGTTCGCCAGCCAGATGAAGGCCTAGGATTAACAATTGCCCTTCTCGTTCGCCCTTTCTCCCGCTTGCGGGGGAAAGTTGGATAGGGGGGCTTTCCTCCTGGAGCAAGTCGGGTTGAAACCCGACCTACATTTATAACTGAGAGAGAAAATTATGACCACAGCAAAAATTTATTGGACAAAGATCGATGAGGCACCGGCGCTGGCAACATACTCGCTGCTGCCCATCGTGCAGGCCTTCACCAAGGCGGCGGGTGTTGCCGTCGAAACCCGCGACATTTCCCTGGCTGGCCGCATCATCGCCAACTTTCCCGAAAACCTGACCGAGAGCCAGAAGCTCAATGACGACCTGACCTGGTTGGGCGAACTGACGCTGAAGCCGGAAGCCAACATCATCAAGCTGCCGAACGTCAGCGCCTCGGTTCCGCAGTTGAAAGCGGCGATCAAGGAATTGCAGTCGCAAGGCTACAAGGTGCCGGACTTTCCGGAGAATCCGCAGAACGATGCCGAGAAGGAAATCAAGACCCGCTACGGCAAGATTCTCGGCAGCGCCGTCAACCCGGTGTTGCGCGAAGGCAACTCCGACCGCCGCGCCGCGCTATCGGTGAAGAATTTTGCGCGCAAGAACCCGCACCGCATGGGCAAATGGGCTCCTGACTCCAAGACCCATGTGGCGCACATGACCGCCAACGATTTCTACGGCAGCGAGAAATCCGTCACAGTCAGCGAAGCAGGGCCGGTGCGTATCGAGTTCGTCGGCACTGACGGCAAGACCACGGTGCTGAAGGAAAAGACCACGCTCAAGGCGGGCGAGGTGATCGATGCATCGGCGATGAGCTGCCGCGCGTTGCGCAAGTTCTACGCAGAGCAGATCGAAGAAGCGAAGAAAGAACCGAACGTGCTGCTGTCGCTGCACCTCAAGGCCACGATGATGAAGATCTCCGATCCGATCATGTTCGGCCATGCCGTCACGGTTTACTTCAAGGATGTGTTCGACAAGCACGCCGCGACGATCAAGGAACTGAACGTCAACGTCAACAACGGCTTCGGCGACCTGCTGGCGAAAATCGCCACGCTGCCGGACGCCAAGCGCGCCGAGATCGAAGCCGACATCGCTGCCTGCTACAAGAAGCAGCCACAACTGGCGATGGTTAACTCCGACAAGGGCATCACCAATCTGCACGTGCCCAGCGACGTCATCATCGACGCCTCCATGCCACCGATGATCCGCGATGGCGGCAAGATGTGGGGCGCCGACGGCAAGCCGTACGACACCAAGGCGATGATCCCGGATCGCAACTACGCCGGTGTGTTCCAAGCGGTGATTGACGATTGCAAGAAGAACGGCGCGCTCGACCCGGTGACGATGGGCTCTGTACCCAACGTCGGCCTGATGGCGCAGAAGGCCGAGGAATACGGCTCGCACGACAAGACCTTTGAAGCGGTCGGTAACGGCGTGATTCGCGTCGTCGATGCGGCTGGCAAGACACTGCTGGAACAGAAGGTCGAGCAAGGCGACATCTTCCGTATGTGCCAGACCAAGGATGCCCCGATCCAGGACTGGATCAAGCTGGCCGTCACCCGCGCGCGTCTGTCCAACACCCCGGCGATCTTCTGGCTGGACAAGAACCGTGCGCACGATGCGCAGATCATCGCGAAGATCGAGAAGTACCTGAAGGATCACGACACCAGCGGCTTGGACATCAAGATCATGGAACCGGCGGACGCATGCCGCGTTACATTGGAGCGCGCCCGCAAGGGACTGGACACGATCTCCGTCACCGGCAACGTGCTGCGCGATTATTTGACCGACCTGTTCCCGATCCTCGAACTGAACACCAGCGCCAAGATGCTGTCGATCGTGCCGCTGATGAACGGCGGCGGCTTGTTCGAAACCGGCGCGGGCGGCTCGGCGCCGAAACACGTCCAGCAATTCCAGGAAGAAGGCTACCTGCGCTGGGATTCACTGGGCGAATTCCTCGCGCTCGCCGTGTCGCTGGAACATCTCGCCCAGACCTTCAAGAATCAGAAGGCGCAGGTTCTGGCGGAAACGCTCGATCAGGCCAATGGCAAGATTCTCGACAATGACCGATCGCCCGCGCGCAAGGTCGGTGAAATTGATAACCGCGGCAGCCATTTTTACCTCGCCCTGTACTGGGCGCAGGCATTGGCCGCGCAGGACAAGGATCCCGATCTGAAGGCGCGTTTTGCACCGCTGGCGAAGGCACTGACCGAAAACGAGGCGAAGATCAATGCGGAATTGATCGCAGCGCAGGGCAAGCCGGTGGACATGGGCGGTTATTACCACCCGGATCTCAACAAGACATCCAGTGCAATGCGCCCCAGCACAACCTTCAACGCGGCTCTGGCGGCTATTTGATAAGAAATGCCTACTGGCCCCTACCCTGTTAAATTCGCATGACATACAGCCCATTACCCCGCCCGGGGTAATGGGCTGAATTCTTTAAATCAAGCACATTATCGAAACAATAATAGCGCCATCCAAAAGAGCACACCCCCCCAGAATTATGGTCTGGCAAGGCTTCTGCCGTTTCTGCCCTGTTTAATTTACAAGGTTTCAGCAACTTTTTTCGGTATAATTACTCTACCTTGGTAACCGCCAGAGAAAATCTGCGGGTGGCAACTTCTATCTCAATACTAAAAGGATCAGTAGATGCACGGCATAACCAAGAACGATCTGATCATCCGAATCGGTGGTGAAGGCGGCGAAGGTGTTATTTCCGTCGGCGACTTCATTACTCAGGCTTGCGCGCGCGCCGGTCTCGATGTTTACACTTTCAAGACTTTCCCTGCCGAAATCAAGGGCGGCTACGCGATGTATCAGGTGCGCGCCAGCACCGAGCGGCTTTACAACCAGGGCGATACCTTCGATGTCCTGTGCGCCTTCAATGGCGAAGCCTACAACATGAACCGCACCAGCCTCAGGCCGGGCACCGCTTTTGTTTACGACAGCCCGAGCGACTTCACACCCGACATCCCGCATGGCGTATTCGCTTACCCCATCCCCATGACGCAAGTGTCGAAAGAGATGAACAACCCGCGCGCCAAGAACATGGTGGCGATGGGAGCGTTGTCCATCCTGTTCAATATCCCCGTGGAAGCCTTGCGCGAAGTGATCGCCACCAAGTTCGCGCGGCGTGGCGATGCCGTGGTTCAGGGCAACTTGGCCGCATTCGAGCGCGGTCGCGAACTGGCATCCGCATTGGATAAAACCGACCCGTGGACGCTCGGCACACCAAAAGGCAAGCAAGATGTCATCGTGATGTCGGGCAATAACGCCATCGGCCTCGGCGCGCTGATCGCCGGGCTGGATTTTTTCTCCGCTTACCCCATCACCCCGGCGACCGAGGTCGCGATCTATGTGGCCAAGCATCTGCCCAAGCGCGGCGGCACCCTGATCCAGGCCGAGGACGAAATCGCTTCCATTTCACAGGTTCTCGGCGCTTCCTACGCGGGCAAGAAGGCGATGACCTCCACTTCCGGGCCGGGCCTGTCGCTGATGAGCGAGATGCTGGGCATGGCGTTCATGAGCGAACTGCCCTGCGTGGTGGTTGACGTGCAGCGCGGCGGCCCCTCCACCGGCTTGCCGACCAAGCATGAACAATCCGATCTGTTTTTGGCGATACATGGCGCCCATGGCGATTCCGGGCGCATCGTGCTGTCCGTGGAAAGCATCCATGACTGCATCAACCTGACCGTGGTGGCATTCAACCTGGCCGAGAAATATCAGTGCCCCGTGCTGCTGCTTTCCGACGGACAG
>Ga0209211_10011240_pt1 | contig 11490 bp, 10 predicted proteins | sample RifGroA2_FD_183992 | JGI IMG/M metagenome (GOLD analysis project Ga0209211, IMG submission 183992) | Groundwater microbial communities from Rifle, Colorado, USA - Groundwater A2 (SPAdes) (version 2) | ecosystem: Environmental > Aquatic > Deep subsurface > Groundwater | place: Rifle, Colorado...
TCATTCGACTTTTGTGCAAAGTCAAAGGTAGGAAGAAGTCGCGAAGTCGTGAAGGTGTTGTTCTCTGCACGAAAAACAAGTATCTTTGAGTCAATCAAATGTGAAAGTGATTCATGCCGACGTACAAAGAGTCCGGCGTTGATATCGATGCCGGTGAAGAACTGATTCGACGCATCAAGCCCGCCGTCCGCTCGACGTTCACCAAGAATGTTCTTGCCGACATCGGGATGTTCGGTTCGTTCTACCGGGCGCGGTTCCCCGGGGTCAGAAATCCCGTGCTGGTGTCGAGTACGGACGGGGTCGGTACGAAGCTCAAAATAGCGTTTGCGATGGGGCGTCACCACACGGTGGGGCAGGATCTTGTCAATCATTGCGTCAATGACATCCTGGTTTGCGGAGCGAAGCCCCTCTATTTTCTTGACTATTTTGCAACCGGGAAGCTTTCACCGGATGTCGGTGAGCAGATCATTGGAGGATTCGTCAAGGCCTGCAGGGAGAACGAATGCTCGCTCGTGGGAGGAGAAACGGCGGAAATGCCCGGGATGTACAACGGGGGAGAGTACGATCTCGCGGGCACGATCATAGGGATGGTTGACGAGAAGAAGATTGTGAATGGCAAGGCAATCAGGAGGGGGGATGTGCTGATCGGGCTGCCGTCCACGGGATTGCACACGAACGGATATTCCCTTGCACGACAAACCCTCCTCGAGAGGTACTCGATCAATGAGTATTTCGATGATCTTGGTACCACCTTGGGAGACGCCCTGATGTGGATTCATCGCTCTTATTTCAAGTCTGTCTATCCGCTCCTGTCAAAATTCAAGATCAAAGGTCTATCGCACATAACCGGCGGGGGGATCGAAGGGAACACCATGCGCGTGGTCCCAAAGGGTCTGAGACTGCAGATCGAATGGTTGTCATGGGACCGGCCCGCGTTGTTTCGCCTGATTCAATCGACGGGGAACGTACCCGAGGAGGATATGCGACGTACATTCAACCTTGGCATCGGGCTTATCCTCGTTACGGATCGCACGCAGGCCGATCTGGTCGTTGCAGCGTTGAAGAAGAAGAAGGAGTCGCCGGTTATCCTGGGTGAAATAATCAAGATGTGAGGTGCTCATGCCGCAGAGCTTTTCGGTCATCGAAGCTATTCAGCTGATTCTTGCTCCGGCAGTCATGATCAGTGCGTGCGGATTGCTCATGCTGGGCATCAATTCGAAATTCTCGACGGTCCTGAGCAGGATTCGGATGTTGAACGAAGAAAAAAGAAAATTGCGGATTCGCGCCGGGGGCAAGAAATTCTCGTTTGACGAGAGTCAGCGCATGGCGAGCATAGGCCTGCAGCTGGGAAGACTCCTGAAGCGTGCCGCACACGTGAGGAACTCGCTCATGTGCTACATTGCTGCCGTCGCCCTGTTTGTCGTGACATCCCTTCTGATCGGTGTGGATTTCTTCATGGGGCAGATAAATCTCGATACTCCGGTCATTATTCTCTTTCTGGGAGGCATGATCTCGGTGTTCTTGGGTATTGTCTTCGCAGCGTTGGACACGAAGATGGCGTACGATATTGTGCAATTCGACGTGCAGGCGGACGATTGAAGAAGAACGAACCCAAAAGGCCGCTCGGCGAGGAGATGTCTATCGGGGACGAAGCTGAGTTCAAGGAGAAGGCGGCTTACGTCAGTGAAAACCTCCCCGGAAAGCTGGCGAAGATCAACAGGCGAATAGGCCTCGTGTCGGATGTCCTGGCGCTTTTCCGATTCATGAGCGATCCGGCAGTACACTGGGGGAAAAAAGCTCTTGCCGTCGGGGCGCTCCTCTATTTCATTATTCCCTTCGATTCCATTCCCGACGTGGCTCCTTTCGTGGGTTACCTCGATGATGTCGGGGTCATCGCGCTCGTTGTGGGATACCTCGGAAAACAACTCCGCCGGTACTATCTGGAAGAAACCAAGTAAGAACGCGTTTTCAAAAGAAAAGGTGCACTCGCTGCGGCGAACGCACCTTTTTGTGTTTTTGGAATTCCTTTCTTCGAGTTCTTCGTGTATCCTTCCCTTCGTGTAATTCTTTACGTGTGGGAAAAACATTACACGAAGTTCCACAGAGGGTTCACGAAGAGCACGAAGGTAATCCGCTTTGTCTTTTCTTCGAGCTCTTCGTGTATTCTTCGTGCTCCTTCGTGTAATTCTTTGCTTGTGGAAAAACACAACACGAAGTTCCACAGAGGGTTCACGAAGACACGAAGGTCATTCACTTCATTGACGGCGCCCTCAAATGCACCGGCTCCGCAGCCTTCCTCCGCAAGCGAAGATTGAGCATCTCCACAAGAACCGAGAACCCCATCGCGAAGTAGATGTACCCCTTCGAAATATGCTGGTCGAATCCTTCCGCAATGAGCGAGACTCCTATTAAGAGGAGGAAGCTCAATGCCAGCATCTTGATCGTCGGGTGCTCCTGGACAAAATTGCTCACTGACCTGACGAAGACCAGCATGAGAATCACGGCAATCACGACAGCTGCGATCATCACTCCCAGCTGGTTGGTCATCCCCACGGCCGTGATTACCGAATCGAGGGAAAACACGATGTCTAGCAGCATAATCTGAGTGATGACCCCCGCGAATGAAGGGGTCTTCTTAACGGTCCGCCCGTGCTCTCCGCTTCCCTCCAGGCTTCCGTGAATCTCAAAGGTTGATTTTGCCAGCAGAAAGAGGCCGCCGACGATGAGAATAACGTCCCGTCCGGAAATCTCCTGTTCAAAGAGCGTGAACCATGGCTCAACGAGCTTCATAATGAGGGTAATGGAGAACAGCAGGCCGATCCGCATGAACATGGCAAGAAAAAGCCCGGTGCTCCTTGCCCGCTGCTGCTGTGTGCCGGGAAGTTTATCGGAAAGAATGCTTATGAAAATGATATTGTCGATGCCGAGGACGACCTCGAGGGTTGTCAGTGTCAGCAAAGCAATCCAGATTTGGGGATCAAAAACCCAATCCATCATGATATCCTCGTATTTTGATGACTATGAAAATGAAGGGAGAAAACGGTTCAGCGTTTCTGCATCTCCTTCCGAATCTCGGCGGAAAGTTCCAGGAATAACGGTTGAAAGCGTTCCGGCGTGTTGATTAGATTCTCGAATTCTCTTCGGAATTCATCGCTCGAAAAACCGAATTGAGCGAGCACAGAGTCCGCCTTTCGTTGATAGATTTGGAGACTGTCCTTTGTGCTCGTTGGAGGAAATGCATCGTAGAGGAGGGCGAGCGATGCGTAGGCGCGCAGTATCCGCCGATCGTCCTCGGAGGGAGCATACTCTTTGCTCTCTCCGCATGACCAACCGGATGTCACTCCGAAGAAGAGAAGGGAGACAAGAAGTCGATTCACGGGCAAAACGTACGAAAGGATTGGCTATTCCGCAACGACGAATCAACGAGTCAAGGCGGCTTCATTTCGTTGTTTCGTTGATTCTCCCTTTCATTGTTTCGTTAATTCTCCCATTCGTTGTTTCGTTGATCCCATTCGTTGTTTCGTTGATTCTCTCATTCGTTGTTTCGTCGATTCTCCCATTCGTTGTTTCGTCGATTCTCCCATTCGTTGTTTCGTCGATTCTCCCATTCGTTGTTTCGTCATCCCCCCCCCTTGAATCCATCCCCCTCATCCTGTATATTCCTCTTGAATAACTGACGGAGTACGTCATGAACGAAGCGTCGAAAGCAATGCTCCTGAATACCGTGAAAGAGTGGATGAAGTTCGTAAACGAACGGGAAAAGATGCGCGGAATAGCCACCGAGGTCGCCGTTGTTGCACAGAAGATCGTTTTCGAAAGTCTGAACTTTCTTAAGGCACAGAATGTCGATGTGGAATGCCAGGACGCGAAATCGATGAAGATCATGGGGCATCCGGTTGTTGTCGAACCGGTGATCGAGGCGACCTTTCCGAATGTGAAAACAAAAGTGAACATGACCTGCTCGGGAGCAACGCGGGCGATCGTGATCAATCCGAACGGCAGCATTTCGGCCGGCGGCAATCCCTTCATGTTCGATCAGCTGAAGAAGGCAATTCCTGACACGTTCACGACGAACGCCGCAGAGTTTGTTTCGGATGCCTTCTTGTTTATCGCGAGGAATCAAACACTGTCAGATACGGGTGCTCAGCAGCCTCAGACGACTGCGCCTCAGGCATCGGCACCGGCTTCGGCTCCTCAGGCTGCAACGCCGGTCGCAGCCCCTCAGCAACCGAAACCGCCACAGGCGATTCCGCAACAACCGCGGCCCCCGCAGCCTCAACGGCCGGCGCAGCCACCTCAGCCCCAGAGGCCCCCGGCACCGAAGCCCCCCGGGACGTAGGTGACAACCATAAACTGACAACTGAAGACTGATAACTGTAAACTGATAACTGAAAGCTGATAGCTGACAGCTGATAGCTCGAACACCTCCTTGCCCTTTAACCTCATTTCCGAATACAAACCGAGCGGCGATCAACCGACTGCCATCAAGGAACTCAGGGAAGGTTTGGCGCGCGGCGACCGCCACCAGACTCTTCTCGGCGTTACCGGGAGCGGAAAGACGTTTACAGTTTCGAATGTGATAGCAACTCTCGACAAGCCCGTGCTGGTGATGTCGCACAATAAGACCCTCGCGGCGCAACTCTACGCGGAATTCAAAGGGTTCTTTCCGAAAAACAGGGTGGAGTTCTTTATCAGTTATTATGATTATTACCAGCCCGAGGCCTATGTCCCGACGTCGGATACATACATCGCGAAGGATGCATCGATCAACGATGAGATCGATCGGTTGAGGCTCCGTGCAACAAGCGCCCTTCTAAGCGGCGACCCGAACGTGATTGTCGTCGCGTCGGTCAGCTGCATCTACGGCATCGGCGCGCCGGAAGAATGGATCAACCAGATGCTCGCGGTCAAGAAGGGGGAAAAGATAGCGCGAAACGTCATGTTGAAGAAACTGCTCGATCTGCTGTATGTGAGGAATGACTATGAGTTCGACCGGGGCTCGTTTCGCGTGCGCGGCGATGTCGTGGAGGTCATTCCGGGATCTGAGAATGAAGAGGCTCTGAGAATCGAGTTCTTCGGGGACGAGATCGATCGCATATCGTTCATCAACAAGACCGATGGCGCCATACTGGGCGAGACCGATTATGAGGTCATCTATCCTGCCAAACAGTTTGTGACTTCGAGGGAAACAATAGAGCGATCCATGGGTTCTATTCAGGCGGAGCTGAAGGAGCGGCTTGAAGAACTGCGGTCGATGGGAAAGCTCCTCGAGGCGCAGCGCCTCGAACAGCGAACCCGTTTCGACCTCGAAATGCTCCGCGAAGTGGGATATTGCCAGGGGATCGAAAATTATTCCAGGCACCTTTCCGGCAGGCCTCCCGGGTCCCGCCCCTATTGCCTCCTCGATTATTTTCCCGAAGATTTCCTGACGATCATCGATGAGTCGCATGCCACCGTTCCGCAAATCGGCGCTATGTACCACGGAGATCGGTCGAGGAAAGAGACGCTGGTTGAATATGGATTTCGGCTTCCGTCGGCGTTGGACAACCGCCCCCTGAAGTTCGAAGAATGGGAGTCGACGGTGAATCAGGTGATCTTCGTGAGCGCAACGCCGGGCGATTACGAGCTCAAGAAAAGCAAAGGGATCTTCGTCGAGCAGGTCATTCGTCCCACCGGTCTGGTGGACCCGGTCGTCGAGATTCGCAAGAGCAAGAACCAGATTGACGACCTTATCGCCGAAATCAGGGAGCGTTCGAAAAGGAAAGAGCGCGTACTGGTGACGACCCTGACAAAGAGGATGGCCGAAGATCTTACAGAGTATCTGCTGGAAATCGGCATCAAAGTGAGGTATATCCATTCGGAAGTCGACGCTCTGGAGCGCGTCGAAACTCTCAGAGATCTCCGCCTTGGCGAATTTGACGTGCTTGTGGGAGTGAACCTCCTGAGAGAGGGATTGGATCTTCCCGAGGTTTCGCTCGTCGCGATTATCGATGCGGACAAAGAGGGATTCCTGCGGTCGGAGCGTTCGCTCATACAGACGGCGGGAAGAACGGCCAGAAATGTGAACGGAAAGGTGATTCTGTACGCCGACAGGCTCACAGGCTCGATGGAGCGAATGATCGGGGAAACGAACAGACGACGAGAAAAACAGCTTCAGTACAACGATGACCACGGGATCACGCCCGAAACTATCTACAAAAGCGTTCAAGAGGTGCTCGCAGCCACCGCGGTCGCGGACGTCAAAGCCCAGAGGGATGCACGGAAGGATCGTAAGCCGGCGATGGTCTCGGATACCGTGGTGAAGTATCTCTCAAAAGAGCAGAAGAAAGACCTGCTCGAGGAATTGCGGACGGAAATGAGGAGGGCCGCAAAGGACCTTGAATTTGAACGGGCGGCGGAATTGAGAGATGAGATTGAAAGGCTTGAAGGGAAGAAGTAGACCTTGCGAGGGGGGCAGAGGAGCAGAGGGGTGAGGGGGAAGGACTACCACTCAAGCCGGGGCAACCCGTGACCGAAATTCAGACCATCTGGGGGGACTCATGGATTTGACCACTGCTGTTGGAACGCTTTTCAGACCTTTTCTGGATTTTGTATTTCCTCCGACCTGTCTGGCCTGCGGGTGTTTGCTCGCGAAGGAGGAGCGCCATGTGTGTAACGCCTGCTGGGCTTCCATCCCGCGTCTTCATTCAGGTCACCCCCTTTTTTGTCAGACCCGCGATAGGCTCATCGATTCTGAAGTCATTGCCGATCTCGTCTCAGTATTCCTCTTTGAGAAAGAAGGAGCTTTTCAATCCCTTGCGCATGCGTTGAAATACGATGGGTTCGAGTCTGTCGGCATCCGGATTGGCCGGGAATTGGGAGATCTTCTTCTCAGGTTCCGCATCGAGGCCGACGTCCTCATCCCAATACCTCTTCACGGAGTGAAATTCAGAGAGCGCGGATTCAACCAGGCCGAAACAATTGCACAAGGAGTGTCAGAAATAACGGGAATCCCCGTTCGCACCGACATTCTTCGCCGCATCCGCTACACACAAACGCAGACGAAACTCGATCAGGAACAGAGGAAGAAGAATGTTGAGGATGCATTTTCGGTATCGGGGGCCACAAACGTGACGACGGGAGGGACAGTCATTCTCGTTGACGACGTCATCACGACGGGTGCAACGATCGTTGCGGCTGCCCAGGCGTTGCGCACAAGAGGGTCTCGAAAGCTTATCGCCGCTTCTCTGGCCCTGGCCGAGTAAGTGATTCACCGACTAAGTCACCAGCCCACCAATTAACCGATCACCCCTTCTCCCATGCACCCCTGCACCTCTGCCGGTTTTCTTGACTTTCCATCCAATTCTCTCTAACTTGTCATGCTCTTTTCTTCAGTTTTTTCCGCATTTTTCGACTTCTCATTCTGAACGCGGAGGTTACCAATGGCTGTAAAAGTAGCTATCAACGGATTCGGCCGGATTGGGCGCAATGTTCTCCGAGCCGGAATCGACGACAGTAGTCTTGAGTTCGTGGCTGTGAACGACATTACCGATGCCGCGACTCTTGCTCACCTTCTTAAGTTCGATTCTGTTATCGGCAATTTCAAAGGCACCGTCGAGGTCAAGGATTCCACACTTGTAGTGAATGGAAAACAGGTGAAAGCGTTTGCAGAAAAGGACCACACCAAGCTCCCGTGGAAGGATCTCGGGGTCAGCATTGTCATCGAATCCACCGGATTGAAGCACTTTACCGAGGGCGAAGCGTCTGCGGATCACATCAAGCAGGGTGCGAAGAAAGTGATTGTGACCGCTCCGGCAAAGAAACCCGATATCATGATTGCTCTTGGTGTCAACGAAGGCACCTATGATCCTGCAAAGCATCACATCATCTCCAACGCTTCCTGCACGACGAACTGCCTTGCACCGATGGTGAAGGTGCTTCACGATACCTTCAAGATCAGGCGCGGCCTGATGAACACGATCCATTCCTATACCAACGACCAACGGATATTGGATCTGCCGCACAAGGATCTTCGGCGCGCAAGGGCGGCTGCCATCAACATCATCCCGACGACAACGGGAGCGGCCAAGGCGGTGGGGAAAGTGATTCCGGAGCTGGCAGGCAAACTCGACGGTTATTCCCTTCGGGTCCCCACTCCGAATGGTTCGATCACCGATTTCACGGCGGAGCTGGAGAGAGAAGTAACGAGGGAAGAAGTGAACGCGGCATTCCAGAAGGCCTCGCAGACGTACCTGAAGGGCATTCTGGAATACAGTGAAGAGGACCTCGTGTTGAAGGACATTGTCGGCAACCCGCATTCGGTCGTTTTCGACAGCAAGCTGACGATGGCTCTTGGACCGCTGGTAAAAGTCTTCGGATGGTACGACAACGAATGGGGTTACTCCAATCGTGTGGTCGAGCTGGCGAAGAAGATTGCATCCAAGCTGTGACTCTCTGAACAACGACGACGATGACGGGCTGAGACTGAAGACCGGGTCCAGCCCGTTTTCCTTCTCAAGGAGTCTGTCATGAACAAATTGACCATTGACGATATTTCCGTGAAGGGGAAGCGCGTCCTCGTGCGCGTCGATTTCAACGTTCCGTTAAACGAAAAACAGCATGTCACTGACGATACGCGGATCGTCGAATCGCTGCCGACAATCAAGAAGATTCTGAAGGATGGCGGTCGCGCCGTTCTCATGAGTCACCTCGGGAGGCCCAAAGGGAAGCCGAAGCCCGAGTTCAGCCTGAAGCCCGTGGCCGAGCGCTTGTCGAAGCTTCTGGGCAAGCCGGTGAAATGTGCTCCCGATTGCATCGGTGCGGAGGCGGCGGCATTGGTGAAGGCCCTGAAAGACGGGGAGTGTCTGCTGCTGGAGAACCTCAGATTCCATCAGGAAGAGGAGGCAAACGATGCAGCGTTCGCAAAGGAACTGGCCTCGTTCGGGGACGTCTATGTCAATGATGCTTTTGGGACGGCCCACAGGGCTCACGCCTCGACCGAAGGCGTGACAAAGCATCTGGAGGTATGTGTTGCAGGGTATCTGATGTGCAAGGAGCTCGACTACCTCGGTAAGGCAGTGGGAAATCCGGCGCGGCCGTTCGTGGCCGTTCTCGGAGGGGCGAAGATCTCCGGGAAGATCGATGTCATCCAGAATCTCATGTCGAAGGTCGACGCCCTTCTGATCGGCGGCGGCATGATGTTCACGTTCTACAAAGCGCAGGGCCTCGAAATCGGCAAGTCCCTGCTCGAAGCAGACAAGGTCGACCTTGCCAAGACCATCATGGAGCAGGCAAAGGCCCACAATGTCAGGATCCTGCTTCCGTCCGATTGCGTTATTGCCGACAAGTTTGACAATGCGGCGTCGACGCAGACGGTCAATGTGCGTGCCATCCCGTCCGATTGGCGGGGAATGGACATCGGGCCGGAAACGGTGAAGCACTTCTCGGCCGAACTGGCAAAAGCCAAAACGGTGGTGTGGAACGGACCCATGGGAGTGTTCGAGATGGAGAAGTTTGCCGCCGGAACAACGGCGATCGCCAAGGTCCTTGCCGAAGTGACCAAATCCGGTGCGACCACGATCGTCGGTGGGGGTGACTCGGCAGCGGCTGTCGCGCAGGCAGGCCTGGAGAAGTCTGTTTCCCATGTCTCTACAGGCGGTGGTGCTTCACTGGAGCTGCTGGAAGGGAAGATCCTCCCCGGCGTCGCGGCATTGAACGACAAGCGCTGAACGAAATTCATTGATCGATTGTTGTAGAATTGTCGAGTTCCGATTTCCAATTGCCGATCTAAGGAAAGTCGGTTTCAAATTGGCAATCGAAAATCGTAAATCTCAAATCGTAAATGTCCTATAACTACAACCAAAGAAACTTCTATCGGCCGTCGATGTTCGGCGGATTCTCGTTCTTTCCGCCCGTCATCAAATGGCTGATGATCACGAACGCGGTGGTATTCGTGTTGGTGAATTTCTTTGGCTCGTTCAAGCTGGACGGATATCCGCTCAGCCTGGTCATTCATCAGTATTTTGCACTCCTCCCGCTGGGGGACGGTTTCTTTCCCTGGCAATTGATCACGTATCAGTTCATGCATGGCGGAATCATGCATCTGCTTTTCAACATGTTCTTCGGTTTGTGGATGTTTGGGATGGAGATCGAGCACATCTGGGGTCCGAAGAAGTTTCTCATTTTCTATCTCGCGTGCGGCGTCGTTGCAGGCATCGCCCAACTGCTTCTGGCTCCGATTGTGGACCGACCCTCGATGGTGATTGGAGCGTCGGGCGCGGTGTACGGGGTCATGGTTGCGTTCGGCATGATGTTCCCCGATCGTTACATCTATCTCTATTTTCTTATCCCGGTGAAGGTGAAGTACTTCGTCGTTGTTCTTATCCTGCTTGGTTTGTTTTCCCTGGGCCAGCCGACAGATGTGGCGAACCTTGCGCACCTTGGCGGGGCCCTTGCCGGCTACGTTTACCTTCTCTATGACATGAAGCGGATCCCGGGTCACGATCTGTTCCGGCGAATCACCTGGTGGTGGAACGGCATGTTTGCCCCGCGGCCGGAACACGGTGACGACGCGGTCGAGGCAAAAGTGTACGATATCGACGAGAGAAAAAGTGAAGAATCTCCGACCCCAAAAAGTGACGAGGTCGCAGATGTTCAGAAGAGAATCGATGAGATCCTTGACAAGATCGGGCGGTCGGGGTATCAGAATCTCACGGAAGAAGAAAAGAAGATCCTCTTTGAAGCGAGCAGGAAACTGAACTAGCGGGCATATCATGAGCAACCAGCTACCGATTACCGAAGTTGCCAATTCCGGTCCGCACCAGACATACAAGGTTGGTGTGCGAAGGAAAACGCGGCAGGTGCGTGTGGGAAGTGTTCCCGTTGGAGGGGATGCCCCGATCTCGGTCCAAACGATGACGAAGACCAAGACGGACGACGTCAAAGGGACGGTGGGTCAGATCACGGCGGCGGCCGAAGCCGGCTGTGACATTGTCCGGGTCACGGTGAATGACAAAGAGGCTGCTGAGGCAATGAAGGAAATTGTCAGACAATCACCCCTGCCGATCGTTGCCGATATTCACTTCAATCACGTGTTCGCGTTGAAGGCGGTGGAAGCGGGCGTCGCCAAGGTGAGAATCAATCCGGGAAACATCGGGGCGAAGGATCGTATCCGTCAGGTGTTGAACGCGGCAAAAGAGAGGGGAATCCCCATTCGCATCGGGGTCAATTCGGGCTCGCTTGAAGAGGATATTCTGGAAAAGCACGGGTATCCAACTCCCGAAGCCCTGTTCGAAAGCGCCATGCGTCATGTGGGAATATGCCGCGAATTCGATTTCCACGATATCATTGTTTCCGTGAAATCGACCGATGTGAAGCTCATGATTGAGGCTTATCGCCTTGTGGCCCAACGAACGGATATCCCGCTGCATCTCGGTGTTACGGAGGCTGGAACGACAAAGGTGGGGACAATCAAGTCCGCCGTTGGAATCGGAACGCAGCGGGATATCCGTT
>Ga0209211_10011242_pt1 | contig 11487 bp, 9 predicted proteins | sample RifGroA2_FD_183992 | JGI IMG/M metagenome (GOLD analysis project Ga0209211, IMG submission 183992) | Groundwater microbial communities from Rifle, Colorado, USA - Groundwater A2 (SPAdes) (version 2) | ecosystem: Environmental > Aquatic > Deep subsurface > Groundwater | place: Rifle, Colorado...
AAAAGCTGGGGGGGGGGTAAATTAGTAGGAATAACTTTGGTGGTATTTGCAATACTATTGTTTGCAAATTTTTTTTCATTTTCCGAAGAAGTTAGCGGCGATGCCACAACTTTAACCGCCACAGTGGCCACTACCGTATCTTGCACTACTGCCGGGTCGCCTTCGGCTTTTAGTACTATTACTACCGCCTCTATTGTTACCTCAACGCCAAATACTACCACCACGCTTACATGCAATCCGGCGAACGGGTGTACTTTAAATGTAAAAGATGGCGGGAATGGAACCAGTCCGGGTCTGACTACTACTCCGACTTATATAATCGGTTCGGCAAACGCATCATTTGCTGATACCGACACTCTCGCGGCCGGAACAGAGGGCTATGGCATTCAAGCGGTAACAACGTCGGCTGGAACCGGGACCGTTACCCCGCTCATTTATACAAGATATAAACAGACCGGACAGAATATTGGCGGATTTGAGTTGACAAACCAAGGATTAGCGTCTTCCTCCGCCCCGATTAGCGGCCGTGAGATTGTGGTTACACACTTTGCCGCTATCAGCGGGCTAACAGGTGGTGGCACATATCAAGACATCGTTACTTATAGCTGTGCGGCAAATTAGTTTATATATTCTGCCAAATTCCTTGTAGATTGCAAAAAGGCGTGATATTTTTTGATATATGTATTTTGAGTATAAACTAAAGAGTAACAGAAGAAGAAGTTTAAAGAGCGGGGATTTAATAGCCGTCGGTTTTTTTATTCTCTTTTTTGTTTTTGGATTTGTTTCACGGACTAATGCTGTTACGGTTGGGCCGGCTAAATTGGAGCTTTCCGTCAATCCCGGGGAAATTGTAAAGGGGGAATTCTTTTTGCAGAACGATGAAAAAGTGGCCAGAAAATTTGTGCCCGTATTTGAGGGCTTTACCGAAGATGGAGTAGAAAAAGTATTTTTTTCCGATCTTTCCGATTTGGCGACTTGGTTTAAAACCAGAGATGACATTGTATTGGGTCCGGGCGAGTTTAAGAATGTTCCATATACGCTCACAATTCCAAAAGACGCGGCGCCGGGCGGGCATTTTGCCGTAATTTGGTGGAGCACCGTGCCGATAGGCACTATAGTTGGTTCCGGCATGCAATTATCCGTTATCACTCAAGCGGGGATATTGGCATATTTAAGGGTTTCCGGAGATATTAAAGAAACCGGCGAGTTGGTTAATTTTACGACCGGCAAAAAAATTTACGGGTCTTTACCAATCGCGTTTAATGCCACTTTTAAAAATACAGGCAATGTTTATTTGGCTCCCAAAGGAACGATAACCGTAAAAACGTTGTTTAGCAGAAAAACAGTCGCTTTATTGGATGTTAATCAGTTTGGTTCTGAAAAGAAAGCTGGCTTGCAAATTTTGCCCGGCAAAGAAAAGGGTTTTGGAGCTACTTTAGACCAAGGAATTAACTTTGGGATATTTAAGGCGGTTTTAGATCTAACCTATGGAGAAAAAAATACGCAAGTTTCTGATTCGATTTGGTTTATAGTTTTGCCTTGGAATATTGCTTTGCCTGTAATTTTGGTCTTAGTATTTGTGATTTTTTCCCCAAAATTACTTAAAAAGTATAATAAATGGGTAATTGAACAGGCGCGAAAAATTTAGAAAATGTCAAAAAAGAAACTTAACATCATAATTCCGGTAATAATTAGCGCCTTACTGGGCGTTAATTTAGTCCTGCCGGTTTTTGTTGGCGCGGCCAAAGCGCAGTCTTCAGTTTATCTTACCGCCACCGTGGTAGCTACGGTTTTACCGGCCTGTAACGATACGGTTGATAATGATGGCGACAGTAAAACCGATTATCCGGCCGACCCAGGATGTTCATCTATCACAGATAACGATGAAACTGACCCGGCGCCGTCTTCGTCCGGTGGCGGTGGTGGTGGAGGCGGTGGGGCCGTAAATGTGCCGATTACCACGGTAATTTTTAACGGTCGCGCTTACCCAAAAAGTTCTGTAACTTTATTAAAAGACGCGCAGGTTGCCGCGAGCACTGTTGCCGGCCAAGACGCCAATTTTGAAATTTCTCTTTCAACTATTTCTGCCGGGAATTATAATTTTTCTTTGTACAGCGAAGACAATAAGAGCCGCCGGTCCAGCCTGCTTACTTTTCCGGTAACAGTTACTCAAGGCGCCACCACCAAAGTAACCGGTATTTTTGTCGCGCCTACCATTGCCGTGGATAAAAGCGAAGTAAAAAGAGGAGACAACATTGCCGTTTTCGGCCAATCCGTGCCGCAGTCGGATATTATTATTTCGGTTAATTCCGATGAAGAATTTTTTGGCAAAACCATTGCCGATAAAGACGGTATTTATTTATACAATTTTGATACCACAGCGCTTGAGTATGGGTCTCATCTCGCCAAGTCCAAGGCGTCAATCGGCAATCAGCTTGTTAGCGGTTATAGCCAAGCGGTAAATTTTAAGGTTGGCGCGCAGAATGTTAAAAAACTAGAGCAAAAAGTACCAGCAAAAGGAGAAGTTAATAATGATGGTAAAGTTGATTTGGTGGATTTTTCCATCGTTTCCTATTGGTATAATCGTCCCTTAACGGAAGAAGTTAAGCAAAAAGTTGACTTGAATGCTGATGGCAAAGTTGATTTAACGGATTTAAGTATTTTGGCTTATCATTGGACAGGGTAGAGTAATTTTAGAATTATGATTTATGATTTAAGAATTAAGAAACGAATTTTAATAGTGGTATTTTTATTATCCCTAGTTTTTAGTTTGTCGGTTGCAACCAAGAGCGCGCGCGCCGCTATTTTTTCTTTTGACGCGTCGGCCAGCCAAATCCGTTTGGGGGATGAGTTTTCCGTTGATTTAATGCTGGATACGGAGAAGCAGGAAATAAACGCGATAGAGGCAAAAGTTTTGTTTCCTTTGGATATTTTGGAACTGAAACAAATTAGCGATGGAAATTCCTTAATAAACATTTGGGCGCAAAAACCGGAATTTAAAGAAGACGTTACCGGTCGGGTGGGAGTCGTAGATTTTGCCGGCATTATTCCCGGCGGTTACAATGGCTATTTGGGCAAAAGAAAAATAGTTTCCCTAACTTTTTTGGCCAAAAACAACGGTGCCAGTTCCGTGGTAATTTCCCAAGCCCAGGCCTTGCTTAATGACGGCGCGGGCACGGCCGCCGCGGTTACCTCCGCCAATTTTGGTTTTTCCATTTCTGCCAGCGCTCCGGCTGTTAGTAGCGAGCCAACCAAGGATCAAGAACGTCCGGAAAGTTTTGCTATTTATTTGTCAAAAGACAAAAATATTTTTAACGGAAAATGGTTCGTGGTTTTTGCCACCCAAGACAAAAAATCCGGCATTAGTCATTATGAGGTCGCCGAAGACAAAAAAAATGTCGGCGTTGAATACGACAAATTAAATTGGCATCGGGCCGAGAGTCCGTATGTTTTAAGCGATCAAAGCCTGGGCGATTTTGTTTATGTGAAAGCGATAGATAATCAAGAAAACGAAAAAGTATCTGTTTTACCGTCGTCAATTAAAAAAGACTATAAAATTTATTTATTTTGGAGTATAATACTATTAATAGTATTACGTCTTCTTTATAATAGGGGGATATGCAGGAGGAAAAAAACAACCAATCAAAATTAAAAATTAGAAGCGGAATAATTTTTTGCGCCATTGTTTTTTTGTTTGTCGGACTAAAAGCGCAAGCCGCCACTCTTACCATTTATCCTTCTTCCGGTTCATATCAAAACGGTAAGACTTTTTCTGCTTCTGTTTTTGTGACAAGCGCGGAACAGGCCATGAACGCCGCTTCCGGCATTATCAGTTATCCGGCGGACAAATTGGAAGTTTTATCAGTTTCCAAATCCGGCTCAATTATTTCTTTGTGGGCGCAGGAGCCGTTATATGGTTCCGGCCAAGTGGAATTTGCTGGCATTGTTTTAAACCCGGGTTACAAAGGCGCGTCCGGCAAAATCCTTACTATAAATTTTAAAGCTAAATCCACCGGCTCAGCGGCGGTAAATTTTAGTTCCGGTTCGGTACTGGCCAACGACGGCCAAGGCACCAACATCATAAGCAGTTTGGGTTCGGCAAAGTATAATATAAATGTTCCGGCCGTGGGTCCGCAGGCTGATGAATCAACCAGTCCGGTGGAAAGAGCGGGCGCGCCCCTAGCCCCGCGCGTTACCTCGCCTGATTGCCCTGATTCGCAGGGCTGGTGCAATGGCAATGACCCGACTTTTAACTGGAATCTCCCTGCCGGCGCCACAGGGGTCAGCATTATGGGTGATCGTAATCCCAATACAAATCCGGGCGCAGTTTCGGATGGATTAATAAGCTCGCATACTTATAAAGACACAGATGACGGAGTTTGGTATTTTCATATCCGCTTAAGAAATTCTTATGGCTGGGGAGCGATTACTCATTATAAGTTTCAAATAGATACCAAAAAACCGGAAAGTTTTGATTTGTCTTTGGCCGAGAATATAAACTCGCTTGATCCCAAAGCCAAATTATCGCTTGACGCGAAAGATTCTGGCTCGGGAATCAGCAAATATGAAATAAAAATTGACAATAATTCGCCCCAGACATGGGTTGACGATGGCTCGCATATATATCGGACCGAAACGCTTGCTACGGGCAAGCACACGATTGTCGCTAAAGCGATTGACGGCGCGGGAAACTTCTTAACATCTTCGCTTGAAGTTACGGTTAATCCCATAGACGCGCCAAAGATTACAGATTTCCCGGAAGAATTAACCACTGGTGAAACTTTAATTGTAAAAGGACGAACTTATCCGAACGCGCAAGTTATATTTTGGCTTCAAAAAGAAGGCGCGGAGCCAATAAGTCAGACAGTTAAATCCGGGCAGGACGGCAAATTCAAATTGGCTTTTGAAGGACGATTAGGAGAGGGAGTTTATCAGATATGGGCTGAAGCGGTTAATGAAAATGGCGCGACAAGCGGGCCAAGCGACAAATTAACAATCGTAATCTCTCAAAGAGCGATAATAAAAATCGGCTCCATTATAGTTAGTTACTTATCCGTGGTGATTTCTTTAATAGCGCTAATTGTGTTATTGCTTATAACTGTTTGGTATAGTTTACGCAGATTAACTCGTTTGAAGAATAAAATAAAAAAAGAAGTGGCTACTGTTGAAAAGAGCGTACACGAGGCATTTGACTTTTTACGGGAAAATACGCGAAAACAAGTTTCGACTTTGGAAAAAGTGAAATTGAAACGGGAGCTTACAAAAGAAGAAGCCAGAATTTTAATTCAGCTTAAAAATCAGCTCAATGACGCGGAAAAGTATATCAATAAAGAAATGGAAAAAATTGAAAAAGAAGTAAAATAACAAAAATGACCCTGTGGATAACTTCCTTTCATAAATATGATATAATATAGATAGTTTAATACAATTAAACAGCCTTCATCCGCTTTAGAGCGGGTGAACAGCAGTAATTAATTCAAAGACAGTTGTCCTCTAGAGCACACCGCAAGTGTGTTTTTTTGTTTTAAAGGTCAATTAATCTAATTCAATTTAAATTAAAGGTCGATTAATATAAAGAAGCTTAAAAAATAAAATTATATGAACTTATTAATTAGTTTAAGCTATAAAGGACGCGCGCGCATCGCCTTATTTCTGATAATCACCATGCTGGCCACTTTTGCCAACTGGCCGATTTTAACGCGCAATGCTAAAGCGGCTCCTTTGCAAGTAATATCAGATACCTTAAGCGATTCTGATCTTGGTGTGGCGGCAAATCATACTTTGCGATTTATCATGCAGAGCGCGATTACCGCTAGCAATACTATTGTGGTAGCTTTTAACAGCAATTTTTCCGCCACCAGTTCGCCGGAGTTTTCCAACAGCGATGCCACGGATTATGACATTGCCACTAGCACAGGAGAAATTACGGTTGTAGCTGCCGGAGCGTGCGTTACTACCACACTCGCGTTTGAAATCACCTCAATCAATACCAGCACCGGTCTGTTCACTTTTACTCACTGTAATGGTTCTCCGTCTTTGCCGGCCAACACCACCACCACTATTGAAATTGGCACTAATGCCACCACAGGCGGCACCGGCGACAGTCAATTGGTGAATCCCGCGGCGGCCGGTTCTTATCTGATTACCGTTACCGCGCCATCCACCGATTCGGCTACTACCAGAGTGGCAATCATTGACGATGTAGTGGTTACCGCATCCGTGGCAACCAACTTCACCTTTACTATTTCCGCGGTTGCTTCCGGCCAGACAAATGCGAATGGCGAAGCTGGTACCACTAGTGTGACCACTACTGCTACCACGATTCCTTGGGGCGAACTTACGCCAGATACTGCTAAGATAGCCCGTCAGGATTTGTCGGTGAGTACGAACGCGCGTAATGGTTTTACGGTTACTCTTTGGCAAGATCAGAACCTTCTTTCCAGTATTGGAGCAGACATAGATATCTTTAAAGATGGTTCTAATGGCAGTCCCGCGGCATGGGCTTCGCCAGCGGCAACCATTGACTTGGAAGATACATATGGCCATGAAGGAATCACCAGCGAGGACGCCTCGCTTTCAGGAGGCGATACCTTTAGCTCCGCGCTTTATGATGCTATTGGCACTCAAGCCGCGCCGCTGGAAGTGTTCTATCACACGGGTCCGGCAAACGGCACAACGGCCAATAAAGGCGCTACCAAGATTGGCTTTAAGATTGAAGTGAGCTCATTGCAGGAAGCGGCTTCTGATTATACGCAGTCGCTTACGTACATTGCCACGCCAATCTTCTAAAAAGCAGTTTCTATAGGGGGGGGATGAAAAAAGTTTTTGCGTAATTACGTAAAGATAAAATCCTCCTATAAGAGGATTTTATCTTTATTAAAGAAATTAGCGTTCCGACCCGCCTACCGATAGGCAGGTCGGAACATGATTTCGCTAAATCAAATATATGAATTTAGGCAGAAATAAAATTGTGTTTCTTGGCATCTTTTTTTTCAGCGCTGTCTTCGGTAATTTACAGAATGCGCGGGCAGAAGAGTTGGTGGGTATTAAAATGCAGCCTTCAATTATTGAAGAAAGAGCGGATCTCGGGCAGACGTACTCTTGGACTTTGCGCGCTACTAATGTTGGCGCAAAAACACAGGAGTTTTATGTTGTAAAACGTGATATTAGCGGTCTCTCGGAAGAAGGCAGGCCAACCTTTGCCAACACTGGAGAAAAAACTGGATTAGAATTAGCGGCTTGGATTGAAATCGCGTCCGGTCCGATTACCATTGCCCCCGGTGAAACAAAAGATATGCCATTTTCAATCACTGTTCCTCGAAATGCTTCTCCCGGCGCTCATTTAGGAAGTATTTTTCTATCATCCGAACCGGTGCGGCCGGAAACGACCGGTATTGGCATTGGTTATCAGGTAGCCACAATTATCAGTTTGCGCGTTGCCGGTGATATTGCGGAAGAAGCCATGCTCCGCGAGTTTAGAACAGATAAGATCATTTATGGCAAACCGGAAGTTAATTTTATTACCAAGATTGAGAATTTGGGAAATGTTATTGTCAAACCGCGCGGTCCGGTTGAAATTACCAATATGTTTGGAAAGAAAGTCGCTACTTTAAAAATGAATGAATCGGCCGGAGCTGTTTTACCCAAAGAAGTTAGGAAATTTGAAACTTTATGGCAGGACAATGGTTTGGCTTTTGGCAAATATGAAGCGGTAATGAGTTTGGGTTATGGCGAGGATGGACGAAAAACGATTAGCGCGGCGCTAGGTTTTTGGGTATTGCCGGGTAAGCTGATTGGTTTTACCTTGGGAGGAATAGCGTTTCTTTTTTTGCTGATTTTTGTAGCTGTTAAATTATACGTGAAACGAAAATTGGGTCATTTGCCCCAGCCAACTTCACCGACAGTACGGCCTATGTCAACGAGCGCCGTAGTAGTGCTTTGTTTTTTCTTTTTGTTACTGGCGGCAGTTATTCTCTGGGGTTTTTTGGCCGTCTAAATGTAGGATGTAGGGTAAAAATTGGAAATGCATATGTCTAGAGCTAAAAGATCAACCAATCGGTCGCGCCGGGATTATTTTTTGGATGCTTATTATCGGACGGTTATTATCTCATTTTTAATAACTTTCGGCGCGACGCTAACGGTTGTTTTTATTCAGTTGGGAACAAGGGGCGCTGTTAAAGCTTCGTTTGCTCAAACCGGAGGGGTGTTAGAAAGCAGCGCCAGTGTTCCGCCGAATTCGATAAATTTGTTGAATGAAAAATTGCGGCAAAAAGAAATTGTCTTAACGCAAAAAGAAATTGAACTGCAACGAAATGAATCTTATCTTGCCAAATCTGTTACGGCCAGTGAAGCCAGAATTCTCGCTTATTTATTTAGTATCAGCGGGGCGTTCTTCTTGCTGATTTTGCTTAATTTCTTTTTTGATAATCGACGAAGAAAATTTCATGCTGAATAAATATCTAATATTGGTTAGTGTTCTGGCAATTTTTGTAGGCTTGCGCCTTTACATTTTTTCCGGCAATGCCGCCATGCTCACGCTGGTGAGTGACACCATTTCCACTTCCGGCCCGGCCGCGTCTCCCGATCATACCATTAAGTTCACGGTAAATAATGCGCTGCCGGCAAGCGGCCAGGTAAAATTGACTTTTGAGCCGGGAAAGTTTGAGATTCCGGCCAGTTTGGACTATCGCGATCTTGATTTATTGGTGGACGGCGTTTCTAAATCGCTTGGGAGCGCGGCCGTGAGCGAAGTAATTGGCGTCGGCGTTATTTCGGGCGCCAGCGGTTCTATCACTTTTACATTGGGAAGCTCCACTATTGCCGCCGGCAGCGCGGTAACGATTAAAGCAGGCCGCAATGCTGATTTTGAATACTCCGGTCTGTATCGGATTAAAAATCCTTCATCTGCCGGTTCATACTTAATTACGATTAAAACTTATGACGCGTCTGCGAGCTTGCTTGACCAGGCAGAAACACGAATTATGGTTTTAGAATCAACGCGGGTGACAGCCGTTCGCCCATCCCCGCCAGCGCCAGCCGTTCCATCATCCCCCGGAGCGGCGGGCGGCGGGGGTGGAGGAGCGGGTTATCTTCCGTCCGAAAATCAAGTAAATTTTTGCGGTCGGGCTTATCCGGGAAGCACGGTATATTTACTTAAAGACGGAGGGTTGGCGGCAACCGCGCAAGCCGACCCGCAGGCAAATTTTGACCTAACGATAAAGGGGCTTGGCCGCGGCAATTATAATTTTGGACTTTATACCAAAGATAAAGAAGGGCGGTCTTCGGTTATAGACACTTATCCGGTTTTTCTAAGCGAGGGGGTGGAGGTTAAAATCTGTGGCTTGTTTCTGGCTCCGACCATTGCTTTAAATAATGATGAAATTCGCCGCGGTGAAATCCTGACCATTTTTGGACAGAGCGCTCCCAACATTGAAGTATCTCTTTTTGTTAATTCGGAAAACGATTTAATCAGAAAAGTAAAAAGCGACAAAGATGGCGGGTGGGCATATAACTTGGATACTTCTCTAATTGAATTTGGCGAGCACACCACCCGCGCCCGCGCCAGAAAAGAAAACGAATACAGCAATTTTAGCAAAACAGCTGCATTTTTTGTCGGTAAAATTACTAAAAAAAGAGGAGAAGTCTCCTGCTCCACCTATGATTTAAATTGCGACAGCCGGATAAATTTAGTGGATTTTTCTATTTTGGCTTATTGGTGGAAGCGGCCATTAACGGTCGAAGCCAAGAAAAGAGTTGATTTTAATAAAGATGGAAAAGTGGACCTGGTTGATTTTAGTATTTTAGCCTATCATTGGACCGGATAAACCCCACCCCCTGCCCATCCCCTTTTAGGGGAGGGATAAAGGGAGGGGTAAAAATAATTTATGATTTATGATTTAAGAATCAAGAAAAATAATTTGAGTTTTAAACTGTTGTTTTTGTTGTCCATAATTCTTAATTCATTATTCATAATTCCGAGCGCGCTGGCCGGAGAAATAAAATTTGTTCTTGGCGAGACAAATTTTTTATCAAACGAATTCAAGATTGAAGCTGTTTTAGACAGCGAAGAACCCATCAATGCTCTGGAAGGAGAAATATTTTTTTCTGGCGGCTATGCAGGTTTGGAGTCTGTGAGCGACGGAAATTCAATTATTAATTTTTGGATTCAACGTCCTCGGGCGACGGCCAACAACCATCTTGAATTTGCCGGCGTTATTCCCGGCGGGTTTAAAGGCCGTCAAGGCGGTTTATTTACCATGATTTTTAAAAGCAAGAGTCAGCTTAACCCCGGAGAAAAGATTCCAAACTTTATTGTCGCGCAAAAAATACGCGGATTGGTAAATGACGGCCAGCCATCAGCCGCAAAATTGGTATTGGCGCCATTTGATTTAATTATTCCGTCAGAGACGGGGCGGACGAAGTTAAAAGATTATGATCCGCCTGAAAATTTTACGCCGGAAATCGGCCGCGATCCTTTAGTTTTTGCAGGAAAATATTTTCTTGTTTTTGGAACGCAAGATAAAGATTCGGGCGTTAGTTATTATGAAGTAAAAGAGGGTGGCCGTTCTTTTCTGCGGGCGGAAAGTCCTTATCTTTTGGAAAATCAATCGTTGACTGAATGGATTTTTGTGCGGGCGGTTGATTACGCCGGCAATATTCGCGAGGCAACGGTACAACCGTCAAAATATGAATTCCCGTATAAATTATTTTTTGTTGTTTTGATAGCGTTTGTAATTTTAGGTTATTTATTATTAAAGTATGCGCGCAAGCATCATCAACATTAAAAATAAGTATTATATTTGTAGTTTGCTTTTGTTTTTAGCGATGGGACTTTTGGTTCCGCTCGGAACAATGGCGGCGCAGGCTTCTTTGTTTATCTCTCCGTCCGCAAAAAGTTATGTTGTCGGGCAAACTTTTACCATTACTTTAAATGTATCCGCCGATTTAGCTATTAACGCGGTGGAAGGCAACTTGGTTTATCCGCCGGATAAATTAGAAGCGCTCTCAGTTTCCAAAGCCAATTCAATTATCAGTCTTTGGGTTAATGAACCGATTATTTCTCCAAATTCTGGGAACGTCTACTTTGCCGGAGTGATTTTAAATCCCGGTTATAAAGGCCCGGGAGGAAAAATTTTGAGCGTAAATTTTCGCGTTAAAGCGCCTGGTGATGCTTATGTTACTGTTGCAATCGGTTCGTCGATTCTGGCTAATGACGGCGCCGGAACACAAGTTTTGTCAAGTATTTCCGGAGGAAGATATAAGTTAGAACCAAAGGTAGTCGCGCCGGCGCCTTCCGCGCCTTTTGCGGCAGAACAAGTTGAGTTGCCTCCGCCGACGGTGTTAAAACTTTTTTCCACCACCCATCCGGATCAGGATAAATGGTACGCGAATAATAGTCCGCGCATGGAATGGATTTTGCCGGCGGGGACAGAGGGTATAAGTTTAATTTTGGATAATTCGTCAATCACTATTCCAAAAGCAAAACCG
>Ga0209211_10011244_pt1 | contig 11485 bp, 9 predicted proteins | sample RifGroA2_FD_183992 | JGI IMG/M metagenome (GOLD analysis project Ga0209211, IMG submission 183992) | Groundwater microbial communities from Rifle, Colorado, USA - Groundwater A2 (SPAdes) (version 2) | ecosystem: Environmental > Aquatic > Deep subsurface > Groundwater | place: Rifle, Colorado...
GACCAGGCACGCTCGGCCATGCGCAAACTGGCGATGGATCAGCGCGAGTTTGTGCACATTGTGTTCACAGGCCGGGCCATTTCGCGTTCGATTGCCCAACTTTCCGATTACGAAAAAGAAGTGACGGCGACCACTCAATACGTGGCCAAAGATTTGAACCATCCCAAGTGGACTTTGGCGTACCAATCCCGCATGGATGCCGGCACGGAGACCTGCACGGAGCCTGACATCGCATCCGTGATCACGCAGCTCAACAAAGAGAAAGAGCGCCATGTCCTTGTGGTGCCTATCGGGCTGGTTGCTGAATGTCTCGAGACGCGCTACGATCTGGACATCGACATCCGCAAGAAGGTGGAAACGGGCGGCTTTGGATTTATGCGCGCCGAACCGCCTATCGAAAATCCCAAGTTCGTGCTTTCCATCCTGGACATGCTCGCCGAAAAACTCAAAGGCTAGAAATTAAATTTTAACGCTGCTTAGCAGAAGGCGACACGGCAGCATGCAGGGTTTGCCTGCGGCACCGACGGTTCGTCCGCTCCTGCGGCGTCCGCCCGTCTGCGCTCTCGCCGTTTGAATCCGCCGGAAGGCATGGCGGAGCCAAGCTTCAAACGGCTGCGAGAGCTGCCTTCGGCAAAATCCCTGCATGCTGCATGGCTGAGCTTTCGCCAGGGCTTGCCTCGCGGGTCATTCCGCAGTATCATGAGCGCTCAATTTCTTCATTTATTGCCAGCCCGAGGAGTATTCCCATGGAAGGTTTAAGACAGGCGGTCAAAGAGTTGGATATCCGCGAAACCGGCGCGCCCAAAGAGGGCGTTTTGCAGAAAAGCGACCGGCGTCTTTTTATGCAATTCCTGGCCTTTGGCGGCGTCAAGTCTCAGGATGCGCTGGCCAAAGCCGTGGCTCAATGCCCGCTTGAGGCCGTGCTTTACGATGATCTTAATGATCCGCAAGGGGCCGGCCTGCTTTTGATGGCCGAAGATCCGGCGCTGTTTGTGACGGCGCTGAGGCCGTTCCTTTTGGCGGAGCCCTTTGCTTCCGTTCAGCAAAAGCAGGAACTCACGATGATGGGCCGCACTTACGGATTGGGGCGTGAGCCGGATCTTGAAGATTGGCTTTTGAAAAAACCGCGGCGCAATGTTTTTAATCCCGCAAACTCCTGGGCAATCTGGTACCCCTTGCGGCGTAAACCGGAATTTGAACTTCTCAGCCCTCAGGATCAAGGGCGTATTTTGGCGGAGCACGGTGCGATTGGCCGTTCCTACGGCGAGCATGGGTTTGCGCAGGACGTGCGCCTGGCCTGCCACGGGTTGGATAAAAACGATAATGAATTCGTGATCGGCCTGGTGGGTCCGGAACTTTTCCCGCTTTCGCGGATTATTCAGGACATGCGCAAGACAGAGCAAACCGCCAAGTACATTCAATCGCTGGGCCCTTTTTTTACCGGCCGCGTTCGTTTTCAAAAACCCTAGAAGATTATTGATTTATCGTAGGGGCAATTCATGAATTGCCCCTACAAATTGTGACATGCCGCTTCCCAAAGATACCTACCTTGAGTTTTCGCTGACCGCGCGCAGAACCCCCGGTTTGGCAAGAAACATCCGCCGATTTTGGGCGGCCGCCTGCTCTCACGGGCAGGGAGGGATTGTGACCACGGAGTTCAAGAGCCGTTCGCGCTGGTCCTGTTACACGCGCCGGCCATCCCAAGCCCGACGGCTGCTTAAACTTTTTGGGCAGAACCCCCTGCGCGGAGTGACCGCCGAGATCCGCCGTCTCGATGCCGGCGACTGGCGCGACCGCTGGCTGCATTATTTTCGCCCCATGCGGTTTGGCCGCGATTTCATGGTTCTTCCGGATTGGCAAAAGAAAATTCCTCCTGCCGCAAAACACTGCCGGATTTTACGACTTGACCCCGCCGGGGCTTTTGGATCGGGTGCTCACGAGACAACCCGGCTGATGATTCGCATGCTGGATTCTTTAAAAGGCCGGATCGGCAGCTTTTTGGATGTCGGGACCGGCAGCGGGATATTAGCCGTGGCGGCTGCTCTGCAGGGTGCCCGGGAGGTCTGGGGGATTGACCTGGACCCCGTGTCGGTCCGGGCAGCCAAAAAAAACTTGAAACTTAACGGGATTCAGAAGGGGAAAATTGTTTGCGCGGACATTGCCCGCTTACCGGTGCGCAAAAAGTTTGATCTTGTAGCGGCTAACTTCATTTCAGCGGATTTAATCACCCACCAGGCTAAAATAGCTGCGTTGACGGCTCCCGGCGGGTATTTAGCCGTTTCAGGAATCAGCCGGCGTAACGTGCCTGATTTTTTGAAGCGCTTTCAGCCGGCTGGCCTTCGCCTTAGAAAGCGCTTTCCGGGCCGGAGCTGGGCCGGTTTTTTGTATTTCAAAGGCCCTGACTATCGCATTTCCACAAGACGGTGTGTATAATTTGAACAGGATGATGGAGCTGTTTTAAGGCGTCACCTGATTGACCCAGAAGGACCCCTCCCATGAGGCGGTGGCTGATTCTAATGACGGCGGCAGCCGTGGTTTTACCCGGCTGTAAAACGGTGTCGAGTTCCGCAACGCAAATTTTGCTGAACACGCAGAACACACCGCGGGAAATTTTATTTCTTGATGATGCCGCCGCGCATAGCGCGCGCCTTGAACGTTTTCTCATAACCCGCCCGCAGCTGAGCGAAGCCGAAAAAATCCAATTTTTGCTGGAGAGTATCCGAACCTCGCCTTACCGGTTTATGCGCAACGGCTCCGATTACAAGGGGGAGGAGTGTATGCGCTGGCTGCGTTGGAAAATGGGGCATCGCCAGTACGCCCGCAATCCCATCCGCACGGCCGCGGATTTTGTCACCCGCGTGGCTGACCGCTCGCTTGCCACCGGGCAGTTTTACCAGGCGGTGCTGCCCGACGGGCGGCGTGTGCCGCTGCAGGACATTATGCAGAGTGAGTTGACTGCGCTTGAGGAGTCTTTCCTGCTGCGCGGTCTTGCCAATCAGATTCAGATCGAAGCCGGACTCAAATCGACCCAAGCGAGTGATGCCCTTCCCGCTTTTTCTTCCACAGGCCCGCAGCCCCGCTGATTTTCTTCTTGATGTCTGCTCCCAGATGACTAGGATGGTAGCTCTCGCGACGCACTTTTTTATTTCTGTAATCCAGTTTGTGTGTCATTCTGAACTGCTTGCGTCCTGCGAAGCAGACGCAGGACAGTGAAGAATCTCAAGATCCTTCGCCGTCCTGCTTGTTGCAGCAAGCAGGCGTCTCAGGATGACACACCGCTATCAGCGGTGAGTCCATCCAGTCCCGAGCTCCTGCGAGGGGCAGGATGACAGAAAAAAGTCCTGGTTATCCTAATTTCAGAAGGAGTTGCTTCACTATGAAACCCAAGAAATCCAAAAAATTCCGTGTTGAGCGCGACTCCATGGGAGAGATGAACATTCCCTCCGGGATGCTTTATGGCGCCTCGACGCAGCGCGCGGTTTTGAATTTTCCCATCAGCGGGCGGACTTTTTCCAGAGCGTTTATTCATGCGCTGGGTCAAATCAAACTCTCGGCGGCTAAAGCCAATCTTAAATTGAAAAGGCTGGACGGGCGGCGTGCCGCGGCGATTGTCAGCGCGGCCGGGCAGGTTCGCGACGGGCATTTTGACGAACACTTCGTGCTGGATGTTTTTCAGACCGGTTCGGGCACCTCCACGAACATGAACGCCAATGAAGTGATTGCAAACCTGGCGAACCGGAAGCTTGGAGTTTCAGGGGCGGTGCCGGGCCGCGTGCATCCCAATGATCACGTGAATAAAGGCCAATCCAGCAATGACGTGATCCCGACGGCGATCCACGTGGCGGCTGCGCTTGAAATGCGCGGCGCGTTGATTCCCGCTTTGCGTAAACTTGAAACGGCCCTCGGTCAAAAAGCACGCCGGTTTGCCGCCATTCATAAGATCGGGCGGACGCACTTGCAAGACGCCACGCCGGTGACGCTGGGTCTTGAGTTCGGCGGTTATGCCGAGCAGGCCCGCAAATCGATTCAGCGTCTTGAAAAGGCCATGGCCAGTTTGCGGGAACTGCCGCTGGGCGGAACGGCCGTGGGCACGGGCATTAATACGCATCCGCGGTTTGCCCGCGAAGCGATTGCCGATCTCAACCGCAGCTGCGGAGAAAAGTTTTTTGAAGCCAAAAATCATTTTGAAGCGCAGTCTTCCAAAGACGCCTGCGTGGAAGCCAGCGGCCAGCTGAAAGCTGTGGCGGTGGCGCTGATGAAAATTGCCAACGACATCCGCTGGCTGGGCTCAGGGCCGCGCGCGGGGTTTGCGGAAATTAAATTGCCGGCCGTTCAGCCCGGTTCTTCCATTATGCCCGGGAAGATCAATCCGGTCATGTCGGAAGCGCTTTTGCAGGCGGCGGCTGAGGTGATCGGTAACGATACGGCGATCACGATCGCGGGCCAGTACGGAAATTTCGAGCTGAACGTGATGATGCCTTTGATCGCTTACAACCTTTTGGAATCGGTACGTCTTTTGGCGAATGCGGTGCATGTTTTTACGGAGCGCTGCGTGGCCGGCATCGAGGCCGACGCGCGAGTCTGCGAAGCGCAGATCGAAAAGAGTTTGATGCTGTGTACGGCGCGGGTACCGGTACTCGGGTATGACCGATCGGCAGAGCTTGCCAAAGAAGCCTATAAAGCGGGCAAGACGATTCGCCAGATTGTGCTGGAAAAGATGCTGATTCCGGAGAAAGAATTGGCCCGCCTGCTGGATGTCAAGAACCTCAGCGCCGGAGAATAGTCCCCAAGACAGCCCCTCCTGAAAATGGTATAATCCACGTTCATTTTCAACCCCCTGCATGACGCATTATTTATGACACAATTAGAAAAGCTCGAGAGCCAGTCCGTTTATATTTTGCGCGAAGCTTACAGCCAATTTAAGAATCTGGCCATGCTTTGGTCGATCGGTAAAGACAGCACTGTCTTACTCTGGCTGTCGCGCAAGGCTTTTTTCGGCCACGTGCCGTTTCCGCTTGTCCACATTGACACCAGCTATAAAATCCCCGAGATGATCGAATACCGCGACAAGCTGGCGCTTGAGTTCGGCCTCAACATGGTGGTAGGGCAGAATAAACAGGCTTTGGAAGAAAAGCGCACTTATCCCGACGGCAATCTGGACCGGATCAACTGCTGTAAAACGCTCAAGACCGAAGCCCTGCGCAACACACTTTCGGGCGCCTGGACGCGCCAGCGGCTTAATCACCAGACTCGCAAGTACGAGCCCGACACGAATAAAGAACCATACACCGGTGTGATTGTGGGCGTGCGCTCGGATGAAGAGGGCAGCCGGTCGAAAGAGCGCTATTTTTCTCCGCGCGACAAACGTAATGATTGGGACGTCGGCGATCAGCCGCCGGAACTCTGGAATCAGTTTAAAACCGAATTTGCTCCGGGCACGCATATTCGTGTGCATCCGCTGCTGGATTGGACGGAACTCGACATCTGGGAATACATTGAACAGGAAAAAATTCCGGTGACGTCGCTTTATTTTGACCGCGGTAAGGGAGAACGTTACCGTTCGCTGGGCTGCTTTCCGTGCACGTTTCCCGTGCAATCCACGGCGAAGAACGTGAAAGAAATTATTGAGGAGCTCAAGACCGGCAAGTTTGCGAATATCGCCGAGCGTTCGGGCCGCGCGCAGGACGCCGAAGACGGGGGCGGTCTCGAGACCCTGCGTAAAGACGGGTACATGTAAATGAGGCCGTGACTTACGGCTATGAAATTGCCGTAAGTCACATGGCCGAATTTATCCCGTGTATGCACACGGGATCCAGAAAATTAAAGCCGTAACATTTACAGGGATGATTGTGGATTGATTCGTAGGGGCAATTCATGAATTGCCCCTACAGCAAGCAAAAAACGTTTTGATGAAGGTCAGTGTCCCGTGTATGCACACGGGATCCAGGAAGTTTGTAGGGAACGGGCCCTCCCAAAAAATTGGCGGGTAAACATGCCTGTTCCCTACGGTCGCGACTGTAGCCAGCGTGAGTTGCATGCGCGAATTTACAGCGAAGCAGCACTGAATGCCTTAAATGTTTTGATGAAGGTCAGTGTCCCGTGTATGCACACGGGATCCAGAAAATTAAAGCCGTAACATTTACAGGGATGATTGTGGATTGATTCGTAGGGGCAATTCATGAATTGCCCCTACAGCAAGCAAAAAACGTTTTGATGAAGGTCAGTGTCCCGTGTATGCACACGGGATCCAGAAAATTAAAGCCGTAACATTTACAGGGATGATTGCGGATTGATTCGTAGGGGCAATTCCCGCCACAGGCGGACAGGCATGAATTGCCCCTACAGCAGTGAAAGATAATGTGTTAAATGCCGACTAAAAAAGAAAACCAAGGCCAGCAGGAAAAAATGAACATTGTGATCGTGGGCCATGTGGACCACGGCAAAAGCACGGTGATCGGCCGCCTTTTGGCGGACACGGATTCGCTGCCCAAAGGCAAGCTCGAGCAGGTGCGCGCCGATTGCGAGCGCAATGCCAAGCCTTTCGAATATGCCTTTCTGCTGGATGCGCTTAAGGACGAGCGCGCCCAGGGCATTACGATTGATACGGCGCGTTGTTTTTTTAAAAGCAAAAAACGCGAATACATCATTATTGATGCTCCGGGGCATATCGAGTTTTTGAAAAACATGGTGAGCGGCGCGGCGCGGGCGGAAGCGGCGCTTTTAATCATCGATGCGCGCGAAGGGGTTCAAGAGAATTCCCGCCGTCACGGCTACCTGCTTTCCATGCTGGGCATCCGCCAGGTGGCGGTGTGCGTCAATAAAATGGACCTGGTCAATTACAGCGAACAGGAATTCCGTAAAATCGTTGCTGAATACAGCCGCTTTCTTGAGCAGATCGGCCTGCAGCCGAAGTTCTTTGTGCCGGTTGCGGCTTTTAAAGGCGAGAACATGACGGAGCCGTCCGTGAGCATGCCCTGGCACAAAGGCCCTAGCATTCTGGAGGTGCTCGATCTCTTCCAGAAGGGAGAACCGGATGAGAAAAAGCCGTTTCGCATGCCGGTTCAGGCCATTTATAAATTCACTGAACAAAATGACGACCGCCGCATTGTGGCCGGCCGCGTGGAGTCCGGCAGTATTGCGGTCGGCGACAGCGTGGTGTTTTTGCCGTCGCGCAAACGTTCCGAGATCAAATCGATCGAAGTGTTCAACGCCTCGCCCAAGACCCGCGTCTCCAGCGGCGATTCGACGGGTTTCACGTTGAAAGAACAAATCTACATCAACCGCGGCGAGATCATGTGCAAGGCGGGAGATCCGCTGCCGCAGGTGAGTTCGCTGCTTAAGGTGAAGATTTTCTGGATGGGCAAAAAACCGATGGTGTTCGACAAGGAATACCGCCTCAAACTCGGTACACTGCGTGTGCCGGTCAGCCTTAAAAAACTGACGAAGGTGATTGACGCTTCCGATCTCAAAAAAGCGGATAAAAGCCAGATCGAACGGCATGATGTGGCGGAGTGTGTTTTGGAGGCGACTTGGCCGGTGGCTTTTGATTTGACTGCCGATATCGAGGCCACGGGGCGCTTCGTGATTGTGGATGACTACGATATCGCCGGCGGCGGAATTATCACCGAGACCGTGGATGATAAACAGGGCGAGGTGCGTGAGCAGGTCAGCGCGCGCGAGGAAAAATGGGACTTCAGTATTGTGGAGCCGGCCACGCGGACGCAAAAATACGGGCACCGCGCCAAGTTGATTCTTTTGACTGGGCCGGTAGGCGTCGATAAAAAATCAATCGCCAAAGAAGTCGAAAAACAGCTGTTTGAAAAAGGCCGCAAAACCTATTTTCTCGGCATCGGGAATCTTCTGCGCGGCGTAGATGCCGATATGGCCCGTCATAAAAAATCGCGGCACGAGCACGTGCGCCGTCTGGGCGAGGTCGGCCACATTATGGTCGATGCCGGTTTGATCTGCCTGGCTACCGCGAGCAATCTCGATGACGAAGAACTGCGGCTCTTGCAGGAGATCGTCAGCCGGGATGACCTTGTGATTATCAACGTCGGCGCCAGCCATTTCCGAGACAGCGCGGTGGATCTTCAACTGAAAGAATCCGAACGCCTTGACGCACAAGTCAAGAAAGCCCTGACTCTGATCGAAGAGTCTGTGCAGGGTGAATGAACAAGCCCCGCGATAAAGCCTTCCTGGTGATTTTGCGCCCGCACACCAAACCGCGGGAGTTTCTCCGTGAAAGTTATGAAGAAATGAAGGAACTTGCCGAGTCGGCGCTCGTGCGCGTACTGGGTTTTGAGACCCAATCCATTGACCGGCCCAGCCCCAGCCACTACATCCGCGAAGGTAAACTGGAAGAAGTCCGCCGCCAGGCTAAAGAGGCCGGTGCGAATGTTCTGATTTTCAATACCAATCTCTCTCCGGCGCAGATCCGCAACATTGAAAAGTTCGCGGGAATTCCGGCGGTTGACCGGACGGGTTTGATTCTAGATATTTTCGGGCGCAGAGCCAAGTCGGCGGAGGGAAAACTGCAGGTGGAGCTGGCGCGTTTGAATTACATGCTGCCGCGCCTGGGCGGGCTCGGCGTCGTGCTTTCCCGTTTGGGCGGCGGCGTGGGCAGCAGCGGCCCGGGCGAAACGGAACTTGAAACTGACCGCCGCAAATTCAGGCTGCGCATCAAGCGCGTCAAAGAAGAGCTGGAACAGGTGCGTCAGCGCCGCGGCCTTATCCGCGCGGGCCGTAAAAGAAAAAACCTGGCAACGGGGGCGATTGTCGGGTACACGAACGCGGGCAAGTCGACGCTGCTGCATGTGCTGACGGGCGCGGATGCCTACATCGAAGATAAAATGTTCGCGACGCTTGATCCTAAATCCAGCCTATGCCGCCTGGGCGACGGTGCCAGCGTGCTCTTGATCGATACGGTCGGTTTTCTGCGCGATCTGCCGCACGCGCTGGTGGAGGCGTTCCATGCCACGCTCGAAGAAGTTTCCGAGGCTGATTTTTTAATTCACGTGCTGGATGTTTCGGATCCGGATGCCTGGGAGCATAAGCAGAGCGTCGCAGAAGTGCTTAAAGAACTGGGAGCCGGGGAGAAACCGCAGCTTCTGGTTTTGAACAAAGCGGATCAATTAAACCCGGAAATAGCCGCGAGCATTCAGTCGCGCTGGCCGGAGGGATTGCTGATCTCCGCGCGGGAACGCACCGGGCTTGAACCGCTCTTGAAACAGCTTGAGAAATTCGAACCGGGAACATTTCCCTCTCCCCCTAGGGGAGAGGGCTAGTACCGCATGACATTTGTTTTTGGTAGGGGCAATTCATGAATTGCCCCTACAGAAACGACTTGCATCCACAAATTAAAATGTCATGAGGTACTAAGTAAATAACGATAAATCTTTGTTGATTTCAGGGGAGGTGGGAAGTTCTCCGCCGCGAGTTCCACAGGCTCGCAGAGCCGAGGACTGTCTGAGCGCCGGAGAAGCTTCCCACCCCCCCCCCTGAAATGTGCAGAAACTTCTGGTGTGGTACTTAGGGATATGCGGAGGAAAACCATGACGGAGAGTAAAACGGTCTTGATTACGGGGTCTTCCAGCGGCATCGGCCGGGCTGCCGCGCACTATTTTTCCGCCAAAGGCTGGCAGGTGGCGGCGAGCATGCGTTCTCCGGAAAAAGAAACGGAGCTCACCAAGCTCGCGGGGGTTCATTGCCTGAGGCTGGATGTCACTGACACGCACTCCATCCCACATGCCGTCGCCGAGGTCAGGAAACGTTTTGGGCGTATCGATGTTTTGGTGAATAACGCCGGCTATGGACTGGTGGGGCCGTTTGAAAATATGACCCCGGAGCAAATTCGCCGGCAATTTGACACCAATGTTTTTGGGTTGATGGAAACCGCGCGTGCGGTTTTGCCCGTGATGCGGGAAAGCGGCGGCGGCATCATCATTAATGTGGCCTCGATCGGGGGACGGGTGACATTCCCATTTTACAGCTTGTACCACGCGAGTAAATGGGCGGTGGAGGGTTTTAGCGAGGCCCTGCGTTATGAGCTCGATCCTCTCGGTGTCACGGTCAAAATCGTGGAGCCGGGTCCGATCAAAACAGATTTTTATCAACGCTCGGCCGAGCAGGTGATGAATGCGCGGGATGCCGGGTATGGCGCTTGTTCCGAGCGGGCATCCAGGCGTATGGAGCGGTTTGTCGCGATCTTTGCCTCTGCGCCGGAAGCGGTGGCGCGTGTGATTTACCGGGCGGCGACAGACGGGAAATCCAAGCTGCGCTACCCCGCGGGCTGGGCGGCCTACCCGATTTTGCTGGGCCGCCGGTTCTTACCGTACGGTTTCTTTCAGGGCTTGGTCCGTTGGGTGACGTTGGGGCGTTGAGCCCGCGTTACAGGAAACTTCTTGAAGTTAGCAGGCATCCAGGCCGATAATTCATACAGTTTTTAACGGGAGTTTCCCTCACATGGCAGACACGCAGCAATTATTCAGACCCAGAACGCGGGTTTTAATCGATCTTCTTTTAATCTCAAACAGTCTGCTCTTTGCCGTTTTGGCCATGCAGATCGTGCCAGACCGGCTGCTGTTTAGTTTCGCGGCGGGCTGGAACTTTTTTCTCATCGGAATTTTTTATGGGATCATCCGTCCGCTGCTTTATGTGGAGATCCGCGACGGCGCGGTCGTCGGCCCGTCGCTTCTTTTTAAGCGCGACTCGATTTTAATCCGCAAGATCGATGTGCGCCGGTCCCTGGAATTCCATCACAAGTCGGATTTCTGGGGCTACCGCGATTTGTGGTCCGTAGACGGACGGCGTGTCCGGCTTTACCGCCGTTTTCTGGGTAAGCGCAATCAGTATAAGATCATCATGGCGATTAAAGACCATCCTTTCCGCGAATCCGCACAACCCGCCAAGCCTTCTCCGTCAGACGGCCACCCACCCGAGACAAATGGCTAAGAATCTGCTTCGGCAGAGGCTGGTATTGGCGCTGCTTTTTTTGCCGCTAATCACCTGGATCACCATCATGATTCTTCATTCCACAGGGCATTTGAATTTAAAGCCGGCTGCATGAAATCGATTTCGCTGCGCGAGGTCATGAACCGGCCCGTCGCTGCCATCGGTATTCATGAAGCGTTCAGTGCGGTTGAAGAGAAACTCCGCACAAAAAAAATCCGGCACCTGCCGGTGCTGGATGAAGAACACCGGGTGGTGGGCTTGATCAGCCAGCGTGATCTTTTCCGCATCGTATCGCCGCGGCGCACGGAAGACGGCGAAGAAGTCTACGATCCGGCGGCGCTGGATCGTATTTTGCTTGCTAAAGTCATGACTCATCCGGTGGTTACTCTGCGCGCCGAAGATTCTTTGGCCGCCGCCGTAAAGCTGATGAGCCGCGACAAGCTGGGGTGCATTCCGATCGTGGATGCGGAACGGCGTCTTCTCGGAATTATCACCAAAACCGACATTCTTAAATTCCTCGACCGCGTTTTTCACC
>Ga0209211_10011245_pt1 | contig 11485 bp, 5 predicted proteins | sample RifGroA2_FD_183992 | JGI IMG/M metagenome (GOLD analysis project Ga0209211, IMG submission 183992) | Groundwater microbial communities from Rifle, Colorado, USA - Groundwater A2 (SPAdes) (version 2) | ecosystem: Environmental > Aquatic > Deep subsurface > Groundwater | place: Rifle, Colorado...
ACGCGCCTGGGCCGCAGCGCCATCGCCGCAGCTTGTTCAATCACCCGCTTCAACATCGTTCCTGCCATGGCCGGAACACAATAAATTCTTCTCAGAAAATGCGAAGACATAACTTGTTAGAGACTAATGACTTTATCGTGGAGTTCCAGTATGTCCGGCGTAGTGGGCGTTCCTCTTTGTACGGCTCGCCCGTAACAGGGTTCTCGAACACATACCCATCCTTCAAGAATGTACGGCTCTGGTCAAATAGGGCTTTGAAGAGGCTTGAGCTGGATGCGGGGGAACTTGCAAGTCCGGTTCTTAGGGGGGCGGCGCAGCAATGCGCTGTTCCTAGCAACAGGGAAGCCACCATTTCACATCGTGCCGCTTTCAACCGGTGAAAATTATTTTTTGCCGAGACATCACTGATGCAGTCAGTTCATAGTGAAATTTTAGATGAATTTTCAATTGGAGTGGTGGGTATGGATCAACAGGAAATGCTTTCCATTGCTATAGAAGAGGCTCGTATAGGACTGTCTGAGGGTGGCGTGCCAGTCGGTGCGGCGCTGTTTTCATCCATCGGTCAATTGCTTGGGCGAGGGCACAACCGTCGCGTGCAGGACGGTGATCCATCCATTCATGGAGAAACAGATGCGTTCCGTAAAGCAGGTCGCCAGAAAACTTACCGCGACAAAATCATGGTTACCACACTTGCACCCTGCTGGTATTGCAGCGGCTTGATACGCCAATTCAACATCGGTACCGTGATAGTCGGTGAGTCAGTCAACTTCGCCGGTGGCATCGACTGGTTGCGGCAGAACGGCATCAATGTCATCGATCTTAACTCGACCGAGTGCATCGACATGATGGCGGGTTTCATCCACGACCATCCCGAGTTGTGGAACGAGGACATCGGGGAAGAGTGATGCTCGCGCAGCGAGCAATAAAGCTGATATTGTTAGCCGCGATGCTGGTGGCCGCGACATCAGCCTCTGCGCTAGACCAAGTGACGTTGCAATTAAAATGGACGCATGCCTTCCAGTTCGCCGGCTACTATGCTGCAAAAGAACTGGGCTATTACCGCGAAGCCGGGCTGGAAGTGCGCATCGAGGAAGGGCGCCCTGGATTCGATCCAGTCAATAACGTGCTTGAGGGCAAGGCAGACTTCGGCATAGGCACCAGCAGCCTGCTGCTGCAACGCAAGGCTGGGCAGCCTATTGTGGTGTTGGCATCCATTTTTCAGCACTCGCCTTATGTGCTGGTAGCGCGACAACAGAATGCCACACAATCGATCCATGACATTATCGACAAGCGTTTGATGCTGGAGCCGCAAGCCGATGAACTCATCGCTTTCCTGAACAAGGAGGATATTCCGCTCAATCGCATTCAGCTCGTAGAGCACAGCTTTGACCTTCAGGATTTGATCAAAGGCAACGTCGATGTCATGTCCGCATACGTCACTAACGAACTTTACTACCTCGACCTTGCCCAATTTTCTTATTCTGCCTATACCCCGCGCGCTGCCGGGATTGATTTCTATGGCGACACGCTGTTCACTACCGAAGCGCAGCTTGCAAAAAATCCGGAGCGAGTCAAAGCGTTTCGCGCTGCCAGCCTGCGTGGCTGGAAATACGCGATGGCACACCAGAAAGAAATCGCCGAGTTAATTGTTGCCAAATATTCGCAACAGCATTCATTGGATTTCTATCTGTTTGAAGCCAAGCAGATGATTCCGCTAATCCAGCCCGAGATCATCGAGATGGGATATGTGAATCCGGGGCGCTGGCGGCATATTGCAGATATATACGCCGAGATGGGCATGCTGCCGAACAATTTTTCTCTGGAGGGGTTTCTTTACGACCCCAGCCCGCATCGTGATCTGACCTGGCTGTATCGTGCTTTGGCGGCTGTACTGGTAGTCATAAGCATCATCGCTTTCATCGCGTTCCATATTCATCGCATCAACCGCCGATTATCCGCAGAGGTGTTTGAGCGCAAGCGGGCAGAAATCGAATTGCGCCAGGCCAATGAAACCATCGAGCGAGCTCTGTCCGAACAAGGACGGTTCATGGACATGCTCACTCACGAGCTCAAGACACCTATCTCCGTTGTGCGCATGGCGCTGGGTGCCATGAAAGTGCAGGGCACACTCAAAGACCATGCCGATCGCGCCTTGGAGGATATGAGTGACATCATCGAGCGATGCCAACAGATGGATCAGCTCGAACAGCAAAAGCTGGTGCCATATCCACAGCGCTGCCGTCTTGATAAAATTCTGGCGGGATTGTGCTCAACCTACAGCCAAAAACCGTTGTGCGTGGACGATTCATTATTGCGCAGCAGCCTTGCCAATCCATTGGCAGATGAATCGATCTCGCGCATTGGGCGGCTTTCCATCACAACAGAACCCTTGCCCGAACTCAATACCGATCCACAATTGTTATGCATCATCCTCTGCAACCTGATCAGCAATGCCATCAAGTATTCCCCTCCGGAAGCGGTCATCGAAATCCACGCCGAGCCTGCACAACACGGCGGCAAAAATGGTGTTCTGGTAACGGTACAAAACCAGGTCGGCACAGCCGGCCTGCCAGACCCCGAGCAACTATTTAACAAGTATTACCGCAGCCCCGGTGCCGGCAGCAAAAGCGGTTCCGGACTTGGCCTCTACCTGGCGCGCAGCATTACCGGGCTGCTGGGTGGGCAGATTGCATATAGTGTCGTGCAAGAAAAAGTGAGATTCACCTTATGGATACCCTGCTGAATATCATCGTTGTGGAAGACCACGATGCTCTGCGCGAGGTGACGGTCGAAGCGTTGAATGCAGCAGGCCACCACGTCATCGGGCTGGATAGCGCCGAAGCGTTCACCGATTCAGGCGCCAAGTCAGTCGATTTGATGGTGATCGACCTCAATCTACCCGGTGAAGATGGCATAAGCCTTGCCCGGCGCATGCGTGAAAGCCAGCCGGAAATCGGAATCATCATGCTCACCGCGCGAACTCAACCCGCCGACAAAATGGCAGGTTACCAAAGCGGTGCCGATATCTACCTCACCAAGCCCACCTCGGTAGAAGAATTGGACGCCGCAATCCACGCCCTTGCGCGCCGCATTAAACCGCCGTCCCGTGAAGCTGCAACCCTCATCCTGGATATGGAACACCTCGTGCTGATTGGCAGCGGAGGTCAAACCCGCCTGACCACGCACGAAGCCGTCATACTCGCTGCATTCATTCGCGCCCCCAAGCGCCAACTGGAAAACTGGCAACTCATCGAATTGCTGGGCAAAAACCCGTCCGAATACAGCAAAGCCGCGTTAGAGGTCCATATTGTCCGCCTGCGCAAAAAACTCGTTCAAGCCGGTACCCAAGACCAACCCATCAAAGCCATCCGCGAATACGGCTACCAGCTCTGTGAACGGATACGGCTGCTGTAGATGGAGCAAGTAATTGGTAAATCCTCGGCTTTACCGAGTGACCGATAAGGTGTTGTAGGGTTTTGTAGGATTCCTCTTTCTTAATCCGATAAACTTGTGTGCAAGAAAATAGAAATAAATCGGAATCTCATATAAAATTAATCGCGACTTTTGTAAGGGTTCTTGTTAATGTAACCGTTTGTGCTATCGATATTCAACTTAACGAATTGGAGCAATTGATGAATAATAGTGCGTCTCCCCGTCTTGTTGTATCTGGCCTGATCGCCTCACTGTTGTTGTCAGGGTGTGCTGTAACACCCAATCCGATCAAACGAGAAGACTTGCGCCAGATCGTGCGAGAGGATATGCGGTCGGCTAGCCAGAACATGATTGCAGCCTCAGAACCCATTACCATGTACGAGGCCATCGCGCGCGCCTTTAAATACAACCTCGAACATCGTTCTCGCTTGTGGGAGCAGACATTGGCTATGGGGCAGCTTGATGCCAGCCGTTTCGACATGTTGCCGCGCATGTTGGCCGACTTGGGCTATAACAGCCGTGATCGTGATTCGGGCACATGGAGTCCGGATGCAGCCGGCAATCCAGGCAATACCCGTGCACCGGTCAGTTCCGATCGTACACATAGCACTATCGATCTGGGCTTGTCATGGAGTGTGCTTGATTTCGGCCTATCCTACTATGGCGCCCAGCAAAATGCCGACCGCGTACTGATTGCCGCCGAGCGACGCCGCAAGGTCTTGCACACGCTGATTCAAAACGTGCGCACCTCTTTCTGGCGTGCCGCCAGTGCCGAAAAACTGGCGCGTGAAGTGCTCGAGACGATCAACCTCGCCGAGCAGGCTTTGACCGACTCGCGAAAACTCTCTGCCAGCCGTGGCAAAGCGCCGGTTGACGCCTTGCGTTATCAGCGCATCCTGCTGGAAAGTCTGCGCACACTGGAGACGATCGAACGTGAAATGGCTGCTGCACGGATCGAGTTGGCACATCTGCTGAATCTGCCGCCCAACAGCGATTTCAAGCTGGCCGAACCGACCGGAGCGATGGCGCAGCCCTACCCGCTGAAGTTACCTATCGAACGCATGGAAGAAATGGCATTGGAGCACAATGCCGACCTGCGCGAGAACGCGTACAACGCGCGCATCGCCGCCACAGAAACGCGCAAGGCACTGCTGAAGTTGTTCCCCAACCTGAGCTTCAGCGCCACCAACAAATACGACACCAACAGCTTCCTGGTAAGCAATAGCTGGAACGAAGCCGCCTTGCGCATGAGCTGGAACGTGATGAATCTGATCTCGGGGCCATCGCAGATGGATGCGGCCAAAACTGCTGTCAAGGTCGCCGAATCACGCCGCATGACCATGCAAATGGCTGTGCTGACACAACTGCACCTGGGCGTGCGCCAGTATGACACTGCCGTGCGGCTGTACGAACGCTCCGACGCGATATGGTCAGTTGACGATGGCTTGCTGGAATTTTCCCGTCATGGAGTCGCCGCTGAAACACAGGGGCAGCAATCGCTGATAGCAGCCCGCACTGCGGCAATTCTGTCGCTGGTTCGGCGTTACCAGGCACTGGCCAGTGTTCATGAGGCCGCCAGCAAGCTTGAAGCCACCTTGGGCATCGATCCTCAGATTGGCAGTCTGGATGACATTTCCTTGCCTGACCTCACCCGCATGATCGAAAAATCGCTTGGCCAATGGCCTGGAGAGCCTGTGGCGGCTAATCCCGCAGACGCCCCGCTGCTGGTCAGCGTGCCCGCGCAAACCGGGATGGCGGCCGATGCACCCGCACCAGATCAAACAGCACAGGCTCCGGCAGGCGGAGCCACTCTCGGCGCCCCAGCCTCCGAAAACCTCTCGCTCAAATTGAGCCAATCCGGGCTGTAATGCTCAGCCGGTTCACGTTGACAGAGGCACGCTTATGACTGGCAAATTGCGAGCAATCCTTGGCGGCATGCTGCTGTGTGCATCATCTGCAATCCCGGCACTGCCTGCTCCTTCCGCTGTTCCCGCAGCCAGGCCGCCGTCTGTCCAAAGCTCATCAACCCCGGCTCTGGATAAATTCGAGATACGCGCCCAACTGGCAGCGCGCCGCTATACCACCTTGTCATCTGAAATCGGAGCCCGCATCAGCCACATCCACCTGCGTGAAGGCGAACACTTCAAGGCCGGTCAAGCGCTGGTCGGTCTTGATTGCAGCCTGAATGCAGCCCAGCGCGACCGCGCCAGGGCGGTCTTGTCCGCCGCCGAAAATGCACATGCCGGCAACAAGCTGCTGGCCGAACACAATGCCATCGGCAACGTCGAACTCCGCACCTCGGCCATCGAAATTGACAAGGCCCGCGCCGAGCTCAACTTCAGCGATGCGACCCTCTCCAAGTGCAGCATTACCGCACCCTACAACGGGCGTATCGCCGAGCAAAAAGCGCGTGAAGGACAATATTTGCAAGCCGGGCAGCCGGTACTGGAGATCATTGACGACGGTGCACTCGAACTGGATTTCATCGTGCCGTCCAAATGGCTGGCATGGCTCAAACCCCATCACAAATTTCATGTCTTTATCGATGATACCCAGAAAACCTACCCCGCGCGCATCCAGCGCATTGGCGCCAGGGTTGATCCTATTATCCAATCAGTCAAAATCAGCGCCGTCATCGACGGCAATTTCAAGGAGCTGATCGCAGGCATGAGTGGCAAGATTGAACTTGTCCCGCCCACCGGAAAATAAGCGCATACCCTGTTCACAAATTTTGCTTCGCAAGCCCCACGGAGATCCGCCATGAACCACTTTTATCGCACTGTCTGGAACGACATCACCGAAACCTATGTCGCCGTTGCCGAGAACGTCAAGCGGCGCGGCAAGCGTTCCGGCAGCAGCAAAACCGGCACGACCACCGTGACCGGGCCGGCAGGACATGCGCGACGCAAGTTGGTCACTGGCGGAGCGCGGCTCATGGCGCTGGAACCGCGTTTGGTATTTGACGGCGCAGCAATCGATACCGCCGTTGCCGTAATGGCGGATACCGCAGGATCGCAAGCCAACACACCGGCAGCCGATGCTGTTGCGGCGCCAGACGAGAGCGCAGCCTCGCCCGCACCGGCTGTTGACACTGCACCCGTAGCGACTGAAATACCGCGCCAGGAAATCGTCTTCATCGATGCGCGCGTAGTCGATCCCGTGCGCCTGATCGAGGCCTTCGCCAGCGCCACGGAAGTTATCACCATCAATGCCGGACAAGACGGCCTGCAACAAATTGCCGATGCATTAAATGGACGCAGCGGCATCGATGCCATTCACATTCTGTCCCACGGCAGCACCGGCACTGTCCTGCTGGGCCACACCGCCCTGGATGCGGGTAATCTTGATGACCACACCGCGAATCTGAACAGCATCGGCGCCACACTCGGCGACGGCGGCGACATCCTGCTCTACGGCTGCGATATTGCTGCCGGCGAAAGCGGTGCGGCCTTCGTCAACCAACTGGCCAGCATCACCCGCGCCGACGTGGCGGCCTCGACCGATACCACTGGTGCAAGCGGGGACTGGGTGCTGGAATATACAAGTGGCAGCGTCGAACCTTCCAATGTTGCCGATACATCGGTACTAGCCCTGTATGAGCACGACTTGGCCGTTGGATACACAGCAAACAGTGGCCTCGCCGAACGGGGTTCCGTTGGCACTCTCCAGCAAAACACCAGCGCGGACGATGCCAGCTTGCAACTAACTCCCGGCAATGGATTCAGCTTTCAATTCTTTGGCACGACTTACGCCGACATCTATGTGAGTAGCAATTCGTATCTCACCTTTGGCGGCGGATCATTAGATTACTTATACCTTGATGGTGATACACCAGCACGTCCAGCAATACATGTTTCCGGCGCAGACAATTCGTATCAGCGTATTTATTCCGGCTTCACCGATGGCACCAACACGGTCTATTGGGTTCGATTCGAGGGCACGAACGCTACCAGCGGCGCGGTCGGTTCCCCCAGCATGGTCTGGGAAGCCTGGTTCCACAAGGACTCGGACCAGATTGATCTTTACGTCATCAGCAATGCCCGCACTGGCGGAACCAGCGGTGTAACCGATGGCAATGCCGCAACATTCGACCTCACGATACCCACCACTGCCGGCAGCAAAATATCCATCACGACTGCCGCGAATAGCGCCCCCACGCTAGCCGCCGTCACCGGCCCGGCCTTTACCGACACTTCGGCAGCGAACACCTTCAGCAATGACACCGGCACGCTGAGCGGTGCCGATGCCGATGGCAACGCCCTGACCTATGGCATCCAGGGCGGAACGGTAGCAAGTGGCACATCGTCGCTGACCGGCACTTATGGCACGCTGAGCGTCAACACATCCACGGGAGCATATACCTTCACTCCCAATGCAACGGCAATCAATGCGTTAACCGCCAACACAACCGAAAACTTTACCTTTACCGTCAGCGATGGAACACTTTCGTCCAGCCAGACCTATACGGTGAATCTCACCGGCGCCAACGACACGCCTGCTCTGACCACAGTGACCGGGCCAAGCTTCACCGACACCGCTGCGACGGATACCTTTGGCAACCACACTGGCACGCTTGCCGGCAGCGATGCCGATACGGGCGCAACGCTGACTTATGGCATCACAGACGGCACAGACAACGGCACCACTCTCACCAAAACCGGCACTTACGGCACCCTCGCCGTCACCAAGAGCAGCGGGGCATTCACCTTCACGCCCAATGCCAGCGCCATCAATGGGCTGGCAGCCAACACCAGTGAAAATTTCACGGTGACTGTGTCGGACGGCACCGCATCGGCCAGCCAAACTTACACGGTGAGTCTCACCGGGGTCAACGATACCCCGGCGCTGGCCGCCATCACCGGCCCCACCTACACCGACAGCACTGTGACAGACAGCTTCAGCAACCACACCGGCACGCTTGCCGGCAGCGATGCCGATACGGGCGCAACGCTGACTTATGGCATCACAGACGGCACAGACGACGGCACCACTCTCACCAAAACCGGCACTTACGGCACCCTCGCCGTCACCAAGAGCGGCGGGGCATTCACCTTCACTCCCAATGCCAGCGCCATCAACGCGCTCGGCGCAAATACCAGCGAAACCTGGACGGTGACAGTATCTGACGGCACAACGACAACCAGCGGTAGCTACGCTGTGACGATCGCCGCTGTCAACGATACACCCGGCCTGAGCCTCGATTCCGACAGCGCCGGCTACACCGAAAATGGCGGCCTCGTTCAGGTGGCGCCGAATGCCACCGCCAGCGATGTGGAATCCAACTGGAATGGAGGAACCCTGACCGCACTGATTTCTGTTAATTCGGAAGCTTCTGACCGCCTCGGCATCGCCGTGGTCGGCAATGTCTCGGTGAGCGACACCTCCGTCAGCTACAACAGTACCGCCATCGGCGCGGTCAACATCTCCGGCGGCGAAACCACCGCCGGCAACACCCTGACCGTCACCTTCAATGCCAGCGCCGATACGGCTGCGGTGCAAGCGGTCGCCCGCGCCCTCAGCTACCGCTCGGTATCGGAAAATCCGTCGAACGCAGTCCGCACGGTCAGCGTGACGCTCACCGATGGCGCCGGCGCAGGCTCGGGTGCGCAATCCCGTAACCTGACCGTCGCTACGGCCAACGATGCTCCGGTGGTCACTGTCACGACGCCGTGGACCGTCACCGAGGACGTGACGACAGCCGTTACCGGCATTTCCCTATCCGATGTTGACGCCGGCAGCAACGCCGTGGTCGCCACCTTCAGCGTCGCCAGCGGCAGCCTTGCGGGAGACAGCGACATCGCCGGCGTCACCGTCGGCGGCACCAGTAGTGCGCTGACCCTCACCGGCAGCATTGCCGACATCAACGCCTATATCGCCGCCAGCCACCTCAAGTTCACCACCGCCGCCAACGCAACGGCCAGTGTTACATTGAGTATCAGCGTCAACGACCAGGGCAACAGCGGCGGCGCTGCGCAAACCTCCACCGCGCAGGACATCACGCTCAATGTCACTGCGGTCAACGACGCGCCGACTTCGGCCAACAACACGGTAACGACCAGCGAAGATACCGCCTATACCTTCGCCACAAGCGATTTCAGCTTCAGCGATGTCGATGGCACCAGCCTGCACAGCGTGCGCATCGTCAGCCTGCCGCTTGCCGGCACGCTGGCATTGAACGGTACAGCCGTCACGGCCAGCCAGTTGATTCCAGTCGCCAGCCTCGGCCAGCTCACCTACACGCCTGCCGCCAACGCCAATGGCTCGGGTTACGCGAGCTTCGGCTTCAGCGTCCATGACGGCGCTGCCGACTCGGCCGGGAATTACACGATGACGGTCAACGTCACCGCAGTGAACGATACGCCGACATTGACGGCGATCAGCAATCTCACCGGCGCCAGCGAAGACACGCCACTGACCATCAGCCATGCCGATCTCGCCGCCGCCGCCAACGAAGCCGATGCCGATGGCGATGCGCTGTCTTTCCGCATCGAGGCGGTGAGCAGCGGCACGTTGACCAAGAATGGCGCTGCGGTTACGGCTGGAACCACTCTGCTGGGAAGCGGCGAGAGCCTGGTGTGGACGCCCGGGGCCAACGCCAACGGCACGCTCAATGCCTTCACCGTCAAGGCATGGGATGGCACGGCCGCTTCGGCCACGGCAATTCAGTTGCAAGTCGGCGTAGCGGCAGTAAACGACGCCCCGACGCTGTCCGGCAACCTGGCGCTGCCCGGCGTGAATGAAGACGCCACCAGTCCGTCCGGCGCAACCCTGACCGAGCTGATGACCGGCAGCAGCGTCAGCTTCAGCGACGCCGACAGCGGCAGCAGTCTTGCGGGCTTTGCCGTTGTTGGCAACAGCGCGAATGCGACCACCGAAGGCGCCTGGCAATACAGCACCGACAACGGCGCCAACTGGCTCGCGATCGGCACAGTCGCCGACGACGCCACCGCGCTGGTTCTGTCGCCTGCGACCATGCTACGCTTTGTGCCGGCCGCCAATTTCAACGGCACGCCGGGTGCGCTCTCGGTGCGTGCGCTGGACAACACCTACGGCGGCAGCTTCACCAGCGGCAGCACGCGCGTCACCGCCGACACCGCGACCAATGGCGGCATCACGGCGATTGCCGGCACGGCGCGCAGCGTCGCCACCAGCATCGAAGCGGTCAACGACGCGCCGACCCTCGGCGTGCCGCAGACCATCAGCGTCACCGAAGACATCGCCACGGCATTGACTGGCATCAACATCGCCGACCCCGATGCGGGCAGCAGCGCCGTCGTGCTCACCATCAATGCTCCCGGCGGCTCGCTCTCCGGCAACAGCAGCGGCAACGTCACGTCAGGCGGAACGGCCAGCGCCTTCACCCTGACCGGCGCCGCGAGCGACATCAACACCTGGATCGCCGCCGGCAACCTCAAATTCACCACTGCAGCCAATGCCACGGACAATGTCGCGCTGAGCCTGCAGGCCGGCGATCAGGGCAACACCGGCACAGGCGGCGCACTCGCCTCGGCCACGCAAAATATCCTGGTCAAGGTAGATGCGGTGAACGACGCGCCCACCGTCAGTGCGCCGGCCAGCCTCACGGTCGCGGCCAGCGGCGCCACCGGCCTGACCGGCATCCAGTTTACTGATCCGGATTCCGGCAGCGGCATCGTGGCCGCCAGCTTCAGCGTCGATGCGGGCAGTCTTTCCGCCACCAGCGGCGCCGGCGTCACCGCCGGCGGCGGCAGCACGCTGCTAACGCTGTCCGGCACACTGGCCGACATCAACGCTTTTCTCGCCGCCGGCAAGCTCGGCTACAGTGCGGGCAATGCCGCCAGCGCCACCTTGCGCGCGGAACTCTCCGACCAGGGCGCCAGCGGCACAGGCGGCGCGCTGAGCAGCCCGACCGCGCAGATCACTCTCGACAAGGCGCCCGCCAGCACAAACAACCACGCCCCGGTTTTAGGCACGACAGCCAGCGTCATGACGGCGCTGACGGGGCAGGAACTGGGCACGGTCGCCGGTGGCGACGACCATATGATGCACGAGACGGGGAACACCTCTCCTGAAG